>Ga0131853_10001665_pt1 | contig 39779 bp, 56 predicted proteins | sample TergutLab28metaG_FD_92764 | JGI IMG/M metagenome (GOLD analysis project Ga0131853, IMG submission 92764) | Labiotermes labralis P1 segment gut microbial communities from Petit-Saut dam, French Guiana - Lab288 P1 (version 2) (version 2) | ecosystem: Host-associated > Arthropoda: Insects >...
AAGTGAACGCGCGAACTGTCCGCGGCGACTCGCCGCTGGTGCCGCTGACCGGGGTCGAACCGGTACGGTATTTCTACCGAGGGATTTTAAGTCCCTTGTGTCTGCCAATTCCACCACAGCGGCACGTTGATATATAAGGGTTTGCGGGATTTGGGCAAGTGCGTTTTGGTAGCGCGCGACCAATCGTGACCAACGCGCGAAGAAAACCGCTTGAATTAGTATAGCATAAATCGCCGCAAAGGTCAATAGGTAAGTTTCACGATATTGTCACGAAGCGCATCAACATCTACTTGTGTGTAGATCTCGGTGGTAGTGATTGTGGAGTGGCCAAGTAGCTCTTGCACGTATCGGATATCTGCGCCGCCCTGCAACAGGTAGGTGGCAAACGTATGGCGGCATTTATGCGGCGTGGTGCGCGGCAGTGGGGTTTCAAGCGCAGCATTGAGTTCTGCGAAGAAGCCGTCGAAGACGACCTTGAAACTATCGTGCGTGTGATGAGTATATTCGCCATTTCTCTGCCGAGCAACGACAAAATCGCCATGGCGTGGTATGCGGTCAAGGTGGGGCTGTAGCGCATCACCGTAGGGCACAACACGATTGCGCTTTGTCTTGGTGCCGGGTGTGACTTGCTTTCCTTGCGCAGTTGCTTTTAGCGACTGTTTGACATAGATGCGTTGGTTTAGCTCATCTACGTCTTTCCATTCAAGCCCAAGGAACTCCCCCGGCCGTAGGCCTGTGTGCAGCATGATGGCGATGTATGCGCCGGCCATGCTGCTTTCAAGGGCATCAATAACCTTTTGAATTTGCGAGGTGGTGTATATCACAATCGGGGCTTTTTCTCGTTCGGGGAGTTTTACCCCAGCAGCTGGGTTGCGCTGGCACAAGCAGTTATCAATGGCGGTTTTGAATACGCCGGACAGGATAACGCGGAACTTGTTCACTGCCGACCTCGAAAGCGGCTGCCCTGCTTTATTGCACGCATCGGCATACAGCCGCGCGATGTGGGCGGGACGCACGTCAGTCAGCTTCATATCACCAAGCGTGACCTTGCCAAGCTTAAAGGGCAAAATGTGATTATCTAGGTACATCTGATATTGCGTGTGTGTGGCATACGCCACGTTGGGTTTGCAGTAAAATTCCATCCAATGCACAGACCATTGCTGCAGGGTTTGCACCTTTTCAACTGCTACCTTGTTTTCGCTTTGCAGCCACTCATCGCGCAGGCGGCGACACTCAGTTTTGTTGCGGCCAACAAATGCCTTGCGAACTGGTATGTCGTCAACATCCACTGTCACACGCAGTCTGGTTTTACCGCTAGGCAACACATCGAAAGTGCCCTCGCCGTTTGCTTTTCTTGGCATAGTTATCACATCCGTAATTTTTATAAAAAATTGTTGACAAATCGCAAAATATGGTATATAATGGAACTACTCTCATTTGGCAAGCTTGCTTGCCGCCGCTTCGGTGTTTACCTGCACCGGGGCGGTTTTTTATTTTGCAATCGAAATTTGTTTTTCCCCACACATTGTGCAAAACTCAAGAGTTTTTGCGCCATCAACACGCAAAGCGGCATCGCACGCAGTGCACCGGTCGGCGTGGTGGAAATTAATCGGATTTATCGGCTGCAACATTCTCGATTGTTGAGTTAGCCAGTCCCTGTCCCACAAAACCACGCCAGTGCGCTCTGCCGTTTCTTTTGCGGCTCGCGTGAAAAACTGGTTTGTCATAACTGCGCCAATATGCCGCTTATGAAAATCACGACCAGAATATATCTCCTGTACCGCTGTGTTACCGATGTTGCTGCTATACCTCTTGCACTGTATAGCGTATGTAATTCCGTCTTTTTCTGCAAGGATATCTACACCAAAATCACCGCTGCCTCGCGTGACATCTGCGCGTTGAAAACCATTTGCAAGCAATACTTTAGCACAAAATCGCTCAAACTCATGTCCATCCATATCATCAAAGTGTTGTGGTCTGGGTGCGAGAGGCGTATTCATGGGCTGTGCAATCGTCTGCGTAGCTTGCGCGGTCGGTTGTTTTATTTTCTTTTGAACCTTGATTAGGCCAAAAGCTAGTCCGCCTATTACGAGCAAGCATAATATAAGTCCGCCAACACTTCCGTCTTCATGCATGTTGGTCGCAAATCCTAGCGTGGCTATACCAAATATAGCTAAACCGACTATAGAGGCTATACGCAACACTTTCCACCACACTCCACGGAGTTTGTCCATAATTCTACCCCACACACTATATTTCAACCGCAAAAGCAACTGGTTACGGTTCAATTTGAATTTGCTTGACTAGTCCAACCACGCGAACATCACCTGCTTTGTGCACTTGTGTTTCGTGGTCTAGGTTGAATGAAACTGGGACGAGCTGCACGGTATCACCCTCTTGCTTATATCGCTTCACGGTGCCGTTTTCTTCACCGACGATCACCACGGCTATTTCGCCATTTTCAACGCGTTCTTGTTGACGCACGATAACTAAGCAGCCGTTAGGGATGTGCGCCCTGTCCATGCTGTCGCCTTTGACGCGCAGAGCGAAGTATTCTGCGCCACCATTTAGAGTGGTATATGTGTGTCCTTCTATATCCTGCTGCGCGGCGATAGGTAGCCCGGCGGCAACAGTGCCTAATATAGGCACGCGGTAGGTTCGACCACTGGTTGCCGCGCCACGAAATAGCGCATCAAGAGGAACGCCAAAATACTCTGCAAGTTTAAGTTGAGTTTCGTAATCAGCTTCGCGCTTGCCGTTTTCATAATTGCTATATGCTTGGTTTGTTATACCCAAATAATCCGCAATAGTCTGCTGGGAAACGCATTTTTTGGCTCGTAGTTCACGCAAATAGTACATAGCGACCACCTTTCCTTAAACTATAATACCAACATTTTGTTGATTTGTCAACACATTCAACAAAATGTTGGTATTGTTTTGTGCAAACCTACAAATCACGGGAATTTCCCAACAAATCGTTGACATATCGTTCCCTGTATGATATACTAATATCAACAAACCGTTGGAAAGGAGTATTAAGAATGAGAAAACATTTTGAAACGTGGAGAAAAGAGCTTGGATTAACTCAACAAATTGTTGCTGACGCGCTTGGCGTAACCTCTCAATATTACCAACAAATTGAAGCTGGTGCGCGACAAGTAAAAATCGATCTGTCGCTCGCCACAAAACTATGCACGGTGTTTGGCGTTTCGTTAGAAAAATTCATGGAAGCAGAAACCACATGGCTGGAAACGCGGCGAAGTTGATACCAAGCAACAAGGTGGATTACAATGAAAACAAACCGGTATAAGGTCACTTGGAAGTACGGCAGAAGCCCATATCAGGGTTGCAAAGAAATGAGTGCTGTTGAGGCTGATAGCCCAAAAACCGCCATTGCAATTGCTAAAGACTATCTGGCGACGCACTGCGAATGGGATGACCGTGATTTTGCAAGCAGTAAGTTTCGCGCTGATAAAATAAACGAAGGAATAGTGTCATGACGTCTGAAATGATGAGCGTACAAGAATTTGCCCGCACAATGGGCAAAGGCGCAGACTGGGCGATACGTGTACTGCGGGAGGATGCAAAGCTTTTCGCCGAAACCGGGCAACGTAATTATCCATTTGCAGTACCCACAAAAAGCGAGCAAACAGGCGCATGGGATTATGCAATAGCTCGCTCCCGGTTTGAGCGTTGGCTTTCCGGTGACGACATCGCCATGCAAGGCTTGGATATAGACGCGCTGGCCAGCAGCATTGCTGCACAAACAGTGCGCAGCATGGCCTTGCGCATGGCTGGAAAGGATGATTTGTTATGTGGTTCGTAGAGTGGTGGCGGTTTATGCTAAGCAGCTTTTGGATATGGCTTGGGAGCGTGTTTCTAGTTGCAACGGTTTGTGCAATATTTGGCGGCGTGCTAACGGCTATTGTGCAGCCTATCACCTCCAAGAAAACCGAAACGCCTGCCCAAAAGAGCGAAAATTAACACGTGCCGCCTAGTGCGGCAACATGCAAGCAAAACCAAGGAGTGATTTTTGAAGGAGGGCATTCAGTGAACGAATCAGACATCGCAAAGAACCGTCAGCGCCAACGTGAAATTCGAGCGGCACGCGACATCATCCGGGTTGGCCTATCCTCCTACCGTAAGCGGATGACTGGGGCTAAAACCAAGAAACAGCTTGCTGATGAATCCGGGCTGTTTGCCGACCTAGACAGCTATGACCGCCCGGGTGATATAGACGAGATGTATGGGTTCGGCGACATCACCGACGATGAGCGTGTCCGCCTGCTTCAGCTCTGGGAGGCACGCGAGGGCTACAGCAAGGGTCAGTATACCGACGGCGTTACCGAACTGCTGGAACGTGCCATCGAAAAAGTCGGACGGCAGTACGAGGAAGACATTGAGGCAATGAAAGACTTCGAGGCGCACATGGCGAGGCGCGACAATGCCGCTGTCAAACGAAAACAGGGCTTCCATGTCAGTGAATGAAGTCAACTGCCGTGCGGTGTAAAGTGTACGGCATTATGCAAGCCGTCAGTGCGGCGCAGGGAACTCCATACCCTGCGCGGTGGGTGCAACTCCTGCCGCTTGCAAAAATTTTAGGAGGAACAACACATGCAACAACCATCGGAACAACTGGTAATCACGCGCGAGCAGTTCATAGAGGCCGCAACTAAGGTGGCTATGAACAAAGACGAACTCACAGAGAAAGGCGGGCCTCATCTTGGTCTTATGCGTATGCTCGTAGGCTTGAAGCTGGTGCACGAACTGGCAAACGCGCTTTTCGGTGAAAAGGCTGAACCTGTAGCCCCCCCCCTCTGTCTGCTGACCCTTAGATCGCTACGCTGTGCGGCGTAATGCACAGCACTATGGAGCTATGAGTGGATGCCGGTGCAACTCCGGCAGGCTCCAAATTTATAGGGGAGGAAGTTCATGAACATAGCCGAAAAAATCATGTTTCACCTTACGCATGACCCGGACGTGATAGGCCAATACAGCAACTGGGATTTACTCAAATGGCTGGGCGCGGCGGCGTTACTTGGCGCAGGGGGCCGGGCAGCCTACGTACTAGTGTGGGCGTTCGTATGATGACCGCCGAACAAAAAAAACGCTGCGAAGAAAACATAAAGCTGGTCTACTTCTTCGCCAACAAGTACCGCAACTGCGCGCTGGAGTATGACGACATTGTGTCTCTTGCCCAGCTGGGGCTATGCAAAGCCGCGATATCCTATGACCCGACGCGCGGTCTAGCGTTTAGCAGTTTCGCTGGTCGCTGCATTTACTGTGAGATATTCTGCGAAGTGCGAAAACGCAATGTCTCTAGCCGAAAAGCGGTAGTGTTGTCGCTGGATGCGCCACTGAACTGCACCGCCGACGCAACGTTTAGCGACATAGTTCCAGATGGCGCGCCTCCGCTGCATGATGCATTGGAGCGCATTGAGCTAAGCGAAGACCTGCTAGCACATATGGTCACACTGCCCGAGCGTGACCGCTACATACTTACCGAGATTTTTGTGGGGCGCAAGCGGCAGTGTGACGTGGCAAAACAGCTTGGCTTGACGCAGGCTTACGTGTCACGGCTACGGCAAAATGCCCTCGCAAAACTCAAAAACAAACTTAGGGAGGAGGCCTTCACATGACATCGGGAGTTATTATTACCGCAATCGTCTGCGTCACATTACTCGGGGTTGTCGCTATCGCCGCATTTATGCCAAAACGCAACAATCTGAGTGATGACGCGCAGCCGATAACCTTGCCACCGAAAGGAGTTGATCGCGATGAGTTGTAAAAAAAGGGGGGGGGGGCTATGCTGACCCCAGAGCAACGCAAGCTGTGCGAAGACAACATGCACTTGGTCGACTTTTTCATGTATCGGCACCGCAACTGCGGCATCGAGCACGATGAACTGTTCTCGCTGGTGCAGCTGGCTATGGTAAAAGCCGCAAGGACATACGACAGCGAACACGGTTATGCTTTTTCAACGCACGTAGGCTGGCGAGTTCGGGGATACATCACTCACGTCCTCGCTTACCGTAATCGTCTTATGCGAAAACAGGAACCCCTTCGGCTGGACGCGCCGGTCGTTGGAAACCTCCGCTTGATGGACATCGAGCCAAGCCGTGACCTATCGCCCGAAGATGATTTAGAGCAGCGTGAGCTTTTCCAACGCACCCGTGCGCACTGGCGCAGACTGACATTGCGAGAGCAGCAGGCACTAACCTTGCGCTTCGGTCTGGACGATGACGAGGCGAGAACCTTTGAGAAAGTCGCTGCTTGCATGGGCGTTACCGCTTGGCGCGCAAACGTTTTAGTGCAAAACGGGCTGCACAAGCTCAGAAACGCCATTGAGCGAGAAAGTCGAGTGCCTATATGAACCACTGGGCTGCCCGAATCGCGAACTTATGTTTGAGTCAAAAAAAAGACTGGAGGAAACCCTATGCAATTTACCCTAGACCTAAATACCGTCGAACCGCAAAAGGCTGCCGAATTTATACGGTTCACCGCCGACCTGTTATTCGGTGCGCCAGTGAAAGACGGTGCGCCAAAAACGCCTGGGTCATATCCTACCCCCGAGCCTGTTATGCAGGTGGCTGCCGAAAGACCTGTGCCTGCACCAGCGGCTACGGCAACAGTGCCCGCAATCAATAAGACAACGTTGCGCGCAAAATGCAAAGAACTCAAAGACGCCGGCAAAAGGCAGGCCATCCTTGACGCATTCGCCCAATTGGGGGTGAATCACCTTGACGGCGTTGTCGAAAGCGCCTACCCAAAACTGTGGGAGGTACTTCACAATGCCGGGTGAACACGCAAAATTGAGTGCCAGCAGCGCACACCGCTGGCTGCACTGCACCGCCGCGCCAACGCTTGAAGAACAGTTTCCCGACACCACCAGCGAGTACGCTGCTGAGGGGACGCAGGCGCACGAATGGGCTGAGATAGCGGCATGCGAATTGCTCGACATGGCCGCAGATTTTGCGCCAAGCATTGAGGGCGCTCCGCAGGAAATGCGCGAAGCCGCTGAAGCCTACGCCGATCTTGTGTGCGGCCGATACGTAAAAGCTACTCAACGTTGCCCCGACCCACTCATCGCACTCGAAAAACGCGTAGACTTCTCCCGATGGGTGCCCGACGGATTCGGCACTGCCGACTGCATTATCATCGCCGACGGCACGATGGATGTTATCGACTTCAAGTATGGGGCTAACGTCAAAGTCGAAGCCGAAGAAAACCCGCAAATGATGCTCTACGCACTGGGTGCCTACGCTGAGTACGGCGACATCTACCGTATCGACACAGTGCGCATGACTGTGCACCAACCCCGTATGAGCGACGAACCCAGCACGTGGAAAGTCGCAATGGTCGAACTACTGGCGTGGGCTGACGACGTGGTCGTACCCAAAGCCCGCGAAGCCTATGACGGCCCTGGGACATTTAATCCCAGCGAAGACGCGTGCCAGTTCTGTCGCGCACGATTCGAGTGTCGCACAAAAAATGCGCAGCTTGTTGCGTTGTTTGATGAAGACGACGTAGCCCCCGCGCTGCTTAGCCGCGAAGAGCTAGCCGATATCTTACAAAGAGCCGCAGGCATGGAAAAGTGGCTCAAAGGCGTAAAGGATCACGTGCAGAGCCTACTGCTTAGCGGCGAGCCTGTGCCTGGCTGGAAGATGGTGGCGGGGCGCAGTGACCGCGTCATCAAAGACCCTGTTGTGGCAGCTGAAAAGCTCATCGCCGCTGGGTGTACGGAAAGCATGGTGTGGCGACCGCGTCAGCTAGAAACCCTCACCAACCTAACCAAACTTGTGAAACCACTCAAAATCACCCTTGAGGACGCACTGGGCGACACGATAGAGAAGCCGCCGGGCAAGCCAACGCTGGTGCCTGAAAGCGATAAACGCCCGCCCTATCAACCCGACGAACAGCTGATTGCAGCGTTTGACAATTAACAGAAAAGAGGAACAACATCATGGCAAAAAGCCCTACCCAAGTCGTAACCAACAAAGTCCGTTTTAGCTACGTTCACGTGTTTGAACGTTACAGCAACAACGGCGGCGAGCCCAAATTCAGCACAACCATTCTTATCAATAAAAAAGACAAAGTGACCATCGAACGCTTGAAAGCCGCCGCAGCTGCGGCGCGGGCAGCCTACAAAGACAAAAACGGCAAAGCCCTGCCGCCCGAAAGCGACGCGCCAATCCCGGGCTGCGGCACCGTGCACGACGGTGACGGCCTGCGCCCTGGTGGTGAACCGTTCGGCCCCGAATGCAAAGGGCACTACGTGCTAACTGCCACAAGCAAAAACCCGCCCAAAGTGGTGGACGAAGACAAAAACGAAATCATCGACCGCCAAGACTTCTACAGCGGCTGCTACGGCAAGGCCATCATCAATGCCTTCGGCTACAAGCAAAGCGGCAATGCTGGCGTAAGCTTCGGGCTGGGTGCCGTGCAAAAGCTTGAAGACGGCGAACCATTGGGCGGTGGTGTGACCAACGTCAATGACTTCGACGAAGACGATGACGAAGTATTTTAATAGAGGGGGGGGCTACCATGCGCACGTTAAGTGTGGACATCGAAACCTACTCCCCCACGTCTTTGAAAGACTGTGGTGTGTACATCTACGCGGGTGACCGTGACTTTGAAGTGCTGCTGCTGGCCTACGCCTTTGACGATGCCCCTGTGCAGGTTGTTGACTACGCACAGGGGCAAACCCTGCCCGATGAGGTGCTGGCGGCACTGGTTGACCCCGCAGTGACAAAGACGGCTTTCAACGCGCAGTTTGAGCGTGTTTGTTTGGCCGCGTGGCTGGGCATGGCGATGCCGCCGGAACAATGGCAGTGCACGCAGATGTTGGCCGCTGAACTAGGGCTGCCCGATAGCTTGGGCACCGTGGGTACGGCCATGAAACTGCCGCAGGACGCGCAGAAAGACAAGGCGGGCGACCAGCTCATCAAGTATTTTTGTCAGCCCTGCGCACCCACAAAAGTCAACGGCAAGCGCGAGCGCAATCTGCCCGTGCATGCACCCGACCGCTGGGCGGACTTCGTGGAATACTGCAGACAAGACGTGGTGGCGGAACGCGCCATCCGTAATAGCTTGTTGGCCTACGAAATCCCCGAAAGCGAGTACCGCCTGTGGGAGCTTGATCAGCGTATCAACGACCGTGGCGTGATGGTCGATATTGAGTTTGCGGCCAATGCCAACCACTTTGATGACATGGCCAAAGAGCACAGTGCGGAACGCTTTGCGGAGTTGACTGATGGCGCAAACCCCAACTCCGCCGCGCAGATAAAACGCTGGATTGAAAGCACCTGCGGTGTGGCCATAGATAGCCTGCGCAAGGAGTTGATTGACGAGGTTAGTGCTGCGTGCAATGACCCGCGTGTGGACGAAATGCTTGCCCTGCGCGGGGAGTTGACAAAAACCAGCACGAAAAAATACGGCGCGATGCTGCGCTGGACGGGCGACGACCGCCGGGCGCGGGGCACGTTCAAGTTTCACGGTGCATCAACTGGGCGCTGGACTGGTAAAGGCATCCAGCTACAAAATCTAAAGCGAAACCTAATGCCGGACACCGATCTTGATATCGCCCGGCAGCTAGTGCGCGACGGCGACTATGAGGTGTTCGGGCTTCTCTACCCACAAACTGACACGCTTTCGCAGCTGCTGCGCACTGCGTTGATCCCACGACCAGGCACCCGGTTCATCGTGGCCGACTTCAACAGCATCGAGGCCCGCGTGCTCGCGTGGTTTGCTGGCGAGCAGTGGCGCATGGATGAGTTCAATGGCGAGGGGTTGATTTACGAACGCAGCGCGGAACGGCTCTTTGGACTGCCGCACGGCAGCGTCACCAAATCCAGCCCCGAACGCGCACGCGGCAAGGTGGCCGAGCTGGCACTTGGGTATGGCATGGGGGCACCGAAATTTCGCACCCAAGCCCGGCAGCAATATCGCTACCACCTCACCGAAAACGAAGCGAGCGACATCGTGAACCGCTGGCGCGCAGGCAGCCCCGCTATCATGAAACTATGGCGCAGCATGGAACCCGCAGCGAAAAGGGCTATCGTGGAGAAAAAGCACGGTCACTTGACGCAAGGGGCGTTCTACTACAAAGACGGCCCGCTACTACGATTGCATATGCCCAGTGGCCGCAGTCTTAGCTATGTGCGCCCCAGTATCAAGGGCGGCAGCATTCACTTTCAAACGAAGCTAGGTAAGAACTGGGTCACGAACGGCACGTGGTACGGCACACTGGTGGAGAACCTTGTGCAGGCCGCCGCACGTGACTGTTTGGCTGCTGCGCTGCTTGCATTGCACGCTGAGGGCTATGAGATTGTAGCCCACGTGCACGATGAGGTGGTGATTGAGGCCCCTGCGTCCGTGACGGTGGACGAAGTGTGTGAGGTCATGGCGCAGCCACTACCGTGGGCAAACGGCTTACCGTTGCGTGCGGCGGGGTTTGAAGCAGATTATTATCGAAAGGATTGAGTGTATGCCAGAAAAATGCTGTCGCACATGCTGGTTTTATGACGCAGGGTCTTGCGACAATTCAACGTTCACCGTTGACGAGTTCCCACTATGGCGGTTTGAAGAAGATGGTGCGCTACGGCTAGCAGTAGAAGAACTAGTTGGGCGTGAAAATGCAGAAACCGCCATTGAGCAAATAGCTTCAGCAATCGAAAATCACAATTTTAGGTGGGATAGCCGCCCACAAATAGACGACCCGGGTAGGTTCTACTGTAGTGAATGGAGGTAACCGCACAATGGGCAGAGAAGACTTTGAGGGCTTTCATCTTGAGTATAAAGCCCGCGTTGCGAAAACCCCTGCGCGAGTTCAGTACGCTATCGAGCAGCTAACCGCCGCAGGCGTTGAGTTCACCATCAAGAACGAAAGTATCGGCCACTTCCATTGTCGCCGCAAATCCGACGACAAGCTATTCAATTTTTGGGCGGGCACTGGGAAGATACAAGGCTACGACCGCGAGCGCGGTATCCATGCGCTGATAAAACTGCTTAATGCATAGAAAGGTTGTCGTTATGAGATTAAAACGGTGGGCTGCTAACGTGCTAGAGTGCATGCTATTGCACTTGGTCAAAAGTGAGTTTCCGACTGAAGTTATCATCGCGTATGTGCCCAAAGACAAAGTGCGGTTGAAGAAATAGCCCGCAAAAAAAAACAAGGTGGACTACACCATGAAACTAACCATCGCAACCGGCGACAGCCGGAAATGCATCAACTGGAAAAACGAAGAAACGACGTGGGATGCGCTCATCAAGCGGCTCAGTGAGCCGACGCGCACGCAAGAGAGTGTTGCCGAGTACAAAGCCCTGCCGAAATCTCGGCGTGATGAAATTAAGGACGTGGGTGGCTTTGTTGGCGGGCAGCTGCGCGGCGGGCGGCGCAAGGCTGATGCGGTTATCAGCCGCAGCCTGCTCACGCTCGACCTTGACAGCGTGCCCAGCGGGGAAGACCCGTGGTTTGACGTTGGCATGCTGGACTGCGCGGCAGCGATGTACAGCACGCACAGCCACACAGTTGAAGCCCCACGGCTACGCGTGGTTATCCCGCTAAGCCGCCCGGTCACGCCGGATGAATACGGCGCGATCAGCCGCTGGGCGGCAAAGGAAATCGGCATTGATCGCTGCGACGACACTACCTATGAACCGCACCGGCTCATGTATTGGGGCAGCGTGCCCCGTGACGGCGAATATCGCTTTGAGGTGCAGGACGGCGAGCCCCTCGATGTTGACGCGGTGCTGGCCACATACAACGACTGGCGCGACACCGCCCAGTGGCCTACCAGTGGCCGGCGCGAGGTCATACGCAAACTGGCCAGCAAGCAAGGCAACCCACTAGAAAAGCCGGGACTCATCGGCGCGTTCTGCCGGGCACACACCGTCAGCGCAGCCATTGACACGTTCTTGCCGGGTGTATATGTCCCCTGCGGCGATGGACGCTATACTTACGCTGAGGGTAGCACTGTGGGCGGGCTGGTGGTCTACGATGGCGACACGTTCGCCTACAGCCACCACGCGACCGACCCCTGCGGTGAACGCCTTGTCAATGCTTTCGACATGGTGCGGTTGCACAAATTTGGCGACAAGGACGAGCGCGCCAAACCTGATACCCCCGTGAACAAGCTGCCCAGCTTCATGGCCATGTGCGAGTTCGCAGGCAAAGATAAAGCGGTATCGCTGGAGTTGCTCAAAGAGGCTCTCGACGATGACGGCGAAGCCGCCACGTGGGGTGACCTGCTCAACTATGATAGCAAGGGCAATGTCGCTCCCACAGCAAATAATATCGTGGTGATCCTCACGCACGACGCGCGCGTCGCGGGTAAATTCTACTTTGATGAGTTCCGGCTACGGCCTATCATCTGCGGCGACCTGCCGTGGTCGCCTCTTGCCCTGCGCGCAACCGATGTTTGGACGGACACGGACGACGCCGCGCTGCGGGTCTGGTTAGAAGAAAAATATCACCTCACAAACAAAACAAAAATCGCCGACGCACTCAAACTGGCGATGTTTGAAAGCAAGCGGCACCCGCTACGCGAGGAACTCGAGCGGCTCGGCAAGGCGCACAGCAACACGGGCGATGTCGAAGAAGCCCTATTTATGTTAGGTGCCCCCGATACCCCCTACGTACGTGCAGTGACTAAGTGCTTCTTTGTGGGGCTTGTAGCACGCATTTTTGAGCCCGGCTGCAAGCATGACCACATGCTGGTGCTCTATGGCCCGCAGGGCTGCGGTAAATCCTCATGGGCGGAATGGGTGGCAAGCAAACGGTGGTTCAGCGACAGCCTCTACAGCATGGCGGGCAAGGATGCCTATGAACAGCTGTGGAGTAAGTGGCTGCTTGAAGTAGGCGAGATGGCCGCCATGACCAAGTACGAGGTGGGCCAAGTCAAGGCCTTTGTCAGCAAGATGGTAGACAGTTTTCGCGCAGCCTACGCGGTGCGCTCTGAAGATCACCCACGGCAATGCGCGTTTATCGGCACAACCAACGAGCGTGAGTTCATGCGCGATCAAACAGGCGGTCGCCGATTCTGGGCAGTTGAGGTGGGCATGCGCGGCATCGAAACACTGCACCTGCGCACAGCGGAGTACCGCGAGCAGCTGCTATCTGAAGCCGTGCGGCTGTACTGGGCCGGTGAGAAATGGCACCTATCGGCGGAAATGGAGGACGAAGCCCGCGCCGTACAAGAGGCGCATACGGAAAAATTGAGCATGCACGATACCATCGTTGAGTGGCTGGAAAGACCGCTGCCCGCGGACTGGGCTAGCAGGACAATTGACCAGCGGCTTGAGTTTTGGCGACCAATGGCGGACTTTGGCAAGCCCGAAACGGGCACGCTGGAACGCACAACGGTATGCCCCCGCGAGGTGTGGCTGGAGTGCTTTGGCGGCAGCGTCCAGCGGTTCGCTGAAAGCCAAAAAATATCCCGCGACATCACGGCGGTGCTAAATACGATGCCAAACTGGGAGCGGGATAAAGTGCAAAAACGGCACCCGCAGTACGGATTGCAGCGGCTGCACCGGCGTAACACTTAGCCTGAAAACGGGTGTAACACTGCAAAATTAGGCAGCAACAGTGTTGCAAGTGTGACAAAAGCAGTGTGACAGTGTTACGGCAGTGTGACGCACTGTGTGACAGCAGAAAACTCTTTATTATCAACGTTTTTACCCCTTTTGTCACACTGTAACACTTAATTATAAATAAAAAATATTATTATATTAGGTAATGTATATAGTACCTAAATACACCTAATCACGTATACTCAACGCGTGTGCCTGCGCGAGTGTGCGCGTGCGAGTATTATAATATAACTATTAGGAGACTACACATGCGAGAAAAAACCGTCGAGCAATATCTGTGCCGCCGTGTGAAAGAGGTGGGCGGTAAAGCCTACAAGCTTGTGAGCCCGGGCAATGATGGGATGCCCGACAGGTTGGTGTGCTTACCGGGCGGCAAAGTCATTTTTGTAGAGACCAAAGCACCCGGCAAAACACCCGACCCACGGCAGCTGTATCGGCACCTTGAACTTCTACGGCTAGGGCTCCTGCCGTGGACAGTTGATAGCAAAGAGCGTGTAGACCAGTTTATCCTGTGCGAAGCGGAGGAGGTGATGCCGAATGATATACCAGCCGTTTGACTACCAGCGTTTCGCAGAGCAATTCATCGTTGACCACGAAGCCGCCGGACTACTGCTGGATATGAGGCCGTGGGACTAGGCAAAACAGTCATCACCCTATCCGCCGTGCTGCGGCTGCTGTATGACTATTTCACCGCTGATCGTGTGCTGGTTATCGCCCCCCTGCGCCCGGCGGTGGACACGTGGCCGCCCGAGATAGCCAAGTGGGCACACCTGCGTGGGTTGTCGTGCGCGGTAGCTGTGGGCACAGCCCCGCAACGCATGGCCGCGTTGCAGCAGGGTGCCGACATTACCATCATCAACGTGGATAACGTGGAGTGGCTAGTGAACCACTACAAGCAGCGGTGGCCATTCGACATGGTGGTGATCGATGAACTCAGCGGCTTCAAGTCTGCCGGTAGCAGAAGGTTCCGAGCGATGAAGCGTGTGCGCAAGTATATCAAGCGCATTGTTGGGCTGACTGGCACGCCGGGCGATTTGATTGGCCTGTGGTCACAAATTTACCTGCTGGATGAGGGCAAGGCACTGGGGCGTACACTGACAGGCTACCGTGAGCAATATTTTCGTGCCGCCAAGTACGTCCACGGTCGCCCGGTGCAATGGGAGCCTAAGTCGGGTGCCGAAGCTGAGATATATAAACGCCTTGAGGGTTTATGTATCAGCATGAAAACGGCTGACTACTTGCAGCTACCCGAACGACTAGACATCATTCGCATGGTACCCTTGCCGAACGACGCGATGGCGCAGTATCGACAAATGGAGCGCGATATGCTGCTACCGTATGCCGATGGCTACATCGATGCCGGTAGCGCGGCGGTGCTGTCCAACAAGCTGTTGCAGATGACCGGTGGTGCCGCTTACGACGGCGACGGGAACACTGTGGTGCTGCATCGCGCCAAGCTGGACGAATTGCAGCAGTTGGTGGACGAAGCCAATGGGCAACCCCTGCTTGTGTTCTATGGTTACAAGCACGAGCTTGAGCGCATCCAGCAGCAACACCCCGACGCGGTTGAGGTGCGCAGCCCCAACGCCGTAGAACGGTGGAACCGTGGCGAGATACCCATGCTGCTTGCCCACCCCGCCAGTGCCGGGCACGGCCTTAACCTGCAAGCAGGTGGCAGCACTGCCGTGTGGTACTCCCTGCCGTGGAGCTTAGAGCTGTACCAACAGGCTTGCAAGCGGCTACACCGCATGGGGCAGCAGCACACGGTGCGCATCTTCCACTTGGTGGCCAAAGGCACCATTGACGAGCACGTGCTTGATGTGCTTTCTGGCAAGGCAAAGACGCAAGATGGATTATTACACGCTCTTAGGGCTAGAATTGAGGCGATATGATGAGCCACCAAGACGCACTTAACTATGCCGAAGTGGGCACCGGCAGGGTGTATATTTATACCGTTCGCGAAGACGGCAAGGCGATAAAAACTAGCCGAAAGCGTTACGTGGAAAGCCGGGTGACCCCATACTTAAAGCGCGGGCATGCTGTGGTTAAAATCAACGGCAAAGAGTTCACGCTTAAAAATCTTGTCGCCGCGAAGTTCCACAAAGACTACTTCGCGGGTGCCTATGTAGAGGTGATTGACGGCAACCCTTTCAACTGTCGCGTGCAGAATTTGCGCATCTACAGCCAGTCCGAACACGGCAAGCGCACGGGATACCGCAGTGGCTCCCAGCCCGTGGTGGTTGACGGTGTTAAGTACCGCAGTGTCCGCGCTGCTGCAAAGGCACTGCATTGCAGCTATCAGACCCTACTTGACTACATCAACGGCGACGCTAAGCATTCTGTGCTTGCTGGCGTTCGTGTTAATTGCGTTGACAAAAAAAACCGTGATGGAGGTGAAGCATGACCAGTAAAGACTACCTACGACAATACCGCTGCGCCGAACGTCGGCTGTTTGACCTTGACGAACAAAAACATATCCTGTGGGTGAAGATGGAAAAAGTGACTGGCTTGTATGCTGAGCCTATTGGTCACACACGTTCAACCAACACGCTGCCCACGCTTATGGCTGAGTATATCGCCCGTGAGCATGCACAGGCCGTTGAACGGCAGCAATGCGCCAGTATTATGAGCGAGGTGCGCCACACTATTTGCGCAGTTGCCGATAAACGACTGCGCACGCTGTTGGAATATCGCTACTTAGACGGTTTCGATTGGGAACAGGTGGCTAACTTGATGCAGTTTAGCGAGGAATACGTGAAACGCGATTTGCATGACGCGGCCATGCAAAAAATAAACCCCCTTTTACCCACTTCATCCCCCTTGTAACCCACTCGCAAAGGTGATATAATAGTACCGTGGAATTTTATCAAACGGCCACCAGTTTTGACGCTGGAGGTTTTACTATTGCAAAAAATAGGTGGTGGGAGATGTGACAAGACAGCGGCGCATGTTTGCAGATGAGTACATTATTGACTGCAACGGAACACGCGCGTATAAGGTCGCTTACCCACATGTGAAAAGCGATGCTTCGGCAGCGACGTGCGCCGGACGATTGTTGAGAATTGTTGAGGTTAAAGAGTACATCGAAAAACGCCTTGCCGCCGCCGAAGCTTCCCGAATTGCTGACGGCGATGAAGTGCTGCGATACCTCAGCGATGTCATGCGCGGTGAGGTGAAAGAAGACGTGGTTGTGGTCGAAAACATCGGCGACTTTATGAGCGAGGCTCGCGTCTTGCAAAAACACGTTTGCGCCCGTGACCGCACAAAGGCGGCTGAGCTGCTTGGCAAGCGGCACCGCTTGTTTACCGACGTTGTTGAGCACAAAGATACTGGCATGCTCGAAAAGCTAATAGCCGGGGTGGAAGACGATGATGCCAAATAGTGTGTACACCCCAAAGCAGCTTGAACTGCTGCGCCTGTGGCGCAAGGGTAAACTCAAACACATCAACATCCTATCCGGCTCTGTGCGCAGCGGCAAGACGTGGATCAGCTTAGTGCTATGGGCGTTCTGGGTGGCTAGCATGCCCGAGGACGGCACGTACCTCTTGGCGGCCAAGACGCTCACCAGTCTGCGCCGCAACTGCCTTGATTTGCTGCAAGAGCTAGTAGGCACCGACAACTTCACATACAGCATTCCGCAAAAGCAGGCTCGCCTGTTTGGGCGGTTGATTTATTTAGAGGGCTGCAACGACGCCCGCGCCGAAAGCAAAATCCGCGGCATGACCTTGCATGGCGCATACTGCGACGAACTCACGCAATTCACGCATGAGTTTTTTGAGATGCTACTCACACGGCTGTCTGCGCCAAAGGCAAAGCTTTTCGCTACCACCAACCCTGATAGCCCGCGCCACTGGCTGAAAGAAAAATACATCGATCGGCGCGATGAGTTAGACATACTCTACCTGGAATACCTCATCGAGGACAACACGTTCCTTGCGCAAGACTTCATCGACCGCCAAAAAGCTTATCATACTGGCGTGTTCTACGAACGCTTCATTTTAGGCCGCTGGGTGCTCGCTGAGGGGCTTATTTACCCGATGCAGGCACAAGGGCATGGTGTTGTGCCAGACGACCCAGAACGTCGCTATACGCGCTATTTTGTGTCTGTGGACTATGGCACCGTTAACCCATTCTCTGCGGGGCTGTGGGGCTACAGCAACGGCGTGTGGTATCGCATCAAGGAATATTACTACGATAGCCGTAAGAAAAAGCACCAGCGCACTGACGATGAGCACTACACGGGTCTGTGTGAACTCATCGGCGACATATACCCAGAAAGCATCATCGTTGACCCAAGCGCAGCCAGTTTTATTGCTACCATCCGCAAAGCCGGTAAATACGACGTGCGCAAGGCAAAGAATGACGTTGTTGACGGCATCCGTCGCGTGGCCAGCGCTTTTTCGACTGGTAAAATCGAAGTCGTGGACACCTGCGCCGGTGCGATCGGCGAGTTCGGCACGTATCGATGGGATGAAAAAAGCTTAAAGGATGAGCCGATAAAAGAAGGCGACCACGCAATGGATGATATTCGATATTTTGTGAACACCGCAAGCGAGTGGTTCGAGGTGTAAGGAGATAGCATGCTAACAGACTTGAATTTTCTGCAAACAGGGCAACAGTGGCCGCCACCCGGCGAGGTTGAGCGTCTCAAAACCTATGCAGCGCACAAAAAACTGTTTGAGAATAAACATGCCAAAGTTTACAAAAACGCGTTCGAGAGACTTGCGCGCAAGACCGGTGTGAGCTATTCTGCGGTACTCAACTACCAACGGTTGATGTCGCTGAAATTGGCGGACTTAGCTGTTGGGCAGCCGCCGAGCATCTCGGTGCCGGACGCAAATGGCGCGATTGATACAAAACGGCAAGCGGCTGTTGAAAAATACCTGTGCGATACGCAGCTGCTGCGCAAGCTGTTCACTGGTGTAATCGATATGTCGCGTTATGGTAATGCCGTGCTGCAACAAGGTAAACGCAACGGTCACAGCGTGGTTGACGTGTCACCGCCGTGCCGATGGTTCCCAGTGGTGTCAGCGCAGAATATCCATGAACTTGAATATCAGGTGCTTGCGCACACGTGGAAATCCGACGCAAAACGAAAAGAGTGGCGGCTCACGGTAGAGATTCACAAAGTTGCAGAACCCGGCAAGTGCGAAGTGCGAACATACCAGCTGCAAGGGCAAGAGGATGGCTGGCGCATCGGCAAAGAATTAACGAACGGGGACGGCAAAACAGATACCGGCTTAGGTTTTTGCCCTGTCTATGTGCTATCTAACGTGCAAACGTCCGACTGCGTTTTTGGGCTAGATGACTATGACACGATCGACAGTCTAGTATCTGAGCTTATCGTGCGTTTTGCACAAGTTAGTAGAATACTTGACGTGCATGCCGATCCCAGCATGCAAGGGCCATCAAGTGCACAGAATGTTAACCCACAGACAGGCGAGCGCACGATAAAACCCGGAAAATTCTTCACGCGCAACGATGATCAGCCGCCGGTTGAGTACATCACGTGGGATGGACAGCTTGATGCTGCGTTTCGGCAAATTGAGTTGCAGCTTAACCAGCTCTACAGCATATCCGAGATGGGCGCGGCGGTGTTTGGCGACCTAAGCAGCCGCACCGGTGCAGTGCCAAGCGGCAGTGCGTTGCGCCGCTTGATGGTGTCGCCGCTGGCCAAAGTTCAGCGCATGGCATGTAGCATCACCCCGGTGCTGCGGCAAATCATTGCCGACGGCGTAACAGCCACCGGCACGCCGCTGCTGCCCGAAGAAATATCCATCAAGTGGAATGACGGCTTGCCAGGCGATGAGGCCGAAGAAGCTGCCACAATGAACGTCCGCACCGGTGGGCAGCCAACAATCAGCCAGCACACTGCAATTCAGCGTTTGGACAATAAAAGCCCAGACGATGTAGAGACGGAACTGGAACGCATGCGCACGGAACAGGCAGCGCGCACAGCACCGGTGCTTAGCTACTTGACTGAAGAACTGCCGGAGGTGGATGATGACGGAAGCCCAACGACTGGCTAAGATATTCACCGAGGCTCGCAATCGTCTATATGACACCATTGTGAATTATCAAGGCGTGGGCACAAAAACCTACGCCAATGAGATTTTGCAATCGCTTAACCGTGAAATTGCACGGTTGCAGGCAGTCAGCGACCTGTTTACCAACAACGAGATTCCACGACAATATCAGCGTGGTTTGGATGAAACCTACCGTCATTTTCAGCGCAATAACCTGCGCATGCAGTCCCCGCAACACTTCGCGGTGTTGCACGCCGATGCGATCTATGATATTTCCCGCGAGATGCAGTTCAATATCGACAGCGGACTAATCACCATCGGCAGGCAGGTGCAGCGTTACGTTGATATTGCCCAGGCTGACGCGCTACGCCAGATGGGGCTTGAGCAGGCTGCGATAAACCGCGCCACCGGGGGCACCGTGCGCGATATGCGCAATGCTATGATACGCGAGCTGCAAACAGGCGGGTTTATGACTGTGCAGTACGGTGAAGGGCCGCGTGCCAAGCAGGTGCCCATTGATGTTTACGCCGCGATGGTGGCGCGCACCACCACCCGGGAGGCGGGCAACAGCGCACGCGCTAATCAGATGACTGCCAACGGCTATGATCTGCTCATGATGAGTGAGCACTTTCCCACGTGCCCCAAATGCGCACCGCTGCAAGGGCGGGTATACAGCATCACAGGCGGCGATCACCGATTCCCCAACATCAACGAGGCTTGGGCCGATGGTTATAAAACCGTTCACCCGAACTGCATTCACGTGTTCACGCCGTGGATCGAGGAATTGGCTACCGACAAGGAAAAAGCTGACGCACTGGCCAAAAGCAACGCGCCTTTTGAGGACACACGCGGTGCAGCTGAGCGCAAGCTCTATGATGAACAGCAGGCCAAAAATCGCGCCCTGCGTCAAGAGGTACACCAGTATGAGCGGTACAAGGCACGCTTGGGCGAAAACGCGCCAAAGACGCTAGCGGCGTTTCGACGTATCAAGCGCGCTGATGGTGAAGCCTGGGGGCGATTGCAACGGCATTATACCGCCATTGGGCATTACAACAAGGCCGTGGCACGTGAGCCTACCATCACACAGGCAGTTCAAAACGTGGCCGATACCAGCGGTCTGCAACTGGCTGGGCTAGAACACCGCATTAAATCGCCTGAATCCTACCTGCGAAAAGTCGACGCTGAATTTGCGAGAGGCAACAACTCATACGAGGTGCGCGACATTCTGCGTTATACTGGCACGGCACCGCCTGCCGATTTAACAGATAATACGCTACAAAGCATTGACAACTTGCGGGATATGGGGTATAATACAAGTAGTATTAAAAATTCGTGGGATAACGCGAAAAATCCATATAAAGGCGTAAACACAACCGTGCGCGCTCCAAATGGGCAGGCGTTTGAAGTGCAATATCACACACCGGAGAGTTTTGCGATAAAACAAGCGCAGCATGCATTTTTTGAGGAAGCGCGTTCGCTCTCCCCAACGTCAAGCCGCGTAGTCGAACTCAATGAGGCTATGCATACGCTGTCCGAGCCGCTAACACGGCCAACAAGAATAGATGAGGTGAGCTAGCATGGATCGCACTGAATATGTTCGGTTGCTTTCAAAAGAGCACAAAGGCATAATTGTTCGTTGCGTCGGGCGCAAGCAATATCAATACGATGCAAAAAATGGCTGGGTGCCGAGCGGTATTTTGCTTGCTTATTTCTGGCCAGACGACCCATACTATGAGATGTACGAAGAAATCACCGAGCAAGAGGCTCTTGCGCTGACCGCATAGCACAAACTTCATAACCAACCGTCTACCCGTTGAGGGCAGGCGGTTTTTTCATGCCTAAACCGCGGCCCGGTGCTGCGTTTAGATAAAACACGGCTTGATGCCAAACAAGGAGGATGCCTAGATGGCTGACGAAACCAACAAAACCACACCAACCGACCCGCCCGCTGCTCAAGCCGCAACGCAAACGTATTCTGCTGATTACGTGGGCGCGCTACGCAGTGAGAGCGCAGGCCACCGCACCAAGGCAAAGGCGTATGAAAAAGAGCTTGGCAACATCCGTGCCGCGTTTGGCGTGAAGCCAGACGAGGATATCGGCGATGTGGCCGCACGACTTGCTACTGTAAACGAAACCGCTTTGGCCAAAGCAAATGAGCGCTTGATAGCCGCGGAACTCAAAGGCCTTGAGGGCTATGACCACGCGCTACTTGCCAAGTTGATTGACCGAAGCACGCTCAAAGTTGACGATGACGGTACCGTCACGGGGCTGAAAGAAGCTGCCGAATCGGTGGCTGAACAGTTCCCAGCTGTGCTGAAAACGTCAACTGAAAAGCCGAAACAGTGGGCACCCGGTAATCCCCCGGCGCAGGATGCGCCAATTGACCCCAGTAAGATGTCGTATGCCGATTTTGAAAAGGCATGCGCAGATGGGAAAATTTAACTAACTGAAAAGGAGTATGACTATGCCTGCAAAATTTGATGCAAAAACCTTTAACCCGGTAGCGTTCGGTAAATATGTCGATGCTATTCCGCGCGTTCGTATGAATGCGCTCATTACCTCAAGGGCGCTTTCGCCCAACGAAGAAATTCGCACCGCGTTTAACGGTGAACAGACCGGTAAGTTTTTCGCTGTTCTGCCGTTCTTTGGCCGCCTTGACGGTGCACCGCAAAACTACGATGGCGCAACCGATATTGAGCCCGGCAGTACCACCACCTACGAACGTGGCGTTGTGGTCACTGGCCGCGCCCGCGCATGGACGGAGAAAGACTTTTCACACGATGTCACTGGCGGCGTAGATTTCATGGGCAACGTCGCCCGGCAAACTGCTGACTATTGGCAAGATGTTGACCAAGATACGCTGTTGGCCGTGCTGCAAGGTATCTTCGCAATGAACACTGCCAAAAACCAGCCGTTTGTTGACAATCACACCTACGACATCACTGGCGGAACTGACGACGCGGCGTTGGTCGGGCCGACGACGCTCAACACCGCCACGCAAAAAGCTTGTGGCGACAACAAGGGCAGCTTCAGCCTTGTTGTTATGCACAGCGTTGTGGCAACGCGCCTTGAGAACCTCAACGTGCTGGAGTTCCTCAAGTTCACCGATTCAAACGGCATCCAGCGGAACCTCACGCTCGCGGACTGGAATGGCCGCACGGTGCTCATCGACGATGGCATGCCATGCGTTGAAGTGCCTGAAACCACCGACGGCGCAGGCGACGGCTACACGGCCTACACCACATATGTGCTGGGCGACGGCGCAATCGACTACGAAAACGTCGGCGTGAAGGAGCCTTACGAAATGGGCCGTGACCCAAGAAAGAACGGCGGCGAGGATACACTCTACACTCGCCAACGCAAAGTGTTTGCGCCGTTCGGCATCAGCTTCACCAAAGCGCAGGTGGCGAGCTTCAGCCCCACCGACGAAGAGTTGAAGCTGGGCAAAAACTGGGCACTTGTCAGCGAGGGCACTGGTGCAGCTGCGAAAGTCATCCCGCACAAGGCTATCCCCATTGCCCGCATCATTTCGAAAGGCTAGGATGCTGCCATGCTCAAACGAGGCCACAACAGCTATGTGACACTGATTGAAGCCGAAAGGCACATCAATCTGCGTCACGCTGGCACAAGCGCGCCACGGCAAGCGTGGGACGGTCTAACGCACCGGCGCGACAAGCATCGGTTGCTTGTCAACGCATGCGATATGATTGAGCAGCTGCCGTTCCCTGGGCGCAAGTCCACAACCGCGCAGATTTTAGTCTGGCCACGTGATGGCAGCCGCGATGTTCCGCAGACCATTACGCATGCGCAAATCGAACTGGCTCTGTGGCTGGCGCATCAAGAAGCGCAGCCGCCGGAGGTTGCGGGCGAAAGTCGCGCCGAGCTAATAGCGCAGGGGGTAACGTCTGCACGGATCGGCAAGTGGGCGGAAAGCTACGACAGCAATAAACAACAGCAGGGTGCAATGCAGAGCCCTACTGTTGCGCTTTTGCTCAAACCACTGTTGTCCGGAGGTTTCGGAATATGTTAAGAAACTATTTGAACCAAACTGCGAAGTTGGAGCGACAAAATGGCATCGACGACCGCGGGCAATCGACCTATCACATCGCAAAAATAATCCGTTGCCGCAAGGAGAAACGCATGCGCTTGCAGGTAGCTGGATATTCATCGACGTTGAAGCCCGGCACAGTATACTACATCACTATACCGGTTGTCGAGGGTGACAAACTTGATGGCGTTGTCGTGCTTGCGGTCGATGAATGGGTTGGCCTCAAAGGCAACGTGCAAGGTTATGAGGCGGTGGTGTGATGCCGAAGAAAGATGACGGTTTAGTGTTGACGTTTGACAGCAAACAGCTTGACACGATGTTAAAACTGGCACAAAAACGTGCACCAGAAAAAACCACACGTGCCGTGCATAGCGTCCTGCTTGATTTAGCTGGGCGCAGCGCGAGACGCGCCCCGGTGAAAGAGGGGCATCTGCGCAATGACTGTCAAGCTGTATTGAACGGCAACCCAGTTTTCGAGAACCAAGCTGCAACTGGCGGCAAGCCGAAATCTGCGTTGTCCGCGTTCGGCACGGTTGGCTACTCACTAGTCTACGCCCGCAGGCAACACGAAGACTTGACGTTTAACCACCCCATGGGCGGTGAGGCGAAGTTCCTCGAAAACCCATTTAACGAAAATACGGCACGCTACGAAAAAATGCTGCGCGGCGTTGCCGAGGAGGTGCTGAAAAAATGAACATCCTCGATATTGTTATGCCACTGCTGCCTGTGCCGGTTATCAAAGGTCACATGCCAGCCTTGCCAGACGACTGCGTTGGTATTGTTGAGTACAACCCGCCGCCGCCAGACCACTATTTTGATGGCACGCGATTTTTACACAACGTGCAGGTGCGCAGTCGCTCACTGACTGCGGCCACGGCTTACGAAGCTGCTGAAGCTTGCGCAAAAGCACTCAACCGCCATGAAGACATGCAAGTGTCAATTTTACAAACCAGTGCGGTGCTGGACATTGGCCGCGATGGGGCAAACCCAGCGCGCCAAGAATACACCGTAAATTTTACAGTAAGGAGACGATAACATGGGTATTTTTACTGGCGTGACTGGGAAAATCGCCATCAATGGCAACGATGTCGCCTATATGTCTACGTGGTCTTTTGACGCAACCACCGAGATGATTATCCGCCAGCACTTCGGCGAACGCTGGACGCGGCGCATTCCATCAATCAAAGACTGGACTGCATCGGCAGACGGCAGCGTGGAACTTTCCGTTGAAAGCGGGCAAGCAGACATCATTGCTGCCTGGTTTAACGACACCGAAATTGTCGTAACGTTCTATCTTGATGACGACACGTTTTTCCGTGGTCCGGCTTTCATTCAAAGCCAAAACTTCAACAACGATGCGGGCGATGCGCCCGAATTGTCCATCAGTATTGAGGGCAATGGCGCACTAACCTACGTTGGACCAGCGGGAGCCATGCCGCTTGCAGCCACCACCGCTGCAACTACTACAAAAAAAGGAGAGTAATGCATGAACATCATAATCGGCGAAAAAGAATTTGAGTTAAGAACAGGGCTCGGCACGGTCAAGTTGATTGAGGGCAGAGCGAAAAAACCACTACTGCACCTACTTGACGAGCTTGAAAATGCTATGGTTGACGAATTGCTGGCATTGCTCTATATGGGTCTTGGTGGCAAAACACAGGCTGAAACGGCTGGCCTTGCGCAAGCCGCAGACGATGACCTAGATTTTATGGGGCTATTTATTATGGTTCAGAAATTTATTGGTTGTTTGATGTTCACTGGCACACCAGCACAGCAAGAGAAAAAAATAGCTGATATGGAAGTTTCAGAAAAGGAAAAAAACGGTTTTCGGCAGTTGCTCGGGCTGCCGCTGGTCGAAATTCCAAACGAGCCATTGACTTTCGAGGACGCGAGTACACCTACTCAACCGAGCTAGTTGAACAAGCGGCGATTGTAGGAATAAACACCTCACAGCTTCAAGAAATGGAGTTGTGGGAATTTTATCTTACGGCAAAAGGCTGGGCAGAACGCGAACGCCTGCTGGCCAAGCGCGGCATGATTGAGTGCTGGACCACGGCCAACCTAACAGGCGCGGCGTTTGCTGGTAAACTTAAGCCGATGAACCACTACGTCAAAGATGAAAACGACGTGAAGGCCGCACCGAAAATCAGCATTGAGGACTTCAAGGCAAAGCTGGCGGCAGCTGAAAGGGGTGAGTTGCATGGCTAGAGGCGCAAACACGCTACAGGTAAACATCGGCGCAACGGTTCGTGGGCTGTTTAGCGGCTTAAAAAAAGCTGCATCTGGCATTCGTGGTTTCGCGCAGCGCGGCGCGCGGATGTTCCGCGGACTAAACCGCAGCATGAAAAGCAGCTCACTCAATGCAAAAGGCCTGGGCAAAGCCATGAATGGCTTTTTCAGCGTGTTGCGAAGACAGGTTAGCCGACAGCTGCTGCGAACGTTTACCAAGCAGATAGGCGAGGCCATTGGGGAGCTGGCGAGATTCAGCCCTGCGTTTAACAGCGCGATGTCTGAAATTCAATCCAGCGTGCGCTTTGTTGGAAGTGCGCTGGTAGCGGCATTTGCGCCTATCGTGCAAGCAGTTGCGCCCTGGCTGGTGAAGTTGCTTAACCTGCTGGCTGAAGCCATTAACATGATAACCCGCTTCACTGCGGCACTCATGGGGCAAAGTCAAGTAGCCACAGCCACCCGGCAGCAATACGACTTTGCCGCTAGCATGGACGCAGCTGCGAAGTCAGCTAACGATGCGTCAAACGCGATGGCGGCTTATGACGAAATCAACGTTCTGCAAACCGGGCAAAAAGACAAAGGCCCGCAATTCCAATTCCAAGATGCATTTGGCGCGGACGGCTTTGACGGCGGCATTTTTGCAGCAGTCAAACCGCTCATCTATGACGCGAAAAACGCGCTCAAGGAAGTGTGGGAGCTAGTCAAAAGCATTGGCCGTTCTTTTCAAGCTGCATGGATAATCGAGGGACCTGCCGTTGTTGCCTCGCTGCAACACGCGCTTAGCGGCGTGTTTAATCTTGTAGGCTCAATCGCCCGCGACTGGCGCAGGGCATGGGAAACAGACGGACGTGGCGAGGCCATCATTGGCAACTTGTTTGGCATTCTTAGCGGGATATGGGGGCTGATCGGCGACATCGCCTATGCGTTCTATAACGCATGGAACGCTAACGATAACGGCTATCGCATCATGACCAGCATCCTCAACGTGATTTACCAAGTCACGCACATCGCTCGCGATGCCATTGAGGTAATCCGCGAGTGGTGGCAAAGCGAGGCTGGCCAACGATTTGCCTACAACATCACATCGGCGTTTGCACGAATAACCGAAAGCGTCAGTAATATTTGGGACACCATTCGTCGCTTTTGGGATAACGTTGGCCGCGATGTGTTCCGCGCCTTCCTCGACGTTCTTTCTGCCGTTTTTGAGGTTATCATTGAGGTTGTCGCGGCGATTATCAGTGTAGCCGCAAATGTTTGGGATAGAATCGAACCGGCAGTGACATGGGTATTTGGCAATATCTTATTGCCGTTCCTCGATTTTGTTGCCAACGGTTTTCGCGCCATTGCTGCGCTGTTGCGCGGGGACTTCGGTGGCGCACTAGACTTCGCAGGGCGTGCATTCCGCTCGCTTGGCAACGTTGGTATTGGCATACTAAATGGCATTATCCATGCGCTGAACGCAGTCATTGGCGGGTTGAACCGCATCCAATTCACTTTCCCGGACTGGGTGCCTGGTCTTGGCGGGAATTCGTGGGGTATAAATATCCCGAAAATACCCAACGTTCCGCAGCTGGCCACCGGCGGAATCGTCTACAGTGACATGCTTGTCAACGTTGGCGAGTATGCAGGTGCACGCAACAACCCTGAAGTGATTGCCCCACTGGATAAACTCAAAGACATCATCGGCCAGGTTGGCGGTGCGGGCGAGCGCACGATACGGCTCATTATGGAGTACCCTGATGGCCGCCAAATCATCAAAATCATTAACGACACACAAGAAGAAGCTGGGTATGTGCTGCTGGAGGTCTAACCATGAACAAAAACGAAGTGCAGATTAACGGCAGCACTATCCTGCGCGGCGGCTGGCCGCAGTGGGATTATCCGCAAACAGACGGCGATGGCAGCGGTGCAACTGACGAAAACGTCATGCACCGCGATGTCCTCCCCTCTCGTTACCGGCACATCCTAACGTTTCGCTCACCCGATGAAGCATTAGCGTCGCAGCTGATGCAGGTGCGCAGCCTGCCGGAGCTAAACCTGCAGTATTACGATATCCGCAGTAGGTCATGGATGACACGGCGCATGTACCCGGTGGGCGGACCTATCATCGCCCAGCACATGCTTAGTGAAAACGGCGATATTTTGTTCCAAGACTATGAACTACGGTTTATCCAACTCATCCCGGATTAGGAGGCTACTATGTGGCGTGCAAGCAATGCATATATGGCTACACTCAACGACGACCGCGTCATTCGTGACGCGGTTTCGCGAATTGTTGTTGATGGCGTGGAGTATACCGGGCGCACACACCTAAAGACATTCCCGCGCATTGAGCACGCCACAAGTTCTATGATAGGCGGGTTCCCCGCCAAAACCTGTACCTTTGAAATTTGGAAACAGGGTGACGACATTGACCTGCACGGCAAGGAAGTGCACGTGTATCGTGGGCTGCGGCTACCAAGCGGCATCGAATGGGTGCCACTTGGTATCTTCAGCGCAGACGATGAGGACATCAGCACCAGCAGCACAGGGAATTATATCACATTCAAAGGTCGCGATCGCACACGGTTACTTGAACAGCCGTGGGGCGATGTGCAGCTGAACTATCCTTTTACAGCTTCGCGTGAGTTTGTGCGGACACTGGCACGTCATTGTGGCGTTCCGTTTCCGGCTGATACTACAAGCATTCCTAACACTGGGCGGCAAATCACGCACCAACCCAACGCGCCCGCCTCGATGACCTGCCGTGAGATGATAGGCCGATACGCCGAAATAGTTGGCGGCATCGCGCAAATCAACCGGCTTGGCCAATTGGTTGTGTCGAGGCCGTTCAACACTGGCATTACAATCAGCCGAGCGCGGTACGAAAAAGTCTACATTGAACCAGAATGGCCAGCCATCACCGCTATTTCACTTGGCGCATATGGCTTTGACGATGATATCATCGCCCCACCCAACGCTGGCGACAGCGACATTTGGTGGCGGTTGGAAGACAACCCGATTGTGTGGCACAACAGACAAGCGTGGTCAACGCATGTGCTCAATAACCTGCGCGGGCGATCTATCATTCCGTTTGACCTACGCGGGGTAATCGATAACTTCATTTTCGATATCAACGACACGATTGATATCCGAGAACGCGACGGCTCAATCGCGCGCAGCACGATACTACAAATCAGCACCAGCAACCGCATGCGCTCCAACTTCAAGACAGAAACGCAGCATGGCGGCAAGGTGCGGCATGAATTGGCGGGCAGCGTGCGTGAGGCTTCGCGGCGTGTGGCGTTGCAGGTTGACCATGTGCGCGGTGAGATTGACATGCTGGCGGAGGATTTGCGCGCCACGGGTCAGTCGCTAACTTCGCAGATCAATATGCAGGGTGGACGCATCACGATGCTTGCTTCTGACCTAGCCGCCACCGGGCAATCATTGACTTCGCAAATTAGCTTAACAGCTGATGGGGTTGAACTGCTACGCTCGGCGCTTGATGCGAGCGATGCCCTGCGCGAGGAGTGGGTGCGTTTCGTTGGTTCGCATATGTCGCTAGGGCGCAGCGACAGTCCAATGGAAGTGCGTATTAGCAATGAACGCATTTACTTCACCGAGAACGGTTTTGCGGTTGCGTACATCACAGGCAATAGGCTGTTTATTCAAGACGCTGAAATCTCTGGCAATTTGCAAATCGGCAACTTTATCTGGAAAGGAAGGCCGAATGGCGCAATGACTTTATTCAGAATTTAGAGGGAACGTGATGTCACACAGAATAACCGTCGTTGGGGCAAATCCTATATTCAACGGCACGTCAACCATACAAATTCAGCACACAGGTGACAACGTAATAGTGCCAGGCGGCGGTTCTGCGTTGTATGCAATATTTTTAGCCGATGGTCCGTGGCCACATGGTGCAGGTAGTCGTTTGATTACCGCCGGCGCGATCAACGCTACGTTGAACGGCACAACGAACGTGGCAATGCCAAACGTACCGACATTGCTAAGCAGAAACCCAGGCGCGGTGGTCACATCTGAACCTGCGTTTGTGCACGTAATTTTAACTTCACTACAAGATTGGGTTTCTGGCGACGTCGTTATCCGCGCACACGACTCTTTTTTCGTGCGCTGGGATGCAACCAGAGCGCAAATTAACCCAACAATATCCACACTTGCATCCGCAAAGCTACCGGGCGGCAGCGGAGGCAATCTGTTCTTCGTTGGTCATGACAATGCAAGGTTGAGTTTCACCTGCACACCCGGTGAAGCTACTCACCTATCGCGTGTTGTTGTCTGGCGGCAAGGCGGGGCACAGGTTACGTTGCCGCCTCCGAACAACTGGCATAGCACGTCTGGCTCAACGCCGTTCACCATTACCACGGCTGAGCACTCAGCACTAGCACTTGCGCCTGGCGCGAACGTCTATCGTGCTCGGTTGACAGATGCACGCGGTCGTACCGCTGAAACGGCGCCACTTACAATCAACGCGCTTTCTCACCAACCTGTGACGATTACCCGCGTACAAGCCATTCGATGTAACGAAAATGGCGAAGAAAACCCGCTCGGTGTGTTTCTGCGTTCGCGCATGTGGTTCGAGTGGGATTCATCCTTAACGCAAGCACAGTTGACGCGCCGGCGGTGGCGATGGCGCAACGGCACCGCCGCATGGAGTGCTTGGTTTACTGCAACGTCCGGAACGTGGTCTGCTGTTCAACCTGGAGCCGACCCGATACGCTCAATTGAAGTTCAATACGAAGTAGTTGACCCAATGGGCGCGGAGGCGCACCACACGTTACGGCTACCCACTGCACAGGTGGTGATGGATATTGCGCCATCCGGTGACAGCGTAGCGTTCGGCGCGCTGGCCAACAGGCCAAACACATTGCAGCTCGCGCCGGGCATGCGCCTTAGATTTGGAACCAGCGGAATCGAAATCGGCGACGGTGGAGGAGTTTTCGAGTTTTTCGCAAACGGCAACCGTGTGGCACTGCTTTTTCAAGGTGGTGACTTGATTATTCGAGGCCACATATTTGAAAATATGCCAATTTGAAAATATACCAATATTTAGGGGGTATCACATGCAAAGAATAATCCATGTTGACCTGCGCAGTTCGCGCACGGTATATCCAGCTGGTTTTATCGGCGAGAACCGTCACCGCACACTGCGCATCACGCCACCCGATGACTTGCTTGGCGCAGCGTATTTCAAGCTAGCTTTTGACTTGACGGACGGCGTGTTTCGTCCGGATTTGGTCATGGAGCTGCCACTTTCGGTACTGTTGCGCCCGCCGGTGACGCTGTTGCCAGCGGTGCAAATGACGCTGTTGGCGTTCAGCGCAGACGGCACAGTTTTGGGTAAAGCCCATGCAGTGACGCTGCAATTTGCGCCGGTTGTTTTGGGGCAAAGCTGGGACTTAACTGGCCCGCCGGGTCCGCAAGGTGAGCAGGGTGAGATTGGCCCAATTGGCCCGCAGGGTGAACCTGGAATCGGTATCTACTTTCGCGGAATAGCTCAAGAACACACTGACCTACCTGCACAAGCCGCTGATGGCGATGCGTGGTTCGTGTACGAAGACGGCAAGCTGTACATTTGGGGCGACAACGGCTTTCCCGCGCAAGGCGATGGCATTCCCTATCGCGGCCCGCAGGGCGAGCAAGGCATTCAAGGGCTACAGGGACCACAAGGCATACAAGGTGAGCGAGGCGACACCGGACCGGTTGGCCAAACAGGCGAAACTGGACAACGAGGTATACAAGGCGAGATTGGTGAAACTGGACCGCAGGGCGAACGCGGTGAACCGGGCATACAAGGTCCGCAGGGCGAACAAGGTGATCGCGGTCTAACCGGGGAACGTGGGCAAGATGGTGAACGCGGAGAGCGTGGCATGCAAGGGGACCGCGGGGATCGAGGTCCACAAGGCGAAACCGGTGATCCAGGCCCACGTGGCGAACAGGGCGAAACTGGCCTGCAAGGCATTCAAGGGCTACAGGGACCACAAGGTCAACCCGGCGACGTTGGTCCACAAGGGATTCAAGGTCAAGCCGGTCCTCAAGGGGCGCAGGGTTACACTGGCGAACAGGGGCCTATTGGGCCGCAAGGCCCACAGGGCGGTATTGGCGCAACCGGCCCGCAAGGCGAGCAAGGGCAGCCCGGTATTGGTATCACATATCGCGGTGCGGTTGACACGCGTAGCGAGCTACCAGACAGCGCACAGCAGGGCGATGCATTCTTTAACAACGCTGACGGCCTGTTGTACATCTGGGGCGATGACGGCTTTCCTGCTGACGGTGACGGCGTTCCGTTCCGTGGCGAACAGGGCGATCAAGGTATACAAGGTGAACGCGGCGAACAAGGCGATACCGGCCCACAAGGTGTTCAAGGCATGGTTGGCCCAATTGGTCCGCAGGGTGAACCTGGGGCACAGGGGCCGCAGGGTTACACAGGCCCGCCGGGCGCACAGGGGTATCAAGGGCCACCGGGCGAAACTGGTCCTAAGGGCGAACCAGGAACAACCGACCACGCTGCGCTTGATAACTTGGACTTTGCAAACAGCGGCCACACAGGTTTTGCGAGCAGCGAGGAGCTTGCTGCATTGGCCGAAAACATCGGCGCTGAACTCATCGAATATGACGAACTAATGGCGATGTCCAGCGCAGAGCGTGCTGGCAGGTTGTTTGTTACGCTAAACGACCCTCGCGACCTGCCCGGTGTATCGGCAAACACACTGCTTGCTGAGTTGCTTGCGCAAAAGCTAGACAAAGCAGTGCCGGCGCGACATACGGCTACCGTTGACAGTCAGTCGGTTGAGTTGGCCTATACGGATGATAGCTTTCAACTGTACATGCGACTTCCTAACGTCAATCAATCGCTCAGCTCAACGCCTTGGCGTTTTCTGCAAGGACGGAGTTTGCAAAGCATCGTCGATATGAGCGAAAGCACCAACATAGACTTGAGCCGCTGGACAATCGGCAGCGCCGGGCAGCTTGTGTTCCCAGATTTCGGCGACAGGACAGTGGATTATGTTATTGATGTGCGCGTCACCGGCAGCGGGCAGGTTGCCGGCAACAACTCCGCCGAAATTGTGCTTGACATGTTGCGACAAAATGCGCAAACCATCGCGGTGTCAAGGTCTGCCGTCATCACCAGCGCATCGCCAAGCTTTGCAAACAAGTCACTGTCCATCGAAACTTTCACAAAACGCTCAACCGACCCATACGTTGACGGCGGCGTGGTGCCACGCTTGAGCTGCGGCGTGCTCTCGGAGGCTGAAAGCGTGAACATTGTGATAAAAGGGAGGGTTTACTAATGGCAATTCAACTTGGGGATGTATTTGGCGCAAATATCGCGTCTGGCGGCAGTGATGTGCCGGATGGCAACCTCACTCGCCGTGTACTTGACGACATCGAGTTTACCCAATCCATGAAACCAGCAGTTATGCAAATGCCGATTCCAGCGGGCTCGGTGTGGGCTGGTTTGTGGAACACGTTTTCATTGACAACAGGGAATCAAGTAAATTGGAACTTCAGTAACTGGGTTTCCATGGAACACCCAACCCTAGCCGGGCTTGAGCATTTGGAAACTGATAATATCGTGCTTAGGTTCAGCGGCGGGGCTTCATGCACAGCAACCAGCGTAACCCCTGTTGGCGAGGTCGGCGGAACAACAGCTATTGATATATTGTTTGAGGACGTCAGCGTGCACGGCGCAACCATAACGGTTAAACTTCTTTCTGTGCGCCTACAATACGGCATGCTCAGCGGCAGTTTGGAGCTTGAAGTGCATTCCGGTAGTTCGACGCACAACGCTACCTCGTTTTCAGACATAACATTCAAGCTGAGTGCACATAACATTGACATGCCGCTTGGTACAGAGCTCATGCTTGGCTTTAATGAGCCGTTTTCGGTTGGTGAAAGTGCGCGTTTACAGATTGATGCAGAAATCAACGCAGGTTCGTCTGGGTATTATAACGAGGATTACAGCCCGATTATGAGGTATGTCCGTGGACGCTTAGCCCTCGAAGCCACATCTGGTGAGTACGAAGTTTTGCAAAAAACCATGATGCTCAGCGACGGAAGCGGTGGTTTTGGGACAATTGGCATCAATGACCTGCTGCCGTGTGATGTGTCGTTGAGCTGGTCAGACGCACAGACGCTGCACATCGTGTTCATGGACAACGGCGGTGGTGGCTACGGGTACGGTTATGGTACCGTCATGGGCTTTGAGGCCATTGAATGCAGTCAACTGTTAAAAACGGAGGTGCAGCCGTGAAGATTTTAGTCATTGGCCCGCGATTACACAGCGAACACGCAGTGACTGGGCTGCAAACATTCAACACGTTCTTGGCTCGCACTTTGCAAGACATCGGCCATGAGCTGCACTACGCCATCGCGCAGCCGGACGTGTCACCAATGGCGCGGATGCAGACACATGCACTCATCGGTTGCCATGTTTTTCAATTCCCACGCAGTGGCTGGTCGAAACTGTTCAAGGGCTATGACCAGATTGTGTTATCCGCCAGTGTACTGGACTACGCCGGCATCCTGCACGCGGCATACGAAATCCCCGTGATAATTTGGACGCATGGGCAACACGTGTGCCCGCTTCAGCGACTGGATGCCGGGGACATTCGCGGCAGAAACGCTACGCTGGTTGCCATAAATGATGGGCATATGGAAGCAGCTGAGGCGCGTGGGCTGGCTGGCCAGACCGTGAAGATTGACATGCCGGCGATGTTCGCGCAACGGCATGTTCAGCCAGCTGAGGGCTACTGTGTGGCTGTTGGTACTATCGAGCCGCGAAAGAACTATAAGCGTGTCGCTGAGTTTGCTGATGCCATCGGCATGCCGTGCCGTGTCTACGGTGGCGGCGATCCGCGCAAGTTGCCTGATAACCTAGAATACCGCGGGCGAGTGCCACATCATCAAATCCCCAGGGAGATTGCTGGCGCGGACTTCATTATCCACGCCGCAGAGGTTGAAGGCGACCCGAACGCACTGCGCGAAGCCCGGCAGCTTGGCTTGCCGATCCTCTGTGTAGATGCTCCTTATGCCCGTGAAGTACTCAACCCCAAATACACCATATTTCTTGCGCCGGGCGAGCTGCCCAAACACGAAGACCTCGACTGCTTGCGGTCGCTAGAGGTGCGTCAAGCCATCGCTGATGACTTCAACGCGAAGTATAGCAGATCGGCGTTCAGGGAGACGCTTGCGGGGTTACTGGCGATTTAATAACAAAAAAAACACCGCGTAAATTTTAGAGGAGGAATTGACATCATGCTAAAATCTGCATGCAAGCACTTCCGCACAATCATGCGGCACAAATGGTTTGTTCTGGTCGCGTGCTTCAAGTCAGGACTATACGGCAGGGGCTGATGCACGACTTAAGCAAGTTTTCGCCAGTTGAGTTTTTCGCAAGCGCAAAATATTTTCAAGGCAATGGCTCGCCAGTTGACGCCGAAAAGACAAAGGCGGGGTATTCCGTTGCATGGCAAAACCATAAGGGCAAAAATAAGCACCACTGGCAATATTGGACTGACTTCGAGGGTGGCGACCTAATTGCGTTAAAAATGCCGCCCAAATATCTAGCTGAGATGATTTGCGACTGGGTGGGGGCTGGTAAGGCGTACAACAGGGGTTCGTGGAGCGTTGATGAAATGAAGTGCTACTACGAAAAGAATAAGGCTAACATGATTTTGCACGCAAGCGCAAAATACTACATTGAGCACATGATGGGTAACGTGAAAAGCGAGGCAGAGATATACCGCTCGTGGGCAAATGTAAAAAGAATTGAACACAACTACTTTCAAGACATGTGTGAGGGTTGTTCATATCAGCCGCCTTTTGAACTGCGACTTAGACCGTGCCACCCAAAGAAACACGATTAACTAAAACCACCATCATTTTCGGGGCGCCCCGAAAATGGTCAACGTGAAAGGGAAATACACCATGAACATCCGAGAACTGGCCGTGCAGGTCAAAGAGCGCAAAGTCCAGCGGCTGAAAGACAAACGCGACAAGCTCAAACGCCGCGCCAGTGGCGTGAAAGCTGAGAAACTGCGCCGCATCGAAATAAAGCTGGCCAAGGCCAAGCGCAAGCTGCGTGAAGCCCAGCGCATGCTTGATGCGCAACTCTTAAAAAGGGGGCAAGGTAGAGATGAGTGAACAACATAAAATCTTCATTGACCCAGGCCACGGCGGGCGTGACCCCGGCGCAGTTGGCAACAACCTGCGCGAAAGTGATATCAACTTGGCGGTGTCGCTGCGGCTTGGTGAGTTACTGCGTGCTGCGGGGGTAGATGTTCGGTTTTCCAGAACAACGGACACGCTCCCAGTGTTCGCAGAGCGTGCCCGCAGCGCGAATACGTGGGGCGCGGACTATTTCGTGAGCGTTCACGCCAACGCCGGCGGCGGAACAGGCGGCGAGACGTTCATCGCAGCCACCAAGCCGCAAGACCGCCCATTTGCGCAGGCAATCAATGACCCCTATTGCGCCGCCATGGGGCTGCGCAATCGCGGCGTAAAGCTGGACAGTGTTACTCCTCGCGGGCGATTCGATGCGCTGCGCAGTGCGAACATGCCAGCCATTTTGGTTGAGCTTGCATTCATTGACAGCCCGCTGCACAACCCAGATGTGCCCATTCTGCGCAACCGTCGCAATGATATGGCACAGGCACTTGCTGATGCGCTGCTGTCATATTTAGGCGTGGCGCAAACACAACCGCCCGCGACCGATATTCCGGCAACGGTACCCGGCGAGGTAGATGACGACACCCGCCTGCCCAGCACCGGTATTATCGCCGAACACATCGTGGTGGCCGGTGATAACCTGTGGAGCATCGCCTGCAAGCACTATGGCGGTGCCAGTGCAAACGCGGTGAACGCAATCTTTATGCACAACCGCGTGCTGTTGGACGAAACCGCAATCCGCCACGGCCACGCAAATTCCAACGCCGGTGCGCTGATCTTCCCCGGCACCGTGCTGCAAATCCCGGAAAGGTAGGTGTGATATGCTCGGTTATATCTTGGGCATCCTCGGGCTTATTATCCCATCCACCATGTGCGCGGTGTTCGGCGTGCTCAAGCACCGCGCGGACAAAAAATGCAATGATTTGCAAGTGCAAAATGCAGAAAAAGATGAGCTTGTTCTGTTGATGGTGGAAAATCAGTGTGCCACACAACGCGTTGTTCGTCACATGGCGAATGGTTTGCTAGCAAACGAAATCATCAACGGCGGAACTGCTGAAGTGCTAGCCGAAATGCAGAGTGCAACTACCGAACTAAAGCAATATCTGCGAAAACATGGCGTGAAACAGGCGCTACGAAATGGAGGAAAGTCATGAACGGCTACGAAATCACATGGACTGCACTGTTTGGCGCATTTGCCACATTCCTCGGCATCGCAGGCTCTTACTTAAAATCCCGCAGTGAGCGCAAAGAAGCCGCTGAAATTATCGAGCGTTGCGTTGAAACCGACCGCCAAGAGCACGCAGATATGGCAGCGCAGCTCACTGCACAGGGCGAAGACATTGCGCAGCTGAAACGGCAGTTTGAGCTGCTCACCCGCCCGCGCAGCGAGATAGAGGACGAAAACATACGCCTGCTACGCCGCGATGCAGAACAAACTGCCGAAATCGAACGGCTAAAGCGGCAGCTGGCGGCGGTTATCGACAAAACGCAAACATGAACACATCCCCGCACTGACAATCAAGGTCAGTGCGGGGATGTTTTTTTTATTGCAAAAAACTTTGAAAAAATTAAAAAAAAGTTGCAAAAAACACTTGACATACGTAGTGAAGTATGATATAATATAAGTACAGGGTGAGGGAACGAACCCGAGTACGCAGGGCAAGACGCTAGAGAGGTTGGACGATGAACGAACAGATGACAGATAAGCAATACCAATCAATACTCAACATTGTTGCGGCACTGGTAGAAAAATGCCAAACCAAAGAGGAAACCAAGGAAGCCGCAAAGCTAATCCGCGAAATGACGCAAAACCCACCGAAAGAGGATTAGAAAAAGAACCCCACTGGTGAGAGTGGAGTTCAAGCAGACAAGAGGGGGCGGGCTTGCCACCGCCCTCAGCCACCAATAGTATACCACATTGGAGGTCAAAATGCAAGAAGAAAATTCGGGCAAGCGAAAAACCCACACATCAACTGCGGTGAAGAACCGATACAACCAAAAGACCTACGCAAACTTCCAATTTAAAGTTCGCTATGATGATGAGCTGAATGACCAACTCAAAGCCTATGAGGGCAGCCTAAGCGAACTCATCCGCAATCTGCTGCGCGACCACTTCGCAAAGCAAAAATGAAAGACAGCCGTGTACATTCTTGGCGGAGCGTCACGACTGTCGAACGACCGCACACGCCGGAGCGCATGGGGTAATTGTATTATACCACACCCAGTGCCCTCCTGCAAGAGAAATCTTCAACAAATTTTAGGAGGACACGATTATGACCACGAAAAAGATTGAGTTTGCAAAAATTGCTGACCGCATCAACGCCGAGCTGCACGCTAAAGGTATGTACTCAAGTGTAACATTTCACGATATGGGACGCTACTCCTTCCTTGACGGCGTTGGCTACGAGTACAAAACCATTTCGAATGCGCAAAGCGTAGAGAGCTTGAAAAAATGGGCAGATGAGCACATCGCAAGTGAAATCGCTCGAAACGAGCGCATCTTTGCAGCAATCCCTAGCAAGCGCGAAGCCACGGCTGCCGCAGTCTTGCGCAACACTAAATTTTACGCAGAACGCGGCGTAAAAACGAACGAGCAACTGCAACGTGAGCGCGTTGCAGCTAAACGAGTGTGATAGCCTATGCAGGACGTAAAAAACATCGCTATCTACAAACGTGTCAGCGACCAACGGCAGGCACGTGATGGCTACTCGCTGGCCGCGCAGGAGCGACTTTTGCGTGGCTGGTGTGAAGCCAACGGCCACACGGTTATCGCTGTGTACACCGACGAGGGCATTAGCGGAAAGGACACCAAGCACCGCCATGGCTTTTCTGAGATGATGGCCGCAGCACAACGCCGCGAATTTGATGCCGTGCTGGTGCTTAGCCTAACGCGTTTCACCCGCAGCGTTGCAGACCTATACCAGTCGTTGGAGCAGCTGCAACGTGTGGGAGTGGCGTTCATCAGCCACACCGAGCACTTCGACACATCCACCGCCATGGGGCGTGCTATGATGGGCATGCTTGGCGTATTCGCCCAGCTGGAGCGTGAAGTCATCGCCGAGCGCACACGCATCGCCTATGAGGAACGTGCCCAGCAGGGCAGGCCAACGGCGGCCTACGTGCTGGGCTACGACAAGGTAGACAAGCAGCTGGTGATTAACCACGCAGAGGCGGCCACTGTGCGCTATATTTTTGACACGTACCAGCGACTTGGCAAAATACGCGCCGTTAACGAGTTGTGCGCAGCGCATGGGTATCGCGGCAAGCTAGGCGGGCCACTTGCGCCGGGCAGCGTGCGCAAGATACTCGTTAACCCAATTTACGCAGGCTACAACTCATGGCATGGGGAGCCCATCAAGGGCACGCACGCGCCTATCATTAAACCCAAGCAATTCAACCGCGTGCAGCGCATGTTGCTGCGCAATGGGAGGCCGCATAGGCGCAAGCGCGGCGTAGTGCGGGTTCCGTAACGAAACAACCCCCTCATCGAGGGGGTTGTTTTTCGTGACCAAATCGTGACCAATAAGACAGTAATTTGCGGGTTTCAAACGATTCATTACAACTACAGAAATGTGCTATACGCAAGGGTTTTATTCTTGTGTGCTATCAAAAAGCAATCGTTTAGACAGCTTTTAAGTCCCTTGTGTCTGCCAATTCCACCACAGCGGCTACACCATAATTATAGCACAAGCGGCGGCGCAGGTCAAGGGGTG
>Ga0131853_10001666_pt1 | contig 39772 bp, 43 predicted proteins | sample TergutLab28metaG_FD_92764 | JGI IMG/M metagenome (GOLD analysis project Ga0131853, IMG submission 92764) | Labiotermes labralis P1 segment gut microbial communities from Petit-Saut dam, French Guiana - Lab288 P1 (version 2) (version 2) | ecosystem: Host-associated > Arthropoda: Insects >...
AATAATAAATTATTATTATATGTAAAAAAAATTAGATATAGTGGGGGGGGGGGGGGGGGGGTGCGGCAATAGTTATAACGCATCTGTAACAGAAATGTAATATTACATCTCCAAATACCCGCCATGATAAGCAACGATGCCCTTTAAAGGATATCCTTTTATCTTCTCAAGAGATTTCATTGCTTCATCCATATCTGGCGTATGCACGGGGTTTGGACCAGATATAGCCCCATCAGCGATATTTGCCGCATCGCCACATACCATTATGCTGCTTTCACGAAGAAAAAGCGCGATATGCCCTGGCATATGCCCAGGCGTATGTACAACCTCTATACCGCCACAAATAGGCAGAACTTCTTTGTCTGTCAATTCTTGGTCAATTTTAAGCCTAAACTGACCAGCATCTACAGCCTTTTTATATTCATCAAACTGCGCTTGAGCCTCTGGTGGCATCGAATCATATTGAGCCAGCAACCCAGCCAATCTAATCGGTGTTTTGCGGCCATCCATATGGGGTGCTTCGTCCACATGCGCCAATACCTTTGCATTTGGTGCTAGTTTAAGCAACTCTAACACACTGCCAATATGATCCATATCCTGATGCGTGATAATAATATGCGTGAGATTTTTCACATCAAAACCTTCATCTGCTATCAATTTTGCTATGACCTGCGATTGCTCTGGTACAGCCGCATCCATCAGCACCAAATTTTTCTCATCCCATGTCAGAGTCATGTTAAGATTCATAGGGGCTTCGCGGTCAGGCACTTCAATTGTTATCGGTAGCATTGCTACATTTTCTGCAATTTTCATAAAAATTACCTCCATATTTATAATAAAATTATTCAAACTGGCATCGTGGATTGTGCTATAAAGCGATTATAGCATTATAATATATGCAACACAATAGCCTAATCAAAACAGACAAGTTTTTTGTAGAACAAGACAAAAGCGGTGCATAAATTACATGCACCGCTCGCTTTCGTTATCTTTGTATAAAATCACGATATGCCTTCCTAAACGCAGAGGCTCGCTTTTGGGATAAAGGCAATGTCTCCTTGTTTTTTAAAACAATATCGCGTGCACCTATCTGCTCCACCCACAAAAGATTTACCAAATATCCTACATAAGGTGATAAAAACGAGTAAGTGTGGGTTAGCTCCTTAGCCTTGCTCATACACAAAGTTGTGGAGTAGTGACCCTCATGCGTTTTTACATATACCTTTCTGGATTTGCTTTCAAAATAAGCAATATTTTCGACCAATTCAGCCTTTTGACCTCTTGGCAAAGGTATGGGGATTTCTTTTGGAAGCACATGCTCAAACCACTTTTTGAAACAAGGTTCGCCAATAGGCGCACCAAACTCTATCACGGCAAAGCTAGGAGGTTGCCCATCAGCCGAAAAATCTCTCATCATCTGAAAAATTCGCTGTGCATTAGCATCTACCGCCTTGCTTTCTATCGCTAAAATATCGCATTTTTTTAAAAGAGCCGACAAATCATCCATGCTTGTCGTGGTTACAACATCTACATCACACTGTAACCTAGAAGCATGTGACAAAATATCCATTTTTGAGGCATCTGCCGCCTCCTGTGAAATTTCGACGAGTACAATATAAGTCATAATTGCTCCTATTGCCCAATCATCCCGCCAATAACCCTAATAGCCTCTTGCAACTGTACATCTTCCTCCTGTGAAATACGCATAAGGTTATTGGTCAGCTCTACATCCATCTCCACATAATGATTCGGCGTTATGCCTTCGCCATGTATGGAGCGACCAGAAGGAGTGAAGTATCTTTGCACAGTAACTTTAACCGCAGAACCATCACGCAATGGGAAGATATTTTGCACCAAGCCTTTGCCAAAAGTTGTTGTACCCAAAAGCTCACCTACGCCAGTATCCATAACAGCACCAGAAAGCACCTCGGATGCTGATGCTGAATTGCCATTAACGAGTACCACTAGCGGTATATCAATATAATTGGCATCTGATGGGAAATATACCCTACGACCCTGTGCATCTTCTGTGTATGTGATGATGCCCTCAGGTATTAGCATATTTGTGATATTATTAACTACATCAAGAAGCCCGCCAGGATTGTTACGCAAATCAATGATAAGACCCTCAATATTTTGTCCCATAAGGCGCTCATATGCATTAGCAAATTGCTCATAGGTCACACGGTCAAATTGCGAAATACGAATATATCCGATATTATTGTCCAAAATGTTACTGCGCACAGTTTCCACCTCAATGACAGCGCGAATTATAGGCACATCAAATGTTTCGCCGCTACTTTCGCGATAAATAGTAACAACAACCTCTGTGCCTGCCTCACCGCGCATCATGCGTATAGCTTCATTCATGCCATCACCAAAGACCTCATAGCCATTTATGCGCACAATCTTATCGCCTGGCAAAAGCCCTGCCTCAAAAGCGGGAGAACCCTCAAAAGGAGATATAATGAGCATGCGATTGTCGGTAGCATCTACAGTTATGCTAACGCCAATACCTATAAAGCTACCTTCCGTCTCTTCTCTAAAGGCGGCAAATGTAGTAGGGTCCATATATACCGTATATGGGTCGCCTGCGCCATATACAAAGCCAGCAAACATCATTTCTATAGCTAACTCTAGGTCAAAATCGCCTATAAAATTGGTATCAATAATTTGATGGATATGGTTGAGCTTTTGCATAAGGTCTGTATCGTCCAGCTCTGCCGCAGCCGCAGCCGCCGTAGGTGTTGTTCTAAGCGGTGCAGACGACCCATCAAACAATGTGGATGGGTGTAGCGGCGATAGCACAAAGGCTATAACAGCAATAACCATAAGCCCCATGCCCGATAAAAGCCCTAAAAAATAATTCGCTTTTTTACTCATTTTATTCACTCCTTTGATACAAGTCTATGCTTGCCTACATCCATTATACTACTTTTGGGATGTTTTTAGCAACCATAAATTTTCGTTGACATTGCATGGAGTTTTAATGTATGATGAATATAATATGCAGGAGAAGCTTGCTACACTGTGGAGGTGGATGATGGATACTCAATCGGTAAATTGGAATATGTATGAAATGGAATACAAGGGAAATGAAGTAAAATCGAATCTTTCGCTCATCCCGCTTGAAGATGAATATTATGAGCAATATAAAACACTGATTGATACCTGCTATTACAATATGCGAAAAGACCTAAACATACACCCATACGAAAAACATAGCTATAGCCTCGAAGAACCAGAAGTACTAATGAGAAATACTTTTCTTTTCATAGATGATGATAAAATAGTTGGTGCTGTTACATGCAACAAAAATCTTATCGAAAATGTAGCTGTAAGCCCAAAGTATCAAAAACAAGGTTATGGACGCGAGCTTGCACTATTTGCGATTAGTCATATGCAAACACGTGGAAATGAACCCATAAAACTAACCGTCACAAAATGGAATGAAAATGCTATCACGCTCTATATATCGCTTGGCTTTGAGATTACAAAAGAGCTGATTGTTAAAGGGGTAAACAAAAAAGATGATAATGGTAACTGGGCATTTGAGTTTATTGATGCCAAGGATTTAAATATACGATAATTAGGAGGCTCGATATGAAACTCTACCAGATAGATTCATTTACAGATAAACTGTTTTCTGGCAACCCTGCCGCAGTCTGCATTCTAAAAAACAACTGGCTACCAGAAGAGCTTATGCAAAATATAGCCGCAGAAAATAATCTCTCTGAAACCGCTTTCGTGCTTGATATTGAAGGAGAGTTACATATACGCTGGTTTACACCCACCGTAGAAGTGCCGCTATGTGGTCACGCCACGCTAGCCGCCGCTCATACTCTCTTTGCGCATGAAGATTATCAAGGTGAGCTTGTCTTTAAATCTATACGCCATACGCTAAAGGTGAAGCAGGAGAGTGATTTGATAATGCTAGATTTTCCTACGGACAAAATATGGCAGATAGATTCAAATATCGTCCCAAATTGCTTTAACTACACGCCAAAACAAGTATGGCGAGGTACTGAAGAATATATGTTGATTTTTGAGAGCGAAGAACAAGTAAGAAATGTTGTGTGCGACTTTGAAAAAGCCGCAAATATTGACCTTTCGGGTCTTATAATCACTGCAAAAGCAGATAGCGATAACCTAGATTTTGTCTCTCGTTACTTTGGTCCAAAAATAGGTATAAACGAAGACCCTGTAACAGGTTCTGCGCACACTCTTTTAGTGCCGTATTGGCAAAATATACTCGCCAAGGATAATTTTCATGCCGCGCAGCTCTCGGCACGCGGCGGCAAGCTCGTATGCCATGCTATGGGCGATAGAGTGAAAATAGGCGGGAAAGCAATAACATATATGATTGGGGAAATTTTACTTTAGCGTTGACTTTTTTTCTAATAAATTGTAGAATGAAAGCTGAGGATGCATACAAAGTCGGAATAGAGTTGGAGTTGATTATATGTTAAGCAGTCAAATTTTGCAAAATACCATCGATGGTCTAAAAAGCATTACGCGCCGCGAATTTAGCGTAATAGAGCGTGAGGGCAAGGTATCTGCCAGCACAGAACCCGAGATGATAAATACACATATTGATGCCGCCGCGGATTTTGTTACCAGCGCAGCAGAAAGCCAATTGATAAAAGGTTATCAATATTTCAAGGTTTTCGACAATGGCATTGCAGAGTATGTGATTTTAACTAAAGGTGAAGATGAGGAAACATACCGCATAGGCAAAATTGCGGCATTTCAAATCCAAAGCCTTATAATTGCCTATAAGGAACGTTTTGACCGTGACAACTTCATTAAAAATCTGCTACTTGACAATCTTCTTTTGGTGGACATCTACAGCCGCGCAAAAAAACTGCGCATAGAAAACAGTGTTCGCCGTGTGGTATATGTTATAGAGGCAAAAAATAACGAAGATTTTGGTATGCAAGAAATAGTACGCAATATTTTCCCCGCCAAGCATAAGGACTTTGTAACCGTAGTAGACCAAGACAACATAATTCTGGCAAAAGAGCTAAAACCCACTGACACTATAAATGAAATAGAAACCCACGCAAGAATTATCTGCGACACCCTCTCAATAGAGGCAATGAGTAGTGTGCGCGTTGGTATAGGCATTGCTGTAGATGACCTAAAGCATGTATCCCGCTCATACAAAGAAGCAAAAATGGCACTAGAGGTAGGCAAAATCTTTGATGCCACCAGCCTTGTAATGAATTACGAAACCCTAGGCATTGGCCGCCTTATCTATCAATTACCAATCTCGCTTTGCCGCATGTTTATAAATGAAGTGTTGCACGGCATATCCACAGATAGCTTTGACGAAGAAACACTAACCACTGTGGATAAATTTTTTGAAAACAACCTAAATGTGTCCGAAACCTCCAGGCAACTCTATATCCATAGAAATACCCTTGTGTACCGCCTAGATAAACTGCAAAAGATGACAGGGCTGGATCTGCGCAATTTTGACGATGCTATTATCTTTAAAATCACGCTAATGGTCAGTAAGTACATGAAATACAAAGAAAATCATCCGTTTTAATCACGGATGATAATGTTTAGAAATTTCTTTATGCCCAATTTCGGGATGCGTATAGTGTCTGCGATTTTGGGTCTTTTCTTTGTAATTTATGGCCCTCTTCGGACAATGCTGCAAACAGGCAAGGCATACTTCACAAGTATGCAAAAAGGTAGGGTGACCATCTTTCATATCAATATTTTTTGCAGGGCATACATCGCGGCAAATATTGCAAGAGATGCAATCATCACTAACGCTAAGTCCTTTATCAAAATCGCTCAATTTTTTCATGCTACTTGTGTATATACGCAGTATAACCTTGTTGGTTCTGCCAATTTTCGATTGGTTTTTATTAACAATATTCGGTATAAGACCTTTTATGTCCTCATTAGATTTGCTGGTTTTTTCATCAACCTTTTTTCTCATATTATAATTAAATACGCCATTTGCAAACATCCTTAGACCCGCAGCATAGTTTAGCTCAATACCCCTTTCCGACAAAACATCTCGCATATAAGGCAAGGAGATAGCTGGCATACCGCCATGTGTTGCTATGGCAAAGAAATATGTATCGTTTTGTTCGGCAAAAACTGCTTTCTTTATGAAGTTTACTACCATAGCAGGTGGTCCGCAATAGTACACAGGAAACACAAAACCAATACGGTCATAACCTGCGGGAATTACGTTGTCCATGTCTTTGTGAATAGCAATAAGCTCACAATCTGGCAAGCTTGCTGCGATTTCCTTAGCTACTTTTAGACTATTACCAGTTCCTGTAAAAAAATAAATCCGATTTTTCATTTTAGCTCCTCCTTTAACTCGTTAAGTCCCTGATACATTTTTGTAACCAGCATGTCAATATTGGTCATATATGATACGTTTTCTTTACCTTGCATTAATTCTTCTGCCTCATCGATATATTGAATTATCGATTGAAACATCATTACTCGTTTTGCCAAATATTCCCGTTTATTTTTTAAAATTTCCATGACCTCTGGAACCCTTTCGATATCGCAAGCCCGCATCAACCCAAACATCCGACCAATCTCTGCCAAAGAAAAGCCAGAAAAGGCAAGCATTTGGACGAACTGCAATTCCGTCATATCCTGCACAGTGTAATGCCTATACCTGTTTTGGTTGCGCACAGGGCTAACCAACCCCAGCTCATCATAATATCTTAGCGCATCCCTGGAAATATTTAATACTTCAGAAACCTGCTTAATAGAAAATTGCTTCATTGAATTTGCTCACCTCCCAATATCATTCTAACATTAAAGTGCGCTCTAAAGTCAAGTAAAAAATTTTTATTCAAAAAAATAGTTGATTTTTCGTCGCGGCTAATGTATAATATTAAATATCTATTTTATTTTTATTAATTTTTTGTAACAATTGCAATATAATGTTACAGAATAAAAACATTTGGGAAGACTTTGACCATGATTAGAATAAACAATGCCACAAAGATTTACGACAACGGAGCGCGCGGCATACAAGATGTCACGCTTAATATCGAAAAAGGGGAGTTTGCCTTTATTGTTGGCAGTTCTGGCAGCGGCAAGTCTACCCTCATAAAACTTTTGCTTAAAGAAGTAGACCTCACAGAGGGCGAAATTTTTATAAACGACGAAAACATCACTTATTTTTCAAGAAAGGACACTCCTTTTTTGCGCCGTAAAATGGGTGTGGTTTTCCAAGATTTTCGCCTTTTGCCAAACAAAACGGTGTATGAGAATGTGGCATTTGCTATGCAAATAACCGATGCCGCAAACCGTGAAATACGCCGCAATGTACCCATGGTACTTTCTATGGTGGGTCTGCAAAAGAAATCCAAGGCATATCCAAATCAGCTTTCTGGTGGCGAGCAACAGCGTTGCGCCCTAGCACGTGCTATCGTAAACAACCCGCCCCTGCTGATTTGCGACGAACCAACAGGTAATCTGGACCCTGACACCGCCTGGGATATTATGAATCTGCTAAACGAGATTAACGACAGAGGCACAACAATTGTAATGGCAACACATGCTTGGGACATAGTTGATGGCATGAAAAAAAGAGTAATAGCCCTAAAAAACGGCTTTGTGGTTAGGGATGTGGAAAGAGGCGGATATAGCGATGAATTCTACAACGACTAAGAAGTCTACTAAACCTGCAAAACACATAAAACCCCCGAAGATAAAGTCGCCAAGGCAACCAAAACAACAAAAAAGCTATAGCACAAACTATAAAAGCGGCGACTTTAAGTTTCGCAACATCAAATACTACTTGGCGGAGACTTTTCGCAATATTGTGCGCAACAAAATCATGTCGCTCACATCTGTTGCCACTGTTGCGGCTTGCTTGTTTATAGTTATATTTTCCTATGCTATTGGCTCCAATGTCAATCATGTGTTATCCTATCTGGAAACTTCTGTGGGCATCACCGTATTTGTAGATGACGAGTTGGATGTTCAACAGGTAGACCAATTATATCATGAAATCTTGGACATGGGAAATGTAACTGCTGTTACCTTTATTCCTCCTCAAGAAGCATTGGAGAATCTTGCGGAAGCACTAGGCGACACACATGGCATACTGATGTCTCTCGAACCAGACACTCTGCGCCGCTCTTTCACGGTGGAGCTAGCAGATATACGCGAGCAACGCGAAACGGTTGAATATATAGCCGAGCTATTCGGAGTACACAGCATAAGTGAAGCTGCTGGCGTAACAGACACACTAATAACCCTTAATAATTTTGTTTTCGCTTTTAGCTTTATAGTTATGCTAATTCTAGGCATTCTTGCCATAGTTATCATAACAAACACAATAAAGCTAACAGTCAATAATCGCCGCAACGAAATCATCATCATGAAATATGTTGGCGCAACAGACTGGTTTATAAAATGGCCTTTTGTAATAGAGGGCATAGTCATAGGTATTTTTGGTGCTGCCATACCTATAGCCATTATTTGGATAAGCTACGATGGCATAATGGATTCTCTACGAGATTCCCAAATCATCCAAATGTTTACAGAAATGCCATTTAGGTCAGCATCAGAGATTTTTCCCATCGTTGCCCCTGTTGTGGTAATTCTGGGCGTTGGCATAGGTGTTCTAGGCTCTATATCTGCAATGCGCAAATACCTTAGTGTTTAAACTTTTTAATCGAATTTTTATAGGGAGTGATTGTGAAAATGATTAATAAATCTGAAAGGAAATTTAGATTAAAACAAAGCGTGGCAATACTTTGCGCAAGCATATTCTTTTTGTCCCTAGGCTCTGCAGCAATGGCGAATAATAACAACATTACAGAACTACAAGAGCAAAGACAGAGCGTAACAGACAATATAAATGAGATGCGTTCGTTATTAAACCAAGCACAGACAGAGCGCAACGACACCATGGCAGAGATTATTCAACTGGATATTGAGCTAGCAGAGGTAACAAACGAGTATCTGATAGCTTTAGAAAACCTTGAGATTGTCACAACATTGCTCAACATTGCCCAAATAGACCTTATAGAAGCCGAGCAGCAAAGAGAAATACAATTCGAGGTTTTGCGCAATCGTTTACGCTCTATTCACGAAAATAGTCCCATGGGATACATAGAATTGCTGCTTTCTAGCGGAAGTGTTGCCGAATTTTTGAACAATATGGAGCATTTTGGCAGAATTATAGAGCATGATAACAATATGCTTGAAATGTTGATAGAAACAGAGGAACGCATAGCACAAAATATGCAAGACATTGTTGAACATCACGCACAAGCGGAATTGCTAACCATAGAGCTTGAGGGCAGAATAGCAGACCTAGAAGCTACACTTGTAGCTCGCGGAGCTCGTATCGAAGAGTTAGAGAGTAATGCGGAATCGCATCAAATTATAATAGACCAGCTTGATGAAGAAAGACAAGAGTTTAACCTGCTCATAGCAGCAGCGCAGGCGCAAGCTGATGCCGCAAGAGCGCAAAATGCCAGCTCGCAAAACAACCGCACCGTAACCGTCTCCTCTGATGCGCCGTTTGTATGGCCTGTAGATGGTGTACGCGGCGTAAATTCGGGCTATGGCAATCGTACACATCCAATATCTGGGCGTAGCGAATTTCATACAGGCTTGGACTTGAGAGGTGCGCATGGCACGCCTATTTTAGCGGCAGATGAAGGTCATGTAACTTTTGCTGGCTGGATGCGTGGCTATGGCAATACAATTATAATAGACCATGGCGTAAATGCCGCAGGACAAAGAATTTCTACACTCTATGCCCATAACTCTGTAAACCATGTTTCGACTGGGCAATGGGTGGCGCGTGGTCAGCATATAGCAAATGTGGGTAGCACAGGTATTTCTACAGGACCTCATCTGCATTTTGAAGTAATGATAAATGGCAATCATACAAATCCTGGGCCATTCTTGGGGATACACTAAATTATGAGTAAAAACACGGGCATCAAGTATACGAACAATATTACCACCATCAGCGACGATATGCTTGATGGTGGTTTCTTTGTGGGTTGGTCAAATTCGCCAGATGCAAGTACGCACTTGAAAATATTGCGTGGGAGTCACCTTGCTTATGTGGCAATAGATGAAAAAACAGGCAAGGTCGTTGGCTTTATCAACGCAGTATCTGATGGGGTGCTATCTGCGTATATACCCCTACTAGAGGTCTTGCCAGATTATCAGAATTGTGGCATTGGCGGCGAGCTGATAAAACGTATATTGACTGACTTGAAAAACATATATATGATTGATATTATTTGTGATAAAGAAATCGCGCCATATTATGTAAAACATGGCGCGATGGTACATGGGTCAGCTTGTATTTTTCGTAATTATGATGCACAATCTGGAAATTAACGCGATATTTTTTCATTTATTTTCTTTATATGCGTGCGCCAAAAGAAATAGTTTGCGGCGCAAATTTTTACGTAGATAACAATAAAGATTGCGATATATATTAGAAATCCTGTGGTTGAGCGCGGCATCCAGTGAGCTAGGCATGAAATTGGTAGCGTGATGGCCGAAAGGGCGAGAAAGAAAATACCTGTTTGTTTTGCCAAGCTCCAACGCTCAATATTCCATATCATGGATGCTGCGCCAGTGGTTGCGCCATGTATTGCAGCTAGGGCGGTCTGAAACAACACTGCATTAAGCTCGCCGCCAAACTGCTCAGTAAGTGTCGGCACAACAGGGTGAAAGTAGCCATCGGCATAAATTACAGAGATAATAACAGTAATGACATATGCTATCGCAACACCGAGGGTCGCGCCCAAAGCTGCACGTATAATTGTCTGTTTAAACATATCTACAATACCTCACAATCCTAATTTTTTCTTAATTTTTGACACATACCGACGTGAAACATACGTCGCAGAGCCATCCAAAACCTAACGCCAATTCTTCCAGAAAAGCTAAGGTCGAAATCACGTACCTTCTGCAAATTAATAATTTCGGAGTTTGATGTGCGCACAAACATATTGCTGGGCAATCGCTCCTCTAGTTCATATAGCCTAAGCCTAGAAATATACTCGCCATCAGCAGTAACGATGAAAACTTTTTGAACTGCCGCATAAATACGGATAATGTCCTCAAGCCCGAGCATTATCGCGCTGTCTTGCTTGAATCCAACAATAACATTAGAATCTTGTTGTGACAAGCTCTTTAACAGCTCGTTTACATTGTCATCCATTTTCTGAGCAACAATCGTTACTGTGGTCTCGCTAATTTGCGGGTCTATTTTTATTTCAACCTTCATTGCATCACCTCCTTCGTAGCTACAAACTCAGTATACACAACAAAAAGACCATCTGCAACCGATTTGCTACAGATGGTCTTGATTAAACTATAAATGGTATTAATTTAGTGGCTGCTGTGTCAGTCTAAACGCAAACTCGCCATTTACATCATTGTTGTCGATGTTTACAATAGTAACCCAGACTATATCGCTTCCGCCTGCAAGTTGGTCGGCTGTTAGCTGTATGGTGATAGATTTGCCAGGCTCTACTGTATACACATTTTCTTCAAAGCCACGTCCGCCGCGAAATTCTACCCTTACATGCGCCACATAATCAGCATGGTTTGCATAAAAGAGGTTAAGGTTCATATTGTCCATGCTAAAGAAATCTATAGCATATTCTGTACCCATAGTTGTAGCAAAAGTCCTGCGCTCTTCCAAGTCGCTTTCATCAAGCATCAAAAGTTCCCAGTCATTTATAAAACGCCAGAAATCAATCATAACAGGAGGGCCATCTGCATAAAATTCATGCAATCTATCAAGATTATCAGATAAAAGACCACCGAGCATTTCATCAAACAGGCTCAAACCAAGTGGCCACTCATTATCTTCTGATGCAAAAAGCTCCGTCAGAGCATCATGCAGTCTAAAGTCAAGTATGCGCATCAAATCCGAGCCATATTGATGCCATACAATCTCTATTCCGTCACCGCCGTACATAGCAAGTGCAATTTCGGTTTCGCTAAAGATGTTCTCTAGGTCAAAAATCACAGGCATCCACATAATGTCAAAAAGATAATCGCCTATAATATCGTACATGCGCCCTATAGCGGATAAAAATAGCAAATGCGATATGGCCGACTCTTCATTGCCCCATCTAAATTCCCATAGCAGGTTGTCAATATAATCCACGAGCCAGTCATCACCCATGGATGCCCACCACCACATGCTCATATCAAACATATTAAATAACGAATATATAACATCCACAAGGTCATCTTGTGTCATTTCTGCCGTAGCAATAATTGCTAATACATCAACGCTATCAAGGAAGAAATATAGGTCAATAACGACATCCAAGGCCTGCGCTATATCTTCACGCGAAATTTCTATATCGCCCCAAGCGGCCCACATAATAGGCTCTATGATAAAATCCCATATATCCCAGCGCAGATTCCATTCGTCAACATGAGCAAACCACTCGTCAAAGTCATCTCCAAAGAATTCTTGTAACTCTGCCATTAGGTCAAGAGCCAAGATTTCCGCAAGAGCCTCTTCGGTCAAGCGACCCATGTCGTTAGCCCAGTCGATGTCTTCTGCCGTCCATATTGCGCGGTCTTCGCCTAATAGCTCCACCAATTGTGCCATCAGTGCAGCACCTTTGCCATCTTCATCCCATATGGCAGATAGCGCAAAGCTCCAATCGCTCCAGCCCCAATCATCCCAATCAGGCCAGTAAACAGCGCGCAAGAGATTCCAAAAATCAATCCATATTTCCCATTCGTCTTCTTGTGATAACCAGCTTGCTATCTCTGCATCAGTTCTATGTTCAGCTACAAACTCCATTATGTCAAGCTGTAATATCTCAAAAAATACATCTTCGCCAATGAAGTCTCTATCCCAATCAATATCCATAGCGACCCATGAAGCATACATCTCACCCATAATATCTACAAGCTGTGTGCGGAATGATGCGCCCATTTCATACCATATAGCTGAAAACTCAGGTACCCAATCGCCCCAACCAAGGTCAAAGGCATCCCACATGATATCCCACCAGAGCATCTCGTATCTAAGCCACTCGTCGCTAGCATTCCAAAACATGGTTAGCTCAGAAGGGGTAAGATTTTGAACTAGCAATGCATTTAAATCAGTCGCTAAAATTTCTGCGTAGGTATCCTCGTCAATGATGCCATCTATGAGCATCCAATCAAGGTCCATGGCAATCCAAGAGGCATGTAGCTCGCCCAAGGTCTCTACTAACTGCAAACGGAAAGCACTTCCTTCTTCGAGCCATGCATCAGAAAACCATGGGTCCCAGCTCCAGTCGTCATCCCAACCCCAACCCCAATCATGCCAAGGGTCTATGTAAAGCCATAAGTCTAATAGCTCGTCATATAAAAGCCAAAACCTACCAGACTCGTCCATATCCCAAAATGCAGACAGCAACCCATCCGCGAGATAATGTGCCAAAGCATCAGCAACACCCATCTCTAGTAGTGCGTAAAACTCCTCATCACACAAAATACCATGCTCACGAAGAATCTCTAGGTCTTCCACAACCCATTCTGAACGCATCTCGCCAAATAGCTCTTCTAGCTCAGCAAAAAAGGCTTGACCCTGCTCGCCATCCCATGCACTAGCAAAAAGCGACATAGGCGCGGCAAAAGCCAAAACAAATGCCAAAAGCATAGCGGTAAAAAACTTGCTTTTACTAAGTTTCATCGTAACCCTCCTTAAATATATAACTCTGATATTCTCAGTATAAATCATATATCGGTAATTGTCCAGAAACATTATATTAAATTTTGTTGACATATGTGTCTAATTATGAAACAATATATTCATATATTCTTTTGGGGGATAGTTATATGACGAATGAACCGTTGAATGTTGTGTTGGAAGTTGTTGCAAATGATGGGTTGCGGAATTGGATTACTAGCGAGGTTGTGGCGGCTTTAGCAATTGCTTCTACCGTGGTAATTGCCTTGATAAATAATTCGGCTAAAAAGAGAGACTTGATTCGCTCTCAAAGGCATGACTTCGAAACCAAATATTATGACAAGCACCATGAGGAAATAGTTACATTGGTTTCGGAATATATAGCAGCTTTTGACCCATTAGATGTTAGATTAAAACTGTATCACTGTAAAGGCGAAATAGAAAGGGTAGGTATATTTACCAATACTCAATATGCTCTTAACTATATCTCTTCTAAGATTAAGCTGAAAATAAACAGTAACAATGAGTATTATGCAGAATTGCTAATATACCTTGTAGGAGCTACAGCTAAAGCTTGTTTGTTTATGGATGGCGCACATGCTCTTCATGATGAAATTGTAATACAAAGCTATTATGAGGGATTCAAGTCCAATACTCAAGAAGAATTAAGCGAGGAAATAAAAGGTATTGCAAGTGAACATTCTGATATTATCCGCAAATTGGAAACTGCCACAAATCAGTACATAGTCTATGAGAAAGAAAAAATGCTACAAACACTAGAAAATAATCAATCTGGAGGAAAATAACCTTGAACTCGACCAAAAACAAATACAACCTAACAAACGGTCCAATACTACAACGCCTAATAACCCTATCCCTGCCTATAATGGCAACATCTTTTATGCAGATGGCTTTCAACCTCTCCGATATGTTCTGGCTTTCGCGTCTATCGGAAGGCTCTGTAGCCGCTGCTGGCACAGCGGGCATGTTCCTATGGCTCTCCATGGCATTCATCACCATAGGACGCACAGGTGCAGAGATAGGCGTTTCGCAAAAAATAGGTGAGGGCGACATGGATGCCGCGAAGAAGTTTGCACAAAACGCTTTTCTCATAGCCATTGTGCTAGGTACGCTATATGGAATAGCCATGATTGTTCTACACAGACCACTAATAGGCACTTTCGGCATAGAAGAAGCGCAGGTGGTGCTGGAAGCCGAGCAATACCTAGTATTCACAGCACTTGCTTTCCCGTTTTTCTTTATGCATCACGTGATAACGGGCGTATTCAATGGTTTTGGCAACACGCGCCTGCCATTTTATATAAATTCCATAGGTCTTGCCATAAATATTGCTATCACGCCTATTTTCATCTTTACCCTTGAGATGGGCGTTATTGGCGCGGCTGTAGCCACTGTGGTTGCACAAGTTATCAATCTTTCGTTAAAGCTATGGGCAATGAAACGCTACATAAACAGACCTTTTGAGACATTCAAATTTTTTACCAAGCCCATAAGCGACTACATCAAGCAAATCTTCCGCTGGAGTACGCCTGTAGCCATAGAATCTGGCATGTTCACCTTTTTTGCTATGGTAATCACTTGGCGCGTGGCAGACTTTGGTTATATCGCGCTTGCGGCACAACGCGTAGGCAGTCAGGTAGAATCGCTGTCGTGGATGATGGCAATAGGCTTTGCATCCGCAGTAACAGCATTCATGGGGCAAAATTACGGTGCGAAAAAATTTGCCCGCCTACGCCAAGGCTACAAAATCTCCTTGGCAGTAATGGCGGCATATGGTGTATTCGTAAGCTTCGTCTTGTTTTTCTTTGCCCGCCCACTTATAGGCATATTCCTAACAGAAACAGAATCTATAGACATAGGCGTAACCTATCTTCGCGTATTTGCTCTCACGCAGGTGCTTTTTTGCATGGAGGGCGTAGCCGCAGGCACTTTCCGCGGCAAAGGGCAAACAATAAAGCCCACAATTGTCTCCGTAACATCCAATGTACTGCGCGTAATTTTTGCATATGCGCTAGCGGGGACGGCTCTCGGGCTAGATGGTATATGGATAGGCATAGCTATATCCGTAACTATACGCTCCGCGTGGCTTCTGGTATGGTTCAAAATTGATGCAAGAAAAATGCCGAAAGAAGACCTAGCTGAGAAGGGGGCATAATATGGCAAAATATGAAAGCAAGGTAATTAATGGCGATTTTGACACTATGCTAAAAATGCTAGATGACGGCATATTGGGCGGTAGCATTTCTGCGCATCTTGAGGACAGTAGCTATTATGTGAATGATGACATACGGTGTGCTGTGAAAGTATATGAGAGATACAGCGCGATTGGCGGCAATCGCATCAGCATGTCAATCACGCTCATAGGCTGCCTACAAGAACTCTTTGTATCAGTCATAACTTCAGGCGGTAGCCAAGCAGTATTTTTTAAGATAAATACCCTAGGTGAAGAAAGTTTTTTAAAACACGCCATTGGTATTGTTGAGCATTACAAAAATTGGTTGCAACAAGCTAATTCGCATTAGCTTCTGCGCTCGTGTCGTGTTCATGCATGGTCTTTTTTCTGCGCCCAACACCAATTAAAGTAATAGAAATCACAACGCACAATACAATGGTCGAAATAATGTTAATATATGTGAAAATGGCAAAAACAGGTGCAAATTGGCTAATGAAGCTATCGACCAAAAGATTAGTGATAGGGCTAACAATAGCACCCAAAACAAATACAAAGACGGCAGCAATATACCATCTATTTCTCAATAGTTTAGAGATAAAAAAACATATACATATAGCTGCAATATTCATAGCGAAAATTGGCAAAGCAAGAGCCGTAAACCAATCATGACCAGGGGTTATAATATCCAAAAAATACAAAAACGGCAATGTAAACACTATTAGGGCGGCAAGCCAATACGCAGGTCTATTTTTCTTTGCTAAAAGCGGCGTAAGCAGTGCCATAGCATAAGCATTAGCCAAAATGGGATACCAAGCCCACGAAAGCTGTCCGCTAACAGCTAGGTTAGTAATCATGCTAGCACCCATACCAATTATGCATAGCACAGCAATAATAACATAGGCAAACCTACGCCATTTTGTGCTTCTGGATGTTGCCGTAACAGTCATAGCTATTGGTCGCGCCCCATTATCGTTAGTGTAATCCACAGTAATACCTCCTAAAATTAACTTCGGTTACATATACGGAGGTTACAAAAGAAAGTTTTATCATTTTGGAAGTTTTACATAAAAAATCGTGCTACCTAGCTGCGACGTAAACCCAATCTCCCCGCCAAATAGCTCCACAATCCGCTTTGCTATAGGCAATCCAAGTCCATTGCCATCCTCGCCGCTAGGTCTGCTAGCTTTATAAAAACGCGTAAAGATTTTGTCGTGATGCTGTGGAGATATTCCCGAGCCATTGTCAGAAATTTCTATGACAATAAATCTACCATCGGTAGACATTTTAACACCAATAGTTCCGCCTCGCGGCGAAAACTTTATGGCATTTTGCAAAATATTTATCCACACATGCGAAAGCAACTCTTCGTTGCCGATATAGCGCATCTCCTCCATATTAATATCAAAAGAAATGTTTTTTTCTTCCCAGCCGCGTTCCAGCAGCAATATGGTTCCGCGTATTTGTTCATCAAGATAAAATGGTGCGGTATCAGGTCTTGGTGCAAACTCGCTACTGTCAAGAAGTGATAGGCGCAAGAGATTTGTGGAAAGTCCACCAAGCCTAGCCGTTTCTTTGATAATAATTTCTGTGTATTCGGTGCGCTGTTCGGACGTAAGGTTTTCATTTTGTAAAAGCCGCGCAAACCCTTCTATTGCCGTTATTGGTGTTTTAAATTCATGCGATACAGTAGATACGAAATCCTTTTTGAGATATTCGCTCTGGCGCAACTCGCGTGTCATGGTATTAAAATTGCGCATCAACTCGCCTATCTCATCATCGCTACGTGTAAAAAGTTCCACATCAAAATTTCCTCTTGCCACTTCGCGCGTTGCAGCTGTTACCTTGCGTATCTTAAAGATAATAAGCAACAATGCAGAGGAAATAAACACAGAAGACAAGGCAATATTTAGCACCATTGCGCGGGCAATACCATTTACAAAGATTGTAAGTTCATTTTGCGGCAGGATAGGGGAGATGAGTACAGGCTGGTCTCCAAGCATAAAAAATCCATAGGGTACGCGATGAAAAATTTCATTGCGATGAGATATCACAATCTCGCCGCGGCTTGCTCTATGCATCATATCAAAAGATACAATATCAGCATAAAATGCATCCGTATTTTCGCTCAAAAAGGTCAATTGCATGTCTATATCGCCCATTTGCTCCATTGTGTATTCTGTAATGTTATAGCCTTCATCATATAAGTTAATTATGAATGTAGCCTTGCTCATCAATTTTTCGGTCAAAATATCAGATGTTTCTGTAATTATGGCACTAAAAGAAAAGGTTGCTGTCATTGCCTGCGCAACAAGCAGCAAAGCAATAAAGGCAAGTGTCCATTTAAAATACATGCTATGGAAGAGCTTGGGAAATTTCATTTCATCACTCTTTCTTCTTTTTGACGATGATCAGGTTAAGACCAAGCTTTTTAGACTTAACATGCTCTATTACCACATCTTTTGTGCATCTCATGGTCTCCTCGCTGTCATAAAGCATCATTTTTGGCTCAAAAGCTTTGCATTCTTTAGCGACCCTCTTAAAACCTTGTCGATAAAGAATGGAGGCCTCTAGGTTATTTAGGTCTCGCACAATTATTTCGCCCTTTGAATATGAAACCGACTTTTGTAACTTCTGTCGTTAGCAAGGTTTATAAACACCCTTGTCTCAGCTTGGCGAGGAATCAGTATCCACCCATTGAGGCTATTATGACACATAATCACTAAATATTCCTTATCATCAACCTCTACAGTCATAATATCATCGCCGCCAAACAATCTCGCGCGCATATTTTTGGATAAATGGTGGGTCGGTTTTCTTAAATTCCAAATCGTCTGTTTCAATATGAATAAAGCCCAGAAGCCTCGCTATCTCCTTGCCTAGAGTAGATGTGCCAGAGCCAGCCGCCCCAAACACCATTATGCCACGCATCAGCCCTTGCGCTCGGCCTTATAACCCAGCCCGCGCACAGTAACTATCTCAAACTCCTCACAGTTCTCAAATTTCTCACGCAATCTTTTAATATGCACATCCACAGTGCGCTCATCCGCCGCGCTCTCCATGCCCCATATCTCGTCCATAAGCTGTCTGCGCGTAAAAATCTTTTTAGGATAAGACAATAGCTTGAAAAGTAGGTCAAACTCCTTTTTAGGCAAATCAAGTACATCGCCATCGCGCGTAACCGTTCGCAACTCTGCATTAATACAAAAATCGCCCAAATCTATTTTTTGCTCGCTTGATATCTTGGCGCGGCGCAAAAGTGCCTGTATGCGCAATAGCATCTCGTCCAAATCAATGGGCTTTGTTATATAATCATCCGCACCAATAGTAAAGGCGCGTTTTTTATCTTCAAAAGCATCCTTTGCGGTTATCATCAAAATAGGGATTTTGTCATCCAGATGCCTGATGTCAGAAACCAGCTCATAGCCATCAATAAAAGGCATCATAATATCCGCAACAATCATGTCCAGATGCTTTTGGTCCATTATGTCCAATGCTTCCTGTCCATTTTTTGCCAAGAGTACCTCAAAACCAGCCTGTACAAGATAGGCTTCTATCAATCGGCGGATATTTTTATCATCATCAACAACCAATATTCTTAGCATATATACACCTTGCGCTCTCCGATAATTGCCTTATCGCGATAACCTATATCGTCCCTAAGGGTAAAGCCCTGTTTCTCCCAAAAGTCATTGCCCTGCATATTATCATTCATAACCACGAGCCAAATCTTGCGTATGCCCTCATGTTTCAAAGTGGCAATCGTTGCATCCACAAGAGCAGTACCTATGCCTTGCCCTCTTTGGTCATGAGCTACAGCAAGATGACAAATAGTGCCTCGGCGACCATCATGCCCACCAAGCACAGCACCCACAATCTCCCCGCTCATCTCGGCAACAAAGCAGGTGAGGGGGTTTCTAGCAAGATACTTTGCTATGCCGCTTTTGGAATCGTCCATTTCATTAAGTCCAACACCAGAGGTTTTTGACCACAATGCGTGAACCTCGCTGTAGTCATTAATGGTCATTACCCTTATTTCTGCTTTATTCATATCTCAAAGCCTCAATGGGGTCAAGCTTCGCCGCCTTATTAGCAGGGTAATATCCAAAGAAAAGCCCAATCATCATAGAAAACACCACAGCGATGATTATAATATCAATAGATGGAAAACCTGGGAAACCAAGGAGCATACTGCCCACATATCCCATAATAACGCCAAGTATTACACCGAGTATGCCGCCAATGGCACATATAATAATGGCCTCTACCACAAACTGTATGCGTATGGAGATATTGCGTGCGCCAAGAGCCTTGCGCGTACCTATTTCGCGCGTGCGCTCTGTTACAGACACAAGCATGATGTTCATAACCCCAACACCGCCTACGATAAGCGATATGCCCGCAATAACAGCCACCGCAACAGCCAGCGTACCCATAATCTCTTCTGTAGCATTAAGCATCATGTCCATGCTAAATGTGGTGACGGTAAAGCGAGGATTATTTTGATAAAAAGTGCCGAAAAAGCGGCGTATCTGACCCTCAAACACATTAAAGTCAACAGTAGGCTCTGCCATCACAGTAAACATAAGGTACTGCCTAGGCGTTGCACCCGTTATCATATTCATGGTGGTGATAGGGATGTACATATCCGTGCGGATATTGATATTATCCGCCGCTGGTCCAAATCCCATGCCAGCCCCCATAGGTATATGTTCATAAACACCAACAATCACAAAAGTCTGCGCACTCGCGCCTATATTTACCCGCACCTCCTGTCCAAGAGGGTCGCCGCCATGCGGAAACATATTTTCAACGAAGCGATGGCTAACCACAGCCGTATAGCGGCGTGAAAGCACGTCTCCATCATTAATAAAACGCCCATTTAGCATCTCGACATTATTAGCAAGGGCAAAGCCAGGATTTACACCAATAGCAGAAACATTGGCAAAAAGCCGCCCTTCCTCAGCGCGCCCATTGCCTCCCGCCGCAGAAAGGCTGATGGCGGTGATATATTGCGCGTGCAAAGCGGCAAACTGCTCTATCATCTCTTCGGTTATCATGTCGGATTCTGTAGGTGTTGGCGGCGGCCCCATATCCATCATGCCTCCACCGCGCTGCTGCACATTAACGATAATGTTGGTCGCGCCCAATGCCTGCATTTGGTCTGTTACGGCATGTGTCATAGAATTACCTACAGTAACAATTCCAATAACAGCAGAAATGCCAATGATAATGCCGAGCATGGTAAGCAAACTACGCATTTTGTTAGCTCTCAAACCCTCTAAAGCTAATTGTATATTTTCTAACAGATGCATGAAATTTCCTCCAAAATTATTTCTTGGTTATCTGTAGCCCCTTTGGCCACCCCTCGCGTTTAATGCGCTTATAACCCCAGACAGCGACAAGAATAGCCCCAATCATATTAAAAATCATATCCCACATGGTGTTATGTAAGGCGGCTTGACCCACAAGCGGCACGCCATAAGCATCCGCCCATTGCTGAGTGTTAATGCCTAAAAGGCTATCGATAGTAAATTCATATATTTCCCATATTTTGCCACCAGCCATAGAAAAAGCAAAAGCAAAAACAGCAGTAACGCCAGCACCCATCTTTGTTTTGGCATTTCTTTGGGCATTATGCAAGATAGCAAAACCCAGAGTGCCAAGTATGATGCCGCTTATAAAATGCAAAAAGAAATCCCAATATACAAAATGTGTATAAAAATCCAAAATCTCGCCTAGCACCAAAGCCAGAAAAATAAAACTCACATACATAGCCAGCATAGCATCAGAAATTTTGAATCTAGTGATTTTTGCAAAGATTTCGGGCCAATACAATACAAAGATAGCGGAAAGATAAAAATATAGCTGTACAGCATGACCAAAATCATCTGTAGCAAATAGCCCAAGAGGCGGCTCTATATGCGGCGCAAAAAGTAGAATAACGAGATAAATACAAGCAAAAGCAAAACAGGTCACCACAAAAAATCTGAAATTTCGAGCGGTCAAGAACCTTTTCATCACGAACTAGCCATCCCTTCCAAAACCGCATCTATAAACTCACCAAGCCTAATTGCCTTTGGGCGATGTTCCTCGTAATATTCTGCAATAGCTGGCAAGCCAGAAAAGCCAATATTTATATGGCTTTTCATGCGCCCCATACCACCACCCGCCAAAATAGTCGATAGCGCACGCACAAAGCAGTCCTCCATGGTATGTACCATTGTGGTAATGTCACCTTCTCGTATATATCCTATATCTTTCATCTTTTCTTCATCCACAAAGCCTGCTACACCATTTGTTTTGCAAAAAGCCGCAATCTTTTTCTTGTGTGCCGCCACCTTATCTCGCAAGGCTTCTTGTAGCATATTTTCTACATCGGGCTTGCTGGCTATTACAATCAATGCTTCTTCCTCGTGGTTTGGTGGTCGCACAAAATCAGCTACAAAGGGATTGGCGAAGAGATTTGCTGCCAAAATCAAGCTGGGTGTACGTGTGCCGTAAAATTCCTTTAACGGAAGGCGTGATGCCTCAACCTCTGCCATCCAAGCATTTGTGCGAGCAAACATAATCTCGCAATACTCTTTCCAAAAGCCCCGAAACATGCTTTCTGTATATGTCAAAATTTCAGGCAAACGGCTTATCCATTCCCGAAACTCCTTTGCACCTACAGGGTCTGTCATACCAGCTTTTTCAAGAGATTCCATAAATTGGTCTATATCGAGCCTTGCGGAATCCTCCTCATATAGAGCCGCAATAAGCATGGCATGACCACGCGGCCAATAAGGATTACCGTCCACCTGTGCTGTCTTTGCTAAATTAAACCATTGTAAAACATCGGCATCCAAAGAAACCTCTTGCGCTGCCCTATGTATCTTCTCGGCAAGAGCCGCCACGTCAGTATCTGAGCGGTCATAACGCCTGTCGCCATCAGCCAAAAGACCACAGGTCAGATAAAATATTTTTGGATAATTCTTAATTCTCATAGACAGTTCCTCGTTATGATTACATTATCTTTTCGCCTACAATGCGTCCATCGTGTATTGTTAGCATACGCTGTGTTTCTTCCGCAAGCTCGGGATTATGTGTTATCAGCACAATCGTCTTGCCTTGCTCCGTATGCAATTTATGAAAAATGTCCATAACCATACGCCCCGTTGATGAATCAAGCGACCCCGTAGGTTCATCTGCAAGTATTATAGCGGGGTCATTCGCCATGGCACGCGCTATGGCAACACGTTGCTTTTGTCCGCCTGATAGCTCATTGGGCATATGGTCCACGCGGTCACCCATGTCTATCATTTCAAGTAGTTCTTTTGCCTTTTTTGTGCGCTTGTTGGTAGGTATGCCGCTGTAAAGCATAGGTAGCTCCACATTACGTAGCGCAGAAGAACGGGGGATAAGGTTGAATGTCTGAAAAACAAAACCAATCTGCTGATTGCGTATATCAGAAAGCCCATTGTCATTCATGTCAGCTATATTATGACCTGCGAGGGCATAATAGCCAGATGTAGGGCGGTCTAACGCACCTATGAGATTCATAAGAGTTGATTTACCGCTGCCCGACTGCCCAACAATGGAAACAAACTCGCCTTCCTCTACGGTAATGTCGATATTTTTCAAAATATGCAATTCATTTGGCTCGCCTATGAAAAAGTTCTTCACAATATTGCGCATTTCGATAACTTTTTTCTTCTCAGCCATTAATTCACCGTCACTTCCATGCCATCCATAACGACCGCCGCATTGTTAAGCACAATCATACCAGCAGAAAGCTCGCGGCTAATAATCTCCACAAAGAAATCGGTTTCAAGTCCTATCTCTACAGGCACTCTACGCGCTGTGCCGCGCCCTCCTGTGCCGTCCACCACAAATACATAGGCATTTTCCATCATATCAAAGCCAATGGCATCAAAAGGCACAAATAAAATGTCATGCACTTCGTTCATGATAACCGTTAGGCGTGTATTCATACCGATAAGCAGTGGTGTTTCTGTTGATAGCACCGTAATTTCCGCGCCAAACTCTACGTCATTAATATTAGCAATATCTCCCATAGCATTGCGGATAGCTGTAGGGTCTATGGATGACAACTCACCTTCAAAAATCTGTGTACCAGTAGAATCTGTGCGTATTTCTACAGCCATACCAAGTTGCACCTGTGTAGCATCATATTCGCGTATGCGTGTTGTTATTTTTAGGTTTTCAGTATCCTCTATTACAAATAGCAAGCCGCTACCAGAAGAACCCACAGTGGCAAAACTAGCGGTTATAGTACCAGAAATAGGCGCAACTATTACACTATCCGCAAGTTGTAGCTCCAAACGCTCAAGCCCTATCAGGCGCGCCTCGTTATTCAAAGCTATTTGCGAAGATTGCACATTGGAAGATAACCTATCTAGCTCCTGATTAGCCGCTGACTGCGTAGCCACAAGAGCCGCCGCCGCATTGTCATATGTTACCTGTGCAGATGTTAGCTGGTCTCGTGCATTATCTAGCGCACGTCTTGTAGCTGTTTCCGCATTATCTACAGCCGCTACAGCATCTGTGAAGCGGTTTTGCGTTGTTATCAAGGCTGTTTCGCTGTTATCAAAAGCATTGCGCGATATGCCGCCCGCCGCAAATAGAAGTGCATTATTATCATGCGTACGCTGTAGATTATCTAGCTCAATAGCAGCCAAAGTAAGGGTAGATTGGGCTTGTAGCACCTGCGCGTTTATAGGATTTTCGTAATCATCTCTTGCGTTTTCGTAGTTTCGATGTGCTATATCTAAGTTTGTAGCAGCATTGCGATAAGAAGTCTCTGCATTTAGCACCTGCGCATTTTGACCAGCATTAAGATTTACAAGTGCATCAATATATGCGCGTTCACTGTTATGCAAAGTAATTAGATTATTTTCATCCATGGCATTTATTTCTGCGCGCTGCTGACGTATATTCAGCTCCAAATCAGCAGTATCAAGCACAGCTAGAATATCGCCCGCTTGAACAAAATCGCCAACCTCCACAAAGACCTCTTCTACCAGAAAATTGAGAGTAGAAATAACATCACGGCGATTTGTGCTTTCTACAGCACCACGTATGCTTATACTATCTGTCAAATCGCCATATTGTAACACAGTGTGGCTCATGGAGGGTGCGCTATCTGTAGCCATGGCTGAGAAAAATGCAAAGCCACCTATGCCAACCGCAATAGCAACCAAAACCACAATTAAGCGCATTTTAGACTTCTTTTTCATGTATACCTTCTCCTTGTTGAGTGAAATTTTAAACAGACTCTAAACGAACCATAATAGTATACGAAATATATGTGAATTGTGTATGAATATCGTGAAAAAAATAATCGGCCAACAGACTCAGGACGTGCTTACACTAAGCTGCTGCACGCCTTTGCGGCTGGTATTTCCGCCATCCTTCGTCAGCTCATCCTTATTTGCCTTTAGGCAAACTGCAGATTTCGCCTCCTTGGCAGGCGAAAACCATCTCGCAAATTCACACGACCCATTAGTGTAAACACGCCCTAATATGTACAAAATTGAGCTTGCATACATAAAATGTAATTAAGTAATGATGGTGAGAGGTGAAACACTATGTCTATGCCAAAATTTCCTAAAGATATAGAAGGGCTAACAAGAGATGGTGCTATAAACCAAATATTGTCATCCATTGCTATGGAGGAGCTTGCGTTAAGTCATATTATAAATGCCGAAGGAGAAAAGATACAATACACATTAGGTACACTAGAAGGCATAGCACCCGAACAATCACCCACGGTGCAACAGGTGCTAGACATAAATAATAGCGTACGCAGACTTTTAGAAACCACGGCACATATCCAGCTTATTTTAAACGGAAAAATGTCGAGCGCATTAAGAGGGGCAACGGGCGGAGGTTTACCAGGCCCTCCAGGCCCTCCAGGCCCATCAGGCCCACAAGGCGCTCAAGGCCCATCAGGACCACCAGGTCCTCAAGGTGAGCGGGGGATGCAAGGCACACAAGGCCCTCAGGGAGAACCAGGCACTTGCCCATATGATTTTGAGGAGCTGGAGCGAAGAGTGACGATTTTGGAGAAAGAAATTGTCAATATCTATACGATAATACATCGCTTAGAGAGTTTTATTTACCTATCTGATGTGGAAGAGCTATGGAGCTTAACTCCTGCTTTAAGAGGGTTGGGCTCTGGTGTGATTCATTCTGGTTTTACCTATAACTTTTGGGGCATAGGCGCATTAGACCATGTGCAAACATTGACAAATGGCGTGAGATATTACCTAATAACGGCTAGTCAATATGAACCACTTACGTATTATCAAGGTGAGCCAACATTAGGCACGCTTTGGATAGATGCGCCTGGCAGAGCTATAGAAACAATGCCCATACGCTTCGACGAAACAGGCATTTATTTTATTCCAACAACACAAATGACGAACTTACCTGTGGGTACTGTTTTTAAATTCACACAAGCCCTGATTCTTGTTTCGCCAGATGAAGGGTTCTGAACCTCGATTCCCCTCCACGAGGGTGGTCGCATCCTTGCCATAACGATGTTGAATATAGTGACGTAATGCCCAGCCTCATACGGGCGGCCAAAAACCGCCCGTATGAAAATGTGAAAGGATTGGTTGCTTGGCAAGCTCGTTGCTCAGACATTTTCTCTGCAACTAATGCATAAAATCACAATAAAAGCTAAAAATAGCCTACAGTAACTGAATTAAAAGCGACCCAAGCTTCGTCGTTTTTAACATAAGGTTGTTACGAGGTGATTTATTTTGCAATTATACAGCGAATTAGACAAAAATATAAAGTATTTTGAGACTCTTTTTGCGAATTGCGGCGATATGGTGGCTCGCAAGTTTCCTATAGGTGCAAGCCTTACACGACATGCATATATTATGTATTTTGACGGCATGATAGATAGGCAAATTGTGGAAGCATCGGTATTACCTAAGTTAATGGCTAGTGCGCAAAAAATGCCAGAGAGCTTTTTTCACGCGCCCTTAGACCTTTTGGCGACATTAAAAGAAGGCGGCATGACCACGGCAGATTTACGAGAAGAAAGCGATATGGATGCCATAGCGAAAGCCGTGATGGCGGGCGACACAGTTTTGATGACAGATGGCGCGGCAAATGCTGTACTTGTGGCAACAAAAGGTTTTCCGAATCGTGGCGTACCAGAAACAAATACAGAAGTGGTGGTTCAAGGCTCCAATGAAGCATTTAGTGAGGTTATGCGTATAAACACCGCACTTGTGCGGCGGCGCATAAAAGATGTTAAACTAAAAGTTAAGCAAATGCAGGTGGGGCGCAGAACCGTTACGGATATAGCACTTTGCTATCTGGATGATGTGGTGCGACATGAGGTGCTGGAACGCGCCATAAAACGCATACAAAATATTGATATAGACGGCATACTAAGCTGTGGCGCATTGGAGGAATTTATAGAAGAAGATTACCAATCTCCATTTCCACAAACACAGATAACAGAAAGACCAGATAAGGCAGCAAGCGCGATATTGGAAGGGCGCATAGCTATTTTGGTGGATGGCGCACCTATGGTCATCCTTATTCCTGCTGTCATAGATTCCTTTTTCCAATCCGCAGATGACTATAGTCAAAGATGGGAAATAATGTCGTTAGCGAGGCTATTGCGCTTTGCTTCAGCATTTTTTGCTCTCGCGCTTCCTGGGCTGTATATTGCCATCACAACATTTCATCCAAATATGCTACCTATGATGCTAGCGTTTAAAATGGCAGCAGCACGGGAATCCATACCTTTTCCAGCCGTGCTGGAGGTGCTTATAATGGAATTTGCCTTTGAGCTTCTGCGCGAGGCAGGCATACGTCTACCGCGCCCTGTAGGTAGCTCCATAGGTATTATAGGCGGTCTGATAGTAGGCGAGGCGGCTGTATCGGCGGGCATTGTTAGTCCAATTGTTGTTATTATTGTGGCACTTACAGGCATAGCCAGCTTTGCCGTGCCGTCATATTCGCTCGTGGCAGCTTTTAGGCTAGCGAAATTTCTAATAATCGCGCTTTCGGCAGCTCTTGGACTTTTGGGCTTCTGGATTGCTCTGTTACTTTTACTGATACATCTAGCATCGCTAAAATCCTTTGGTTTACCATATCTCTTTCCTTTTGCGGCAGGGGATGTTAATGGCTTCACAGATTTTAAGGACAGCCTCTTTAGATTGCCAATAATTTTCATGAAAAAAAGACCGATTTATGCAAATCCGTCTCAAAGAATACGTTTGAATACTGATAAATTAGGGAATCCAAGAAAAAAAGAGTAAGGTGGCTAAAATGCCGCACCCGAATGACCTTATTTTTCGATAATGTCCTTAACGCCATTAAGTATGCGGTCATAGGAAGCAGTGCGTTCCATAAGGTTTATCGAATCGCTGGCGTGCATGGTAATGACATCTTCTAAATGCTCTTTAGCGTTATTAAGCTCTTTGCGTATCTCACATATTTCCTCGCGCATTACACGCTGCTCCTCACGCACCCCACGCATCTCCCCACGCATTTCTTGCACTTCGTTCAATATCCGCATCAAAATCTCATTATCCATAAATGCATTACCTCCAGAAATCACTAGAACCATTATAACACAAGCCCAAAGGCATGTCGATCAAAAACACAAAGGAGCGCAATTATGACAAACCACCAAACCCACGAGGGCTTCGCGCTTAACAACAAAATATCGTTAAGGCAGTTGCAAGCATTGTTGCTCCTTGAGGTTTTTGGTTTCGGCGTTACAGCACTGCCGCGCCGCGTAGCTGAAAACGCTGGGCAAGACGGCTGGCTCAGTGTACTTCTGGCGGTTATTATGATAATCCCTGTGGTAATGATGGCGAGCTATCTAGCGCGACTTGCTGGCGGCAAATCTTTTCACGATTTTGCTAGCCATGTGATAAGCAAGCCTCTTGGTGTAGTTGTTTCTCTTATATTTTGTCTACGCTTGGTGCTTCTGGCGGCTTTTAATCTACGTATTTTCGCGGAAATAACGCGCCAGACCATGCTACCCACCACGCCTTTTGTTGTGATTTTCGTCTCTATGCTTATGCTAGCAGCATATGGCGCGGCAAAAGGCATAGAGACCCGCGCTCGCATGGCAGAAATTCTAGTGCTTGTAACGCTATTGCCTCTAATCTTTGTTTTTGGTATATCAGGGCGCGATATCGACTTTACAAATCTTGCACCCGTGTTTGTAGCTACTCCCTTAGATGTCGCGAGGGGTAGCTTTCCAGCATTTTTTGCGTTTTCTGGCGTGGAGGTGCTACTGCTTGTCTCGCCATATCTTTCGCGCCCAAAGCATCTTGTGCGGTCAGCCAGCGGGGTAGCCATTACAATTGGTATATCCATGGCTATTGTCACAATTGTCACTATAGCCCGCTTTGGGGCGGATGGCATTGTGCATCAAATGTGGCCAGTGCTTAAAATGATGGATACAATAAGTTTGCCTGGCTCTATCATAGACCGCCAAGGCGCATTAATCATGACTTTTTGGATAATTTCTGCCTATGCAACTATCAATGCTGCGTTATTTTTCTCCTCATTGCTATTAAAAGACACGATAGGGTGTGGGCAACATAGCGCGTATATTCTCGTACTTGTACCCATCATAGCCATTTTGGCGCATATACCACAAAACCTATCGGTTGTGTATGAATATCATTTACTGTCAAATTCTACCTTCGGGCTTGCCACGATGGTTGGCATACCATTAATTATACTAATTATTGCTAAGATTAGAGGGATGAAAATTGAAAGGAACTAAATTTGGTTTTAAATTTGCTATAATTGGGATATTGCTTTTTGCTATGCTTTCATTCAATTGGGACAGAACAGAGCTGGAGGGGCGAGCCTTTGTGGTGGCAATCGGCATAGATGCTGCGGACGATAATGGCAACGGCGACAGATTTGAGGTACACATGTCCATTGCTGATGTAGCCGCAATGGAGGGCAAGGGCGGCGCGGAAGATGCCGCTATTTTGCGCTCTATTAGCGGAAACAGCCTAGCGCGAGCCATGGGGCTGATAGATGCAAAAATGAGTGAAACCGCATACTATGGTCACACAAAAGCCATAGTGCTTGGCGGGGGCATATTAGAAGATGAGGCTCTGCTACGCGAAGTAGCTGACACATTGGCACGCAAAGAGGACATAAATATAAAATGCATAATAACAGCGGCTGATGGCGCGGCTAAAGATATATTGAAGGCAAAACCACGCGAACAAAGCCTTCTTGGCGTATATCTATCTGGATTTTACAATAATGATGGAGCAAATGCCGCCGCCGCTGTGGTAAAACTAGACCTAGAGGGTCTGACGGAAAGTCTACGCGATACACATAGTGCTGTGATACCTAAAGTATCAGTAAAAAAAGACGGAGAAAGCGAGGGAGTTGCTATCTCTGGCGTGGCTGTGCTAAAAAATTACAAATTGGAAGACTGTATAGAAGATGAAGTGATGGCGGGCTATCTATGGCTTATGGAAGATGCGGCAGGTACGCAGATAGCTGTAAAATATAATGACGAATACACTACATTGTTTGTGCAAAACAGCAAGCCAAAGCTAAATATATACGAGCATAATGGTAAGCTGGGCTGTTATGTGCGTTTGCGTGCCGAGGGAAGCATAGAAGGCGGCAATGGAAACGCCAATAATCTGCAACAAGACTTTGCAAACGAGATATATAGAGAAATAGAAGAAACTATAAGAATCTTTCGTGATGAGCTGGGTGTGGACGGCTTTGGGCTAAAAGAGCGGCTACGCAAGACAAACTGGGGGCTGTACCAAAAATATGGGAATGATTGGCAAAGGGCTTTTGAGGGGATGGAGTTTACTGTGGATATAGATGTGGTGATTAGGAATTTTTGAAAGTAACCTCTCTTTGTTACCCGTAGTTAGAATTTATAAACAGGTATATCTTATAATTTTCGCGGCAATAATCCCTCTATCAAATACAAAGGGGATTTTTGTTATGGAAATTATTTGCGAATTATTTTATGAGCATAGGCGCATGATGCTTTTGGCTGTTGTTATCGGTTTTGCTTGGATGTTTTTGCATGTTACTGCTGTTGCTGCGCGTGATGATGGCGAAATGCGGCATATTAATCAGGTTTTGCGGTTGCATATTTTGCCTCATGATGATTCGGATGCGGAGCAAGCATTAAAACTAGCTGTGCGTGATGGTATATGGTACTATATGTCAGATATAGGAAATTACGCGACCAGTGTGGAGCAGGCGCGAGAAATTACAGCGCAGTATTTGCCATATATAGAGGCGGCGGCGCGTAGAATACTGAACGAACACGACAGCGAGCATGATGTATCAGTGCAGTTGGTGCAAAACCAAAATTTTCCTGCCATGAGCTACGCGGGCATCATCTTTCCGCAGGGGCGTTACGAAGCCCTGCAAATAAACATAGGCGATGGTGCTGGCGGCAATTGGTGGTGTGTTATGTTCCCAGCTATGTGCCTAATGGATGTCGCGCAAGCAGAGGTTGTGGAGGATACGCAGTTGCAAGAAATAACAGTTCGTCCACGCTTTAGAATAGCTGAAATATTACAAGGAAGATAATTGTAAGAACCTGTTTACTATCTCGCTTTCGTCGTATTTTCGAGCGTTTTTTCGCTAGGCAAGGAGAGGCTGACGACACAAAGCCAGAGCTTTTGTTAGGAAGCCTCGACGAAGTCCTAGCGGAAAATAAGCTGAAAAGACGGCGGAATGGAGATAGTAAACAGGTTCTAAGGGCGGTCTGTGACCGCCCTTTTTAATTCCCCTTGAAAACTCCTAAAAATTGGTGTAAAATTAAATTATAAAAATCACAATGAAAGGTGGTTTGCAATATGAAAGTCTTAGCCATCAACGGAAGCCCGCGCCACAGCGGCAACACATTTAATATGCTATCTGAGGTGTTAGCCGTCTGCAAAGAGGCAGGGTTAGAAACCGAGTTATACCAAGCAGGGGGACGCGAAATACGCGGTTGCAGGCATTGCGGCGCATGCAGTGAGCTTAAAAAATGTGTCATAGGCGATTGGATAAACGATGTGTACGACAAAATGAAAGAGGCAGATGCCATCATCCTTGGTTCGCCTACATATTTCTTTGACCTAACGCCAGAAATAAAGGCAATAATCGACCGTTGCGGCTTTGTTAATCGCCGTGATAACTTTAGCCTTAGCCGCAAAATAGGTGCGGCTGTATCTGCTGTGCGCCGCGCTGGCGGCGTTACTACGCTGGATTCCATACAGCACTTTTTTCTGATAAATGACATGATAGTGCCTGGTTCTACATATCTCAATGTGTCACTATCCATGGCGGAGGGCGATTATGCGAAGGATGAAGAGGGTATAAGAACCATGAAAAGATTGGCAGAAAATATCGTGTGGCTTTTGGAAAAAACGAAAGGATGATTATGGATAATAAATTTTCACACCGCAAAGGTACTGCCATAGTAAAAATTGCGGATGTCGCGGGCAAAAACGTTAAAATACGCCAATTGCGCCATAGCTTTTTATTTGGTTGCTCTGAATTTTCCACATTGCCATATGCCGCTGGCGAGATGGATGAAAAAGAGCATGGGGAAGCCGCAAAACGCTATAGCTACATGACGGAGCTATTTAATTCTGTTACCCTGCCCTTTTATTGGGGGCGATATGAGCCTACACAGGGTAAGCCGGATACCGAACGAATGATGGCGGCAGCAAAGATGCTAAAGAGCATGGGTGTGACACTAAAGGGGCATCCGTTGTGCTGGCATACTGTATGTGCAGACTGGCTAATGGATATAGACAATGGCAAAATATACCAAACACAAATAGCCCGCATACAGCGTGAAGTGTCAGGTTTTGCGGGATGCATAGACATGTGGGATGTGATAAATGAAGCCGTAGTAATGCCGCGCTATAGCCGATATGACAATGCCATGACCCGCATATGCAGCGAGCGTGGGCGCATTAGTCTTATAAAAGACCTATTTGCGGCGGCTAAAGAGGCAAACCCTAATGCCACACTGCTCATCAACGATTATGATACATCCGTGGCATACGATATTCTTATCGAAGGCTTGCTTGCCGCAGGCGTAAAGATAGATGCCATAGGCATACAATCACATATGCATCAACGCCATTGGAGCGCAGAGAAAACAGAGGAGATATTGGCGCGCCATGGACGTTTTGGTTTGCCGCTACATTTTACCGAGGTTTCTATGCTTTCTGGCGAGCTTATGGCGGAGCATTATCCTGATTTGAATGATTTTTCACCTGATGAATGGCCATCCACACCAGCGGGCGAAGCGAGGCAAGCAGAGGAAGTGGTGACTTTCTACGAGACACTATACGCCCATCCTTTGGTGCAGTCCATTACATGGTGGAATTTCCATGACGGGCTGTGGCTAAACGCGCCTAGCGGGCTTTTAAGCCGCCAAAGCGACCCAAAGCCCGCATATGTTGCATTGCATAGCCGCATAAAGGGGGATTGGTGGACACCAGAGCAGCATTTGGTGACAAATGAGCAAGGTTGCGTTGTGGTTAATGGCACAAAGGGTGATTATGTGGCTGTTTGCGATGGTCGCGAGATTGGGTTTGCTATAGGATAATATCCAGCTTTGTTTTATAGTATTTTAGTTGAAAAGCCTCTTTTTGGGGCTTTTTGTTATTGCAATGATTCTGCTATGGTAATATTACTATAGCTGCACCAATTGTTCCAGCATCAAATCAGAACATGCATAATAAAAAAATCCCTCAAAGGAGGGATTCGACTGTTTCGCACTGCTTATTCCTTGGTTTCTTCTTCTATGCTATCATTATTATTCTCTGCCACTTTCTTTTTACTAACCATCGCCGCAATAGCAAAAACCACAGCTATGCCTACGGACACGGCATAGTCAAATAAAAATGCATTTGTAATAGTTCTATCAAAGCCTAAAATGTCAATCAAAAACGTAAAGGCATCGAATAGGTCGCGACCAATTCCTTCGCGGAAAATGATAATGGTTGTTCCAGCAAAAACAACAAACGTAGCGGCAAGAAAGGTTATTGCGGCAACAACGATAACTCCTACAGCACCAGGCGCACCTTTGCCTTTTTTGTAACCACCAACCACCAGACCGCTAAGCATCGCCGCAAAAACACCGCCAAGAGCACCGCCGATACCAAAGCCCGTTAGCCCAACACCAGCCAGCCACGCAACAATTCCTATTATTGCGCCACCCAACGAGAGCAAAATGCCCTTTGACATACTGTGTTCGATTCTTGTTTCGTTCTCCATGATAAAACACTCCTTTTATAATATAAATTAAATTAAAAACAACCCATTTACAATATTTAACAAAATCACTATACATATAGCTCCTTGGAAAAGCTTCCGCACTGTGGCTTCGCTAAATGTTTTGCTTAGCCGCGCTCCAACAAGCCCGCCCGCCGCCGCCGCGATTATGACATATGGTAGCACAGATAGGTCAAAATGCGCATAGCCAACCGTCACTCCTAATGTGATGATGCGCGAGAGATGCGAAAAAAAGATGATGATGATAGAATACGCCGTGGCATCTTTTATGTTTAACCCGAAGAAAATCATCATCAGTGGCACATTTATAGGACCGCCGCCAATGCCAAGGAAGGATGCAATAGCACCCAGCGCAACACCGAGCACTGCGGCATAAAGCTTGCTTTTTAGTTCATAGCGCATATTGCTTTTTGCTGTTAGTATCAATGAAAATATAAGCACGACGATAGTTGCTATTATCTGCATGTACTGCACTGGTCGTTGAGTGCCAAAAGCCGCTAAAAGATGCTCCAACAGCAGATTGCCTAGCATACCGCCCAAAAGTGCGCCTGCAGATATCAGCAGAGCTTTTTTGACATCTATAGCTGTGCCGTCGCGCATCTTTTTAACGGTAGAAACCACAGCCATAGATAAAATGGCAGTGCTGGAGAAAAAGCCAATATCAAGCACAGGATGATAGCCGATGGCATCAAAAATGGGGCGGATAAATACGCCGCCACCCAAACCGACAATCGCGCCCAAAATGCAGGCTAGAAATATGATAATGGAATAAATTATGCCTATAAACAGTATTATCAACTCGATTCTTTGTGAAAAAGTTGCTCCAAAACGCAAACAAGGAACGCGTTTGCGTTTTCCGCAAAGAAAGACCAAACTTACACACACGAAATTTTGGTCTTTCTTTGTGGAAAAACGCTCAAGCGCAATTGCGACAAATATCCTCCTATCACATCATCATCTCATATCTGGCACTCAATCTAACTTAGGAGCAAGCCAAGACATATCGTCATCGCGGACAGGGGGCATACCTCTTTCTTCTATAACAACCACGCTTTATACTCTTCCTAACTCGCCGCTTGCAAGCACCATATGATAAGGAGCTTGATACCAAGTTGCAATCTAACTTGGTATGAAGTGTTAGTTGCCGCCTTTTCGTATAAACATAGAGTAAGCACGTCTCTCAACAATACAATATTGCGTTAAATACTGTACATATTCATCTTTCATAGTAGTGATAGAGATGTGCTTGACCTCTTGGGGTATAGTTTTAAGGTGGTATGGATAAATCGTTTTAAGTCATCGTTCCAAAACACACACTTGGAACGTTGTGTGTATTTTTCTGCAAAGAAAGACCAAGAGATTTTAAGGTAAATCCTATAATATCAACGTTTATACGAAGGAAGACCAAAATTTCGTGTGTGTAACTTTGGTCTTTCTTATGACACGATAATTGTTCTAAGGAAAAATCATTGCTCCAAAACGCAAACAAGGAACGCGTTTGCGTTTTTCCGCAAAAGCTACCAAGCCGCTATAGCCCCATCACAGCGCGACTCTGTACCGCCAGCCAGCACGCCTGTATCAGGGTCGCGCCAAATTATTTGCCCGCGCCCAAAAGAGCCACTGTCAAATAATGGCTGTATCTGGTGTCCACGAAGGGCGAGATTTTGTGCAATATGTCGAGGAAAGGCGTGTTCCACGTGGAACAGCTTGTCTTGTATCCATTGCCATCTTGGCGCATCCAACGCGGCTTGTGGGTTTAACCCAAAATCTATACTATTCATCACAACCTGTACATGTCCTTGCGGTTGCATATAACCACCCATCACGCCAAATGACCCAATGGCATGACCACCGCGAGTAATAAAGCCAGGGATTATGGTATGATAGCTACGCTTGCCGCCAGCTAGGGCGTTTGCGTGGGCGGGGTCTAAGCTAAAGTCCGCACCGCGGTTTTGCAGGGCGATACCAGTATTTGGCACAACCAAGCCAGAGCCAAAACCCATATAATTGCTTTGTATGTAAGAAACCATATTGCCCTGACCATCCGCCGTAGCAAGATATACCGTTCCGCTGTTGTTTGGCTCGATTGGTGCTGGTTGCACAGCCATATCGCCTATATAGCTACGCAAGCGCGCGGCATAGTCCTCGCTTAGTAGTTCCTCGACAGACACGCGCATATGATTAGGGTCTGTGATAAACTCCTTACCAGCAGTAAATGCCAGCTTTGTAGCCTCAAATTGGCGATGGAAGGTGTACATAGCATCGCGGTCAGCAGGGTCAAATTCATAGCCCTTTAGGATGTTTAAAGCCAGTAGCGCAACCAATCCTTGCCCATTTGGTGGCATTTCCCATATATCATAATTGCGATAGCTGGTAGAAATTGGCTCTACCCATGTTGGGTAAAAGTCTGCAAGGTCGCTCTCCGAAAGAAAACCACTAGTTTTTTCAGAAAATGTTACGATTTTGTCCGCCAAATTGCCACGATAAAAGCTCTCGGCTAGGGTTTCGCCTATTTCCTCCAGCGTATTAGCATGGTCGCGCAGGCGCATCATCTCGCCAACCCTAGGGCTACGCCCCTTTGGCGCAAATGTGTCAAAAAATGGATGATATTCCTTGTCTTTATTTTTTGCATAGGCATTTAATGCCGCATCCCAATATTTGCCAACAACGGGCGACACCGCAAACCCCTCGCGGGCGTATTCTATGGCTGGCTCTAGGCATTCTTGCAATGTGAGCGCACCAAAACGGCGAGATAACGCCGCCCAAGCCGCGGGCGCACCAGGCACTGTCACAGGTAGCCAGCCCATCTTAGGCATGACATCATGACCTTTAGACTTTACGGCATCTATGCTGATTTTGCGGGGCGCAGAGCCTGAGCTATTAAGCCCAAAGATGAGACCCTTCATCCATACAATGGCAAAAGCATCGCCGCCAATGCCGTTGGACGTAGGCTCTGTAACAGTTAGGCACGCGGCGGTGGCTATGGCGGCATCCACAGCGTTTCCGCCCTGCTTCATAATGTCCAGCCCTGCTTGTGCCGCCAAGGGTTGAGAAGTGGCTACCATGCCATTTTTTGCATAATGTACGCTACGTGCGCCAGAATAGGGATTGTAATTGGGGTTAAATTCCATACTATATACCTCGTTGACAGGCTAATTTTGTTGGGATATAATGAGGATTATACACTATTTGGCGCGTGTTCGTCAAGAAAATTTGAAAAGGATGATGTAGAGTGAAACTAATCGTAGCAGTTTGCGAGGACTGGGGAATAGGCAAAGACGGCGACCAGCCATTCTACATTCCCGAGGACTTGCGGCAATATAAAGAAAAAACGATGGGCAATGTAACCATAATGGGGCGCAAAACACTAGAAGCATTGCCAAAAGTAGCATTAAAAAACCGCATAAGCATAGTGCTTACGCGGGATGTGGATTTTGCAAGGGATGACGTTGTAGTTTGCAATGACCTTGAGCAATTGTCGCAAACCTTGATGCAATATGATTCTGATAGCATCTTTGTGATAGGTGGTCAGCAAATTTATGAACTTTTGCTTGATAGGTGCGATACGGCTTATGTTACCAAAATTTTTGCTACTGCTGATGTAGATAGGCATTTCCCTAATCTTGATGAGATGAGCAATTGGCGGCTGCATGGGCAATCAGAGGTTAGGGAATATGAGGGACTTAGGTTTTGTTATTGCGAATATAGAAAGCAATAGCCTCCCTACATCGCCGCCATCTCCCTCAATCTCTCAATAATCGGCAATTTTTGTGTACATAATCTTTCACATATGCCGCATTCTATGCATTTCTTAGCGGATTCTGCTGTTATCCCCCAGAAGTTTTTTAGCTTGCTTGCCACATTTGCCATATCTTTAGGCTCTGAAAGCAAGGCTTCATTATACGAATCTATTAGCTTTGGCACAGGTATACCCTCTGGGCATTCGTCGCAATAGGCGCAACTTGTACAAAGGGCGTTAAGTTCTTCGCCCAATTTCTGTGCTAAATTGCTTAGATACGCTTCGTCTATAACTGGCAGATTTTTTGTGGCGGCTACGGCATCCTCTATTTCAGCTACTGTGGAAAATCCTGGCAATGCCGCCGTGATTTCTTTATGCGCCACAAGGAATTTCATTGCAGCTACGGCAACATTATCCGTTGTACCTTCTGTTAAGAAGCTGAAACGCTGTGGGTTTTGCGGGATAGCTCCGCCACCGAGTGGGTTCATCACAACCACACCTTTTTTAGCTTCATGACTAGCCACAATACCTTTGCGACGATACGCGAAGTTTACAGCATTGTAGCCTAATGTCACGCCTTCCATCAAGCCTTCATTCATAATAACGGCTATATCATCGCTATCTGCATGTGTGGTGCAGGTGATATGCTCCACAAGCCCTTCTTGCTGGGCTTTTAGTATGCCTTCGTAGATGCCGCCTTTGGCTGTCATTTGGTGGTATTCATCCATATTCTTTATGCACCACAAGTTGTAGAATGTGATTTTTGGTACATTGAGACGTTTTAATGATTGCTCTATCATTCTGCGTGTATCGTCTGCATCTTTAGCATTCCATAGGCTGCATTTTGTGGAGACATAAAAGTCGCCGTATTTCATGGTTTTGAATGCTTCGCCCATTATTTCTTCGCTTTGGTCTTTGCAGTAGCCAGGGGCTGTGTCAAAATATGTAATGCCGCGGGTGAATGCCTCATGAACAAGCTGAGCGGCTATTGCTTTATCCTTCGTGTATTCTTCCTCCAAAAAGCGCATACCACCAAAGCCAATGGCGGATATCTTTTTGCCTGTAGTGCCGTAATCTTTGTAAATCATGGGTTTTCCCTCCCGATGGATTATTATATGCGTCACTCAATCTATAGTTAAATTCTACTATAACTTCAACCCTTTAAGTCCAGCAAGTGCATTATTGCCTGTATCCTGCTTGTTTTGCTTTGCTATGAAGCTAGCCAGCTCATTTTTGCTCATTTGGTCACGTTCTGCTTTTTTGCGCTTCTCAAAGTTGGCGTGTTTTTCTTTGTAGCCGCAAGCACAGACGATATGGCGATTTTCGCCCTCGCCTACCATGGACAACCATTTGTGACAATGTGGGCATTTTGAGCGTATGGACATGGACACATTTATGCGACTGTTGCAGTTGCGGTCTTGACAGACAAGCATCTCGCCCTTTTTACCCTTCACCTTTAGCATAAACATCCCGCATTCTGGGCATTTTGTTGTGCTTAGATTATCGTGTTTAAACACATGTGTGCTGCCTTTTATTTCCATAATAATCTCGCCTGTGTATTTGCGTATCTCGCGCAAAAAGGCATCTTTGTTGGCTTTACCCTCGGCTATGTCCTTCAGCTTTTGCTCCCAATTGCCCGTTAGTTCAGGCGACTTTAGGTCTCTTGGCACTAGCTCCAAAAGCTGCCTGCCCTTGGATGTGGAAAATATATCCTTGCCGCGCTTTTCTATCACAAAGCTATCAAATAGCTTTTCTATGATATCCGCCCGTGTTGCCACAGTTCCTAGTCCACCTGTTTTTGATAGGGTGTCGGCTAAAGCCTTGTTCGTGGTATATTTAGCAGGATTTTCCATGGCGGATAGTAAGG
>Ga0131853_10001667_pt1 | contig 39737 bp, 16 predicted proteins | sample TergutLab28metaG_FD_92764 | JGI IMG/M metagenome (GOLD analysis project Ga0131853, IMG submission 92764) | Labiotermes labralis P1 segment gut microbial communities from Petit-Saut dam, French Guiana - Lab288 P1 (version 2) (version 2) | ecosystem: Host-associated > Arthropoda: Insects >...
AGCTGGTCAGTAAGACACTACATATTAATAGTACCAACAAAGAGCGGAAAAGACAGTTGGTCAGTAAGATACTACATATTAACAGTACTAACAAAGAGCGGATAAGGCAGCTGGTCAGTAAGATGCTACATATTAACAGTACCAACAAAGAGCGGAAAAGACAGTTGGGCAGGAAGATCCTACATATTAACGGTACCAACAAAGAGCGGAAAAGACAGTTGGTCAGTAAGACTCTACATATTAACAGTACCAACAAAGAGCGGAAAAGACAGTTTTTCAGTAAGACATCACATATTAACAATACCAACAAAGAGTGGAAAAGGCAGTTGATCAACAGGGCACCAGACATTAAAATGCTATGTTATATGTATAACATGAATTTAAATATACAATAAAAAATATCGGGTTTTAATTCGCCATCCATTAAAAGAAGATAACGGAAATGTTTTTCTTCTGCTTGCAGACACACGTCATGCATTACATGTTCATTGCATGTCGAGATTTTCTGGTAAAACTGAATTGTGAATCTCAACGCTTTAATTTCACGTACTTTTTGCATCGTTCGTATTGAAATTTGTTACATTACGTTAGGGAGACTGGATCGGTCCTCTCCTTCAGGCTTGCTTTACCAAAACAAAATATTACTACATAATAATTAAATTCTGATTAAACACGGACTAGTGTCAAGTTAGTGGAAACAACCTGTCTTAATTACAGTACAAAAACAACGGCTACTTAATTCCCACTGACCATCTCTTACGCGAAATACTTCACTTGTTTCTAAAGAAATTTTCTTTCATTAAACAATAGTAATTGTAAGATTGCCTATCCGGCATCGGTTGTCTGGTCGTCTGCAAGGGGGAGGATTATAGCTGTAATATTTATCCTTCAACATGCCTCACACTGAAAATGGCATGGATTCAGATCTTGTGAACAAGAAGGTCGTTGTTCCGCATTCATCAATCCTTCAACAAATACATTCTGTAAAAACGCAAAGAATTTCACTAATTGAAAGTCACACGATCGTAGCAACAAAAGTGTCAAAATGCTTACAAAATACAGGTGCGAGTTTATGGTCTCAGAACAAAGGGCTCGAGTACCTTCGTGTAAGTTTTCACTTACGGAAAATTTCAAAGGACTCGTGTCTAGTACTAATTATTGCGCTGAAGATCTGAAATAAGGCATTAAGATTTGTATGTTGTTCTGTGGTGGTATGATTTGTAAATAAATTAAAACTTCGATAAACGGTAAACAAAGAGCATATTTAAACATTCACACAACTGTCTGGGCTGTGAGAGATTGCACTGCTTTGCTAAATGAGGCAGAGTATGTTTCGTAATGGAAGATACGCTCAAGAAATTTTGCAAAATTTTGGGTTAGGTGTCGGTGTGAATTTATGGTCTCAGAAAAATAAAATGTGTCCAACAAATCCAGTAGCTTTCAATAGAGGCATCACGATGTGCTCATAAACGTAATATAATATTAAATAATGTACGTCAGCACAACTACTTTATTACACAAGGTAATTACATAGGCTACATGTTTCAACTATTGATCAGTCATCTTCAGGCCTATTTTTGTTAATTGAGTCACAAGATGCTGTGCATACATTGGGATCCCATCGTGTTTACATCCATGGAATACATAAAATTAAATCATTTGTGTCAAAGGTGTGACGTGCAAATTGCACGTCACACCTTTTGTAATAAAGTAGTTGTGCTGACGTACATTATTTAATATTATATAAGTCCAGTAGCATTTATAAAACACATACACACACACACACACATAAACATACACAAAACGTAAAAACCAGTGGATTAACATGATACTTTTCACAAACCCAGTACCTGCTTATTCTAAAAGTGTACGTATCCACTGAACTAAGGTCACGTTCCACTTATAACCAGAAAGACCTTGGGCTCTACTTTTCCATTATGAAACTCATAAAGATACCAGACCAAAAAATTCAGTTTTGTCTCACAATATGCATCTTAGAGCTTGCCAACAGCAGCTGTATTACATGGATGCAGTGCACACGTGTACGTTGCGTGTTCATTTACTTGCTGCAATGGAAACTACTGCTCTAAAACTTTACACGTACTTGTAAATTGTTTTCCGAATTTGTGCGACACTTCCTGTAACGACAGCATTCTCTGCGCATGTGTCGAACAGAACGTGCATAGCGACTAGCCGTCAACAGGTAGGCCTAACTCTCCGGTAAGCAGCGTGACAGCGGCCGTTAATGGCAGTGCCTTTACCATAACCGAGCCTATCGGACGTGAATACCGTCATTTGTCAAGTGCAGTACTATACAAAATATAATTATGAACGAATATACCAAAATGTCTAATTCAGTGGACGATAAGGCGCCACCGACAGTCCACATGCGGCACTTGCTCCAAATTTATGCAGCCCGCAGATGCCTGACGACAGCTGACAAATTTACATTCATAAAGAGAAAATGTAAGAAACAGAAAACAAAAATAAACAAGTTGCTGTAATCCCAAGCAGCTCATAAGCCTTTGTTGAAGGTCAGCTTTAAATGAAGTTACCGATTTCCCTCGGACGAAGTCCATAATAGTCTACGAAGTATCGATACGGCAGTGATATTTGTGTATAAATATGAATAGAATTTGAATGTATTGCATTTCGTTAATGTCGTGTAGATAAATTCAAATATAACATCGATGAAACGTAAAATTGAAAAAAAAAAAGGCAGAATTTTTAAAGACGAGAAAGCGGCTAATATTACTTCATTGAGACTGCAGGTAAAGCGGGTTGTCTTAGCTGTTAGAAACGAACTACTTTAATTACAGAATACAAAATGAGGTGTCATTCCGTGAAAGTTGAAAGAGATATACAAGTGAATTGCGAAATTATAAAACCAAACTTTTGACCTATTTTTTTGAGTGGTCGGCAGAATAACTTTAAAAAAGAAACAGTCTTCTTAAATTGATTGTTTTCGTTTATACGTTGGTGAAAATAAATGCTAAGAATAAAGACTTTACAGATTCCGAATTTGCGAAGCAGTTTTTATTACATCCAGCTAATGTGGATTGTCCGGAAGAGAAAATAATATTTCTAGACTTAAGCATCTCTGTCCGAATAGTACAAAAATTACACAGGGAATGGAGACAAATTTATTCAAGCAAATTGCACGCACGATAATTTCATTGTTACTCATTTAGCAATGGATAAAAGTGATAAGGATACACACGCTGTGCCGTTGAGCATATTTGTTTGAGGCGCTGATATTTCACTTCATACCACGAAGAGCCTGCCAGTTCCTGTAGTACGCAAGGATGTACAACTATAATTAATGGAAACAATTATTTCTTTGTATTTTTTGACAATCATTTGACCAATTCTTATAATAAAACCAACTAGATGCACTAATTTCTCAAATTTATTTTTGGAATAAAACTCTACATGTGTCGGACAGTTCCTCTGCCCATCATCAGGAGTTGTGTGTACGGCGAAAAACTCCTGATGATGGACAGACGAACTGTCCGAAACATGTATGGTTTTATTCCAAAAAAATTGATAAATTAATGCATCTAGTTGGTTTTATTATAAGAATTTATCACGATGCACATTCACCTGAACGTCAAATTAAAAAATATTTGACCAGTTTGACAAGCCATAGTGGGAAAAATATACGTGACTTTTAGTTGGGCGTGATAGAACAATTTTTCTAGAAAGTCACGCATTTGGTCTCCAGAAATCCCATGGTTTTCCCCGCAGTGTTCATCACAAGACACTGCAACGCATTTTTTTTATTGCAGTTGGACGAAATTATGGGAATTGTGATTTCCACCGTGGAACATAATCGAGCGACGGTTTGAACTGCCAATATTTCCAACCTTTTCCGAAACAAACAGGATTGGTGCAAGACGAAGGACTTCACCTACTTCCAAACAATGAAATGGCAAAGCAGACGTGCATCGTGAAGCATACGTTTTATTTGGTAAAGGAAACAGTCATTCTCATGATGGAACAGACTAAAACCATACCACAGTTTTCTGATATCAAAAGGATCATAACTATATTATTTGTTGTGGACAGAACAACTTGTCTTAATGAACTCAATGTGTAACTTCAAGGCAAATGTAAATTACTACGAGACGTGTTTCTAGCGTGAAGGTTTTGAAAAGAAACTGAGCCTGTTGCACAAACATGTCAGCGAAATTGACGTCAAAGCCAAACAGGCAAATGTTAGCGAATAAAATCATGGCTACTTTCCACCTTGAAAAAGTTTCCGATTTTTCACTCTATCACGTGATTGGCAGAAACTGAGGACAATTTAATTGGTAGCCCTCAAAAAGAACAAAATAATTTCCATCAAATTTGGGATTTTTACACTATAATGCAGAAAAAAAGTACGTCAGAAGCCTTAAGCCATTGGAATTGATCATATTCGTTTTAAGTACGAATGGAAATGAATGAACTGCAATGTAAAGACCCTCTGAGAGAGGCTTTATGGCCGAATACCTGAGAGTATCAGTCCCAGCAAACCTTTGCAGAACAAATGCTAACATCATTTTTTTTCTCATAGTTACACGATCAAGCGTTTTGGTCATGTACTTTCGTTAAAGGGAATTTTGTACCCGCCTTACTGAAACACATATGCAAGCTCAACGGCACAATTACAATTAACGTAAAATAAATAGACACCGCACAATCTTAATAACTGTATAAACACAACTTTTTAGGTAGGTAATGTAAATAGACATCGTATTTTTAACAATTTAACAACCGGACAAACATAAACTTATAGATACAACAACTAATCAGCAATTTATGCGATTTTATGACTAGATAGACTCAGCAACATAAATGTAAATAGACATAGTACCTTTCTAATAAGTTTAGTAACTGGATAAACATAACCTCTACCTGACATAACATGTTTATAGTAAGCAATACACAGTAATCACGCCCGAAAAATTCACACATAAATTTTACTACTATTTGCTCATATTTATAGAATTGTATTTCAGTAATTTTAGACCACTCACTTGTTTCAGTGTGACGATACCAGAAGCTGTATAATACAATTTTGACCTCCTGATGATGAGCACATGGTGCTCGAAACATGTAGAGACATGAAATAAACTTATTGTAAAACAAAAATTTTGTGCATCAAGTTGGTTAATTCCTAAAGATAAACGTCTTGAATTGTCAAAGCAAGTACACACAATTCAGCCAGGAACACCCAAACTCAGAAATCACAGTAATGAATGTAATGAAAACACGTTGTGTCACTGTAAGCATACAGGTTAGCTAAAAGTGTTTGGTATTTTCTATAAGATTATATTTGAAATAAATAAAGGTATGAAATTTACGCCTGTGTACAATGTGTTTATGCATAATATGTACATCTGAGAGCTCATCATCTGTCATTTCGTACTCAGAAATATTCTATTTATCTGGTCATAGATGTATCCTACGCAGGCGGTTGGCCTTGTAAAGTGAAAGCAGAATGCGGCCCCCCAGTTGCGAAAAGGACGTAGACAGTTGCTCTGTCATACTAAGGATCTTAAATGAAAAGTCATACAGACCTTACTAATAAGAAAAGGACCTCTTACTAAAAAAAACCTGTCGGTTATCACACGCTTTACTTTGCGCTGTCAAACAAATAATGTACTGCAACAGTGTCAGAAGACGTCACCTGCGAAGCCTGCAGAACCAGCCTGCTCAGTTGAAGGTAGGTCACACTGTGATCCTAATTACACTGTATTAGCAGTGAAATCTAACTACGCAGCTTTTTTTTAGGAAGACATATAATTTCCACTGGTAAGTTCGCATGTATATTGCAAGGCCTGCAGTGTTGGGAAGTGGACAGAATACATAACTGCAAGTTTCCAAATACTGTATTGGACTCTTGAACATTTGTCGGTATCATTTCATATGCGCTCAAGAATACCGCACAGGACAGCAGACATGTTTCGTCAGAGCTCGACTTGCTACCTTCTTTAGACAGAGCTCTTACAGAGAATCTGACAATTTCTCAACTGGTAAACAAATTTCCGCCTCTAATGGACTCAAAGTCACCCAAGTTTAAATCAGAGGTGTCATTTCATTTACGATTTATTTAACGATGCTGTGCACTGTTAAGGTTTTATAAAGCCAAACGAGAGAATCACTAGTGAGTAGGTCTCGTGCATTAGAAAGGGTGTAGGGCGAAATGACAGTGGTCTGATTTAAAGTAAGCTATCAACTTTTTTTTTTGAGGAACTGAGAAAAGCCGTAATTTCCTTCTTCTGGATATCCGGTCTCCGAGTTTAAATACAAACACGGGACCTGCTGAATACAAAACACTGGAAAACATTATATACCCAGTAGTAAAACTGGGGTATGTGTACTCTAATATAAAATCAAAATTCTACTGACATCCAAGCAACAGATAATTGACTAAAGCAATGGAGATGGTAAGAGTTTTTACAAGCCTCTTCCCGTCCTTCCTTCTTCCTTTCTTGCATTCCTGCTTTCTCACTTTCCCTACTGGTTTATCTTTGCTTCCATCCACCTTCGGGCCGCGTTTGCTCCCTTGCATAGCGTTAATTGTAACCACCCAATCAGTCATTGCAATTCAAGTTACAGGTAGCGTTTTGGTTAAAACCGAACAAGCACATGGACATCGTACATGAACACCTTTGTGTCTGCTTGCGCACATTACCAGCCTACGTTAAATCCGACCTATTGTCCTTAGCCATAAACAGGAAATTTGGAAACGTCTGCAGAGCCAACAATCTGGGGCGTGCGCTCTGCAGCTGTCAGTTGGGATCCAAAAATGAGCCATCCCCGTTGTGTGTATATAAACAATAGGTGTAGGTATCGGTAAATAACACAACAATATCTAAAAAGATGTTTAATAAAGGATGATAGTAACAACATGTTTCGGCCCATTGCGGCCATCATCAGGTTTTCATCCGAAAGTATGGTGATAGTGCTTTATAGGATTTGTATGGGTATGTCACGATGGTGAGATCTCAGCATCTGATGATGGCCACAATAGGCAGAAACATGTAGTTTCTACCATCCTTTATTAAACATCTTTTTAGATATTGTTGTGTTATTGACTGATACCTACAGCTATTGTCAGTTGGGAGGTGCAAGAGAGGGCAAATGCCCCTCCAATATTTTTCTACCTAAAAATAATTTTTTGATAATAAGTTGAAGAGGGAAAAAACCAAAAAAACTAAAGATATATTCAAAATGATAATTTGGGTGGTGCAAAGACAAAAAAAAATTAAACAATTTACTCCTCCTCTTCTTTCTTAACTTGACTCCAACGTAAATTAAAGTTCCAAATATCATGGACGATTTTGCCACCACCACCCCCTTCCCCAGTGTTATTTACCAATTTACTCCTCTGGTCAATGGATTTTAACATTGAAATAATTTCAGTAAAACAGCGGAAATTCGAGTATTTTGAACGCGCCTCTGAACTCATTACACGAATCATGAGATTTATGTCTATCTCTTCAGCATCTTTGAACCCAATATGATTTCCTCTTGTCTTCGCGTGTGACGGATAATACGTTATACAATGTTAGGCTATCTGTAGGTTGTAAAATGCATCTTGGCCCTCGCTGTCTCTGTCAGATTTCTTTCTCTTAACTCGTAAACGACGATATTGCACTTCTTCCGCTTAACCCGTGGAAGGGCGCTCGCAAGGACGAACGGACACACGACCAATCTAAGAGCCACTTTTCAAGCATTAATTTGTAAAAGCCCACAAATTAATGCGTGAAATATATTTATACTGTACTCAAGAGAGAGACGGCTTATTTTTACAATATTTTACGCTATTACAATATCAGTTTCGAAGCTCAATTCTGTACCACTGTGACACACACTACTAAGCGTAGTAACCCGTTACGTGCTTGGCGGTTCGGGCTTCGAACTCTAAGGAAGCAAGAAATGTTCGCTTTAGGAACCAACAGGATGCACTATTGAATTTCAATTTATTTCAACAATTAACCTCTAAATATTTCGAGCAGGCTTACTGCTTTTCATCAGGAGGTACTACTCTGTATGTGCAGCAATTGGTATATGTCATGCGTTTATGTTGACTGTACCACTTGCTGTGTATAAACAGTAGTACCTCGTGATGATGAGCAGTAAGCCTTCTCGAAATACGTGTATGTAGAGGTGTATTATTGAAATAAATTGAAAGTAAATAGTGCATCCTGTTGGTTCTTTTTGTACGGACACACGACAATGCACGTCCAACAAAACTTTAAATTTTCTCTTCTCCGTATCCTTCCATACGTGGATCACGCAGTCTTCTCTGAAATGGATACGACGGCCAGTAGTGTCGTTGACCACCCACCCTAATCTAGGGCCGAAGTTAAGAGCCTTACGTGTATATGGCATACAATGGAGTGATGTTCATCTTGATATTGACATTTTGGTACACTATCAGTTGTTACGTATTTTAGAAGCACCGCTACAGTCTAACATGTCCGAACATAACATAAGTTTGTTGCTAGAAACAGGAGAAAACTTACATTTCACGTTGTGTTAGAGGAATTGGAAAAGACTTAACATAACTCACATTCATTAGCGTTTTGCATGAAATAACCAACTTCAAGAGCAATAATATAAAGAATGCTCCTGAATTGTTTACTTATGCTAACGTTTTCGAAATTGTTTCTGTAATCTGATCATCAAAATAAAAATAAAAAAAAACAAAAAATTATAAAATCCCCAAAAGATAATCAATAATCGACGGTATACAAACCAAAGCAAATAAGTAAGGCCCTACGCGGACTGTGGAATGCGAGACAGATTCCTCTGGATGGAATAAGATACCGCAAGTTTCTTTAAGTTTCAACAACATAACTGATACTACTCAGGTACATAAAATATTAACATTCTAAAATTAGGTAAAGGTAAAGGTAAAGCAGTCCAATTACAGGTCTGAACAAGCCCAGAGTGTTTCAGGAAGTTAAGGCTCCCATATTTCATGACAACGGAACAGGATGGTGGTAGGTTGTCAGCCTTACGCACCGGCCGCCTTTACCCCCAGGAAATACTCCTGGTACTCATTTCTATTAGAGGCTGAATCGACCCAAAGGTCATAGTGCGATCAGAAGGATTTTATGTCAATGAAAAATTCCACTGACACCATCTGGGATCGAGCCAGCGACCTTCCGATTTGCAGTACAGCACCTTAACCACCGTGCCACCGCGGTCCCCATTCTAAAATAATAGGGTATCTAATCCTAGTTTATAAAAAGAATCTCATAGCCTCCAAGCAGATAAAAGACAATAAAAGATAATAATAATAATAATAATTGCACCTAAAAACCACTAAAACACAATCAATTAACCTAAATAAATATAACTACCTATAGCCGAACACAGTCAAATGCTTCCAAAGTGCCTTATTGAAACAAACATGGCACATAAATTTTGACGTCAATTAATCACACGCTGATGGTTTCTCGTCGTCGACATAAGATCTTTCAACTTTTAGGCCCCGAAGTGCTTGCTTGTCAACAGTACAGTACCAGGCCTCAGCATGCGTGTAGCAAACAACTTTGTTAACAGTAAGTATACGACGTGGAAGGGCATGCGAAAGATACTGTGCCACTTGCTGCTGCTTCTGGTTCAGAAGATGTGATAAACAAGAATGCAAACAAAAGCTGGCGAAAGAGGCGCCAGGAATATCAAACAGTGGCTTGCACGGCACTGCGGCTGCTGTGTAATCCGTCGAACTGAACGCCAGCATGTTCTTTACCTTCACAAACCAATTCGGAACTAGAAATTAGATGTTTTTAAATATTTGCTGCAGCGGTATACAGATGATAGCTGTGTATTTTTTTGAAACCTTGTGAAGAAGTATTTTGACAACGATATTTCCGTGCAAATCAGTGGTTAAGGTGCTGTACTACAAATCGGAAGGTCGGTGGTTCGATCCCAGCTGGTGTCATTGGAATTTTTTTTGACATAAAATCCCTTCCGATCGCACTATGACCCTGGGGTCGACTCAGCCTCTAACAGAAATGAGAACCAGGAGCATTACTTGGGGGTAAAGGCGGCCGGTGACTAAGACTGACAACCTTACCACCATCCTGTGACGTCATGAAATCTGGGAACATTATCTACCTGGAAACCTCTGGGCCACTCCAGGCCTGTAACGGGACTGCTTTTCCATGCAAATAGTGCCTGCTTCTTCAGGGCATATAAATTTTACCCAAATAGAATCTGACAGTGTCAAACTTCTTAAGATCATCACGTCATTTACAGCACCACGGAAGCCCCTAAATCTAAACGCCTTACAGACTACACGCAACTTACAGAATAAAAGTGTCTACCTTATGTTTATTGGACCATCCATCATTGTGATAGTTGAAGAATAAAAGACCAACTTGATGTCACTTGCTATTTTATTTCACTTCTTATGTACTCCGCATGTTTCGGACATTAATATATCCATCATCAGGAGCTTGCGACTGTGCTGTTGAATTACCACATCGGTCGTTTTGTTCTCGGTTCGTTGTGTGTTGGAAATTTGGTGCGGCTGAGTTTGAGTAGTGTCCGTGTTGCAGGCTGAAACAAAAGTTGTGCTTCAGTCTGCAACACGGACACCACTCAAACAAAGCCGCACCAAATCTCCAACACACAACTAACCGAGAACAAAACGACCGATGTGGTAATTCAACAGCACAGTCGCAAGCTCCTGATGATGGATATATTAATGTCCGAAATATGCTGAGTACATAAGAAGTGAAAAAAAAAAAGCAAGTGACATCAAGTTGGTCTTCTATTCTTCAACTAGTTTCTATGTTAATTAGGACGCATATTTTTGCTTCGTTTTGGATCTCAGCAAACGGTGCAATTCTGACACTTAGTACACATAGTATGCTTCCATTTATGTACTTTGATTTATTACTCAGAAGATAAAATAAAAACTTTCTAATTTTATTCGTTGACGTGCATTTCAACAGGTTCATCCACTCACCTGTCCATAGTCTGTCGTAAGATTCCGTAGTAACTGCGTGCAAAGGTGCGATATTGCCTCAATGTGGACAAGGCTGCTTTCTTCCAAATTCCTAGCAAACTGTTTATCCATTATTAATCGTCTAATCGTCACAAATATAATTCGATACAAACAGCGTCGTAAAATACACCACAAAGAAACAGAATCATCCTGCCTGCGGTTACGTCTTCTGAGTGGTCTTTCGCCATGTTACATATTCTTGCTGAATTTTGCATGTGATTCTGTTCTCCCAAGGTGACGATTATTATCTGTTTTCGTGCCACGCCTGCCGGTCTTGTGCTGATAGTGTAATAAGTTAGCTTTCTAATACTGTGGTTGGGAGGGAGTAAAATATGTCTTGGCCAATAGATTCCTTATAATTCTGAGGACATGGCGCGACTCCAGGTAAATATAATAAACGTGAGGATGTTGAAAGAGCAGTCGCAAATTACCGACTGAGTGTTTCTGTAACTTCAATGTTCGGCTGGTGGTTAACAACTCTTCAGTGTAAATTCGTGTTCTGTTAACTAACTTTTTGCATGGAACAGCGTCAGCACTTTCATCGTCTTACTCGTAACAGCCCGTCACTAGGCCATACCCTAAGACTAACTAATATTCCAAACCGTCGCACTGTAGTGTCTTAAGATTTTTTAATATCATCCTGCCATCCATGTTTAGGTCTTGCAGGTGGAGTTATCCTGTCGCAAAGCTTGAAGAGAGGATAATTTATATTTAATTAAATAACTGAGGACATGTAAGCCAGCTAAATTCTACATTGAATTATCTTAGTGCATGCCAACACTGTGTATGAAATGAGCAAAAAATTAACATAATATTCATTTTGCATGATTTTACGCATTCACTGCGAAGTAGATGAGATCTGAGCTCTTCTGGGACATTCTGCAGCGTTTAGTGGTATAATTACTCACCGACGTTTCGGGACAACATATCATTTCTATTTTCAAGTGATGAATTACCACTATACGCTGTGCAATATCCCAGAAGATCGCAGATATGCTACTAATTTAGTTTGACCAACCTATCAAGCAAGTAGCTAAATTTGATGCACCCTTTAGGTGTCAAGAATTATCTTACACTACACTCTATGCATAACTACCGACTGCTTGGAATTTGGCTTAGAAAGAGAAGCTATTTTTATAACGATATGTGCGCTTTCAGTATTATGAAATATTTTAAAATAATCAATACCGTTTAAATGTTTATTGAAACTTAACATTTGTAGCGCATTCCGAGCAATTTAAATTATTGTCACAGTAGTAAAATAAATTTTACCTTTTTCCAAAAGGGGGTTACATTGTCAACTTTTTCATAAACACTGCAAAACACAGGAGTTTACTATATTAAACGCTAGCCCCGATATTAAGGATTTCTAAATTTTACTCAAAGTGTGAATCTAACTGTTCTTAATGCTTCTCAGAATGAACAGAATCAACGGACTGGTCTTTGTATTAGGGGCGCATTTTTCCTACACATAGGAAATGAATTTTTACGAACACTTGGACGAATTTGAGGTTTATAAAGGTTACAGCATTATTACTCACCTAAGAATTTATGTCTTTACAAGCACACAACTTTATTTGCTTCTATTCTTATTCACGAGTGAATCTTGAGTTTTAGTGCTGGAATCGCGATTCTTGTACATTATACTTCGTAGACTGTATGCAACTACATATCGGTATTCTAGGCCCTCTTCTTATCCCGAATGGTTAGCCTCCCGGCTAACAGAAAACAGTTTTAACACTGTTGCCAAGTGAACGTATTAAAAACTAGCGAGCTACTCGTTCCATAATTTCTCCCTCTTTCAGTTAAAACAGACTTCTAGGTTTGCTTTGAGTCTGATGGAAGTGTAAGGCGTCAAGACAATCAAGGCGACACCTTACACGATGCCAAGACAATTTCTTTTTATAACCTCGTAAATATATATTTAGAGTAACTTCAACCGATATCGTGTAACTCGTAGAATTTTATATTATTGTTGCGAAACAAGCTAAAATAAAATAAAATAGAACAAAAACTGCATGAATCAGTCTGTTGATTGTCAGTGGCGCTGAAAATCAATTTAAGGGCCGTCCGTATACAAATATATTAGACACTTAATTTAAGTATCATGCATACAAAACGTCTTTATTACTTTCAGTCGGTTTATGACAGTATTTCATAAACCAATAACACGTCTCAACAAGGTTATCTGCTCGAAGTTAAACGACGACACTAAATTAATTTTTATTGTAACATGTAATAAATGGTCATTATTTAATCTGACAAATATAGCTTTCAATTTCCAGCCACTATTCCGCCGTGCGCATAGGAATTCGAATCAGTGGACTGCGTTAAAAGATAAACGAGCCTATATGAAACGGCAATCGATATTTCTCGGATAAAATTTTATGACCATGTTCTTTATAAAAGTCGGAATATGATAAATATTCTTGAAGCCTCTTAATTAATGGCATAACATAACCTCACTTCTATTTAACAGAGGAGTTATGTGAAAGATATTAAACGTATATTCTATGTAAATCACACTAACGTCACGTTCGAGTTTAAAATCACAAACGAGGACACAAAACTCGTTTGTTGCAATCTTCAAAACCTTGATGTACGAAATCTTTGGTTACGTTTTTTGGAGAGCTGTGATCGAACGGACTGCTACTCATTGCGAAACAAGCCTCCAGTGTTAAGTGGAATATTCTACAGGCGCTCTATTTATGGTTTCGATTTTGTAAACGAATTACACACTCATTCAAATTCATAAACATTCCTAACACCCATGTCGCTCTCTCCACACGTATTTAAAACAGATAAAGAGATAAGGTAAAGCAAATTAGGATGCGCGTTTCATATCGTTACTCTTCTTGCATTTAACTGCATGTTAGTCGTTACGTGTTACGAATGGCTGAATAATACATTTTAAAGGCACTGTGGAGTGGCTGAAAGAGGCTTTTATTTTGGTGTTGTCAATTACGTGACTTGAAGAAAGTCAGAAACTTCGTATACTAATTTCGTAATTGGTGTTAGTATGAAATATTTGAAGCCTGAATTTTATCTAAGCATTATTCAAATACTTATTTCCTACATCGGAGCAAACGCACTGCTTCATCATTAACAATTCGGTCTGGTATCAACTCCCTTACGAAGAACCCACTGTTTACGCTGAGAGGCATATGAGGCGTGCAGAACCGACGGAGTATGTATCAGCAACTGTGATTTAAAGTTTGAAACACGGAGGCTGTTTAAAAGAGTTGCTGTTTTCGCTGTTGTAGTTGTTGACGTCGCGACAACAGAAACAACAGTAGGGCACATGCCACAGCCACCAGAAATATTTCGCCATACAACGCTCTTGAACAATGCTTACATGATGCACCAACAGGTTCTCCAGTCAACAATTTTACGCTCTGCCCACACTGTATTTATGTGTTTTGTATTTATTTGAGAACAAGCAGCGACTTGTGCCACTTACAGCATAAACTGATTGGTTTTTTGTAACCAAGATGAAACGTGTTTACAGCGCGGTACGGACTGTGTCTTTAAATAAAGCAGCCCAAGCATCGTCTTTAACCCTTATCCCGCTAACGTGGAGAATAAGGTGAGCTCCTAATAATGCCAGCAGATGGCAGAACTCGGCGTTTAAAGGGTTAACAAAAAGAATTAGTCAAACAAGAAAAGCTACAAATTCTTTAAGTTCCATTTGGTGGCACAAAAATATTACTAAAAACAGAAAATTATACATTTATCAAACTATAATTCGGAGCATTTTTATGTATGGTGCAGAAGTATGGCAAATCCCTACTGGAGAAATAAATAAAATTTTATCTACAGAAATGAATGTGCTAAGGAGGTCAGCAAGAAAATAAAGACTGGAAAGAATAAAAAATGAACATATAAAGGAAATAATGGGAGTGAAAGGGAAGCCGGACATCATAGATATTATAGAGCAGAAAAAGCTACAATGGTATGGCCAAGTCAAAAGGATGCCAGAGGAGAGAATACCAAAATTAATGATGGATTGGATACCACGGGATAGAAGGAAAAGAGAACGTCCAAGAAAAATGTGGACGGAAGGAGTACAAGCAGCCATGACAACAAGAAATTTAGAACCAGATCAATGGAGAAACAGAGGGGAATGGCTTTTGGTTTCCGGAAGACGGCGACAGCTGTTGAAATACCGGACAGATAGATACAAAAAGAATTAGAACTTTAACTGAAGGATGGCAATAAGACGTTTCGGCTACGTCTGGTTCACTCAAGGGGTGTGTACGTTTGCGTCAAAGGACTGTACGTCGACTGAATAAGAGCTACATGCCAGGAAGACAGAAGGGCTTGTGATGCAATACTTCGCATGCTGAGCGTTTAATATGCACGAGAAAATCCTTTTGTTCCGGACAGTTCTGAAATTCGTATTTCGTCTCTATGCGGAGTGTTTGTAGCTGAGTTTGTGTGGCCAAGTGCCTTTTTGAGGAAGAGCTGGAGAAGAAACAAGTCAGTCACAGCACCAGGCAAATGTAAAATCAGCCAACCAATAATTGATAAGGATGTAAGTCAGATATGACTTTCATAGGGCTGTGCATCGTAATATATTTCTATAGCAAAAACAACCAGATGCTTCAATATCTCAACTTTATTTTATTGGAGTAACACTCTACATGTTTCGGACGGTCTTTCCGTCCATTATCAGGAGTTAAAGACTGTACATACAGCAACAAGCATTTGTCAAACAGATAATGCCGACTGATTGCTAGCAATCAGTCGGCATTACAGTCTGTACAGTATGTACAGTCTTTAACTCCTGATAATGGACAGAAAGACCGTCCGAAACACGTAGACTGTTACGCTAATAAAATAAATTTGAGACGTTGATGCATCTGGTTGGTTTTACTATAGAAAGATGTAAGTCAGAATTTGTGTGCTAACACATTCCGTTGAAGCTTTTGCGTTTAATTTTGTTGCGTAAATCAAATACTGTCTTACTTCAGTTTTTAAAGAACGTTTCCAAAATATTTCCCTTATTTTGTAATGTCTAGTTGAAACGTTATTTTCTGAAGTATGTAACTATTTCAAACCTTCTGTCCATGGTAGTCATCACCATGTTCCCTTTCAATTAATGCCATCATTAGCCTTTGGTTGGGAGTCAAAGCCCTCTTATTTCAGCTGCTAGTCTCTCTACTTTTCTATCAGACTTCGAGCCTCTTACATGGCGATCGCTCCGTCGATAACAGTAACAGCCTGCGACAATAGTCCCTGCTTAAGAACGACCGAGGACAGTCTCTTCTGCCTATTATCATTGCCACTCATTCTGTTACGCTCTCTGTTTTTCCTGATCGATAAGGAGACCAACATATTAGTTACAACGACACGTACCGTTTACTCCAAAAAAAAAAAAACAATACTTTTTGAATGACGTCCTTTTCGCAACCTACATTTAAATATGTAATGCAGGAACACAAGCAAAATTCTTGAAGACGTTACGTAATTCTAGTGCACTGTTTTGCAAATTCTATGCTTTCTTGCGCGACGTGCATAAGATGGTAGTCAGGACTATCCGCACTTTCTCACATTTCATGTATTAACCACTTTACGAACTCCAATGAAAATAGGTGTGGAGAATTTTCCGATTTTCTGCAATGTATTCCTACAATTTAGCATGAACTGCAATTTACTAACTCATCGTAAATGAGATTGTTATGTAACACATGATGCAGATACAATTACAACCTACAGTTTTTAATTGGAATTTTTTATACGTTATCTGTAAACAAAGAAATACATGAACAATAGTTTATGAAGTGCAACAGCTGTGCAGTGAAGTCAACAAGTTGTGAGATTTTCCGCTTATAAGTGTTTTTAAAATGTGGCTACTGAAAGATTAATTCTTATTTGTACCTTTATCAAATGATATCCTAAAAATTTAGACCACATTCTAAAAATCTTTCTGCAGTGTTCCGTAACGTATTCGAAATGGTATTGGGGCATTTCTTACCATGCAGTTACCAAGGATAACTAATAACTGTTAAGTTCATACTCTAAGAATCAGGATAGCCTCCAACGTACCAACTTTACAAAGTTTATTATTGGCAAATTGAGAGGTTTTAACTTACTATCATTTTGCGGTACTTTAGATAAAACTTTAGTCTACACGCACTTCAAATCTAATCGTCACGAATGCAGATAACAAAGCTCTTCCTTATCTTAATATTACAGTAACAATTTTATCGTTTCTAAGCGCAGAGTAAACTATTTTTCAAATGAAGCAAATTAGGTGAACACTACTTCTTATTATATTTATTTCAACTTCTCTACATGTTTCGGGCAACCATGTGCCCATCATCAGGATAACTTACTGTGTCTATGCGATACTGGTATTTTTCACTCTGTATGGTTGGCTGTCTGGTCTGCTGCAGCAGCAGGCCAGACAGCCAACCATACAGAGTGGAAAATTTCGTGCTAAGAAACAGCATGCAAATAGTTGGCTTCACTTGAAAAAGATTATACAGGGATGCACGGCCAACAAACATGAAATTCGCAGAGTAAAAATTCAGAATGTCAGATGATGATCCCAATAAACTATGAATTTTATTCGCTATTAAGTTATTAGTAACTAGCCTGCATTATTGGCAAGAAACGGAGCTGGGCACTGTTAAGTACAGAAGAACTCAAATTATCCGGATTAATTTGAACGGCAAACAATCCGAATATGTTGAAAATCCGGGTAATTGGATTTTTCTTTGAAAATAGCCTAAATTGGCAGTTTGAAATTTGGCTGTTATTATTTGCAGTATGTACCTGCGTCTAAACCTTTCGACCACGGCTGATTTTAAGTTCCAGAGGTCATAACACTGTACTGTACTTGATCCTATAACCGGTAATTTCAAGGCAAGTTAGTTTTGTAGAATTATTGACTAATTTACCCGAGGGGTCAAGCAGATCTGGATAATCAGCGTGTGGATAAGTGGAGTTCTACAGTAATTAAATAATTTGGATTCTATGAAATACGCTTAATTGGGTTTGGTCCGTTATATCTCCTTCAGTGTTGGGTAGGATGCAATTCGTTAACACAAATATCACATTTTGAAATCTTGATTATTTTCAAATTCCGTTATAAATCATCTGCTTCATACAGTTGTTCAATATCATCGTGTTAGGTTACTAAAAATCGAATATTTTTTTAACATTTCTGAAAAGAGTGCACACAAGATACTGCCTGGTTCATTCCTCTCCATCAAGAGGCCTCACATAATTTGTGGGTTCTTTAATTAAGAAGGAATCCTTTAAAAAGCTCAGTTGTTCTCATAGGGAGAACACAACACATATAATTATTTTTGGTACCGAATTGTCTTGCAGAAAAGCTTGGGCTGTAAGATTCTTTGTACTTTGGACGAGACGTGGAATACAAAGGGGAACTTAAGTTGAGACACTTCCGCAAGTAGGTCGTGTCACTGTACAATTGTCTGTGCTGTACAACATGTATAGAAAATTTAAAATGTAAGCAGATACGTGCTCTGAGAAGTGTTCCGCTATTTTATACCGTATTCATGAGGAAAGAGAGGAAGGAAGAAGGAGCCTACAAGAACGTGAATAAAAGGACGACGTCAGCACCAGGCAAAGCCGCTGCTATTTGAATCACATGATTACTTTTACACCGAGATTAGGGACCTCTGGGATATTATTTTATGTTGCCTGATAAATGGGTGCTAAATTTTCGGAAGAACCTGTTATTTCTCTAAGTGGAAGGAGGGAAAAGGTTGTCGCCCAATCTATACAATTCATATAATAAATTGCACGGTGTCATATTCCGAAAGATGGGCTGGGTATCTCAGTTGGTATAGCGACTGACTACGGGCTGGACGGTCCGGGATCGAATCCCAGTGGGGACGAGATTTTCCGCCCGTCCAGACCGGCCGTGGGGCCCACCCAGCGTACTGTAAAATGGGTACCGGGTCTTTCCCTGGGGTGGAGGCGACCGGGGCGTGGGGCTGACCCCCCCACCCCATCTAATGTGCCGAGGTCCTAGAAAGAGTAGAGCTATACCTCTACTTACCCTAAGGGCCTTCGTGGCCTATAAAAAGGGTGAAAACCTCCTCCAATAATTCCAAAAGACTCTAACCATAACGCTCACTGCCGTGCGAATCTAAACGCATATATTTATATAGTAAAGATAATAAGACGAATCTGGAAAATGGGTCTTCATATTTCTTGCGACATGACGCGCTGTGGGCAGGTGACTGGCTCCAACTGCCGCCAAGGGAACTGTTGCCTTCATCGTCAGCAGTCAAACAGTCCAACAAGAATAGCCACTGACTAACCATATTGGACTGTACTGATTACTGACAAAGTATCACATTCCAGAGGCTCAAAATCATCAGCAACACCTCTGTGAGGGGGAGGGGGATGTCTCGCTAGATTACTGAACGTAGGAGCAGTAGAAAAATAGCATAAGAAAACTGCTTGAAAAACCATTACGTTTTGCACCATATTCTTAGAATGGAAATTCTAAGATAAAATATTTAACCAAAGAAATCATGTTTTAAACAAAACAATATATTCCAGAATTGGTACAGCAGTAACAGCAGTAACTGCGGAGGGATGTAGTGCATGTGATCTAATTTGGATCACAGATTAATTCGGTTTACATGTCTTGTGAACGACTCTAAAGGACTCGTCTTGTAAAAATCCAACTATGGATGAGCAGTCAGTCATAAGATCGTAGTCTGTAAAAAAACAGCATGCAGTCAAGGAATCTGGGAGATCGTGTATTTTCATTATTAATCTCAACACACACCACCCCATATGACAATCCACCGCCCTGACAGGAATTAGAAGGCACGCCGAGCACATATAAATAAAGTTACTTTCATGGCACAAAATTCCACTAACACAACTGTTGTGTTTTTAAAGTCTTGCTTATACAGGGTGAGTCTCCCGCTAGAGGCCCCAAACCATTGTCTATGTATACAGTCGAACAGCGCGGGTTTCTCCTTCGTGAATACCGGCAAATGGGTTCATTTAAAGCATGCCAGTCGGCATTTCGAACGGAATTTGGTGAAAGACGTGCACCATCGAAGTGTTACATCCAGAAATTGGTTAAAAAGTTAGAGACAAGGGGAAGCCGATCTAACGCCTGCTGACTTCTTTCTTTGGGGCCTATTGAAGGGCAAAGTGTACAAAAATACACTCCGCACAATCGAACAACTCAAAGACGCTACACGCCAAGAGATTCACACCGTCAACGTCGATAATTTGGGAAAAGTATTCGAGAATTTGGAGAAACGCATTCCATTGTGCTTGGTTGTGAAATGATACCAGTTTCTGCATCGATTTTGAGCAGGTCCTGTTTTGCATCGTTCCCGGTATGTGTATATAAAGTTTCAAGGCATTATCTCAATAACATAATTTTTTATAGTCAATAGTTTGGGGCCTCTAGCGACAGACGCTCCCTGTATAATCAAAACTTATAATAAAGAAGTGACATACGATTTAGTTTACGGTTTCGTGCTGCACTTGTGGGCAGATTGTCTTAGTTTCATTCCTCTAGTCGAAGAGTATTATTTTATTTCCTTCAATTTTAAATATATTAAAATAATTATGATACATTGTAATCGTAATATTGATAGTAATCAAGATTTATTAGCATTACCTTTATGTTCACTGGGGGAAAAAACTTATTAAATACAGATTGTTCCTATGTTAACATTGTTAGATATACCACGAGAGGTTTCACTCTCATCATGACTGTAATTTTTAACTTAAGAGAAACGTATCGTTCAGACCGCACTGGGATGTTTATGTTCTAAGTTTGTACCAAATGTCACACGTCTAGCTACGTCGGTTTATTGGCTGCGAATAGCTGAATATCGATATCATGCTGTCGTTGGGTAGCTGTCTCACATTCCACAAAGATCCTAGGCATATGTTTAAGATGTTGCAGATGGTTTGCACATATATTACCATGCAATATTATAGAAGCCTTCGTAAGTGTCATTGTCCCCTAGTAAATCTAGGGGTCCACCATGTCGTTACTGCCGGCTGTAAAAAACTGAAAATTACGAAGTTGGATAGGTTTTCAATTGAAAAAGGCTTATAAAAATTCAGTTAAAATCAGTCAGTTTTTCCAAATTTTAAATGCGCGGAGGAGGCAAAGGCAATTTTGATGCCTTCTTCGTTACGAAGAAGGAAGTAAAGATCTTTCAGTGCACTGATACGTGAGTTAAAGGATTCAAATCCATAAACATTCTCGTTACGCAATTCCCTGAACTAGTTACTCAGTTTCTCTTTTAGGTCCAAATGTATTCGCCAACATTTCAGCTGCAAACACTCGCACTGAAGGAGACTCAGGTTTCCACGCATTTATAGTAATTATGGTTTTGCTCGACACAAAATAAACCACAATTTTCATTTTATTTTGAAAGGAAAACATAAGAAAAATATTAGGAGAAATTTGATGTTCAGGTGACCGTGCATCCTGATAAATTCTTCTAATAAAACCAAAGAGATGCACTAATTTCTTAAATTTGTTTTTTGAATAAAACTCTACATGTTTCGGACAGTTCCTCTGTCCATCATCAGGAGTTTTTCTCCGAACACACAGCAATGGTATATGTCATACAGGTTTGCTGACAGCTTGCGAGCAGAATCAGGACGGAACCAGTTCAGTCCTGATCCTGCTGTGTGTACGGTGAAAAACTCCTGATGAAAGACAGCGGAACTGTCCGAAACATGTAGAGTTTTATTCCAAAAATAATTTTAAGAAATTAGTGCATCTGGTTGGTTTTATTGTATGAATGAGGAGATATGTCACAATTCAAAACACCACTGAAACTCACCACCAAGTAAAGAATTTTACTGTACTTACAGTTTACGACTGCCATGTTAGATGTTTGGAATCTAGTACGGTACTATTTACTTCCTATTGTTTTCCTTTACGGCAGCGAAATATTTGATTATAAGCATACTACTTGATTTCTAAAGCTAACAAGCATTTTCCTTTCTATTAGTACACTGACCTTACTTTATAAAACAAGTGTCTGAATCCACTTGAACCAACATCTCTCTCTCTCTCTTTCTCTCACTCACTCCAGGTCTCAACAAACACTGTTTAAGCCAGACGTCAGTTTATGAACTTTTTGTACCAAGAAGTGTAGGTCCATATGTTGGTACAGAAATGTTCACAAATATATTCCCTTTATGTACTCGTAAGAGCTTAAGGCATTATAATAATTTAATATTTTGCTTCCATTGAAGTTGCATTTATGTAACTTTTTTTCTAAACATCAACTAGTTATAATACATAAACTATACTTGAATAGCCTGTCACAAAAGAATTGTTATTTTTACAGAACTTTTGTATGCATGTCCTTGTGTATTTATCACAACCCTTAAGCAAGTTTTATCTAATTAGTGTTTGTAAACTCTAATATATATTCAGAATACAGAATTGTTATTATCCTTGTTGACTGACGTAAATTGTGGAAATAAGTTTGTAGAAATCATCGGTGTAGCATATTTTTTTCTGTTTGTGGATTCCTTGCTTCATTATATGTTCTGACACATTTCCACCTATAGTCATAATCACGTGGTTACAGCATTACTCATTACACTGGATTATTAAGCCTGTTATACGTCATTTGTTTCCTGAAGGATAACTAGCATATTCTGCCTATCAATTTTCCCTAATTTTTGACATAATTCGATTTTAAGAAGTTTCAGAAATGCCTTGCGATAGTACGTGGAGCGATCACCTGACAACGACTCATTCAGAGGCTTTGAAACATGCAGTGGGACAAGAATACCGTATGTGTTCCTTATAAAATGAAAAGAAAGATTTTATTTTGTGCCAAGCGCTATAATTCAAATATTGATGGGATATATGTAAGTGCAGCATATCTCAAACAGCTTCAGCATTACTCAACAAACTACGGCCCACAGACCACATCTAATTTAGCTGCCTGTGGCGATTTTTGGAAAAAAAAATGTATTTAAAAATCTGTAATATTTTGAATGTTGAAGAATGAATGCTACTATGGACAGTGGATCGACAACATGTCCAGTTTACCGAAGTAGATATAGAACTGCCATCTGCGGGGCTTTTTAAGAAGTCTGGCCAGTAAAAATGACAAAAGTCATGTAGACGTTGCCCTGAAAATATTCAGCGTTTATGGAAGTCCTTACATCTGCGAACAGATATTCTACATCATGAACATGAAGAAAGATCAGACCGTTCTTCTCTAACGACTATTTGGAAGGCATTTTGAAAACATGTACTCCATGTGTGACCCCGGCGAACGACACGCTGATCACTGACAAGAGAAGTAACGTGCATATCTCTTCTTAAGTTTGCAAGTTGGTTAGGGATGTCACAAACACATTTTTCAATGGGATTTTTGGTTTTTCTACGATTAAAATTAAAAGTAGAAATAATGAGAAACTATTTATTCTATTTAATTAGAAAATTATTAAAATGTATCTCCTGCCCTCTACTCCTGCGGACCGCAGCGCTCTTCTTTACAGTACTGAAGTCCTCCCTGCTTTCCGATTTGTGCATGTCTAATTTAGAAATATGACATCATCGGTAAGCACCATATGAAATTAATTTCTGAATTTATTTTAGTCTGCGTGGCGCGCACAAGCCTGCGTGGGTGTGCGTGTGTGACTAAGGATTTTAACAATTGTTGTGACTTTTATTTTGGCCCCAAATTACTAGTAAAGCCGAATATAGCTCTAGTTTAAATGGAACCAAAACAAGAAAGGAAAACTGAACAGTGCTTTATGTAGCGAGATTTATAACACTTAGACAAGTGCAGGGGATCTCAAACTTTGCCCTGGCGTATCACTAAATAAAGTTTACAAATTACAATGTATCACCTATAGTTATCGCGCGTTTGATTGAAAAGCTTACATTAGAAAGATTACATGACAATTGGAATGAGCAGTACTGAGTGCGGAACATATATATATATATAATATTTGTACCCTTTTACATGCAGATTTTGTGTTAAGGTCGACCACCGGTCATGTGGTTGGTGTTCCACAAGACGCACTACAGTTTGAGAAACCACGTGTTATTGTAATATTTGCTAAAAGTTCAGTGGAAATGCTTTCTAGTTGTTTTGCAATAAATTATATTGCTATTATTTAAATATTCAGTACAGTTTAATAGAAATGTCAGGCTTTCACTACCAACAAACGATACACAGTACAACAGCAATTATAACTGCTTATGATGAATGGTAGTGATTATTTATTGCTTGCAAATGTAATTCGAGGTTTAAAACGAGCAGTAAGCGACCAGCGAATCGCGAGTGTTCACTCTGGCGGAGAAGTCTGATACTACGGCCGCCAGTTCGAGTCGAGAGATAACGCGTCTCTTCATGCAGTTAGGGTCTAGGAAACTCCCTGTATTGCCATGTTAAGAGCTATCTGAACTTTCTCGTATTTTTTTTTAGTTGTCTTCATGGAGCATATAAATATATATATAAATATAGGTATGTATACACACACTATTGACCACTTCCTCATCGGTCCTTCCTAAATAACACACTTTCTGTATAAACACAGGCTTCATTCAGGGACGGCGGCACGTAATGCGGCGTTGCGGAATTTACTGGCTCTAAACTGTTATGACGAAATGACTTCTTTTCTAATCTCAGATACAGTCGAATGTTTTCCTGAAAGTATTATAGCAACACGATATATATATATATATATATCAATAATTCTGGTGCTACATACTAATTTGTGTATCTCTAAAAGTGCCTTGTACACTTCCAAAGCCAACCTGTGTCACAAATCTTTATTTATCCGAAGAAATGGACAGGCGACCTGAAATGCTTTGCACCAAAACATTCCATTAAGACAAACAATTGTGTTATCATAAGCGTATCATTTGCTAACTTCCAAATAACTGGCCGTTATGCAGTTATATTTCTTGAAATTTGTGGAATCGAACTGCGATATATTTGCGCAGAATAATAAAGTTGCTTTGTTAAATTCTAAGAACAAATTCCAAGACAGCTTTAATTGACCTTAGTACGGAAATAGGCACACATCTGGCACACAGGTACACAAGCACACAGAGTAACACTTGTTAGCCCCCGCCCAACAGAAAGTACCTGGCAAATGGCAGCAACTTCCTTAATGTTTATAGAGTAACATTAAAGTTTAACAGTGCAAACTGTGAACATTATTTTAGTGTTTAGTATGTTTCTTGCAGTAATCAGAGAGTACTTAACTGTACAGCCAAACATTAATTGTGGAATTATATTTTGTTATTTGTGAATTAAATTAATTTCATTGTTCAAAGAATTCATTAATATGGCGAACATTCACCTGATCAAAACTAGCAAAATTTATCACCCAAGACAGAGACTTTAAAAATTCACCCATTATACCACAGTATTCATTTCTACCACACAAAGCAAGATATGAAGCTTACAACACGTTTTTGGCGTCAGTTTATTCTAATTTACAGAGTTGAACTGTATGTTATTCTCGGTGCCATTATCAACAGTCACGTACTGTAATGACTTGGGCGCGTAAACAATATTAACCTCTTGGCGCCGGAATTATTTTAGCACACCCTGTATATAATATGTGAATAATACAGGAACAAAATACGTTAGAATTATAAAACAAACTGCATTTTGAAGAGAAAAAAAACGGAGAGTATGTACCATGTTTTAAATATTCAGTACCTATATTTGTTGAATAAATATATAAAATGCAACTTTAGAGGTTAGCGGTGCGTTACGACCATTATAGTTGACATTAGGCGTCTAAAGGTTAATATGAACATGTTAATAAGCTTGCCATTTATTTTAATAAAAGCTAAGTTACTAGAAACATGTTAAACAATCGTTTCAAGACTTAAGAAATAATACCACGCATACAGCTATACATATATTAGTTACTTATTTTTCAAAATAACTGGAATTTTGTAAATGTTTTCGATTTAAGATATTCTTTATTAAACAATTCTACTAACCTTTAGATGCTGAGAATTTATGCACTTGATAAAAATCTTATTCTAGTTAAAAATGAAAACCCCCTAGGGACAAAAACCTTTAGCGAACACCATGTATTTTCTTCAACTTTTCTACCCATAACCACTTTTCTGGGATGATATATTTAAAACTAAGATCTTTGAGTAATTTTTGGTATTAATTCTGATTGTGTCTCAAAATATTCTGATTTTAATGCGTTTTTAATAAAAACCGCAAGTACTATCATATACTATGAGATTCTGAAAAGGAATATGATTTTAGCACAAACATAAATTCATCTGAAGTACCTCCGGCCCCGAAAATATAAGGCAAAACTGTTGTTAAATCACACGTAAGAAGACGCAAACTCTTTAAGGTAAAGACCGACAATAACGGAAACAACGTCTTTAAATACTTAGTGCTTTCTTAATATAATTATTCCTGGAGTAAATACATAAATGATAGAAATACAAACTGTACAGCATGTTGTAACTAGAACTAATTAAAACTTACAGGATTAAAATGGATATATGAAGTCTGCGCATAATGAAGGAATTATTTTCTACATTTGGTAAACCATTTACAGTATTTTTTTTACAACCGCCACTGTTTAACGTAAACACATATTAATCTTCCAAGCATTTTGCAAAACGACAAATATTTACAGGAAATTGCCTCTAATAGCAGGGAGAATGTATTTCGTAGAAGTCATACAGAAGGCTATTGTGACGTGGATTGTTTGCAGATTTATTGCATTCCATTGTTTCTATTGTTCTCTACTTTATGGCTTTATGCCCGTTATGTCGAATGTCGCAACGTTTGGTGTTTGGTTTCACAACTACTTTTCATAATAAAATCCCCATCCATTTGAGTATCAATGTTCGAGGTGACGTGGTCACAGACTGCACACACTCTGTGAAATTCATAGTAATTATTAATATTTATCACAAAACTCAACTGCCATGTCACTGCATGGTGACCGCTCGGTGCATGGAAATATTTCTAAGAAAATGAAAGGGTAGCTGTAAATAGTTCTAACATGCATTTGCATGTGGAAAGTATATGTTAGCATCGTCATTTCTCTCTGTCAGTCCGAATTAATCAGAGCCAGCTGCAACTGCTTGTATTTTGGTGAGCATCATACTTGGAACTTTTGTTTTTTTTGGTTAAAATTGAATAAAATTAAGATAGCATGCACACGAAGACCTCCGAGAAGTAATGATCTCTCATCCTAATTGGCCATCATAATTTGGACAGATTGTGTTCTCTTTGAGGTATGTGTGGAGATTGAAAAAACAGTTAAGCATCCAGTATCCACCATGTTCGACTCTAAGCTTCAAGTATCGAGGGATTGAGATATATCGAATCCAAATATTCCCGCTCACGATACATCGATGATGGTCTATTGCAAATCTGTTGTAAAGATGTACAGAAATACCGTAGAGTGTGGCAGAACACTCAGTTTCTTTCTGGAAGATATTTGCGAATTTAACGTCTAGAGAAAACAGCTCAGCCAAGGCGTTTGAGGCGTTAGGCCCTGTAGATATTTTGTGACTTGCTGCACCATATGTTCTGCCCTCTGCACAGAATATACCTGAGTAATATCTTTCGTTACTGTGGTAATGGTAGTGGTAGGAACGATAAGGGCAAACACCACTTCCATCATCATTACTATAAGAAGAAGAAAACCACAAAGATACTAGTTTTATTGACACGTTGTTCATTGACATTGTGGTTCTACAAAAAGTTTGCTGAAAATATAAGTTTCAATGAAAAGAGTTACTTTTGTTACCAGCAGCAAATCCTCAAATTACTATCGAGAATCATAATTTGAATACATTTATTGGCGTTTTAGATCAGGAAGAACACGTTTAACATTTCATTGCCCAGAAGTAACATGCATTTACAATTTTTAAAATTCTACGTAAATTCGACACGCATTTTGAAACTACTTGCAGCATAATTTTATTATTTCAGATGTTAAATACAGCACAGCAAGCCCATTCACACGAAATTGGAATTTGCTAAGTAAAATATTTTGTTAATCACAAGAACTGCGCGAAATTCCTCTCAAGCAAACAGAAGACGTTGTTGACGGTACCTGAACCAGAATATCCTACCGGGACGCAAAATGGCGCAGAATACTTTTGGCTATATTTGCTCCTAAGTTGAGAAATACCATTCCTGAATATTCCATGCTTCTTTGGTATGTGAACCCCGATAAATTTCGGAAGGTCAACTTGAAATATTAAAATACAAATTTCAAAAAACGAATTCTAATTCTAAGTTTGAAGCAACGTGGATATGAGTCAAGAATATCACGCCAAAACTAATGAAATTTTGTAAATGTATTCTGTTTGAAAATACAGAGAAAGTTCTCTCAAAACAAGGAATACGCCCTCCAAATTATTCAAAGGGAAATTCTGTTTAGTATTTCAGTCTTGCGTCAAACCTATATGCTACAAACATAAGAAATGGAAATTCTACCTGCATCTTGAAGATGCAGGTAGAATTTCCTCCAAAGAGACTGGTATTTATCTACTAAACTCCTACAGATATCATGAACAATTTCTCTATTTGACTTTATTTATTTACTTGTTTGTTTTCCTTTGTAACTTAATAAAGTTTGGAAGCGATACTCTTGTCTTCCTTCCTTGTTGACCACCGTCAAGTGACCGGACTTGTCCGACTGTCGGACAGAAAAACCACATAAACAATTAAATTGAAATCATTTAAAATTTAAGTCGACTGATTGTTCAAATGTACACTCCGACAGTAAATTATATCTGTGAGCTTAGCATTATTACTCGAATCAAACAGAATTTAAAGTAAGTTAGTTTAATGAACAAGATGATAGTTTCGCAGGTGAATCTAATGGCTTAACAGGAAGAGTGTAAGCGGTTGTTGTGCTTTATTTGACTGAAAACAAAGAAACGACAAAGCAAACGTATTTTTTGATATTATGTGGACTTGCTGAGCTGAATACCGTATATTACATTATAATAGTTTATTATCCAGACCAACAAATGCACAACATATATTTAAAATATTTTATAAATTGAAATGTTTTTTAAATATCGTAATATTTACTATATTTAAAATATTGTTTATATATATATATATATATATATATATATATATATATATAGTGCATTCGTTGGTATGGATAATAAACTGTACAAGATGCACGGCACATACATCAAAATACGTTACAATAATTTTTAGATTAGTGCGGACTGCTGTGCAATGTAGACACATGTACGTGTAACATAAAATGAAATTAATCATCTAAATATTCCCAATTAACTTTAGCAGGCTTCGGTAGGTGTGGTTCAGAAATATTTACGTTAACTGACTACAGGAATGTGCAAGTTTAATAAATATCCCTAGGACTAAATATTCTTAGAAAAAAAATATTATTCAGGAAGTGGAATTTTAGTTACAAGATTGTATTTAGAAAAAAGACGTTGACTCAAATATTAACATTTTAAAATCACGTGCTACCTGAAGTGCTGCCTGCGGCAAGACTGTACATTTTCCTCACAAGCTTTATTCATGTACTTCGTTTGATTCAGTACCACCCTAAAACTTTCGGGTAGGGGGAGGGGAGGAAATTAGACACCTAGGCGCTCGTACTTTGTCTCAAATTACTGGGTGTTTATATGCAATTTCATACTCTGCACATTACCATCAATAATTCTTCAACCAAAATTCCTCCTTCGCTCAAGCAGTACTCTACATCAAGGTGCTGCTGTATGCATTAGATCGTTTAGTTTCAGTAACGACGACTTTTAAAAGTGATAAAATTTCCTTGTTTTTTAATGCGCATCAAATTCTTTGGAAGTTTCCACCATCTTGTTGCTTACGCCAGTGAGTGAGGTGCTCTCAATCTCAATATTCCACCATTAATGACGATAATTAAATACAAAGGCCAAAATCCTGTATACCTAAACCAAGACAAATATGGCTCTAAAGGTATATCCTACCCCAGAAGTTCACCGAAATTCTATATTTTAAACAGCTAATGGTTGCGTGTTTCTGTAACACATTATACAGTGTTGGCCTTAACACATGTCACCGTTTCATAATATAATTAAGCAAATTCGCCATCTCATGCAAATAATTACGTCTGCAAACATAAACGTTCTGATGTGTTGACTGAAATTTGCTTCTCTCATCTCACAGCAGTAAGTACAAACCAATTGTTGATATAACAAGTTACGATATTTTGACGGGTGGAATGTTCCTCCGTTTAGAGAGTCCAGCATAGTGGGAAGGAATTCAAAATAAAATAATTAAGTATTAAAAATAAACTCAGACAAAACAAGAGTTAATTCTTAACAATAAGAGTTGTACAAAAAATTAAAAAAAATATATATCTCTATAAAAAAGGGTGGAAAGTGAATTGAAAAAATGTTTTTATGTTTATGTTTATGGTTCCGTGCATCGCTGATATATATCAATAATTGTCCAATGAGATGCAACAAAAATCAGTCTATTTATTATTCTGCAAGTTCACTCTACATGTTTCGGGTGTCAACCACACCCATCATCAGGAATACACAAAACTGTAACTACAGCCTCCGGTACTGGTCATATTTTTTGTGAAGCTACCTCTCTCCAACTTGGCCAGACTAGCTTGCCCACGTTGGAGGGAGGTAGTATGACCAGTATCGGAGGCTGTAGTTAAAGTTTTGTGTACTCATGATGATGGGTGTGGTTGACATCCGAAACATGTAGAGTGAACTTGCAGAATAATAAATAGACTGATTTTGTTGCATCTCGTTGGACAATTATTAATGTAAAAAATTTACTCCTAAATTTAATTAATCAATTTGTAGCCCTAAGTAACGGAGTTTAACTGCAATTTATATTAGAGTTATTTCTGAAGTTTGAATGAACAAATTTTAACTCTTAGAGGACTTTAAGTGCGAAGAAGTTACACATACAAATAAAATTTATACTTTCAAGGGAACAGCCTCCGGGCATTTGAAAACAAATCGCCTAACAATGGGTAGGGAAGTAATCTATCTTTATTTTAAAAATAACACGAAACATACAAATATAGTGTGGAAAAGAACAGAATTCCGAGTGCCACAAGAAGCTGTACATAAAATTACCACTTTTCTCAAAAGGATAATCAAGGTGTTATAATATTTTCGCATTCAAAACACAGTGTGTCCGAAGAGCCGATGGCCTCTAATATTTCATTAATAACAATTATTGTTCACTTTACTTTCGGTGGCACTACAGCCCGAATGGGGCTTAGGCTGCCTTGTTTTTTTTTTGTTTCTAAATCACACACAATTAGAGAAACACAGACAGAAAATCGGTGAGTGTGATCAGCTCGTCGCAGAGGCCGCTACCCACACAACATCCAACAAACGCAAATGACAAAATTGCATGCTCTCAGCTGAATTCGAAACCGCGAACCCATCAAATTAGCAGCTTAAAACCTACCCTTTTAGACTGCACGGCCGCCTGATCAGCTTGTTTATATTATATTATATTATACTATGTTACATTATATTATATTACTTCCATACAACTGGTCTTCATGTTTCAAAATGTATCCAAGTTATTACGAGACTTATATCCCGACTTGTTTACACTTATGTTTATTAGAGATGTAGTTAAATTTCTACACTCACCACAAATTCCACCTCTCTTCTACGTTGTTACGAAGTTTTCCATATTTCATACAATACATGCCTATTTTATAAAGAGTACTAATTTAACAGAACTGGGACTTTTACAAAACAATGTTCGGTTCTCACCTGATCACTATTTCCCCTCATCCAGGTGTTGGTTCAGCTGTTTCTTAGGAACAAATGAGTTCTGACAAACCCCGCCCTCACCTTTAAATACTCGGTGCATATTTGTGACGTCATATGTACACTTATCACCCCTCTCCTCCTCCCTACAGTTCTGTCCTCTCCTCACTCCTCTACCCAATACGTAGACGTACATGTCACCTATATTTTTTCTTTAGCATATGTTTATGCCACAGCACCGACTGAAAGTGTGTGGCACCACGACTCTCTCTTTACAGAGCTGCAGGTACAACACTGGCATTCTGAATGTTGCTTCCTCCCCCACTCTTCAAGAAATTTCTAGAACATTTATAGATAACCTTTCTTTTAGGAGGCAATGCCATATAGAAAGTGCAAAAAACCATGTTCCGTCTTCGAAAAATAAAGGCAACACTACTCTCAACCAATTGTATGACAAAGAAGCGAAAAAGTTTGTACTATCCTGTCACCTACATATACATATCTGAGGTCGTCACTGCCACTTGGGTTTCCCCACTAATTTATTATATTTATGTTTCCTCTGATAATTGCGACACGTGCCGCTCATATCACTCTCATTAATTTGACGATCCCAGTAAGTTTTGGCACAAGTATCATTTCTGCAGCTTCTTACTCTGCATTGGTCTGCAGCCCCCTCTTACGTCCTACTTCGTAAGTCCTAATATTTTGTTTTGGTACGCTCTTCTCAAACAACCACAATACACGATCTTCGCTTCATGCGAGAACCTAATTTCACACACCTACACACATAGTACACGCACCACACACACACGCACACACACCACACACTCCGCAACACTTTAATATCACTACACCCAAACACAAACAACACATATCATACCACACATACACACACACGCACACGCACACGCACACGCACACACTACTCACTCCGCAACACTTTAATATCACATACACCCAAACACAAACAAAACATACCACACACGACACACACACACACACACACACTCACAAATTACAACACCATACACACCACACAACACACACCAAACACATACCACATCACAACACCAAACACACATCACACACACACACCAAACACATACCACATCACAACACCACACAAAACACACACAAACACACACACATTTCAACACCATACACACCACACAACACACATCACACACACACACCAAACACATACCACATCACAACACCACACAAACACACACACATGATACTCACACTACACACTTAAAATGAACATGTGAAAAAAATTATATAATTTTTCATATTTCTTTCTTTCCAAGTTTATACAGACTTCGCACTAAATGGTAGCAAGCATGCCACGAAATTAGTCCACTTTTACCAATCTTGCGAATTGAATTTTGATTCGTTGCCGACGTCTTGATAGTCTATACAAGATATACGTATTTTCACGTTTTTCTACAATAGGCGTTTTTGATCTTCCGACTTATGTACTGAAACATTCTCAGTGTTTTACTTTTAATGACGTATATACGGATTTTATTTACTGTTGTAAGTTGTGCGCCTGTACATGTACACACTTCAAGAAGGACTACGCTATTAAAGAAATTTACAGCCGAAATTACTATATAATCCTAACAAATCGAGACATCACGTAGCAATATACTGTGTTTGACTTCATCAGGAAGATAAGGTTGTCATTGAGACTAAACCATGTTGGCGTCTACTTCATCTCACTCCCACTCAGTTGGCATTATATAATGTACAGAATGTTTGATTTTTGTGATAAGAGAATGACGCGAGTACGAACTGACTTAACTTCTTAACAAAAGGCAGAAGCCATATTAGTGCAGCATATTTGATATTGTGTCAGTTTAAAACTGTTATCTACCTGTAGCAAAATACAATACAAACAAGAAGCCATTGTGCTCTGGATTACGTGCATGGTCTACAATTAAACGCCATTATCACGCTGTGATTTTGTTATAAACTAAGTTCATATGTGAAAGAAGATGATGTTTGTGGACATGGGAAAATTGAATGTTGCTATGTTTTTTTGGGTTGAGAAAGCACGCAGAAATTTTACATCGAATATTCAAAAGCAGAAAGTGTAATTGTTATGCAAAAGGGAAGTCTATCTTGTCAGAGGGAGGAAATGTTACACACAGTTCATATTATTAGTCTTTTAAAGACTAGTATTTACCTTATGTACCACCAGGATGAACAATAAACACGACAGTCAAAATATGTACAACGTTACATTGAGTCGTGTTCGTGCAACTATTGTTGCTGTGGCAAACAACGTGTATTACACAACGCGAGTGTGTGTGTTTGTAGCCTTAGGTACCCAGCATGCAATGCGCATGCGCCATATTGTCATCTGTGGCCTGCCACGCTCTAACAATATTTTTCCACATTTTCTCATAAACGGCACGATTTTCGAAAAAAAAGGTAATGAATAAAAAATGTGTTTTAATTTTCTCTACGTTTGTTCGAAACATTTCTCATTCTAAGATGAAATGAGCGAGATATGATCAAAAATTGCATATTGGCCTTCACGTAAAGCACCCTTTATTCTTGTCCGATTTTAATGAAACTTGACTTTTCCCCGACAAATTTTCGAAAAAACCTCAAATATCAAATTTCATGAAAATCCGTCCGGTGCTAGCCGAGTTGTTCCATGCGGGCGGACGGACAGACAAACAGACACGACGAAGCTAAACGTCGCCTTTCGCGATTTTGTGAAAGTGCCCAAAAAAAAACTAGACATTCTTTTCACAGTGCGCATTTTTGTGTTTTGTGTGGATCTCAGAAGAAACAGCGTTAATTTCCCTATCCAGGGTTACGTGACTGGTATTTATAACTGATACGGTGTTCACTGCGCGGTACGAACTGAGTCTTTAAACAAAATATTACTTTTTGTCCTTAACGGGTTAATCCTTTACAAATGTAATGCAAATAGGTTAATATTCACTAAATAGTGTCCTTTCCTTTGCCGGAAGTTTCCCATAACAAACACAAACTAATTTTATAGGCACCATATGGTCTCAAATTTTTTTGTATGATAGAAATTAAATTTGAAAAATAATGTGAATGAATTTTATGTTTACGAATGTCGAATGTCTATTCACGTTAAACATTACGCATAAGTTAAGGTGAGACCCATAAATCTGATCCATCAATCTCCCATTTCTTCCAGAAACACAACAACTATAATTATTTTGTTTAGATCGAATTTACTCGTTGTGTAGAAAATACAAATTAAGAGTAAATTTTCAAAATGTAAGAAAGGTAACCTACACCATCTTTCGTACTGACAACGTGTCTCTATTTGATCCGCAAAGAGATGCTTAGCATGTTACACGATCCGCTGATTAAAGAGTACAGAAATGTATTGAACACATTCTTAGAACGCGCATTTCGAAAGAGGATTGTGAAATAAAGACAAAGTCTTTCACTTTAAATAATCAAAATTCGCAAATTTTAGAGTCATCTTTACACTTTATAGGCATTTAGGCCCTGCCCGACCTGTCACATTCCTTGAAACCAAGAACTAGTGTTCAAGGCAGTTAAATTACCTATTCTGTTCTGCCCGATTTTATTTCACAAGCCAAATTCAGAAACAAAATATTTCTTGGATATTGACTATATTAATCACGTGGAGGGTATAGCTCAGGTGGTGTAGTGACCAAGCTACAGACAGAAAAAAGAATATTCGAATTTAGATTCTCCACAGAAACCACCTTTTGGTTACTGGCAACTCTTTTTCTAGAAACAAAGTGGCCGAAGCCTGAAGCTGCTCAATCCCCTCAGTAAAGAGCCGAGGTTAAGAATTTGTGGAGCTATACCTACATTCCTAAACGCGTCTTAATGATGACTTTTAACTTTACGCTTTATACAACACACAATTAACTTTCAGTAATTCAGAACTTGGATCTCCTGGAAAGAACAGATGAGACACAGGCAGCAAATATTAGGGATGGTATGTTCACAGCTCAATGATCTCGGACTAAACGTATAGAGACAATGTAATGGAAATTAACATAATTATGTTTCGTTTATAGGAATTTTACAGTATGGATATTGGTCTCCTAAATATGATGGGTTGAGCAGGAAGTCACAGGAGACAGTTAAGTACTCAGTTTATGACATGGACATGCTATATTAGAACTTTGAAGTGTTACGAAGAAGCGAAGGGGACTTTTCCTGCGAGTAAGTCTGGCGTCTGGCTGTAGGAGCGGTGAGGTGCGTAGGTTAACTGCAGCTAATATCAACTGAGGCACAATGACCCAAGTTCAGCTTCAGTATTTTAATATCAGGTTTATATAACTTTAATTTCGACACTATCAAATCATCTTTTCTCCAGATAATCCAGAACAGACCCATTGCTCACAAACATCCATTTAAAGGGTACAATGGGATTTCCCCCAGGATTAAACTTATAGGAGCTTGAAGCTGACCGCCCACCTCCATGTGGTGCAGAGATTAACAATTGGTTGAACGATATTACTACTCCCACACATGCCATAATGGTTCGTACAGGGACAATGATTACCTATAATTTTACTTAATTACAAAAATGACTTGAAATTTACGTAATGTTCCAGTTCCTACTTTGGAAGCATTTAAAGAAATTTGAAAGACCTCGTTGATGGTTTAAAACCGACCAAACTGAAAAACAAAAGGAATAATTAATATTAATGTTTAAGGGCCAACGCCATTTTCGACAAAAAGTCGGCAAAGAAACTGAGTCGCTTACAATATTGAGTTGAAACTTTGGCTGCTAAATCTTGTCTGGTTCATGAATAAAGTAAGATGTCGCAGATGAAAATGGTAGCAATCGTGAAAGATATAAGGTTTTCATGGCCGACATGTAGTTATTGGACTATTTCTTAAGGGTTCAGGTGTTAAGTAGTATTGGAAAGGGCTTCCGACGTTGCAAGAAATATACCGCCTTCTTCTACAGGAGGAAATAATGAGTTTAATACGATGAATAATAGAGAGAATTGAGAAAGGCTCTATTTCAGGAAGGTGAAAGTCCTCAGGCTTACGAACTTGCAAATGAAGCTGCCGAGTTTTGATCTTACGAACAAGAGACGATTCTTACAGAAACTTTACAGAATTTTTAGACTGAGTGGAAAAAAGAAACGATCCTTTGAAAGGTTCGAGAATAAAAAAAAAAAGACAAGAAATGACTCCAGTTTTAATAACTTTACGAATTTCTTATTAAAAACATTGGCTATCGCCACCGTGTAATGCACTGTCACTCAGGTACTCGTACACTTTGTTGACGGCACGAAACAAAGTTCTTCTTCAGAAGCTAACCCTTTCTTGGCACGTAAAGAAATTGCCTCTATGTTAGGGAATCCGAAAGTTCAGGACCGTGCCTACGAAAGCCTGCAATTTATCACTATCCTGACTTAGATGTTTACAGTCCACATCCTTCAACCCTGTTTCTTTAAGATCCTTTTAAATATTATCCTCCCATCCACGCCTATGACTTCCAACCAGTCTCTTCATTATGCACCAGTACTGAACAAGCCACCAATTGCCGGACTTACATCTCACGACTGCGGTATATTCGAACTCACCTTACGAGATCTCGTGCCCACTTTACCCCCTCCCTACCCCATATAAACAGCCCATGTATTATTTGTATAAGTGCTTAATAAGTATTTCATGTACAACCTGAAGATGGCCATTATCAAGAGCCGAAACATGTAGTTGTACCTTATGTAGAAAAATACTTTATATTCTACCAATAAATATAGTTGTGTTAGACCAGTACACACACTGTACATTAGTTATTGCCTAGAACACAATGGGAATGACGAACCTCATGATTACGATAGCCTATCACATCCAAGGACAATTTTCGAGTAATTCGGAAAAATTTGCACCATTGGTTAAATTTAGTAAACATTATTTAAGTTGCAATGACATTTGTGCACAGAGCATAGTAATATCCTAAGCCGAGGACTTTCCAAGATCTGACTGTGGGAGGAGTACTGAAGTACGAACTGCTAAGTAAGTCCCCACTTCCCCCTTCTCCTTCTTCCTTAAGTATGTTATAATAATAAAAAACAGTACAAGCGTATGTCAATTTTAATTCTGTAGAATGAAACCGTACGTATTTCTTATCAGGTATTAAGGAAAAGAGACAAGATTATCATCCACATTTTCTCATGCTTAAATGGTATGATATGATGTGATATATTTGTTAACTGCAATTGGTTTGACACCCGGTGGCAGTAGTACAGTACACACTTACACACAGACAATACATAGAACAACAAATCGACACAAACAAACAATACATAGAACAATACAGTTCACTAATTGGGAAGAGTGCGGGCCTTGCCCCGTCTTTGCGAGTTATACGCTGGCATTTGCCTTGCAACTGAGGAAAAAGCATGGAAAAACCTCAGTCAGGGTAGCCGGAGAATGTCAGTTGGCACGGTGAAAAAAAGAATATACAGAACAGAGCATATGTAACAAAAAGAATACACAAATATAACAATAAGAATAGATAACTTACAGATTTAAACAAAAGTATACAAAACATACAACCATTAACACAATGATAAAAAATAATGCAATTCGTAAGTTCAAATTATTATTAATTATAACATAAATTTTCTCCTGTAACAACACTAAAAATACTTAATCCAATTAAATCACTTCAAACAAAATCAAATAAAATTTGTCGGTTGAGTTTTATACACATACCTTTGGAGGTAACATCAAAATTTTTCATCATCCCTTTACACCCCAAAATTCAGAGCCGTATAACAGCCTCGACTCACAGATGGCCACCAACAATTAATTAGTAAAATGTTCCCTCTGAAGCCTAATATATAATAAACTCTTATTAAAAACTAAGGGTATTACTTGTACCAATTACTTTGCGGCCCGCACAAACTTTGGAGTTTGTTAAAAGCCCGCCCTTGTGAAAAACAAATCTTGCTACAATTTTTAAAATTTGATGTAACCACAAAAATTTTAAATTTTATAAAGGGTATCAGCTTACATTACCCTAACACGCAAGTAATTTTATCTTGTGGTAAATCCGTTTTGTACAATTACCCTGTGCGCTGCAAATTTTACAAATTTATCGAAATATTTATTTATTTCAATTCTGTATTATGTATGCTTGCAATATGAAGAAAAAATGTTACTTTTCCTCGTAACTGAACCATTAAATTACGTGCGATCACAGAATTTCTGGCCCAAAACCTATTCCAAAAACAGACAGCCATAGGAATGAAAAAGAAGGAAAGTGCATTGAAAAACGCTGTAGGTGTAAATATCTTACTGAGGTTAACTTTTTTGGAAGTAATAATTATTTAAAATATGGTAGACTCGAAAGAATGATTTTACTCACAGGTTTTCGAAAAGGTTTTGGCAAAATTGATTTTGACACCTTAAACGCCTAGCACCCTCCTAAGGAGGCGCGATGTCAGTTGCGCAACAGAAGAAATTAAAAGTGCCTTCTCATTATTTCTTATCAGAATCCATGTGAGTTAAACAAAAACGCCAATTACTCATTGCGATTACGTACTGTGGTCCTTAACTCTGTACTTCCTACAGGGGGCAAACACAATTTTGAGTCGTTATAATATAATTGAATTTTGGAGCAATTTATGTAGAGGTGAACGTTGTCATTGGCAAAACCATAATTTATTGACGTTGCCGAAAATATTCAAATATTAATATTTTTAACGCTACTGTGAACAATTAAGTAGTGGCTGTTAACAAATATGGGAAATTTCTACGGGCATTCAAAAAATATGAAATAAAAAACGCAGTAGCTTAATTGTCAGTCATACATAATTTGGGACTGGGGATCGCGGTAGCACAGCGGTTAAGGTGCTGTGCTACAAATCGGAAGGTCGCTGGTTCGATCCCAGCTGGTGTCAGTGGATTTTTCATTGACATAAAATCCTTTCGATCGCACTATGGCCCTGGGGTCGACTCAGCCTCTAA
>Ga0131853_10001669_pt1 | contig 39699 bp, 24 predicted proteins | sample TergutLab28metaG_FD_92764 | JGI IMG/M metagenome (GOLD analysis project Ga0131853, IMG submission 92764) | Labiotermes labralis P1 segment gut microbial communities from Petit-Saut dam, French Guiana - Lab288 P1 (version 2) (version 2) | ecosystem: Host-associated > Arthropoda: Insects >...
CACCATTCCCTTCTCTTCCCTTTTATTTTTTTTTAAAAAAGAAGAAAACACCCTTTCAAAAAAACCTTCCCCCCTTTTAAAAATTCTTTTTTTTGGGGGGGGGGGGGGCAGACAGGAAGTCTGTGCAGCTATAAGCTGTTAATGTCCACTCTCATCACTGTTATCATCATTTAGCTGGTGTACATAATCATGATCATGATCACTATGATAATGATAAAAACAGTAATAATCATGCACTACTTAGGTATAGGTCATTATGTCTTGTTGCTGTGAGTACCAAGATGGTCTTTGTCTCTGTCCCACCATTCTGATGATCCTAAGACTCATCACTCTTTCAGTCAGTAACTGACAGCAAATTTTGATACTTCATATGAATGGTTTGCTTAATGGCATAATGGCATTTAACTGACATGCATTATAAGTACTACCTCCGGTGTAGAAGTGCTGATAAAAAAACTGGAATTTACACTCAGAACACAAGATCCTGGCTGAAATATGAACACATGAATTATGAGGGACATATGGCAGCATCACATTGTTTGTTACAAATACAGAAGTTAATCAAAGTTCTGAATATTATATTCTCACACATATACATACAGAATGGTTATGTGCAACAGAGAGCAAACTTTACAATTTGCCCTTCTGTCCTTCCAGTTTAAGATTTAATGGGCAAATCAATTATTCCTACAACAGTGAGACTTGATGTTACAGAAAACAATGCATGGATGATGGGAACAATAGCATTCCAGGTTCCACCATTCTGTCAAATGTTGTATTCTCCTCAGACTCCTACTGTCTAATGTCATCCAGCTCAAAACGTTTACTGATAATGGAAATTATCACAGGGTAGATTACTGAAAGAAAATACAGCTACATACACTGGAGGGGGAAAGTATAATGTATTCATGAGACATGAAACAAATTAATCCATGACTTCACTGCAGTCTGATGGCAAAATAATCCATGTACATGTAAAACATTACCTTCTCTATTATGTGGACTACTTCCAAATCCCTCGTACTTTCCTTTTGCGTTCGCTGATGAACCTAAACCTCCAAGCTGCAGCCTTCCTTTTTCTTCATTTTGCAATACTTCTCCTTGTGTATCATCTTGCTGAATCAGGGCGGGATCAAATAACATGCCCAACACGTCCTTAAAAATCACAAGCCACATGAACCCCAGGAACATTATTCTTCACCATATTACACACAACAGTGGCAGTCAACAGCAAGCAGAAATAGTAACACCTCAATTTAAAAAAAAAACATTAAAATTCTTACTGTTAAGATAGTGGCTGATGTCAGTAAGGAAGCTCAACCATTATATTATGATAACCAGTTAACCAATTCCACTAATAAAATTAAAACAACTGGAAGACAGTAAACTGTGTAACTCATACGAAAGCAAGTAATGCTACAAATGAATCTTCAAATATTGATGGCAGAATTGTCAATAAACAACAACACATTGCTGACACCTTTAACAGCTATTTTCCTTCAATGGCTGATAACATTACCATCATTAATAACAATAACCCTCACACAGAAAACAAATATAGTCCAAATACTGACAATAAAAATAGTCTCGTACAATATATGTCACAAATTCACGTCAGCTTACACAAAAATTAAGAGAAAAACAACAACTTTTGAAATTGGAAAAAATAATTAAATCGCTGAAATCACAGTTTCCCATGGTGATGATGAAATTTCCACTAAGTTGTTAAAAATAAGCTCTCCATAAGTTCAGCCCTAAATTATATAGGTAATAAAGTTCTTACTATGGGTATTTTCCTTTATAGATTAAAATTCTCTATAATAAAGTCCTTATACAAAAAAAGGAAATAAAAATGATGTACCAAAATACAGACCAATATCTCTCCTAATATCATTTTTTTAAATTTTTGAAAAGGCAATGCAATCAAGTTTATTAAAGCATTTACATAATAGTAACATTTTATCCAGAGAAGAGTATGAATCGCGGATGAAATTAACAATAGAAAATGCCACTTATAAACTAATGAATGAAATTCTAACTGTCTTGAACAATAAATTAATAATAGGAGGTATCTTCTATGATCCTGAAAGAGCCTTCAACTGTGTAAACCATGACATTGATATCAAAACTAGAAACTTATGAAATAACTGGTATAGATAAAGAACTCTACCAATTGTACCTTAAAGGCAGATATAATAGAGATTAATATACAAAAAGACCCACCATTACAGCATTCTAACTGGACGTTTGTTAAACACCGAGTCCCACAGGGTTCCATCCTGAGTCCCCAGCTATGTCTTTTACACATGATTTACCTCAGTTTGTAAATAACAAATCTACACCTATTGTGTTTGCTGATGATATAGGTACACTCTTTACTCACTCAAACACAACTGAACTTAATTTAAATACTCATACAGTCTTTGAAACTAAAAATAATTGGTTCAAAAACAATTATCACTCATTAAATTTTGAAAAACTCACTGTATTCACTGTCTGACTAAGACTAGTCCAGCAACTGGCATGAAGATTGGTTATAATAATAAATTAATTTCCAATGTTCTTTCTACAAAATTTCTTGGGTTAACTACTGATAGCACATTATCATGGAGAACACATATAGATCATCTAATAACTAAATTAAGCACTGCTTACTATGTAATCAGATCCATTAAGTCACTTATATCTCATAAAACACTACTATTGATTTATCACTCTCTTTTTTATACAGTCATGAGTTACAGAATAATATTTTTGGGAAATTCTTGTCACAGTATAAAAAGTTTTCAGATGCCAAAGAGAGTAATCAGAATTATTAATTTAATGAGTGATAATCAGTTATACCAAGATCCTAGAATTTAAAAAAATTAGTAAACTTTTATAAAAATTAAAATTAAAGTGTGAAAAACAAGTGAAAAATATGGTGCAAGGTATTAAGGAAATAAGACAGGAGGAATTATAAACAGAAATACTTTTTTTTGTACAGAATAATGTTGATGTGATGAGAACTTGTCATACCATAATAAACAATTCTGATAAACTTTAGTCCATAGGACATAAAACAATGGATGTGTACTGGCAAAAAACTGGTATTACCAGTCACATCCAATGATATTTGTATGACCCTCAAGTAATAAATTTGACTACACCTGATCATTTAGATGGCAGATTATACTTGCTGCTGTTGTGTCAATATTTTACCCACTTGGGCACCTTAGTCCAATCATTATTCCACATATGATTTTCTTGCAGACACTGTGGCTTCAGAAATTAGAATATGGTGAACTAATACCACCTTAACTCTGACAAGCATGGAACAAACAGCATCAACAAATTCCTTTTTTTTTCTCATACCAAGCTTAGCCACAAGGCTGTACATACTAAAAACTCTACGCTTTCAGTGCGAATGACAACCTAATGCCTGCCTCTATGTCAGATGCAGCAACCCAGCTTATGTGTCACCTACGAATCTGTACCCTCAACTTCCAAGATCACCCCAGTCATAAAGCTTTCTTCATACTTGACTGGTGGGTGCTACACTTGGCCAAGCTTTACAGCAGAGCAATTCTTAATGTGAACATACATCAAGTCACCCTGTGGACTGTTTCTTCTACTGTACTTAACTGGGAACTCATCCAAGTCCAAGAGCTCACAGGTACACCAACTTGGAGACATGTTCCAACCATTTCTAATCCTGCTCACTTATCATTGTGAGGATCCAACTGTGTGTCTTTTTCTTCCTACTTCCTGTAGCTGAGGGGACAAGAATGGTTAATCCAGTAACCAACAACAAGTCCTAGCTTAGAGGTTGGTATTCCTCCTATGAAGATACTTGAAACCAAACAAGTAGGCATTGCCACCACTGACATATAAGCAGACATTTTTCAACAGTTTTTAAAGCTGAAATGTCTCAGCAGTCATTACTTATACTGACATCCAAAGCTCAACTACCAAACGCCAACTAGCAAATATCTGCTCTGTCTGCACAAGAGGCAGTTTCAGCTTTTCGTTTTGTGTGACATTAGTACAACACACCTCTAGCAAAAAGGACTCATAATACTTGTAACCAACTCAAGAGTATCCTCACAAGAGCAGTCTCAAAAGTTCATAGCCATTTCTAGACCACAATGGAGTCCTAAGAGTAGGTGGAAGATTACAACAATCATCACCGCCATAACTGATCATCCATCAGCTGATCTTACCTGTAAACACAACTTCCCAGACCCAACAGTCTGCAATACATATGAAATTGAATCACTCTGTGAATCAAAATGGCAACTGTGCTGGATATCTGCCACCAAGAATATGGCCAAATCATTCATCTACCAGTGTTTGACATGTTATCACTTTGAGGTTCAAGCACCACAACAACTCTTGGGTGAATTCCAACCTGTGAGAATACAACCTTCCAGACCACTTAGAACTACAGAGTAGATTATGCTGGACAAGTACCTCATGAGACTCGGTACCTATGAAGTAAATCTGCTATATTAGCACATGTTTGTTAGGCCACCAATGCCCTTCTGTCTTGAAGCTGTTACCAGTCTCACTACTGAAGCATTCCTAGCTACAATGAGACTAATCCAATACCACATACTTGCAAGATGCTGCTGATCAACTTCATGAATTGTACACCACACTACTCTCCTCTTCACATCTTCAAAAACTAAAGAACCACCTTCCACTAAAAAACGTGACTGGAAATTCATACTTCCACCCATACCACTTTGGTCACCTAAGTGAAGCTGCAGTAAAATCTATGAAATCAAATTAAGATTTAAGAAAACCTCACATCTCACCTATTGTATAAAGAACTCTGTTCAAATTCTAGACTTCTATATCCTCTATCCAATTATGCTTGTAACCTGTCTTCCCTGTCTAGCCATTTCTAATTGGTGAACCATTTATCCAAGTACCATCACCTAATCTAATGCAAAAATTAACAGACTTTGAATGGCAACAGCTGTAACAATAAATGCAACACATGTGGCAGGGACGGCAAAGAGACTATCTCCAGGAGCTTCATCAGCAATGTTCTACACCAAATTAACAAAGGGGAGGGAGTCTTCCTACATGAAGACAGCAAACTGTCTCTGCAGTGGACCCTTGCCACCTTAGCCGAGGTTCACTGTGGACTTGAGTCACATCTGAGTAGTAATCCTCAACACTCCAAGCAGAATACTCAAGTGTCATGTGGCCAAGATGTGTCCAGGGCCTCCACCAAATTAATATTAAATTTATAGCACATTTTCTTCAAAAGAAATCCTTTTCAGGCATTGGAGAGCTCTACTTTTGTGTGCAGTTTGTTCACCTCCAACAGATGTACACAATCTGCAACTTTTAGCTTTGTGTGGGTAGCTACATCTGCATGCTACATTGCAGTCTGCTGCACATAAGATGATGCATTTAACTTGTATAGCAGTAACTTGTTGACTTTGTGACTTTCATGTAAGTTAAGCACACAGGCTCAACACAGACATATGTGTTAAAACCATTAGTAAGAATTCCACATTTCCAACTCTGAAGAACATTTCCTTGTCTGTCAAAAAGCCCTCCCTGCAAGCAAGGATGCAATAAATTTCACAGCTGTTATTACTTAGAGAATGAAATCAGTGCCAGTTCAGCTGCCCAGATATCTTGTCATGCACAGAATGTGGCAGTTTGTGTAGTACAGTATTAACCTTCATTACAGTAAAAATCAAGTACCTGTGATATACCAATATTCATAAATTGGGTATAGCCATCTTTATTGGTTTCACGTCTCTGTTACTGATATCCACAAAAAGAAGTATATGTTTTCACAATATCCAAATATTACAAGGGACATTAACAAGTAATTACTGTTCTAAAGACATTAACTCATTACCTGTGCAGCTCCTCTCACATTTTCATATGGAGTCATACCCAGAAGAGGATCAGGTGGGCCATGAAACATTGTTGCCAATTTTATACAACCATCATTCCCTCTTAAATAATACCGAAAACTTTTGTGGCCATTCTGGATCATACACAACATGATTTTCAAAACCTGGAACAAAAATACTGAAAATATTTGCTGTACAACAGAGTTAATTATGTCAATTTTGATTATTTCTCAAGTTACCTTCAGTTTAACACAAGCTGAAGGTTTCTCCAATCTTCTGTTTAAATATTCTGCAAGCTGCTGAGAATGTGGTGCAGGCAGAAAGGTAATTTCTGACAATTAAGTTAGGGTGAATACTGAAAATAATTGTTATATACAGAAGTTTGTATTGTTATCACATTCTGTGAATGGATTTAAAAGTTTTACATACATCTACTAATAGTGCACTGTGTGGAAGAAAGAAGCATTAAGAATGTGAATGTGTACATCACGGATCAGCACGAGCCCAAGTCAAGAAGCAAGCATGGCAGCAGAGATAATTTTTGGGCCTGGGCCTGATTCAATGGACACCAATAAAACATTACATAAAACATTTTTGGTTTTCTAAAGCCAATCATTTTTTGCAAAGAGAAAATTACTTATAGCCATGTTCATCTTGTATGTGTGACACCATTAACAACTTGGAGATGCTGTGACTGATAAAGTTATGGTAAGACCACACACACATAATGTGGTGACTTGAGGATTTCCTTAAGGAACTAGTGTGCTCACCCATAACAAATAAGACTGACATACAAAGGGAAATAACAGAATTTGTATTCTTAATAAAAAAAAAATCAGTCACTGACTAACAAAGACACACGTAACTATAATTTTATTCATAACAACTTCAAACACTAACCGTCAATGTCTTCCAACTTGTAGTAATCACTATTTAACATTTCACTGAACCTAAACACAAGGAGGACAGCAATTAAAAAAAATAATTTGGAAACATTTAATTTCACGTTAACCCTTTGGCACTGAACACTACAGTGTGCAGGATGACGCTCAAAATGCCTAATTCCATATAATTATACCTGCTCATTTGCAGCCCCCATTTAAATAATGGTCTTATGCGTACCACTATGAGTATTTAATCTCAGCACCAAGGGGTCAATTACCATTGGGCAATTTTATATTCACCAAACTCTATCGCAAGCATGGAAACCAATGGCTGTGACGTAACTGCTTTATAACAATGCACCTAACTTTAACACAGCTATGGTGACAGTCAGAAACAAATCTCCTCTGTAAACATGAAAACTGTTGGCTGTAATGTTATTAAAATGGTATTTTCTCTTAAAGCAGGAGTACTATACAGTATACAAGTCAAGAAAACTGGGTTTTGTTGCATCCTTGATAAAAACCAAGGCTTAGTTTTCTTAGGTATATCTGTAGCTACCACCTCTCAGACAGAGTCTGAAGTAACACCTTATATATACATACATACATACATGTATATATATAGCACCTGATATCAATGTATGAGGGATGCCCAGGAAGTACACCTCTTATTTATTTTCTCAGTAAATATTTATTGCCAACCCATAAAAATTACACATAATGCAGAGTGATGGTTTGATTCCATGTCCCACCCCCCCCCCAACAGTCTCTGTCTTATTTTACTGCCTTGAGACAACAAGGACTAAGTGTGAGTATGACATGTTAGTACCATTCTTTTTCCTGCTCATGCAGCTAAGTTCTCTCTGAGCAAACCACTTTGTAATCAGTCTCAAACTTTGTGGATAGCATCCTTCCTGCTCTAAGCAGGTGGAAATGTTAGTATGCCAGACTGTGGCAGTAGGTTGGAAGGGGTAACACTGTCCAACCAAATTGTGCGATGGCTTCCCCAGTCTTCAAACTTGTGTGCAGCTTTGCATTGTCATGCTGAAGGAAGATTTCTGTTGCATTCTTGTGTGGCCAAACTCATATGAAATGTTTCCCCGAGTTCTTTCAGTGCACTGATGTAGGCATCAAATCTGTCTCCTCTCTTGGCATCGCATCCACAAGAATCACTCCACAGCCTCAGAAGGCAATGATCAAGACCTTCCCTGCTTAAGGAAAATTTTTAAATTTTTTTCTTCCTGGGTGAAGGACGGTAGCATTCCATGGATTGCCCTTTGTTTCCAGTTCAAAATGATGGACTCAGGTTTCATCTGCTGTAACAATCTGGAATAAGGTCTCTCCTTAAGCTTCAGAATTTGCCAACAACTCAGAAGAAATGGCTCTTCTCTAGCTTTTTTTTGACTAAAGGTCTGAAGAACCCACCTTGCATACATCTTTGAATTTCAGAGATTTGGAATGATGTGACTAACACTTCCTTTGCTGATTGCCAGTTGTTAGGTTAAGACATGTCAAAACTTGATAGGCATATGTTGCAGCAATTCAGGACTAACATCTGTGAAAGGGTGGCCTGAGCAAAGTTTATCATGGAGCTCCGCTCTTCCTGTTTCAGAAGCCATCACTCTTTTTCCTTGATAACCAATGGTACTTCTGCCAACCATAGCACTTCCATAAACACTGCAAAAACATTTATGGATATTTCTAATTCTTTATCAGCAATGAGGCTCTTTGAGATAAACATCAATGACTGACTCCACTGTGAGGCACTGCTGCAGTGGTGCTGTTTCAGAAACCTTTACAACTTTGTACATAGGACTAAATGCCAAAAACTTGAAGTGTGTTTCACCTGAAATCTCACATTCCTAGCTTTGTTACTTGCCAAAAAAATATACATTATTTCTTTCTCTGAATGCCCAAGTAATACCAGATGTTCTTAGGGCATCATTAAATAATTCGATAATTATGCAATAAAAGAAACATTTAGCTGCCAAGCTTAAATTACCAAGGTATAATCTCAGAGCCACCAATTTTTTTTTTCTTAGCAGAGAATCCTAAATTTCTGAAATTATAAAATTTGTACAACTATTATAAAATACAGGATTTAACTTATAGGGTCAAAAAAAGAACTGAATTCTTAAAGAATGAATATAATTATTTGCATACAGAGGAGTGACTATCGAGTTTGTATCCATCTTTAATAGACTGCACACTTTTGTATAACTATTTTTTTAATATCTATTAAGAAATGTATTTTATTCTGCTTTGAAACCTACCAGAGAATTCTGACATCTATAGTTTCTTTTCTTAAAACTCACTGGCCTACATTTTATCACCTTCCTCTGACAGCATTGTGTGTTTGCGAATACATCATACTTGTCACAATACATCATACTTCTCACAACCTCCTTCAAAGCTAGTCAGAAAACAATTGCTCCTTCTGTTTGTAGTTCAGCAGGTATTACTCCTGCAAACACGAGGGTTCATCACTTTGCTGGTGTTACTACTGGAAAAAGGTAAAATGTAGTATTCCATAGAAAAAAAAAGACTCAAATTTCAGGCAGTGTATACACCATACTTTGCAGCTGTTATTACTCTGTGAGGGAGGCCAATCAATATTATCAACCATACTTGGACACTTCAAACAATGGACCTTCTGACATCACTAAATCTCAAAGGTTGTTCTTCTGTTATCAAATGTACATGACACAGAAACAGCCTGAAGGACTACAAGAGTGTGAATGAACAATTCCTTACACCATTTTATAGCAAAGCAGTTACAATGAATGGTCTTTGAAACATTCTTAGAAATTTCCACTTTTCAAATTATCATGATGCTACTAACAATATTGGCCCAAACTGTAACAAACTATTGTAACTAAGATGTATTTCTGACATGATGAATGATGCCTACTCAAAACATTATGCTCCTGTGGTACATCTGACTGTACACAGGAGGATAATTTTTCAGCAGTATGTACCCAAGAAGAACAAATGTTTTGGAACAAATATTTACAAATTATGTGACATGAGTGGATATACACTTAATGCAGCTACCTACTTGCATAATGATAGGATATGTGCAAGTGGAGATATGACAGTGACATAGTCATAAACATAAACTTTATACTATGTAGATGATTGTTTTATCACTGTCTGGCTTATTTGACAATCTGACAAAAATAAAAATCAACTGTTGCAAGACAGTGACACCTAACAGAAATCCAATCCCACAGCTCTTATTGCCATGGTTTAATCAGCTGCTAAGCAGTTGGATGGCAACTGAATGGATATTACACAACACTGCCCATACTATTTTGATGCTGTATACACTGTGCATCATATTTCTTGTTGTTGGTAAATAAGAAGTGATGTGCCTACAGACTATTCAATAATTTTGAGAATGCAAAATAAAAATCAAACCTCATCTGATTGACACAATATACTATGCAACCCTTTGACATTAAAACTAAATGGCCAATAATAGTATGTAACCTTAAATTACAGCACAATATTACTGACCACCTATGGGCACCTTCAGGCATGACAGTTATAATCAGCTTCCTATCTTTGCTGCATCTGGCATCAGATAACTCACATTAACTTCTAATGTTGGATTATCATTCACATTTTGAATATTCTGAATTTATGATCACAATTATGATCAGTATAACTTTAGCAGCACCATGCATACAAAATAATGACACATCACCATGAGAATAGATTGCACTATAATCAGTCTTCTGATAAAATGATGTCTGTACTCAGACTATATATTATAAGAAAGATATTATGTGAAAACTGCTTTACTTTAGATCAGACCAGGAACCACTAATTGGTCACAAATCCTTTCATTGCAATGTTACTTAACCAAAAACAGCAAATCAAACATTTTTAACCTGTAGTTGCTTGTAACCTGTAAGGCACATATGGACAGCAAATCCTTTCAAGCTGGAAGATTTTATGGCACTATATCCATGTTTGCTGGAAAGATCACAAGCAATCACATGGACATCGAGTAATAAAAGAAGACGGCGCCATTAGAATTTATATTTTTTTAACCTATCCAACATTATTCACATCATGCAACAAATGTATAAAAAGGATACTTTCTATTTCTTTTAACATGTACCCTGCAGTTGGCTCCTCATTTTCTATTGTTGCTTGCATTAGCAGAGGTAGCTGTAACAAAAGGTAGCAACATTTTAAATACAGCCCGAAAAATTAAGTTAAGATTTCTTCCACTGAATGCTGCAGGAAATAAAACTGTGTGTTTGAACAAGAAAATGCGACTTAAGTGGTGAACAGTTTATTTTGGAAATGAAAGTTACGTTGGCAGTTTAATGTACTCTGGCTTGTAACTGCAACTTCCCGACTTCTTATACAGAAAAATACTGCTTACAAAATTGGCGAACGACATCTTATCCACAATTTCTGACAGGACGTCTCCTGGTGCCAACTTCAGGTTGTCCATTGGTCCCGGGTATTCTACTCTGGTACGAGGTTAAGGGCACACACGATTCCACGCAAAAGTTCGGTTATGATTGTATCACGCTATTAAATTTGGTTTAATATACTAACGGTGGACTTCCACCCTTTTCCATGTCCACTCTACTGACATCATTTTCTGTAGCACATCATACATAATCACACAAATTATCAGCCGTACGTATAGTCACATTTTCATCCACAGATTATCTATTTTATTTTTATCTGTGGTGACTTAACATCTTGTGGGTAAACACGTACGTACTCCATGGTCGTGTGGAGTTCAATTTACGCGCAATTATCTGCACATTTCGATGTTTTGTACCATAAAGCAAAAATCCAGAAGGCGGTGGTGAACGAAGTGGGACGTTGATGGATGAGAGTAGCTAGTTTGCAATGCGTAACTCGTGCAGTTAGGTACAAAAAAATAGGAGCGCTGTATATTACAAAATAATAAGTGTTTATTACAGTGTTATAGTAATTACGTGGGTAAGGATTAGGAGTTTAAGAAAAAGTATTATGCGCTAGACAAACAAAAGACTATGTTATGGCTCTGGAGCCAAGACCAGTTTCACAACAAAAGCAGTATGATTACTTATTAAAGTTTTTGTTAGTCGGTGACAGTGATGTAGGTAAGCAAGAAATCTTAAGTGAGCTTGAAGATGGATCAACAGAATCACACTTTTGCAGTGGAGGTGGTAAGGATAGTAACTGTGCTGATGGATATGTTTGCTGATATGTCAAAAAAAAAAAAGGTTTGCTGCATGAGATTGGAATTTATCAAAGACGTTATGATTGTTTAGTAGTCTTAATTGTGTATATTTATTAACAGCGTACAAGACAACAACAATACTCCTGGATGGAAAGCGTGTGAAATTGCAGCTATGGGACACTTCTGGACAGGGTCGATTTTGTACCATCATTCGTTCATACTCTCGTGGAGCACAGGGTATAATGTTGGTGTATGACATCACAAACAAGTGGTCATTCGATGGTATTGACCGCTGGCTGAAAGAAGTTGAAGAGGTGAGTATGATTCTAGATAATGTTTGTGTATGTAAACTTGTTACACATCTCAAATCATTTTGTCTTTAATAGTCTTGGGAAGGAGGTCAGTTGCAGTTGTTTTAATCCCCCATTCTTGGACGTTACAGAATAGAACAAAATTTATTTATATTCCACATATCATTCATACCACTTAACCAAAGATGTTATTATCTACTACAGTATTTGTTGCAAGTACAGATGTCAGTTTAAATACATAATAAATATTTGTTTACAGTCAGAGCAAGGAATAGTTAAATTACAGGAACATGTCATTCTTGCATACGTGTTTAATAGTAATAGAGACATTTTTTGTGTGTCAGATTCTTGTACAGAGTAGGAGTGAGATAATACACAGTGTTAGTAGGAGACAAACATGACCTCTATGTGCCAAATGCTAACATCACTGGTTACCTGAATGGTATGTACTATGTGGGAACCAACTTGTATTAAAATCTTAAGCCTGATATGTAGGTGTTTAAGCCAACACTGAAAGATTGTCCATTAGAGAAAGCCTTGTACTGTACAAAATTTTTGTCAGAAAGTGCTTAAGTAGTGCAGTTATTATTAAGTTATTTTTTAGGCAAATACCTTACTATACTTTTTGTCTGTACATTATAGTTACAAGATGGGTGTGAACAGCTGTACAAACCCTCTCTTCATTATTTGGATCATATTATATTTATTCTATGACATATTCTATGTCCTTGTACTTTAAAGGATCTATGGACTGCAAATAAAATCTGTTCTGCTGTATTGTAATGCTGGATGAAATGCTTTTATGTTATGACATAGATCTTGATGGCACATGTAAGATTTCTGAATAACTTGATTTCAGTATAGTAAGCTCCTTCTTGATATATACTGAGGTTAGTATCTGAGATATGAAGGTCATATCTATCCCGTACCTGTATTGTATGGTAAACTAAAGTTGTTCCTGTGCACTCCCATGAAAGCCCATGGGAGGTTGGTGGTGTAGCTCCACTTGTTCTTAACCTTGACACTAGATGAAGGTCAGTGGTTAGATTCACACCTGACTGCTTTAATCCTGGAGAAAGAGCTCCTATTACCCACTGAATAGGTGGCTGTATGAGGCATAAGAGCTGGTCTGGATGCTTCTGAGTAGTGAAATATCTCTTACCCTGCCTAGAATCGACCCATGATTCCTTGGTCATCTAGCCTACAGCAAAATCACAGGACTGACAATGCTGTACCTCTGTTGTATAATATGAATTTAGTTGAAATTGTTTTGATGTTCACAACATATGATTATACTGAGAACTTGTGTTTGCTGGCAAGTGGAAGAATATTAAAACTTCCTCAAATATTATTTTTCTGGTGAGGAGCTGAAAGTGTTAGAATTAGCCCAGGTTGCTTGACAGTAATAAATTCTTACCTTGGGCATTATATTTCATACGTATTCATTCACTGCCTATAAATCGGATGATAATAGAAGTACTCTTGTGGTGCAGAGGGTAGTTTGGAGGTATATAGGTAACCTGTACAGGCATGGAATCAGCCAATCATGTCCAGCGTATGCTGCGGTGGTTTTCTGTGAAGGGTGGATGTTATTTTGTTTTTGCTGTTCATAGAGTAATTGTATTAGTTGTCCTGTTATCTACAGTAATCTTCTGTGATTATTTCTTGAGGATATTTATTACGTGTTTTGATGACTGGAAAGTAACGCCAAAATAGTTTAATGTTCTGCTTAGTGTGCTAGTTGAGATATATGATACTTCATTGCACTTCAAAGGTATTCATAGAAATAATACATGTTTTCAAGTTCCTACAGTAGTTTAATTGATGTCTGTTACCTTCCATTTTATTGAGTAATATGTTATAGCTTGAAAGGAATTTACTTCAAGTAACTGCTTTATTTATACTTTAGGACAGAGAAAATGTGTTTAATATGAATAAACTTCTTCCAATTTGCTGTTGCAATGTATTGAATGTGCACATGGTAAGGCATATATAGTGTGTACCTGATTATAAGAAGACCCACATCATAATAATCAGTTTCCAGGAAAAAAAGTCTATCCAGAAAATGTTTAATTTTGTGCATAATTATAAGGTGACTGCCATTTGTCAGATGATTTAATTAGGAAAAAGTCCTCATCTTATGTTCGGGTAAATGCAGCGAGTTTTTCCTGTACCACTGTCAATCTTTAAATCTGTTGGGTGGCCACAATCTATTCAGTGTTTTTGAGTATTGTATTTTTGGAGCCATGATACATAATTGAGTGAAAGAAACTGATAACTGTAACTGCAACTAGCTAAAACTGTAGAAAAGTTTTTACATATGTGCTGCTGGCAATGTGATAGATATTTTGATAACTGCTGTTATGATTTTTATAGCTGCTATAAACTGGTGTTGTAATGCTTCAGCATTTTGGAATTATACCTCCTGACCCGATTAGTTCTGCTGGAATTTGTTCGGTACTTGGTGATGTATATCTTTTCAGGATTTCATTAGCCATCTCGACCTCAGAGGCACCAGTGGCTCAGCCATGTGTTTCAGTGTGCCAGACATATACATTCACTGACAGAAGTGATTCTTTCACCTGTTCAGAATACTGTCAGAATCTGCAAGCGAATCACCGTTCTTGTCCTTTACAAAATTAGTTCTTATATTAATTTATGTTTGACTAGATCATCTAATGCCTTTGTTGTTACAGTAGGTTTCAGGCTCATTAACTTCACCTCTCAGATATTCACTTTGTTTTGTTCTGAAGTATCTGCTAGTTATATGTCTGACATTGGTAAGCTTATCTCCATTAATTGGGCTTGGATCTTCTAATCATTGCACATAATTTGCTTCTTTTGACAAAAGAATTTTTAACATTCTTTTTCAAACCATAGTTTATGTTCTGTACATTTATAGTGACCTACACATTTTTTTTTAAACTGAGATTTTGATGTTCTAATATTTTCTCAAGCCCAATAGATGCACCCCATTACCATCTAAGCTCTCCAAAACTGCAGACATATTTGAGATATTAAGCTGATTCTCTTCTCTACTTTGCATGTTGTTAGCTACTGTAGATTGATTCTCTCGATGTTAGACTTGTGTGTTGCTCATTTCCTTATTTACAGTCTGTTCTGACTTTTGCACTGAAATCTGACAGAATTTGCATGTGGCAGATGGGGAGTTGATTTTATACCTGCTGTAGTTGCTCATAGAAACTGTCATTTGAGTTATCACTTTAATCTTCAGTTTTGCACACATTCAGAATAATAAACTGACACCAAAGACCTCTTATGTCCTCTGTAACATTTCATAACATGTTGATATATTATGGTAGGAGTTTTTAGCCCCTTGCCCATCTCCCAGCTGAAGATTGTCCCTTATCAGCTGTTGGTGACTGCTTATTTAATGTATTTGCAGCTACCCACCAGAGCTGAAGGCTGTCGCTTTTGTCTGCAGCTTAAGGATGCAGGATTCTGTGATGACTAGGACCCACTTAAACATAGTTTAAGAGAAAATGTGTCAAGTGTAGGGAAAGCTGTTACTCTGAGTGAAGAGGACTCAGATAACCTAAAACAGTGTATGTCATTACTAAAGTACACTTAAAAATCTTGGTTACTTAAATAAGTATGAATTGCTGTCACTGCCATACATTGCATCCAGATGGGCTCTGAGGCTCATCTGGCTCTCCATTTAGTGGGTAACACAGGCCAGGGCCTGATGTTGACCTCTAACTTCCATCTAGAGCTGAGGTTTAGAATGAGTGGAGCCATACTTCCACTTCCCCATATCCCTTCATGGTGTACACAGAAACATCTATACCGTTTAATGTTTATCAGTCTTAATTATCTTGATTGTGATGAGTGGATGAACTTCTTTCTGGAGCCATGTTTATTGTTATTGATTTATTTTAGCACGCACCTGGTGTTCCAAAAGTATTGGTTGGGAACCGTCTCCATCTGGCTTTCAAGCGTCAGGTTGGTGCACGAGAAGCAGAAACGTATGCTGCAAAGAACCACATGGCATTCTTTGAAGTGAGTCCATTATGTGACTTCAATATCCGTGAGAGTTTCAGTGAGCTGTCTCGCATGGCATTACATCGCAATGGCATGGAGAGGCTCTGGAGATCAAACAAAGGTGAGTAGGCACTGTGATTAGTAACAGTGGCAAGTAGTTTGTCCAGTTAACAGTGCAGAATTTGGGGTGGCAGACATAGATAAAGAACAGTGATTGCCATTTCATGGTTGTATGATCCGTAGGGTTGCATTAGGAATTGACAAAGTATCCATTTATTGCAGCATGATTGGAAGTCAAGAATTGACAGTTTCCTAAAAGTATAAACATAGAATCAGTTCATAAAAACTAAGAACTTAAGTGCTATGTTACCATGAACCACTTTGGCAGGAGTGCACATACCCTGGGTGCACAGGGCAACTATATTTTTTACAGTGGTGTCTGATGTTTTTGTCGTAATTAATGCTGTTCTTTCTTACATATGAAAATGTGTATCAGTCATATGCACTGAGCAGAAAGTGAGGTGAGGTTCACAGGGCACTCCAAAATTGTGGGTCCTCAATTCATGACACCCATCTTGTGCGTGGAATTTTGAGGTGACTTTTTGAAATTTGGTGGACCCATGATTAGCGCTGTCTATAATTGCTATGTTAAAGGATTTCACTTGCAAAATCTGTTTATGTATCTAGGGCTTACCAATGATCAACATGGCAGCATGTTTTATGTTAGATACAGAGTTGACTGGGATTTGAGCAGAAAAGGTGAATCTAAATCATATTACCTAATATGCAGTACAAGAAACCCTTGCCATTTGGGGTTTAAGTACTTGAAGAATCCAGTGAATGGTAAAATCATGATGCTTGAATTTGAGGTCTTCTGGGAAGAGTGGGGTTAGGGAAATCAAAACGACATACCCAGTATGGTGCTGTATATATTAATTATTAATGGACACAAAGTCTTGCAAAAACATTTGTGTTTGTGTGTTTATTGGAATGCCATCATTGTTCTTGGCTGAAAGTTTGTAGGATGATTGAACAACATAGAGACAGAATACTTAATGAAGAATTTTCTGTGGTCAGTTTGCATTGTTGTGCATGTGCTCATACACCTTCTTATGTGATGCTGTGACAGCCACCATCTTGTATTTAATTTCATGCAGCTATCCATGAAACAGTCAGTCTCACTTAAATGATCTACTGAATCATCTGCCATTTGAGGGCCTTTTTTTTCAACATGCTAATAGTCAGCTATGACTTCTTCACAACACTTTCTTTATTGTCATCTTTTGGTTCACTAAGCATTTTGATTTGTTCAAGGTCCTCCTCAGGTGCTCAGTGTGTGAGGATAAGAGCTGTCAATTACTACTAAATTCTTTTAGTAAATTTTATGGTTGTAATGTGACATGTTCAGCTCACATGCAAGAAGCCATCATTAGCCTTGTTGTTTGTGAGGTGAAAAATGTCGCGTTAAGATCATTTGAATTGAATGGTATTTGGGTTCGAGCCCTTCTGGGCCAGATGCACCTAGGCCTTAGGACAGGCCCTTTGTGCACCGTGTTCTGTTACTAAATTAGAGGAGCCCTGCTCCTTAGCAAATTTCCAGATGGCCCCTATATATAGTTTCCTAATATCCTCAGGGTCCAAAAAGAAGGAGCCTAGATATGAATGTTTGAGTGAAGCCAGGGCCTCACACGCACATAAAACATGAACTGAGGTTTCCTCCTCAGTAGCGCACTTCCTATAAATGGTGTTATGGCTCAGCCCCATTACATACAAATGTTGCCTCAGGGTGTTGTATTCAGTTAGAAGACCTGTGACAACCCTTGACACATGAAGACCATGTAACACGCTAAAGTAATTTAGTTGTGATTAATGGCTGTTATCCTCACACATTGTGTATCTTCATAACAATGGGATGTTCCACGTAAAAAAAAAAAAAAAAACCTCAATTAACTCACCACCCTGAGGATCAAGAACGTCCTGGATATTAGCCTCCTCCAAATTTGGAAATCCTGGAACATTATGGGTTAACACATCGATGTTTCTTACATTGTGTTCCTAGTTGGTAATGCCTTGGAAGTCATATGCGTTGAGACAAAGCTTCTTTCAGCAGCATATCTAGACATTTTTGTGTCTAGTATGCAGTTACATATTCTGTATGATTTCCACCATTTCCTGACTCTAACAAAGGCTTTGGTTTACAGTTTGCCCTTCTGGAACAAATTCGTAATGCATAACTCCATGAATGTAAGGGGAGAAAAAAAGAACCATTTGAGAATGCTTTTCACGTCCGAGCAGACTTAGCTTCCTGTTTTTGAACTTGGAAAACTGCCCAAAAACTAGTGTGTTCTTCAGATGCTACTTTCAGCATATTGGAAAGTTTTTGTAGCATTTTCATAAAGCTTAAAGCAGAATGTGATGCAGACTCAGTCTTTGTTCAAGTCTGCCATTTTCTGTTTATGCCAGAATTTCAAATGGATGAACACAGACTTGGTATAAGTACAAGGCCGTACTCAGAAATCACATGTGCTAAAGCCCAGAAAGGAAGTGACTCAGCACACTGTACTGTATCTTCACCTAGTAATGGAATTTTGTGCTACAAGCAGTTGTGTCATCTTGCTGTCAGTCCAAAACTATGTGATCACACCACTCAATTACAGGTTGTAATTTGTGGTGGCATTAATTTTGTGATGGGGATCCAATAGAAAAGTGGGAGAAAAGTTGGAAAAGGGGAAGGATATTAAATAAATATACTGCCAGAAATTAAACTTGCAAAAACTTTTGTGTGCAGAATGCAACTACTACCCTGCTGTCCCTTCCTGTCCCTTTTCCCAGGAAGATGTAGCAGCACTATGCGATACAACCGTTAATGCTTTGTGGCATTGCAATAATGTAGTTTTGCAAACTCATTCTAAGCCATTTTTCTGTTATGCGAAACTCATTCGACATCTAAGGTGTGTAAAATTCCGTACATTGTTGTTGCTTTTGGTTGTGGGTGCAATGTAAATGGGGTGATTGACAACCTGATATTATAACTTTAGGAAGAATGTAAGAATAAGGAAACAAATACTTTCATAAAATTTTTTTGCTGCATTTGCAATAAATGTTCAAAATGATCACTTTAGCCTCATACACATCCTGGCATGTCTGTGAATGAATGTATGGCTTGTATCATTTTATTAGGATTTTCCTGCATGCAGGTTGCAGCATTCAAAGTGTGATGAAGGTATTTGTATTTGTACATTTGTGGGTGCATGTGAGCTTTCATGTGCCTCCACTGATAAAAATAAAGGGGGGTGATGTATGGTGATTTGGGTTGCAAAGTCATGGATCGCCATAGCCAGTCCATCAACTACAGATGTGATGATTCACAGCCCCACTAATATGTGTACTGGATTGAATGTGGTCACTTTGAACATTTGTTTTAAATTCAGTGATAAAAACTTTATGTAAGTGCAGTAAGTGTTTCTTTTATTTTTTTGAACATTCTTGTATGTGAAAAGTGTTGTTTGAGAAATGAACATAATTTGTAGGATATATCTGAGTGGACGTGATCCCAAGGATGACATGATGCAGTTACAAAATTAAGCCTTGAATCACTCTGTGTATATGTACAAATGTGTGTCTGCGCATGTGTCTTTCATACTGCTTAACATACTGGCGCAAAAATCTCAGGTGTCCTTTTGCTCAGGTGACTAAATTTTGTGCAGTGGCACCTAATATTTGTGGAAGCTTGATATAAAATTTTTTTCATGTCACTCATCTGGTGCTTAGAATTTTGAGATAGCTTTAAGATTTTTGGAAATTTTTTAATCCTATCTTGGCAGTTTGTTCTACCAAAAAGTGGCTTTTTTCACCCTCCAAGAAGAGTGCCAAGTATAATTGTGGGCCTGTCCAGTATGTTCACAGAGTGGCATTATTTTAATTGTTTTATGATATGAATAGTATGGCAATTTTAGTGTTTTGTAGGGTTGAGATGTTGTCTCCCTGACCAGGGGATCTTGGGCCCTGTCCCCCCCCCCACCCCGGTGACAGAGACCTTACAGGCAGACAGCCAAGCGGTGACGTGCTGCCCTGAAGATGGAAGGTTGACATTTGGAGGGTGGGTGTTTGTCGTTAAAGAGTTAAAGCCCACAGCAATCTCCATGTACTAATGGTTTAATAATCACTTGAATGTACAAGGGAGTATTCCAGTTGTGGAGACAAGTGCGCGAATACCGCTAATTTCTATGAGGCCCTTCGCTGTTCCAAAGTGGTCGGCCTGGCTGGTGTCAAAAGAGTCCCCCCCCCCCGTCTCTCAGGCTCCTTGTCTAGTTATACTAAATCTGCTACATATCTTAACCTCACCCCCTGCCATTGTCTCCTTACAGAGAGCACAAAAAATACTCGGCTTACAAAAACCCTCTGTTCCCAATATTGTACGAAGACCAAACAAATGTGCAGGAATGCATTCACATGGTCAAGTGGGGAGTGCAACTGGTGGCCAGTGAGCTGCCACGAGCCCCTGGACTCTACAGAGAATGGTCTTTGTCATGTGTATAACAGGCTTGTCCCATTGTCTTTTATGCTAAGAGTTTTTATGAGCTTTGGAATTTAACAAGTGTGGAAGTTATTTATGATTAAATTACATGTAGTTTTTAACTTACTTTCATACATTTTGAATACAATGATATACTGCTTCTGAATCATGCTTTGGCCAGGGGTTTTTGTGCACATACATTGAGTGGTTATATCAATATTCCTGAATTCCCACCACAGCATTATAACAGGTTATTTGATTGGTATTGTTAACAGCGGTGGAATTTTCAAGACTGGAAGCTGTGTTCCTTAGTTGTCACATACATAGTGTAACAAGTTATTAAGTTCCAACTTTCTCCCTGTATATGAATAGTATTTGAGTTATCTGGTGGAAGTACTTTTAAAGGATGACTCCAAGCATACTGCAAATAATGATCTTGGGAATGTAGGGCCCCATTGTATTATAAGTACAGTGTATTACCATAAATATATTTTGTATGTCAGAGGTCACAGAAGCCACCATTAATTTTTCATTGTGGCTTTTAATGTCCACATTTTCTGAACAAGCGATAATTTTGTTAGTGACTGTTATACACCTTTGTGTTCTGAGTATTTTCAGTGTGTTACATGATATTATCATCATCATATGTTTCATCCTGAAAATCATGTGGATGCATATATTTCAATCTCTTTTTATGCCCAACAGTTTTGAGCTTGCAGGAGTTATGCTGCCGTGCAATTGTTGCCAGAACAACTGTGTATGGTATTGAGCAACTTCCACTTCCAACTGCTATAAAATCTCATCTGAAATCATATGCCATGACAAGTTACACCACTTCAATGCAGCATCGTTATGTTTTAAACCATAATCGAAGTTCAGGTAGCAATAAAACTGGACAATCAGCACATCACAAAAAGTTGAAATTTGTGGGAGGTATTTCAACTGGAGCTACATCTCCATCCTCATCAGGTTCTCCAGGAATGGACTCATCAAGAACAAGTTGCACGGGACGTAATTCATGCAGTATTTCATGAACCATGCAAATGCTTCAACAGTGTACATTCTGGTTATTTATTTTATATGAGAGGAACAGAATGGGGTGCCACAAACATTTTCTGAATGAAATAATGAATATATTGCTCAAGAGTTTCTTGGGATGTTGTGATGAGTAATAAGGCTGACACGGTGTTTGAGCAGGGTATTAAGAAGATCTGCACTGAGGTCCAGCATTGCAAGTTGGGGGGTTGAAGCATTTTTTTTTAAATTGAATGTACACATTTTGAATTTTTGACACTAAATTCTGGTCATGTAAAGAGTACACCTTTGTGGTAAGGATTAGAAGTATTGGTTAGACTGGGACATGGAGACATTTTGTCGCATTTGGTTACCATGTTGGACTGTATAATTTATTATATAAGTGTGAACCTAGTGATCAGTGTGTATTTTGTTTTTCTTTCACAGTCTTGTCTACTGTACAGATGTATGTACATTTGGAAGAGCGCTAATTCGAATACTTTTCATGCCTTTATTAATATTTTCTGTAAGAGTGAGAAAATGCATTTTTTTAAGCATTTGCAAAAACCAAAGTTTGTAGGTTATAAATAAGTCTTGAAGACAGGGTAGCAATACAGGTGTGTGAAGGTTTCATAGAAGTAGTTAGGTAGTATTAGAGCAATACTACAGGGAAGAGAAGGCTGGATGAATGGAGCAGTGGGGTGTAGGAACATGTTCTTATATATTTTGTGTGGAGTTTTGATTGATCTTGAAGTTTGTTTTGGTTTGAATCAAACTGAACTCTGATAATCACTTAATAATCTCCAGTATATCCAAAACATGAAATCCCATTGTCACTGGTATTTTTCTCATCTATTTTGTTGTGCTGTTGTAACATTGTGGTTGAAACGGACTTCCAGAATTAGGTCAGAATGTTGTTTTTAGTTTCCATGTGACTTGAAGAGCACATATCTGGTTTGTCATAGATTTATATTTTCAGAACAGTATGTAACTTTTTGATATTTTTGTCTATTATTACCATTTACAAATCCATCCATGTCACAATCTTGCATTTGTGAAATGTCATATTTTTCAACATATTATAACCGTCCATTGTAATATTTGTGTGTTATATTTACTCATAGCTGTTCTGCTAATTAACGGTTCATATTGTTATTCTTTATCAGTACTAGAAGTATCCAAAGCAAATAAATAGTGATGCCAAGAATTGGGCCAAAAGTGTACAACTTGTGTAAAAATAGGTAGAAATTTGGGAGACAAGAAAGATATCACAAAAAACACACACATGCACTGTTGTTCCTCAACCAATGGGTTTTTGGAACTCATTTGAGATAGGAAACAAAATGGCTTCTTGTCAGCAAACAATAAAAATAGGTGAGTTGTGCTACGAGAGATAAGGAAGATGGTCTGTCACAATATCATTAGTGCCATATGGGTACTTGAAGCATCACACTTTTGGTTGCTCTGGCAGGAAATTAATCGGTTTTAGAAAGGAATTCCTTTTCCTTTTTAAAAGTTGCTCCTACATTAGAGTGAAAAGTTATAATTTAGTTCGGTGTGTGCAGCGTTCCCGAACGCTTCACATGTTCCGAAAAATGTTTCATACATTGTTATGGATGTGAATTACTCCTGTGTATGTATGAAGGCTGGGAGGTGAATGAGACTGAGTTCTGTGTCTGTTTGGGGGCTTTGGTGTTAGAAATATTGAACCTTTGGGTTCTGTTACCAATGCTTAGCACTTTTCCTTTGGGAAATTGGTGGATGTTCAATATGCTGTATAGACTGTTTGAATGTTGACCCATTTTTTTTAGAAATTTGATAAGAGATTGATTTAAGAAGTCCTGTGAAATATAATTTTTTATTGAGTTGGTCTTTATCAGTATGACATTTCCTTGATGGCATTTAGTGTAGATTTCCAGTACCAAGTTTCAAAAATGTTCTGGAGATGAAATTGATGGACTGACATGACCTCATTGTGTGCAGAGAAATCACATAACTAAAATGCACATCCTGATGCCCATAGTGGAAACACATAGCTGTGCTTGTTAGTTTGGAGGCTGAGCCATGTGATTGTAAACAACTAAATTTACTTTAAGGTGCTGTCTTAAATGCACAGTTTAAGTGGTCTCAGACAGGAAGTTGATTTTGAATGATGAATTGGGAATCTATACAGAGGAAGTGACCATGATGTGCTTTTACTGTCTGAACTGTTGCATGCATGTACTGAGGCATATGAACAGGATATCCAGCCATGAACTGAACCCACTGCCACCAAAATACAAAGCAGGAGCACTAACATGTGAACCACAACATTCACTGGTATGTCATTATAAACACTCCTGTGTAGAATTCCACAGTAAATTTGCTGTGTTGACAGTCTTTCCCCCACATAACAGTAGCATGCTGTTACCATACACTGTGGGATGTGTATTTACTGGCTTGTCTTGAAACAGTACAAGAATTGCATTGTTGCAGATTCTCTGTGTAAAAATGCAGCATTACAAAAAGGAGCCAGGTAATGTATCTGGTTTTTTTTGCTCTGCTTATCTTCTGACAAGACCCATTGACATCCACATATAAAACATATGTAAGAATTACTGAACTGTTGTCCTTATTAAATAGCACAAGGGAAACCTATGTGCACAGCATATGAATAAAAATGTTGAGAAGTTCATTATATGGATATATTTTGCAGTTCTAAATTATATATGTAGTAGAAAATTACAGCCTGTAACTTTTGTCAGGCTGGATTATGACACATTGAGTGTTGTCTCATTAGGTTGTTCACTTCATTGGAAGGAACAGGGTTAGGAGAGTGTGAATCAGATTCTGGCTTTTAAATTCCAGTATTTGCAAAGGGTGTATGGTTGCCATTAAATATAGTATTTATTAATAGGCATTTCTTATGCTGTGAGTAAGTATGTTCTGATAAATTACCCAATGGCTAAAAGTAGACAGGGCACTGTAATACCCACTTTTGTGTCAAGAGTATAGTTTTTTAAATGAATAAACATGGACAGACCCATGTGTATTTACAGCAAAGCACATCCCCTCTATCAAACACCAGAGGACTACAGTCTTTGTATATAATTCCTGTACACTCTTAACCTCTAATGGTTTGTGTTGCATTGTTGTAATAATGCATGTGTTCCATTAATAGGTCATTCACATTTCTGCAGGGTGCCTATTATAACCATTCCATCTACATGTCTCTGTAACACTTTAGAACTCCTGGACAAATCTTCTTAAAACTGGACATTGCAGATTTCACAAAAATTGTAATGACATTTCAATTTTCAGTGAGATTAGACAACTTCCTTGACTGCTTCGATGAAGATGTACTTGTGTTTATGCATGCATTCCCATTCCTCCTTGGTGCTGGCATCCATGCACTGCATCTTTGCTGTGCACAGTTGTTATTACACTGAATTGTAGCATTCTGGCTAGGATATGGGAATACTGTAAACTATCTGAAGCACAGAATTTTTGGAGGAACAAGATGTATCATGGTGATTATGTTGTGTTTATGTTTCCTAACTCATTTAACCCTTTGGTGCCATAATTAAATCCCCTCCCCCCCCCCCAATCCACTTTAATGGCCGTTCGGCCATTTAAAGGGCTCACTGCATGACATATATATATATGTCGTTCGGCGGCTAAGGGTTAATTACCAATACCATTACACTTCATTTAAAAGTTTATGTGAACATACATATAATAAAAGTATATTGTAAACTGCAGATGAAAGAACAATTACATTTTCCTGTGTTGCTTCAGATGTTTATCTGATGTGAAATTTGGACTACAAAAAGATATTAACTACAGCAGGAAGTATGATAAAAAAAAACATTTTGGCTGGGGGAAGAAAAAAAGATCCACATTAGGTATGATTGTAGTATTTTTGGACCCTTGATTTAAATTGCTTTATATAAAATTTAAAACATGTGGCTTTTTAACCATGCACATACTGTTTCAATGTGACAATTAGATGCATATTTCAGTGCATTACATAAGTTTATTTGAAATGCTTTAGTATATTTGCCTCGGTTTGCTGGCAAATTCAGTGTTTCCTCAGAATGTTGTTTAGTTATTAAATTACCCAGTTCCTCCGGCTTGTTTGACAAATTGAAAATTAAGTTCTAGTAAGGAACTCTGTTGCATAGAACATTGAACTTCGTTCTTAAAATTGTCAACAGACCTCATTTATGGGATCTGAAATAACATAGTCATTTTATGTAGTGTACAGTAATATGCCATTGACAGTTAACGTCTGCATTGTGTCCAGAGCTATAAACGAACAAGCATTTTGTAAAAGTAGTATGAAAAAATTTGTAAATTTGAAGATTGTGTGTGTTTACAGTGTCTTAATTGTTAGTATGAAATGTATTGCTTTATTTCATCCCATAATTCATACATAAATTTTCCAAATTTGGTGGCTGATAATTGTGTGCCTGGTTTATGTTAGGATTTATGAAGATTAATGGCAAACATCCCTGTGTACTTGACTAACCAGAAAAGAAAGAAATTTCTCCAAAAACCTGGATAAACCATATGTTAGGTTAATTCATAACAGAAGCAAGCTTACTGTCATAGTGCATGGAACTATACTATATTTTTAACAGCTGATTAGTACAAATTGACAGATACTGAGTAGATTGGCATTATTAGTCCAAGTAGAAGGTGAAAAATATTCTGAGATTGATAAACATATTCATTTTACTTATTTAGTATAGCAAACAATTGCCCAACAGTAGAAGAAATCTGGTACTGTATGTATTCATAAATATGGCAGTACAACTGATTATTATAATTATAGAGGAGTATGACATGTACATGAACTACATACAAAATATCTGACATAAGTTCATAAGTGGACAAAATTGATAGCATCAGTGTAGTTTCCAGTTACTGATTACACATTTTCCATTTGTCACATATTGAAGAAAGATTGCAATTAGAGGTCTATAGATCAGCTAGTTACAAACTTCAAGAAAGTTCTTGACTGTAGAGAAGTGCAGTAGAACTCTTTTAATCTGGTGCCACATTATCAAATAGTATTTCAGATTATCAAACAGTTCTTATACTGACCTAAGTTGCCACAGCTAATATTATGTTACTGAACCTCTACTTGGGCTGCACAACCAATCGGAGAAGTATTCCATTTGGGTGCCTAATTCAGCTGTTGGTTCAGGTGCATCTGTGTCCCCCCTCTGTGTTTTGTGGAATCTCTTCACTTTCTACCAGGAATGCTGAAGGACCAAGAGCCTGTATGAAGAGTCTTCATAGCTGTAGAAATTGATGGAGTGGGAGACAAGTTGTCAGGAGATACCACAACAGTCAATGTAGAGAGGTTCTTGAGGCTTTTTTGAGGACTTCCAGACTTAGGACTATTTTCTCAGTTGCCAAAGTATCAGAATCTCTGAAGTATCAGCTGCCAGGTTAAGGGATTTGTATGGTACTGTACTGTACAACATTATCACTGAATATATGGTGTACTGATGCAACAAGGTTAATGGAAGTCTTTGAAATGGAAGCTATAGTAAAGTTGGTATAGGTAAACAATTTCATGCACTTTGTATTCAGAATTATATGAAACAATGCTTGACCACCATTCATTTTCAGTTTTGCTTTAAAACATGCCATTAATAAATTCCAATAAATTTGGAGAGACTGGGAATAAGCCGAAAGGTCTGACAGATCTCATCTGGTGTGTTATAATATATTGTTTGATAAATGGTTACCAACATCTTGAATGATCAAAGTGCCCTCATTTTGAGGGTCAAGCAACCCTTGGTGTAATTCACATGCTGTAACATCCCAGAAGACTCGAATCTTCTGCGGCACTGATGTGAGAGTCTTAAATGTCACACAGCCAAGAAATCCTCTGAAAATATTTGAAAGTTTGATGGATTGAAATTGTTTTCACAAAAAAATTAAAGAGCAAATTAAGTTTGGGGAGTATGTGTTTCCATTAAGCTCAGAAATTTTTATTTCCCATTTCCTGTAAAAAAAATATAAAAATTAAAATGCACAAAGGTATTTTTTTTGTAGGGCTGAGAAGTTAAGTCTCACATTAACTCTTTGGTGCAAAAAGATGGTGTAAGTCAATGTACAGTGTGCTGCTGAGAAAATCAAATATCACCTAAAGTCATTGGCCAAGAGCATGGAAGTAATGGGCGGCCATTTAAATCCCCGGTCTTTTGCAGGATATGCTAGGTGCGAAATTCCAGCGCCAAAGTGTTAAGGGTAGTACAGAGGCTGAGGGTGTCTGAGAACAGTGCCAAGGAGAATGTTTGAATGTAAGAGGGAAGAAGTGCTTAAAGAGAAGTTTCCATAATCTGTACTTTTCACAAAACATTAGGGAGATAAAATTGAGAATGAGTTGAGTGATCCATGTAGCATGCACAGGAGAGGTGAGAACTACAACCAGAATGTTAACTAGCAAATGAAACCAGGTGGGAGACAGGCAAAGATGGGAGAACAGTTTTGAAATGGATGTTTAAGAAATACAGTATGAATGTGTGGACTGTATTGATGCACCTCAAATATAGATCAGTTGTGGGCTGTTAGCACAGTAATCAGTCCTCAGGGACTGTGGCATTATGTTATGTTCTGTTAAACTTGGCATGAAATACTTTAAAAGTAATGCAGTTTTGACTATATATGACTCAGATGTCAAATATACAGACAGGTCCTTCAGTCTCTAATATTCTTCATGTGATAGGTCACACCATATGCAGTTAAGACAGAAGGATCCTTTAATCAAGCCACAAACAATAACTTTTTAATAAACCTTCTTATTTGTGTATATCTAACCGTTGCAAGACTGTTGCCGTATGTATATGTTTTATGATAGGTGCTGTTTACGGATGGGTGTCGTACTATTTCAGTTGCTGTTGCAACTGGTCTGGCTGATTAACATTCATGTAAGTCCTTTTTACAAATCTGTGTTCAGCTTATCATGAATGCTACTTTTTCTACATGGAACCCTGTGCATGCCATACCAGGATGCTGTGCTATTCTAATATGCAGGCTGGGTGCCATACTGGTATGTTATTCATACAGTGTATGTTAAAAAATTATAATGCTATATGGGTATGACAGTGCATATTTTTTACATATTTCACATTTATGCTGCTTTTTGAAGTAAAGCCAAAATATTAATATTTTTCTCAGTATGTGTTACTAGCCACAAAACTGACCTTACCCAGTAAATGCCTGATTACATTCTTGTGCCTGTCCCCAAAAGGTTGAAAAAGCATGGTAATCCAAGGAGTGCAACCAAGTTTTTGCTTACATGAGGTGTACAAATTGACATCTGTCAATTAGCAAGCCACTCTGCTTATAAAATTGCCTTCCTCTCTCAAACCGATTGTTCTTCCTGGGGCCATTTCTCAGTTGTTGTTGGTTCCCATATTTTCTTGAATGCTCAGAACATCGTGGCATCCCAGAATGATATGTGAAGATGCACCACCAGCATCTCATTCCTCCTGTAGCTCATTATGAAGTTTGTATTAAAGTCATGAAAAGAAAAATGGTCTTGGATGCATATGCATTTTCCACACAAATTTATTGATATGGCTGTTGTTCATGCATAGGTTAATGACTAAGAATGTCATTTAAATACAGCCATTGACGATTAGTGCTATTTGTCATACTGTTCTTTGTTTTATAAGGTAAAATTTTTATGTTTGGGGAAAATATTCCTAAAACTTCTGCAACCAGTTAACATTTAAAATATAGGAAATAATGGGAAATTAATTTTTGTTTTATGAATTTTCCTCTTTGTAGCAGTTCTTGATAATGAATTAAGATCGTAAACCAGGAATTAATGGGTTATACATTGCTACTGTAATTTTCAAGCTTTGGTAAATGGGTTTTTAATTGGTTTTGTGTTTCTGAGATATGGATATAAATACAGCAAAACACTTTTAAATCTTTGGAAACGTTCAAGAATTTGGGCTTTTTAAGTGGGAAGTTACTATTTTGTATTTTTTTACTGAAATTTACATTTATTACACTAGAATATTATTTCACATGAATTTTGCATGAAATAATTTTCACCAGCAAATCACATTTTATTTCTTTCCTTCTTCAGTGATTTTGGATACATTCTTGAAGACAAGGCAGCATATTCTTTTGCAAGCACAGCTAGTAGGTGAAGAGCCCATTTTGTATAGAAGTTCGATTCCAGTATCACATGTTTTTGTGTTTTTATCTTATTCTGGCTGATTTGCTGACTGTTTTGAAAAAGGGTGTCAAGATTTGATATAAACACATTTGAAGTTGGTACAGAAGTGTTAAGTTTTCCAGCAGTTTTCTTGTGAGGAGCATATGAAGTACCATGTACCTTGTTTATAAAGTTCATCTTTTCTTGAATTGAGAGTGACGCAGGTTCTGTACTGGTTTTTTATGTAGTAGCCAGTCATGCAGATCACATTTTCAATGATAGATTGTTTACAGGATGAGAACTGTACAAACATGCAATGTGCAATGACCATAAATGTCATTTCTGGCACAGAAGACTCCAGAATATTGAAATTAAAGTAACTGGTTACACAGTCATGACAAACTTCAGTTAAACCTGCACTTTTTTGCCTTTAAATTGACCACTTGCCTTGAGATTGTCTCTCAAATTTTAAGTTTTGTTAAAATGCATTAACAATATTGTGGACTTAAATTTCCTTCCTAGATGATATGACTAATGTAAAATTGCCTGACAGAGGCTTGTGTTATCATTATGATCTGTTGCAAGCTTTGGTAACATCTTATGTCAGACACAGACGGGTTTCATGAAAATGCTCCTCTCACCAGCCACTATGAGAGATGGCACATCACAAGTAAGCCATGTATATCATGCACTGTGAAATGCATGTGTGGCAATGACCTTGCAGATTAACCTTGAGGCACTGGGAATGTCAAGAGTGTCACTGTACATTTGAAACACTTGGGGAAAGTGTTCAGTATTTTGTTGCAAATGTCACGTTAAAAGGATGAAAAATTTATTGCATCTTGGACATTTCATGCCTGTTAGTCAGCCTGCAACATACTGTTAAGTGGACAACATTCAAGAGGGCAATGTATGTATTAATTGTATGGGAAAATTTTGATACAAAATTATTCTAATCCTTTAGAAGCATGTCTTAAGTGGGGTTGTCTTGAACAGGTTTCATTGTGTATGGACATCTATTTCTTTCTTAATTTTACAATGTAACATAAAAATGGTAATATGAATTTTTAGCTCAATTGGCTTGTGATTCGTTTTGCGTTTAAAATTGATAAATTCAGAACCATGGCCCATCTCTTACATTTATATCTGGCATGTTGGTACCTGTTTGGAGACAAGCATTTTTGTTAAACAGATCTTTGAAGTCAAATTCTAAAGCCTGACTATTAAAAACAAAGATTTTGCACAAATTGTATACAAACAGAAATTATTTTTTAAATAATGTGCCAGTATTTCATATTTTGACTGTCTCACCCATGATGAGTGCTTATTTTCACATACTTTTTCACAAATAATACATAATTCATATAAGGAAAACATTGCACTATGAGAATAAAACCAACATATGCATATTCAGTGTTTCCAGTAACATAACACTGTCATCCATGAACAATCCCAGAAAGATAAAAATCATGATTTTGATCTCATCTACCACATATGACTCAACACACATATGCCCATAACACACATTCATTCTACCCCAATTGAAGTTCAGCTTCAGTACAGTGCAGGCTGCAGACACAACACCACCACTGACAACCATTGCCACATACATGCTATAATATGTAATTTTATTTATCAGTATATTAATAACTTCCTGCACACACACATCTTGTATTTCAGGGTGGTGATATGACACACAACACATGAACACTCCTTAATCACGTAAATTTAGCATAAATAATTTTATCTGTGTTTTATATTTAAACATATATATTGAATCAGATATTTAAAAATCATATTTTATATTTGTACATTGATTTTGATGTCTTTGTAATATATCTTTCGTATAATGCCTCTCTGAAGATGGCCACAAAAGGTGACCAAAACATGTAGGAGGTTTACAACCTCTATAATGTAATAAATTCATATAACTTCATATGCATGTGTTTTTTTCCGGTGGCGAAGCATCAGTGCGTGGTCATGAAATATTTAAAATTGAAAAATAGCAATTTGGATGAGAGCAGTAAAATGCAAGGATGTGAATTAATAGGGTAGTTATTTTAATTTGTACAGCCATTAAATTAATTTAAATACTTATTATATTTGTTTACCAACTTTTGTTTTTATTAAAATACGTGGTTTCAAAAGGTGATTATGTGATGTGATATGGTTGACTTGAAAGTATTTTATGAATGTTATTTTCTGCTACATACAGTTCCAATATTATGAGGCAATTATCCTTCATAGTTTTACATTAATTCACATAAATATTTTTTTATTTAAATTACACTTTTATTTTGCTGCAGATACCCATCTGTTGTACATAAGCTGTGATTTTCTTGGCATCTTTTGAACTTCTGAACCTGCTACATAGCAAGATCTAGATCATTAATGTGAAGTTAATGCATAAAGTACCCTTCCCCATATCATAACTTTTGAACTTCACTGTAGACATGCAACATAGCTGTAAGTTGAGTAGTATATTTTTCCCACCTTTCTTTTTGAAGAGTACAGTTCCAGGTTTTGGAAACATTTTCATTACAGTGTACTGATCAGCTTGTCTTTTGATGTAAAATACTTGCATAGGGAAAGTTATTTTTGTAATATATGTAATAGACACGAATTTGTTGCACAATATTTTTATATGTTAATTATTGCTCTGACATGTTTTGTTCTCAGCTCTTGGCCATCTTCAGGGAGTTAATTTTTTTTTAATATGTGCAGCTTATATGTCAACTTATGTGACAGAAGTTCTACATATACGATTAAAAGTATAATTAAGATTAAAATATTAAAATCCTTAAAATCAGATTATGGTTGAATGCAGTATAAAATTGTTTTAATTAAGACATTGTACTTTGTTGTTTCCAGACATCTGTGTTTAACTTTCCTTGAAATGAAATTGGTCCTGGAATTAAGTTTCAGGTACTTCATGTTCTGGGTATGAATGAAAGTGCTGTATTTCAAAAAAACCTATGAACTCCCTGAAGATGGCCAAGAGCAGGCCAAAACATGTCAGAGCAATAATTAACAAATAAAAACATTGTGCAACAAGCTGATGTTAAATATTATGTATGTAACATAGTTGCACAAAGATGTACAATATTAAAGTTATTTTTGTAAGTTTGTATATATAATTCAGTGTGTAATGGGAGAGTATGTCTAAGAGTTCAGTTAAGAGATGCATGTTTTGTGTTGGAGTTAGTAGCTATTAATAAAGTGAAATATGAATAATATGATTTTAATTAAACATAACCTGAAACATTTATTATTTCTGATGTGTGAGAGCCATTTTCCCACTCTGGGACCTCTGTTTTTTGAGTACTTTTATTTCAGAAGGACAGTAATATTTTGGGAAACCCCACAGTTAACCACATCCTAAGTCAAGATGTAGAAGTCCTGTCCTTGTTCTCTTCACACAGAATTCTATTTCAAAATCCATAATAATCCAAAATTTTTGTCAGGACAAACACTACCTGCTGCACTGTTAAGGTTAAGTAAAGTATTCAATAACCAATTTGCATTTGAGAAATACCCAGCTCTGATATCCAGGATATTGTATGAGATTTCCATAGTTTTCCTTGTTTCTTCTAGTTGGATGCAGAGGCAGTACATTATGGCAGATCAGAAGTAATTAATGGCCCAACATGTATTAAACTCTTTTCTGTCTCCAAAGTGCTGTCCCATGGTATCGGTATGTCTCAATGGAGAGCTCAAAAATGAAGGTTGGTTGGACCTTGTCATTGCACCTGTGTGCATGTCTTAAGTGTGCAGCCCATATCATCAGTCAGGTGCATCCTGTAGTGCCCTGTTCAGAGATCAGAAAACTACAACCATTGTCTGGCTGTGCCATTGTAACATGTCACCACCACCTGGGAGCTGTGATGTAATCACTCGCACACTGAAGCCATGCAGATCTGTATACATTTTCATGGTGTAGAGTGGGAATCCATGGGCATGTTTTCCCATGTTCAGTACCCAAAGCCACAGCTTGCTGATGGCATAGGACTTCCTGCTTGATTCCTAATTGTCACCATCTTAGAAAGGTAACTCCTCTGATGTATTTATTTTGATATCAAGTCTTGGAGGTTCCCATGCTGTGACAAGCTGGAAGATTTTAGTGTCTTTTTCTCCTTATCCCTAGAGTGGCAGGCTAATGCTGGTGGTTCTAGTTCTTATGGCTGAATTGTGGCAAAAAACAGCCACACCATAATAGAAGATAAATGAAACGTAATACAAATACTATGACGGTAAAAACTATGGCTCCATATTTTGTAAAATTTATATTAACAGGAACTAACAGGTCAGTGCACTTAACCTTTTGATATTCAGAAGGCTCTTGATAGCACTACTGGCAAGATGAAAAATGTGTTTATGTTAAACAGCAGAACACACTTGGTTGGGGTTCAAAATGAAAAACAAGCTACTGTTGGAAGACAGATTCTAAGACTTCTGTACTGTACATGTAGAGAGGCATACCCCTCCCCTGTAGTCATTAACACCAAGTGCATTCTTATACCAAACAAGAATGCTGCATTTGTAACTTCTTTTGAGGTTAAGACTGATTGAAGATTTACAGTCTGTATTACTCCAATACTATGAAAACTATCATTAAGAGTGTTCCAGATCCTTCCCCATACAACAAGTTATGTACATTAAGGTATGCTGATCTGAAAGTTCACCAGGCATTTGTAATGTCATAAAATCAAGGTCATTAAAATTTCCTTTTATTGGTGAAGATGCAACAGAGGATGAAGTGGAATATGTTTAAGATGTAGCTGAGAGAAAGAGCTTGTGAGGATATCAAATGGATGGGGTTCATGCCCAATTGCAAACTTTGATATTAGGAGTCTTAATCTGTGGGTTATCTTGTCAGTTACTTTCAATGAATGCTTAATTTTATGTTGGCTTTAAAAGTTACATCTTTGTTGTACTGTTGAGAGATGGGATCTATATAGTAAGGAAGGCATGCTGTCCATACTGATGAAAACTGATCAGTTGTTATGTTTTATGCATAAAATGGGATTGAACTACTCAAGTAGTGTCCAAAATGTTAAGCATAGCAGGTCTGCACATTACACATTATCACATACTCAGATATACAGCAATAACACCAAATTTCAATGCTAAGGACATGACCAATTTTTAACATATGCCCTACATGTTTAGTATGTACTTTCAGTGCATACTAAACATGAAGTCTGAAGTGTTTCACTTTTCACAGCTACTGGTGAAGGTATGGCAATTTCAACTGGGACTAGCCGACTCTCCCATTGTACTGTGTGTCGTGAAAGAAATGCAACTAGCCTCATATATGCTATATTACTGCAGGATTGTAGCAAATGCAAGATTTCGTCACCCAGAACTTGACTGAAAGGAGCAAAGTGGCTATCAAAAGACTGCAATACATGAAGTACTGTCCTTCAATGTGCAGGACTGTTGGAGAAGGAATTTAATAATATTATGCACAGTACAACATGAATACTCATGGTGAAAGTGAATGGTCCAAAATTTCCCAAAAATCTTGGAGCCATCTCATGATATGACCTGTGAACATACTGTTATCTAGTGTTTTATGTTTGATGTATTTGAACATTTTTATATGTATGGGAAAAGGAAACTGTGATAAATGGGTCCCTGTCACCATGGCATGGCACGTCCTCAGGTCATGGATAAAGGAACGGCCTTCAATATGGAGAGTAGCTGCAAATATATTGAATACGCAGTCGCGGACAGCCGACAAGGGGTGGTCCTCCAGTTTGGGGGCTGGGTGAGGTGCTAACAACTTCTCACCATAAAAACGAATCCTGTTATGAAACATTCATACAGAAAGCCTTGGAACTGGACTGATACCTTGGTGCAACCTAAGCAAAGAAAAAGGGACATGAGATTTGGTATGTGAAATATTAGGAGCCTGTATAAGACAGGTTCCTTTACAGCAGCAGCCAGGGAATTAGCAAGATATAAATTAGATTTAGTGGGTGTACAGGAGGTTAGGTGGGACAAAGGGAGCATGGTAAGAGCAGGGGGTAAAAATTTTTTCTATGGAAAAGGAAATGAACATCATAGTTTGGGAACAGGATTTTTTTGTACACCACAGAATAGTATCAGCAGTTAAGACAGTAGAATTTGTTAGTGGTAGGGTGTCATATATATAGTTCTGAGAGGTCGCTGGTGTAATATCATTGTTCTGAATGCGAATGCACCCAGTGAGGAGAAAAGTGATGATTCAAAAGACAGTTTTTATTTTGATTTAGAGCAGGTTTTTTATAATTTTCCTAAGTACCATATGAAACTTAGGGGACTTTAATGCAAAAGTGGGGACAGAATATTTTCAAACTGACAACTGGGAATGAGAGTCTACATCAGAACAGTAATGATAATGGTGTTAGAATAGTAAACTTTGCTGCATCAAAAAATCTAGCTCTTAAGGGCACGATGTACCCGCACCGAGACATTCATAAGTACATCTGGAACTCTCCTGATGGGAAGACTCACAACCATATTGATCACATATTGATAGATAGGAGATGGCATTTGAATACACAGGATGTGCTAAATTTCAGTGGAGCTGACTGTGATACTGATCACTGTCTGGTGGTTGCAAAAGTTAGGGAAAGTTTGGCGGTAAGTAAACAAGCAACACAGACGTTTGATGGGGAAAGATTTAACCTTGGGAAGCCACATGAGCTGGAGGTTAGGAAACAGTATCAGATTGAGATTTCAAACAGGTTTGCAGCTTTGGAAACCTTACATGATAGCAAAGACAAATAGGGCTTGGGAGAACATTAAAGAGAATATCAAAACCTCAGGTAAAGTGAGTCTAGGTCTGCACAAATTGAGCAGCATAAACCATTATTTGATGAGTGTCTACACGATCACCCTTTGTAACTTTGCTGTCCCGACATGCTCAGTCTGGTAGGTGGTCCTCTTACCGGGAGACGTGTGTGGTTCACTGAATCACATTTAGTTTTAGTGATTTTCTTTTTACTTATGTTTTATTTATTCATTTTATTCTTGATATAAAATAATGGAGTGCTATATCCAGTTAAAGAACTAGATCATTTCTAAGAAACTGACATAGTCACTTCTCTGTACTCCCACTTACACCACACTCATACATGACTGCTTTTGCACTGGACTGCTAATGTCCGTTATCAACTCCCAACCATTTCGCTGTTTAAATCTCTCCCCTCCCACCTATCACCAATGGATATGACACATACGTTGACAAATTAAACCCAAAACATACGGCTATGAACCATCCATAACTGACGCCAGCACACCTAAGAAACAAACACATCAAAAATGTTCGGCTACAAGTGTTTAGGTTTTTTTTTATGAAAGGAAGCAGGCTAAAATGCAGTGGGTACATCAACCAAATCAAAGCAATGTAGATAATCTAAACAATGTAAGATGTGAAGATAGCAGTCATTTAAGGAACAAAAAGAAGGAATATCTGAAAGCTAAAATTGAGGAACTTGAAACTAACAGTACGATAAAAAATATTAGGGACTTGTACAGGGGCATCACGGACTTTAAGAAGGGTTACCAGCTTAGAACTAATATAGTAAAGGATGAGAAGGGTGATTTGGTTACAGACTCCTACATATTTTGGCTAGGTGGAGGAACCATTTCTCTCAGCTACTGAATGTATGTGGGGTTAATGATGCTAGGCAGACAGAAATACACGCAGCAGAACCACTAGTGCCTGAGCCTAGTGCTTTTGAGGTTGAGAAGGCTATTGAAAAGTTGAAAGGTCACATATCATCAAGTGTTGATCAAATGCCAGCAGAATTAATTATGTCAGGGGGTAGAACAATTTGATATGAGATCCATAAACTTATTATTTCTATTTGGAATGAGGAGGAATTGTCTGAGGAGTGGAAGGAGTCAATAATTGTACCCATCTATAAGAAGGTTGATAAAACACACTGTAGTAATTATAGAGCCATATCACTTTTGCTATGTACAAAATTTTATCCAACATCCTGCTCTCAAGGTTAACCCCATACGCAGAGGAAATTATTGGGAAACATCAATGTGGATTTCGATGCAACAGGTCAACTACTGATCATACGAGTATATACTTCATTTGTCATATACTTAATCAAAAATGGAAATATAACAAAGCAGTGCATATCAGCTCTTCATAAACTTTAAGAAAGCTTATGATTCAGTTAGGACGGAGGTCTTGTATAATATTCTCATTGAGTTTGGTATCCCCATGAAACTGGTAAAGCTAAAAAAATGTGTCTAAATGAAACCTACAGCAGAGTTTGGGTAAGCAAGCATCTGTCTGACATGTTTCCTATTTGGAATGGTTTGAAACAAGGAGATGCTTTATCGCCATTGCTTTTCAACTTTGCTTTAGAGTACACCATTAGGAGAGTTCAGGTTAACCAGGATGGACTGAAACTGAATGGTACACATCAGCTTCTGGTTTATGCTGATGATGTTAATATTGGGAGGAAGCAGACATACAATAAAGAAAAATGCAGAAGCTTTAGTAGTTGCTAGTAAGGAGACTGGACTAGAAGTAAATGCTGATAAAACTAAATAGTCATATCTTGCAATCAGAATGCAGGCAAAGTCATAATATAAAGACTGATAATAGTTTCTTTGAAAGGGTGGAAGAGTTCAAATAAATAGGAACAACTTTAACAAATCAAAATTCTATTCAGAAAGAAATTAAGAGCAGAATGAAGTCAGGGAATACTTGCTATCATTTGGTGTAGAATCTTTTGTCTTCCAGTTTTCTATCCATAACTATAAAGATTAGGATATACAGAACTATAATTTTGCCCGTTGTTTTGTATGGGTGTGAAACTTTGTCGCTCACATTGAGGGAGGAATGTAGGCTGAGGGTGTCTGAGAATAGGGTGTTGAGGAGAGTATTTGGGCCTAAGAGGGAAGAGGTAACACGGGAGTGGAGAAAACTATATAATAGGGAGCTTAATGATCTGTACTTGTCACACAGTATTGTTTGGGTGATAAAATCAAGAAGAATGGGATAGGCAGGGCATGTAGTGTGTATGGGGTAGAGGAGATGTGTATACAGAATTTTCATTGGGAAACCTGATGGAAAGAGACCATTTGGGAGACCCAGGTGTAGATGGGAAGATAATATTAAAATGGATCTTCAGGAAGTGGGATGTGGGGATATGAACTGGATTGAGCTGGCAGGCACTTGTGAATGCAGTAATGAACCTTAGGATTCCATTAAATGTGGGGAATCTCTTGATTGTCTGACAACTGGTTAGCTTATCAAGAAGGACTCTGCTCCATGAAGTAAGTAAGTATAGGACAAGGAAAATTAAAAGTGCAGTAGTTGTGCTAAAAGTATAAGACCTTGCTGTACAAAATTTAGTCACCTGGACTACCAGATGCCAGGGATCCCTGCAGTGTTGGTGGTTGAGTTGTGGCAGTATATATATTCAAACATCTGCAGTCCTCAATCTAATGTAGCCCATGTCTCTGTATGACAAGCGTGGTGTGTACAGGTGACTGGGTACTGCTGTAACTCCAAGTCTTGTACCTAATTATACTTTATATATTTAAAATACTTGATAACTAAATGTGTTATGACTTATGTATAATGTCCACAATACATTTAAAAATTCACATATTTTGTCTATATTTAAACTGCTATTAGCAGCAGAATATACAAAAGGTAATGAAATTCATATATGTATTCTACCTTATTATAAATGGTTTTAAGTTTGGTATGTACTCCCTGAA
>Ga0131853_10001670_pt1 | contig 39696 bp, 23 predicted proteins | sample TergutLab28metaG_FD_92764 | JGI IMG/M metagenome (GOLD analysis project Ga0131853, IMG submission 92764) | Labiotermes labralis P1 segment gut microbial communities from Petit-Saut dam, French Guiana - Lab288 P1 (version 2) (version 2) | ecosystem: Host-associated > Arthropoda: Insects >...
ACAGACAAGTCGGCACGTTGCGCCCCAACGGCATTGCAAGTCGCGGGGTGCTTATTCGTCATTTGGTTTTGCCCGAAAATCTTGCGGGGACGGATAAATTTGTGCGCTGGGTCGCCGACGAACTCGGCACGGATACCCACGTAAATATTATGAGCCAATACACGCCAAAGTTTATGGCAAACGATTACCCGCCGCTAAACAGACGACTGATCCCCGGAGAATTCGACCAAGCAATGCGCTGGGCGAGAGAGGCTGGGTTGCGGAATTTTCATTGAGGAAGGGAAAGATAAATCGGATATTTTTAATTAAATTCAAATTACTTCGCATAAATACTCTTACATTATTTATTTTGTCTCCGAAATTACAAATAAACAAAGGTTTTTATGCTTGAAAAAAATGTTGACGATGATAAAAAATTGAAAGGGCTGGAGCGATATTCTGCGCGAGATATTGAAAATTGGAAAGAAAATGAAAAAATAATTGTCGCTAAAAGCGATAGCGATGTGGAAGATTTTATAAAAAACTCGTTAAACGGAAATATTAAGTTCGGAGAAATGCGCCTCGGAAGAATTGACAATGGGTTGGCGCAAAGGATACTGAATGAAACGGGTGTAAATTTAAGCGGATACAGTTTGTTGGTCAGAGCCGACGATGTAAGACACGTTTTTAATAAACACGGAAGTTCAAAAGATGAGAATAGTCGAGGGCAACAAGCGATAACCGCACGCGATATAGAGATATTTCCCGAAGTGATTGCAGATTTTGATCTTGTCCGAAAAGGCGAAAACAACACTTTATTATTCACGAAAGAAGTTAGCGGAAAATTAACGGCTGTAAGTATATACGCAAATGGCAGAAGAAGTTTGTCTCTTAAAACTATGTATAAAAGGATAGACAGAAGTGCAACCCAAGCGGCGAATGCTAAACGCTCTCGTCAAACGTCCAAAAACGACTTGGGCGGGACTTCCGATAATAAAATACAAACAAGCAACAAAAAAAGTCAAGAGTAAAACAGAAAATTTGTAAATTTTCATAAAATAGTCCCCAAAATTCCGGAAAATCGCACCGCATCGTAGGGGCGGGGTTGCGGAATTTTCATTGAGGGAGGAAAAATCTGCATTTGTTTTTTTCTGGCAAAAAGGGACGATTAAAAATCGTCCCTTGATAAATTTGAAAAACTAATTTTTATCTACTAACGCCGATTCTTGCGGAATAGGTGAATCTTCTGCCGCTGATTCCCGTTGCCTCTGCGATTATCAAATACGTCCCGTTGGCGACGAAACGCCCTGATTGGTTTTGCAAATTCCAGATAATGGGCAAATGATGATTTGCCCCTACGGCGGTTTCCGTGAATACGACATTACCCAACGCATCCATAATTCGCAGATTTATTGTTGCGGGCTCGGGGGTAATTACCGAAATTCTTGCGAAATCGGAGACAATTGCGTTTTCGAGGAGAATGCCGAAGCGGGTGTCGGTGTTTATGCGTCTGAAAATCGAATTTTGGCTTGGGTTTACCGTAACGGTTGCTATCGGAAAAAAGCCGCCCGGATAACTGATACCGCCTCCTTGCTCGCTGTTTAATTCCCACGATGCCGAATTTTCAGGCAGAGATACTAAGCCGGTTCTGTCGCCTGCGTTGTGCGTGCCGACAGCCGCTTCGGCAGTATAGGCGACAATAGTACCGCCTAATTCGCCTGTATGCGCTCTACCGAGAATACCTTGAATATTCTCTCTCTGTCCAATTATCAAACCACCCGTTATATTTAATACGGAATTGTCGCCCCACCCGATGCCAATCACGGCGAACCAGTTGCTATTACTACCTACCACTCCTCCGGAAATTGTGACGATATTATTTGAGCAATCAAAATTTTGTTGAATTGCTCCTCCTGTTGCGGAATGTATTATTCCTCCGGAAACTGTTAATCGACCGGCAGTATTTCTGGTAATTGCTATATCGTCGCCGGCGCTTATTATTTTTGCACCGTCCACAACCTCAAATTCGCCGCTACCGAAAATTCTTATAGTCCCCTCACCACTAACAGTCCAATCCCATGTGGCGGAATTCGTATATCTTGCCTGCCAAATAACTTTTGAGGTAGCGGGAATATTAAGAGCAATTCTTCTGTCTGCGTTATCAACCGACTCATTACCTGCACTCACAATTGCCACCGTTGCGTTCGCAGGTATCGACAGTGTTCCGTTTGCTCCTGCGGCTATAGTGACAGTAACGGATTCAATGCCTAAGGGAATATCAATGTTATCGCCGTCCCCGTTCCAAACAAATTCATTTGTCGCATTTATCTCTGTCATAGTAAAGGGAAAAACATCACCGTCGGCATTGTATTTAACGCCCGTTATAAGATTATTTTCAAAGTTCCACGATACAGGCGCGTTGTTCGGTAAAAATGACAAAAATTCTTTACCGCCGTTTGTTATTGAGCCGGAGAAATATGTGCTTACAGTAGGAAGAGCAATAATCACGCCGCCTAATTCGCCCGTATGCGCTCTATTGAGAATGCCTTCAGGTCCCGAATTCATATTCCCTCTCGGCGCAATTATTAAACCACCGATGATATTTAACTCGGAATTGTCTTCCCCCCAACTCGTAGTAGGTACAAAAATTACATTTGCAGTAGCGCTGTTGTTGCTTACCACTCCGCCGGAAATTGTGACAATAGCATTTGACCAAGAATTATTTTGAATTGCCGTGCCTCTGTCAGAATGCACTATTCCTCCGGAAACTGTGATTTGACCGCCAACACCAACTCTGTTAATTGCTATATCGTTGTCGGTGTTTATTATTTTCGCACCGTCCACAACCTCAAATTCACCGTCGTCGGCGGAAATTATTACAGCTCCTCCGATCGTCCACGTCGAATCCGTCCTCCAATCCGGCGCAGATGTAGAATTCGTATATCTCGCCTGCCAAATAACTTTTGAGGTAGCGGGAATATTCAGGGAAATTCTTCTGTCACCATTATTGACCGTTTCATTACCCGCACTCACAATCGTCACCGTCGTATTCTCCGGCACATCCATCGTTCCCTCTGCTCCTGCGGCAATTGTTACCGTCGTCCCATTTGTAATTGTCGGCGGCGTGTTATTATTCCACGTCACCTGTCCACACACCACACTCGCGATAATCCCTATCGTCGCCAATACCCTGAAAAGTTTCCTCATAAAACCGCCTTCCCGCCGTTTCCATACGGCAATGTTAAAATTTCAAGCAAGAAACAGCGGAAAGGCTGTTCTGCCGGTAAAATTCGTAATTTTTGCAGTAAATACAGAATACGCCTATGTTTTAATTAGAGAAGGCAGACAGAACAGCCCCGACGGACATTCGTCTTCTCTAATTGTTGATAGAGAATAACATATACGAAAAAACAGAACTAAAATTTCTGCTTCCTGTATTTACTGCACAAGAAAAATATGTTTTGTTTTTGGTGGTTTACGGGATTATTTTGTTTTTGGTGAAAATTTATCGTATGAGATAGACACACGGGTCTGCCCTTACGGTTTCCGTTTCCTGATTTTTTCTAAAACTAACAACCCGTCCAAATCAATTTTTGAAAACGCAAAACACAAAATTGCCGCCAATACATTTTTAAGACTTATCATAAAAACTCCCTTTTTATTTGTTTAATTGAACTTGTTTTCGACTTTGACGACACAAAAAAGAACGCAAAAATTTTGCGCCTGAAAAGGCGTCCCCTTGTAATATCCCCACATATATAATATGGAATATTATATATGTATATGTGTTGTGTTGTTCATTTTCTAATACTCCTTCACAAAATCGGAGTTAATTTCAATGGTTTTTCCGTCTTGTTTTATAACTCCTACGCCGAGTTCGTTCGCTTTTTCAACAACATAGTTGTCAAAAGAAAGCCCTGCAACTCCGAGATACACCCTGTAATTTGCGTATTCGGGGAAATATTTTCTGAATTGCGACAATTTTGTTGTTGCCAAATTTTCTACAAAATTCGGGTGAATACGAGTTTTTGCTTCAATAATCGCAACACTGTCGCCATTTACCAAAACAATATCAAATTCACAAGTTTCCTTTTTCTCTACTTTAAGATTAGGTATTAATTTGTCAAATTTTATTCCCGCAAAAGTAAGGTTTTTAGCAAGCGCGCGCTGAAAAAATTCTTCTGCGTAAAGCCCGTTGTTTTTTCCCATATTGCCAACAAGTTCTTTGAGCTTTTCAAGGCTTTTATCGGCTTTAGCCGCTCGCTTGTCGGCGGCGTCGGAGCGTTTTTGGAACTCTTCTTCGTTTTTCTTTTGCAATTCTCTAATCTCCGCAAAACCTTTCATGTTTTCCGCCATTGCCGCCCTGATTTCCGCCATTTCTTCTTGCCATTTTTCCATAAATTTCCGCCTTGCTTTGTTGTATCCTTGTATCAGTTGCAGATAAAAATACTATATGCGTAAGGACAATATAGCAAATTTTTTAGAAAGAACAATATTCGCTTACAACGAACTCCACTGAATTTCACAGCAAACGCCGTCTTCAAACCAGACGTTCAGGCATTTTTCTTGTGAGAAAAGTAAGCGCAATTTTACCTCTTCGTCTTCGCCCTCTTCCGCTTCGATTTCTTCTTCGTTGATGTCGTTGATGTTCATATTTTGCAAAATATTTTTGACATCTTTAATGCCTTTTCCGATAAGTTTTTTGCCGCCCAACTCAAAATCGTCGTCATCGACTTCTATTGTGCCTAATTTCCATTCGTCTTCTTCGTCGAAATAGAGCGTTGCGCCTAATTCGTCGTAAATCCACGCGACGGTATCGCCGAAATCTTCGCCGTCTGCGCTCGGCACTTCCGAGTTTTCTATTTCGCTTGGCTCGCCTAAAATCTTTTTAACTTCTTCAAAGCGCATTCCAAAACGCAACTCATTACCGAGACCTTTTCCTAATTCAATTGTTTTTTCCATTGTTTTCTCCTTTTTTTTGAAACTTACAGCACAAAAATATATTTTTTTTCCAAGCCCCGCGAACTTTTCTTCATATTCCGTGCGAATATTCCAAGTCGGCTCGTTTTCGTGCAGGTCTAAATTGAGCGAATTTATACGAAGCCCGAAATTATTAAATTCGGATAAAGAATACTCGAAAAATTTGCGATTATCCGTTTTATATTGCAAAATTCCGCCGCCGGTAAGAATTTTTTCATACTTTTTCAAGAAATTTGTATGAGTCATTCGCTTGTTTCTTTGCGATGTTCTTTCCCACGGGTCGCTGAAATTAAGATAGATTTTCTCTATTTCGCCGTTTCCGAATATTTCGAGGATATTGTTTGCGTCGTAGCGCAAAAGTCGCAGGTTTTTTATGGGGTTGTCTATTGTTTTTTCTAAAGCGCGCAACAAAACCGAGTCGAATTTTTCTATTCCCAAGAAATTTATATCTGGATTTTGTTTCGCCAAATTTATTATGAAATTCCCACGTCCGATACCGATTTCGAGGTGTAGCGGGTTGTTGTTTTCGAATATTTTCGTCCAGTTTCCTATAAAATCTTTTGGGTTTGCGACAACGATTTCGGGATTTGCGGCAAGCACACTGCCTGCGCGCGGGATATTTCTTAATCTCATACAATTTGTCCGTAAAAAATAGTTTCCTTAATAATTTCACTGATTGTCGGGTGCGCAAAAACTGTAGTTCTTATATCTTGAACGGTCAAATTTTTCTGAACTATCAACGCCATTACCGCGCTTATTTCTTCTGCGTTGGGCGAAATTAAATGCAATCCTGCAATTTTTCCGCTTTCTTTTTCGATTACCGCTTCGCATAGTCCTCTTTCGCCCGTATCTGTCATTGCGCGGAATTTGGCATTTCCCGAAAGCGGCATTTGGCGGACTTCGTATTGAGTATCTTTTGTCGGCAAAACTCCCACTCTTACGATTGACGGGTCGGTGTATAAAACAGCGGGAATACTTTCGTAATCGAGTGCAAAATCATTGCCAATAATTTTGTTTATTGCGACAAATCCCTCTTGCTCCGCCGTGTGAGCGAGCATTGATTTTGAATTTATGTCGCCTATTGCAAAGCAGTTTTTTGCGGATGTTCGGCAAAATTCGTCGGTTGAAACGCCGTTTTCTGTTATTTGAAGCGACAAATTTTCTATTCCTTTAATAGGCGCGAATTTTCGTCCGTTTGCGAAATATACATTGTCGCCAATTTCGCCGTCAAAGTTTTTTACGAATTCAATTCCGTTTTTTTGCATTTTGCCGACAAGGATATTTACGGCGTTTTGGCTTAAATTTGCGCAAAATTTGTCGCTTTTTTCTAAAACGCGAACTTTACTTCCCAAGGCGTTAAAAATTTGCGCGGCTTCAAATCCCGCTATTCCGCCGCCGAGTATATCGACATTTTCGGGAATTTCGTCTTGAGTTTTCGGAAAGAAAATTCCTTGTCCTTTTGCAACGGAACCGCTTGCGATAATTAAATATTTGCTTTCAATTATTTTGTCGCCTGATTTAATTACAAAGTTTTCACCGTTTTTGGGCAAAATTTCGGCTTCGCTTTCAATAATTTCCACACCGCTCGAAATTAAATCGTGCTTAAGTTTTTGTTGAAAAGAATTGCGAATTTTGTTGAATTTGTTATAAATATTTTCGACAGGGGGATTATCCCCTAAATATATTTTTGAAGGAACGCAACCGCAGTTCAGGCAAACGCCGCCTAAAAGATTTTTCTCGAAAATTATTGATTTAAAATTAAATTCGGAGGCGGTTTTAGCCGCAGAAATTCCTGCAGTTCCGCCTCCGATAATACAAATATCAAGCATCAAAAAATTATTTTGCCGCTTTTGCTGTGGTTTTTTTTGTTGCCGCCGCCGCTTTGGGCGCCGCTGTTTTTGTTGCAGTTGCCGCCGCTTCTTTTTTCGGTGCGGCTTCTTCGGGTGCGACTACGTTTGTCAAATCCAAAACAGAGTTGCTTGTTCCGAATGGAGAAACTACCTGCGGCAAAGTCGCGTCTGAATTCCAACGACCGTCGATAGAATAACCGAATTGATACGCTCTTCCCAAATCAAGGTTTAATTTAACTGAAAAAGCGCCGTCTTTGCCCTTTTTCATTGCCCAAACTTCCCAATTATCCCATTCTCCCGTGAGAATTGCTCCTGCTGCCCCATCAACTGACGGTGTAGTAAAAACAACAGTTGCTTTTTTTGCTTTTGGTGTAATATCAACAGACATAAATACTCTCCTTATGAGTATAAAATTAAAAAATTACGCAAAAAAATACATTTTGTCGTACAAAGCGCGCAAGGAAAATTTATTTTATATTTAAATATTATGTTAAGAAAGTGTTTTTATGGAAGAAATCATCGAAAAATTACCGATTTTGAAGGCAAAAATGCAATTGGAAATTGACCGTGCACGGAAGCGGCGCGCAACTCATATAGTTCAATTGGAGAAATCGCAGGACTGGGAAATTTACAAAAATTTTGCCGACACCATTCTTATAAACAAAAACGCGATAAAAAAAGGAACGGATTGCGCTGAACTTACGGACGCGCTCGGAAATCCGCTGAAAATTACGCTGAACACCGCAATTGGTGCGGTCGATAATGCCGAAATGTATTACAAAAAAGCGAGAAAAGGCAAACGCGGCTGTGAAATATGTGCCGAAAACATAAAAACAGAAGACGCAAAAATCGCCGAATTGCAAAAAAATTTGGCAGTTATCGAGGATTTTTTACAAAACGGATTTTTAGGTCGCGAAAACGAAATACAGAATTTTATCGACAAATATTTATCATCTTCCGCGCAAAAAATTAAGACTAACGAAGAAGCGCCTAAAACACCGTTTCGCAGGTACGTATATAAAGGATACGAAATTTTTGCAGGAAAAACGAGCGCCGACAACGACGAACTTTCCATAAAATTCGCGAAACCCAGCGATATTTGGTTTCACGCGGTCGGATACGCAGGCTCTCATTTAATAATCCGCCGTCCCAAAAACGCTCCAATGCCTCCCGACGAAATTTTGAGAATTGCAGGCGGAATAGCGGTGTTTTTTTCAAAAGCAAAAAATTGCGGATACGTCGAAGTCCACATAGCCGAAGCGCGATACGTGCGAAAACCAAGAAAATCGCCGCCCGGTTTGGTTGTTGTAGAAAGATACAAAACGATGAGGGTAAGCCCCGTTGACCCGCAAATTCTGTTTAAGGAAATGAAAAATGAAAATTAGCATAATCGCCGTCGGAAAAATTAAAGAAAATTATCTGAAAGACGCAATTGGCGAATACCTAAAACGACTTTCCGCGTTTGCCAATATGCAAATAATCGAAATTCCCGACGCGCAATGCCCCGAAAATCTAAGCGAAGCACAAAAAAACATAGTTCTGCAAAAAGAAGGCGAGAAAATTTTAGCACAAATCTCACCGAAATCTTTCGTTTACGCTTTGGCGATTGACGGAAAAAAATTGTCGTCCGAAAAATTCAGCGAAAACATACAAAACAATATGACAAACGGAGTATCGCATATAACATTTATTATAGGCGGCTCGCTTGGACTAAACAGCGAAATTTTACAAAAAAGCGATTTTCGCCTGTCGTTTTCGGATATGACTTTTCCGCATCAACTTATGCGAGTGATTTTGCTGGAACAAGTTTATCGCAGTTTCAAAATAATTGCAGGAGAACCGTATCACAAATAGTATTTTATCCACTTCAAATAAAGTGGATAAATATGAGCAATACAGATTTATCTTACAAAAAAACCATCGGCGCAAAACAATCTTTGCGCCTTTTTTTACACATTTCCGCAATTGCCCCACAATTTTCACCAAAAACAAAATAATCTCCCACGCCACCCTTGCCACAATGTATTTTCACTCAGAGAAAAGCAATGCAAACAAAAAACGAGGAGAAAATAATGCAATTCGCACAAAAATGTCAAATTCCCTTGACAACAGCGAGAGGTCGAAATTACTCTCTCTCTCTCTCTCTCTAATACTCACCCATTTTTATCATTTTTCAAAAAATCTATATACCTATGGTATATAGGCGTTGGGCGTGTTATGTGGGCAAAACACAGAATTCAATTTTTTCGATATAAATTAAAAAGGAGGTTGCTTTATGAAAAGCAAAACTAAAACATTCCTATTGGCAATCGCAATGGTATTTGCGGTAATCACAAGTTCAACAGCAGCGAGCATTGAACTAATCAACGATGAAAATGCTTGGCATACTTATTTTTGGGGAAATGCACAAGCAGAAGTTATCAACAACAGCCCTTTTACGGGAGCATTAATTCCAAACGGCGGTGGAGGCGGATTTTGGCAAGACGGAATTTATGATTGGACTAATGCTACTTCTATTCGTATAACCTACACAAGCAGCCACAATTTTTTAGCTATATTAGGTTGTGAGCAATTCATTTATTACGTTCAATTACCTGCGGGGACAAACAGGACAGAAGATATTTCATTGCTGGGCGTAAATGCCCGTTTTACACGTAGCGATAGAGTTAATTGGGTGCCGCAACAAATAACAATGAACCAATCTATTTTATCTCAAATAAACGGGGCTGTTAATATAGAGTCTGTCGCGTGGGGAGCAACGACAAATATTACCATCACCTCCATTTTAGTGGCAGGATTACAAGTCGCGCCCTCGCACAGCATTACAGTAACGGCGGGCGCGGGCGGAACGATTTCGCCGAGCGGAGATGTTCTTGTCAGAGAGGGAAGAAATCAAACATTTACCATTACTCCCGAAAACGGATATATAATACAAGATGTTAAGGTAAACGGTGTAAGCAGAGGAAAAATAAACAGTTATACTTTCCAAAACACAAGGGGCGACTCTACTATTGAGGCGAGTTTTAGGGCGCTTGCAGATTTTGGGCTGACCGAACTAATCAACGACGAATTTGTTTGGCATATAAACAGATGGGGCAACGAAAACAATGTGTTTGCGAGCAAATTATCAAACAACCCATTAGAGGGCTCAATAAGTGTGAGAACTCCTCACGACGGGGTGAGCAGCGCAAATTTCGACCTTTCTCTTGTGGATTTTGATTGGAGCAATGTGGTAAATATCAATATGACTTATACAAGCGACAGGGAATTTTTTCTTAATTTATGGGACAGCGAAAATGAAAGAGGATATATGCGTCTTATTCCGAGAGGCACAAACGCAAGCATAAACTTTGATTTGTCGGGCTTTACCTTTTGGGACGCAAGTCAAATGCGAGATGTGCCTGCTCACACAGTGTGGGATTTATCAAAAATAACACACCTTGGCATAAACACGCTTTGGGGTGCAACATCGACATCTTTTCAAATAACGTCTCTTTCGGTGGCGGGGTTGGAAGTCATACAAAACACTCACAAAATTACAGCGACGGCAGGAGCGGGCGGAACGATTTCGCCGAGCGGAGAAGTGGTCGTCAGAAACGGAGCGAACAGAACATTTACCTTTACTCCCGACAGGCAATATGTAATAGAAGACGTTAAAATAAACGGCGTAAGCAGAGGAAGAATAAACAGTTATACGTTCCAAAACATAACGGGCGACTCAACTATTGAAGTCCGTTTTGAAATGCCCGATTACACCGAACTAATCAGCGACGAATTTGTTTGGCACGCGCAAACTTGGGGCGCTAATACAACTGCGACAATAACATCAAACAATCCGTTGGCGGGCTCAATAAGTAGCAACAACGAAACGGGCGGCGGAAATATTTCTCTAAATGTTCGCGACTTTGATTTGACGGATGTAAGTAGAATTGATATGACTTACACAAGCGACAGGGCGTTCCTGCTAATATTATGGGACGACGAAAACAGAAGAGATTTTTATCGGGTTATACCCGCAGGTACAAACGCAAATATAAGTTTTGATTTATCGGGTTTTATCCGTAGGACAGGAACTCAAGACCTGCCTGCTCACACAGTTTGGGATTTGTCTAAAATAACAGATGTTGTTATACAGCCACTTTGGGTTAGCGCAGTAGATTTTCAAATAACCTCGCTTGCCGTAGCAGGTTTGAAAACTCAAGCAAGCGAAAATGTCGAAGTTATTTGGGATACAAAAACGGACTTTGTTTACAACGGAAGAGTGCAAGCGCCGACAGCAACGGCAATTACGGCAGACGGAATTCCGTTGCAACTTACGATTTTGGGCGGCGCAACAAACGCAAACAGTTCGCCATACGTCGCAACGGCAATTCTTGCGACAACAAACAGCAATTTCAACTTTAATTTGACGGGCGCAACAAAACAATTCACAATCGCAAAGGCACAAATCAGCCCAATCTTAAACATTCAAAGCGTTGAAGTCGGAAATGCGCTTGCTCCGAGCGTAATCGGAAATCTTGACAATGGCGCAATAACTTACCTTTTTGCAACAAGTGAAAACGGAGAATTTTCTGCAATTGCTCCGACTGCTGTAGGAACACACTTTGCAAAAGCAATGATAGCGGAAACAGAAAACCGTCTTGGCGCGCAAACACCCGTTGTCTCGTTTGCCATACTTTCCGAAACAGCGGCAGAAACGGCAAATGTTGTAGTAGTTTGGGAAGATATAAACGACGACTTTATATTTAACGGCTCAATGCAAGCGCCGTCTGCTTCGGCAACATTGTTCGGACTTCCCGTTCCATTGGAAATTATCGGCGGAATTAACGCGGGAGAACACAGAGCAATCGCCCGTTTGGCAACTCCGAATAATCAGATAATTTTGACCAACTCCGAAAAACCATTTACGATAGAGCCGAGAACGCTTCGCGAAAACGCAATATCGCCAATCAGCCATTTTTCATTTACGGGCAGGCAAATTACTCCGAATGTCGAAGTTAAATACGGCGAAGAAAGTTTAACGGAAAACGTAGATTTCAAGGTTTTTTACGGAGCAAATATTTCGGGAATGGGAAGCGTAGAAATCACGGGTATCGGAAACTACACGGGAATTTTAAGCCGCACATTTGCCATTGCTTCAAGCGGAACACCTATTGTCAGCGTTGTTTGGGGCGAAACGCAATTTACGTTCAACGGCGAAGAACAATATCCCACTGCAACGGCAATGTGGAACGATATAGAAATCGAACTTGAAATTATCGGCAAACAAACAAACGCGGGAAGCCACGTGGCAGTTGCTCAACTTAAAAATCCCGCGCTTGGCATAATTTTGGTGAATAATGTTCGTCCGTTTACCATTAGCCCTAAGAAATTAACGGTAAGTTGGTCGCAACCAAGAACGTTTGTTTATAACAAAATGGTGCAAGTCCCAATTCCGAGCGTGGAAGAGAAAAGCGTTATGTTGCGTGTTGTCGGCGGTCAGTCCGAAGTCGGAAATTATACGGGAGTTCTTGCGCCGTTTGCTCAGATAATTTCGGCAAATGCGAATAATTTCACGCTTGACGAAAGCACCGTCAGCATAGATTATTCAATTACACCGAGAACGCTTTTGGTTTCATTGACCGCACCCGCTAACGACACAATTTTGTTGAACGAAAGAGATTTCGCTGAAATAGAAGACATTATATCTCATTTGAGCGGACTTATCAGATTTATCGGCTTTGCAACTAACACCGAAACGCAAGAAAGCGACAATGAAGACGTTTTGACGGGAGCGCCGTCAATTTCGTTGAGCCCGATACCGACAACACTTTCAGCAGAAGCGCGCGAACAACGTTCAAACGAAACAGAAAGATTGTATTCGGTCAACATAAACACTTCGGCAATGAGCGCAAAAAACTACACCCCGCAAGGTCAAACAGGTTTAGTCGTAAGATTATCACAAGGTTCCACATCAATCAGAAGAACAGAATCCCGCGATAACAGACACGGCATTGTGTTGGAAAATGCCATTGTTTCGGATGTGGCAAGAATTTCGGTAATCACTCCCGAACCCGCAACAATAAACTTGCGAATTTTAGATAATTTGGGGAATGTCGTATTCACGGAAACCGCTACCCATCCGTACGGGCGGGTTTTAAACCCGCCCCTACATTCGTCGGCAATCGTCTGGAATTTGACCAACACCAACGGACGTTTCGTCGCCAACGGCACGTATTTGATTGTTGTAGAGACGCAATGCCTTGCGTCTCCTTCCGGCGGCAGAAGATTCACCTATTCCGCAAGAATTGGCGTTAACAGATAATACAGCCTTTCCAACAATCAAAAAGAACGCGCCCCGCTTAAAATTCGCGGGGCGTTTTCTTTTTTTGCCGACGGTATTCGTCTCCAAATAGTATTTTTGCAAAAAAAATTCACATTTTACACAAACTTAACAAAGACCGCAAGCGAATTTTATTTAGGTTTTTTATATTACCGACAGTTTTTTCTAATTTTTAATAGGAGGTATTATGAGAAAACAGGTGTTCAAATTTATGACAGCCGTTAGTTTTGCGGCATTGTTTATTGTTTCGTGTGCGAGAAACGACGACCAAATTACGGTTGTTTCGCGTGAAGAGGGCTCGGGAACACGTTCGGCGTTTACCGAATTAGCAGGAGTTGTTGACGCTCAGGGAAGAGATATGATGACTGTTAACGCAGAAATCAGCAACAACACATCGGTTGTGATTAACGCTGTAATCGGCAATACGCGTGCAATCGGATATATTTCGATGGGCTCGCTTAACAACAACATCAAGGCGCTGAAAATCGACGGCGTTGCGGCAACTCCCGAAATGGTAACAAGCGGCGATTATAAAATTGCCCGTCCTTTTCTTATCGGAACAAAAAACGAAATAACTGAAGTCGCTCAGGATTTCATCAATTTTATGCTTAGCGCAAACGGACAGCAAATTGTTGCATCGCGTGGATATATCGGAATTCAAAATACGGGCGAATTTGTATCAAGCGGTGTTTCGGGGCGCGTTGTAGTTGCGGGTTCGTCGTCGGTTGCTCCACTTATGGAAAGATTCAGAGAAGCGTATATGGCAATAAATACAAGTGCCACGGTTGAAGTTCAGCAAAATTCTTCGTCGGCGGGAATACGTGCGTTGCAGGAAGGGATTTGCGACATTGCTATGAGTTCCAGAGAGCTGAGACCTGCCGAAATTCAATCGGGTATTACTCCGACCACCGTTGCGCTTGACGGAATTGCAGTTATAGTTAACACGGAAAATAAAATTGACAATTTGTCTCTTGAGCAAGTAAGAGGAATTTTCTTGGGTGAAATTACAGAATGGAGCAAAGTCAGGGGAGCGAATTAAATGTTTAAAACCAAAGAAAAAGCGGCGGAAATCGGATTTTTCATATCGGCAGCCGCCAGCATATTGTGCGTTGCGCTTATCTGCATATTTTTGTTTGCGGGCGGAATTCCTGCGATATTTGAAATAGGATTTTTCAACTTTATCTTTGGTATGGAATGGCGTCCTACCAGCCACGGGAAATTCGGCATATTTCCAATGATAACGGCAACAATGCTTGCGACATCTTTGGCGCTTTTGTTTGCTGTTCCCGTCGGAATTATGACGGCTGTTTTCTTGGTGAAATTCTGTAAAAAGAAAATCAGTAATATATTAAGCCCGATGGTATCGCTTTTAGCGGCGATACCATCGGTTGTTTACGGCTTTTTCGGAATGGTGGTTATCGCTCCGATAATCGGCGAATTGTTCGGCGGAAGCGGTCGCTCGCTTATTGCCGCGTCAATAATTCTTGCAATAATGATACTTCCGACTATAATTACCGTTTCACAAGCGGCAATACGGGCTGTTCCCGAAATCTATTACGAAGGCGCGCTCGCCCTTGGCGCAAGCAAAGAAGAGTCGATGTTTTTCGCCACTCTTCCCGCGGCAAAATCGGGAATTATCGCCTCTGTCGTTCTCGGATTAGGACGTTGCGTCGGCGAAACAATGGCAGTAATAATGGTAGCAGGAAACCAAGTGCGAATTCCGGGCAGTTTATTTGACGGTGTAAGAACGCTCACGGCAAACATAGTCCTCGAAATGGGCTACGCCGAAGGTCTTCACCGCGAGGCGCTTATATCGACCGCAGTAGTTCTTTTTGTGTTTATATTGATGATAAATTTCACTTTCGCGGTGGTAAAAAAGAGGATTTGAGAAGAACAAAATTGAGCACAATTGTTTTGTGCTCAATTTTGTTTTTTAATTCTTGTTCAATTTCAACATTGTTTCTCCTGAACCTCCTCTTGGTGGTATAGGCTTTAGCATCGACGAACTACTTGTTCCTTTTAGTTGATGCCCTTGCCTTAGGCTGTTATTTCGAAGTTGGTAGCCTTCAATTGCTAATTTTCTCTCGTTCATCGCTTTCTCCTTTCTGCTCATTAAAAAGTTCAATATACTCTATTTCGTCATAATTTATTAACAACCCCTTTGTGTCGGGTGTTTTTTCCATAAATATTCCTTCTTCATTAAGTCTCCAAACTTCTTCTAAATATAAATCTTCTTTTTCAGGGTAAGATGAAGCAAATGAATCACCTCCATAAAGACCGCCTATAATTCTTTCATTTTTTAAGTGAATTAGTACAAAAAAACGAACTTTTTGGTTGCTAAAAAAGTAATCCCAAGATTTGGGTATTGTGCTGATAGTTTTATCTTTTATGATATTAAATCCTAATATCAACTTTAAGAATATTGGACAAATTATTGAAAGCACAAAAAGCAAAGGCACTAAAAAAATATCGGATAAACATACCATTGAGGTAAACCAAGATACAAAAATATAGTAAGCGCCTCCAAATATAATTGCTTCAATCAAAGAATTTGTGATCTTCACTTTTTCCGACGGATGTATTAATCCCCATACTTTCATAGAAATAAATCCGGGGGCTACAAAAAGCATAATCAATTTAATTGTATTTTCATTCAGAAATTCCAATTTAACACTCCTCCAATAAGCAATATTAAAATATCAATGAAATAAATATAATAAAAAATCAAGTGTTTTGTCAAGCTTTTTGATTGAAAATTAAAAACTCAACCGTAATAGTTGTTCCTTTTCCCTCAACGCTTGATAAACTTATCGTTCCTTTGTGGATTTGAACGGCGTGTTTTGTTATTGCGAGACCAAGTCCCGTGCTGTTTTGTCTTTGGCTTCTGGCGCTGTCCACTCTGAAAAAACGCTCGAAAATTCTGTGTTGCATCGAAAGCGGAATGCCTATTCCTGTGTCGGATACGGATAAAATTGCGCGCTCGTTTGTTGCGTCTATTTTTACGCTGATTTTTCCGCCGTCGCAATTGTATTTTACTGCGTTTACTAATAAATTCTGCAAAATTACGTCTAAAAGTCGCGGTATTGCGTTTATTTCTGTGGTTTCGCCTGTAAGTTCGCAAGTTATTTCTCGCTCTGTTGCTTTTTCGCTTATTTGATTGATGGCGTTTTGTGCAAATTCGTATAAGTTTACTTTTTCAAAGGAAAAAGCGCTGTTTTCGTCGAGATTTGACAGTTGAATAATGTCGTTTATAAGGTTGAGCAAATGCTGTGCTTCCGTGTAAATTTTACCCGAAAAATCTTTAATGTCCTCGGGTTTGGCAATTCCCTTTGTTATAATTTCGGAGTAGCCCGAAATTACTGCAAGCGGCGTTTTCAGTTCGTGGGAAACGTTTGCGGAAAATTCGCGGCGCAGTTTTTCGCGGTCGGCTTGCTCGCTTATGTCCATAAGCAAAATGGCAATTCCTTGTTTTTCTCCCGCTTTGTTGATTATAAGCCCTGCAAACATTCTTATGGTTTTGCCTTGAATTTCTATAATTGTCTCCATTTTTTTTACGTCGTCTGCGAATTTTATGCCTTGGCGAAATTCTTCTTCTCTGCACAAAACCAAAACGTGTTTGCCTGTAAGATTTTGGATTTCTTCTTCTGCGTTGTCGCTTTCGCGCTTGCTGTTTTCGCCGTCCAAAATGTTAAGAGCTGTCTTATTACACGACAAAATTCGATAATCGACGTCTAAAATAATCAAGCCTTCGTGCATATTTGCCGTTATGGTTTCAAAGTGTTTTTTGCGTTTTTTCAGCTTCTTGATTTGGGCTGAGGTCTCGGAGTTTTGCCTTTGTGATTTTACTAAAATCGGCGCCAACTCGTCGTAAACATCGCAATCTTGCGGGCATTCCAAATCGATTTTTTCTATGTCTCGCGTGATTTTTGAGATGACAAATTTTGTCGCAGTTGATATGGCAAAGAAGTAAAATCCGACTAATGCTGCGCCTATAATAACTATGAAAATATTTGCGAGATTATCACCATAATGAATAAAAGCTAAAGTTATCGCAATCAAGACTGCGCTTAGAATTAAATTTGTCCAAAAAATCAGGAATTTCATTCGGGGCTCCCTATTTTGTAGCCGACCCCGCGAACGGTTTGTACGTGTTTTCCGCCGTCGCCTAATTTTTTTCTTAAGCTCATTATGTGCGCGTCCACCGTGCGCGTTTCCATAGCGTAATCGTAGCCCCAAACTTCTGTTAGAATGTTTTCGCGGCTGTGAACAATATTTACGGAACGAAGCAAAAATACCAGCGTATCAAACTCTTTTATTGTAAGAACGACTTCCTGTCCGTTAACCAAAACCAAGTGTTTGGGAATATCGACCGATATGTTTTCAAATGAAATAAAGTTATGTTTGTCGGACGATTTTTGCGTTCTTTTAATAAGGCGCTTTACTCTTGAAATCAGCTCCATTATTCCGAAAGGTTTTGTAATATAGTCGTCAGCGCCACTGTCGAGCCCCATTACTTTGTCGTATTCCGTGCCTTTGGCGGTGAGCATAATTACAGGAAGGTCGGCAGTCGTTTTCGCTCCTCTTATTTTTTTCAGAATGCTTAATCCGTCGTCGCAGGGGAGCATAATATCCAATATTACAAGGTCGGGTTTATTGACGCCCATTACGGCGAAAAAATCGTTTCCGTCGATAAATCCCTGACACTCTATTCCCGAATTTTTTAAGGAATAAATTATAAGTTCGCGAATTGCACGGTCGTCTTCTACGATATATACCATAATCTTCTCCGATTACGCTTCTTGGATGGAATATGCAACAACTTTTGCGATGTTTTTTGCGTGGTCGCCTATTCTTTCGAGGTATTTTGCCGCCTGAAAAATATCCAAACACAGTTCGCCGTTTTTGCCGTCTTCGTCAATTCGTTTTATAAGCCCTTGCTTTATGTCCTTAAAATGGTTGTTTATAACGATATCGAACATTATCACGTTTTTTGCTTCTTCCACATCGTTTTTGATTAGGCAATCCACGGCGTTTGAAATGATTTTTGCTACGGATTTCGCCATTTCTTCCATATATTTGCCGACAAAATGCCGTTGTTCGTCGCTGGCGTTTTCAAACAAATACGAGATGCTGGCGGCGTTTGCTCCGATGCGCTCCATATCGCCTATAAGTTTTTGTGTGGTCGTAATAAAACGCAAATCGCCTGCGACAGGTTGCTCTCTTATAAGAAGTATAATGCAAAGTCGGCTTATTTCGCGCTCCATATTGTCAATTTGTTCTTCGATGGCAAACGTTTTTTTCCGCATTTCCGAATTGTTGGTCACAAGTCCGTTAATTGTGCTGTTAATTGCATATTCGCAAAGTGCGCCCATTTCTGTCATATCGCAACGAAGTTTTTCCAATTGTCTTTTGTATGATTCTCTCATCCAAATCTCCCTGTTATATAGTCCTCGGTTTTTTTATTTGTCGGTTTTGTGAATAATTTTTCCGTTCTTCCGTGTTCGATAACTTCGCCCAAAAGGAAAAATACCGTTTCGTCCGAAATTCGTGCCGCCTGTTGCATATTGTGGGTTACAATTACGATAGTGTATTTTTCTTTAAGCGTTTCCGCCAAGTCTTCAATTTTTGACGTGGAAATCGGGTCAAGCGCGCTCGTCGGCTCGTCCATAAGAAGAACTTCAGGCTCTACCGCAAGCGCTCTGGCTATGCACAAACGCTGTTGCTGTCCGCCCGAAAGTGCGAGTGCGGGCTTTTTGAGACGGTCTTTTGTTTCTTCCCAGATTGCGGCGTCTATAAGCGATTTTTCGACAATCATATCGAGTTTCGCCTTGTTTTTTATGCCGTGAGTACGGGGTCCAAAAGCGATATTGTCATAAATGCTCATAGGAAAAGGGTTTGGCTTCTGAAACACCATTCCGACGCGTTTTCTGAGCAGATTTACATCGACCGAATTGTCGTAAATGTCTTGTCCGTCAAAGGTGATTTTTCCTGTTATTCGGCAACCCTCAATCAAATCGTTCATTCTGTTGAGAATTCTCAGAAACGTCGATTTTCCGCAACCAGACGGTCCTATAAGCGCCGTTATTTCGTTCTGTTTCATAGCGAAATTCACGTTTTTAAGCGCTTGGAATTCCCCATAAAACAAATTCACGTTCTCGCTGACAATTTTGTTCACAGACACTCCTTTTATTTTTATTTTTTTGGGAGACGTAAGCATTACGTCTCTACATTTTATTACCGTGTTTTTCGTTCGATTTTTCCTGCAATGTAATACGAAAACGAATTCAGCAAAATCACTATTATGAAAAGCACCGCCGCTGTGGCAAACGCCTCGTTTACATTCATTCCTTCCGTCGAAATCGAATACAAATGCACTGCAAGCGTTCGTCCCGATGATACCGAAATTTCTCCTGCGTTGTTTGTGAAAACCCTGACGATTTCGGTTGCCGTTCCCGCCGTAAATATGAGCGCCGCTGTCTCTCCCAAAATCCGTCCGAGCGATAAAATCACTCCCGCAAAAATTCCGTTGGAAGCGCTCGGAAGTATTACTTTGAACGTTGTTCGCAGTCGTCCTGCGCCAAGCCCGAAACTTCCCTCGCGATACAAATCGGGAACTGCGATAAGCGCTTCTTCGGCAGTTCGCATAACAAGCGGCAGGGTCATTATTGCAAGGGTTAGTCCGCCCGCAAGCACCGAATATCCCATCTGCAAATATATAACAAAAAACATCATTCCGAAAAGTCCGTAAACTATAGACGGTATTCCTGCAAGCGTTTCGGCGGCAATTCGTATAAATTTCACAAACTGATTTGAGCGCGATGCGTATTCCGTAAGATAAACCGCCGAAAATATTCCTATCGGAACAGAAAGCGAAAGAGCGATAATTACTACCACCACCGTATTTATCATAGCAGGAAAAAGTGATACATTATCGCTTGTGTATTCGAGTGCAAACAGGCTCGGAGTGATATTGACAAGTCCCATAATAAGTATATACGCCGATATGAAAAGTATAGTGCAAATGGTCATTGTCGCGCTGAGATAAACACAACTGCGAAGAAAAATTACAAGCTTCTTAGGTTTCGCTTTCATAAAGATTTTCCATTCCTCCATCCTTAGTTTTGCAAGAAATTACGTATTAAATGTCAAGTTTTGTTTGCAAGTTTTGTAAAGTTTTGGTAAAATTCATCTATGCCCTGAAACCCCGCGCCTTGCCAGCAACGTCGCGTCTCTCGAGTACAGCGACAACAACGCCTCTATATACGCAATTCTTGCTCGCGCTTCGTCGAGGTTTGCCGATACTACGTCGCGTTGGACTTGGAGGACGGCGTAGCCTGTGGAGCGACCTACTCTTAATTTTTCTTGCTCGGCTTCTAATTTTTGTTTTTGCAGGGTGGATACAAGTTGCGCGGTTTCTATTTGTCTGTGCGCTCGCGATACTTCGAGGTGTGCGGAGCGTATTTCAAAATCTATAAGGCGCGAGAAGTTGGATATTGCTAATTGTCGTTGTTGAGACGTGTATTGCGCCGCTCTGTGTCTTTGCCGAGCCGCGCCGCTTGTTATCGGGAATTGAAGTTGCAAGCCTGCGCTGAATCTTGGGTCGGAATCGTTTGGAAATATTGCAAACGTTTCGTTGGGCGACGTTCCCTCAAGCGCAATGAAAAAATCCAAGCGGGGGAGAAGTCCGTTTTTTGTTTGGATTAAGTCCAACTCTCCGCGCTCTGCCAAAAGATTTGCTTGTCGCAAGTCCTGCCTGAATTCTTGCGCCGCGAGTATGTGGTCTTCGAGATTATCCGCTTCGCCTAAAGTTAAAGTGCTGTCGCTGAGAATAATTTCTTTATCGAAAAATTGCGGGGCGTTTATCAGAAATGCAAGATTAAGAGAACGTTGTTCGCGGGCGATTTGCGCGTCGAATAGCTGTTTTTCGCGCGAGGCGACTTCGGCTCTGATTGTGATAAGGTCTATTGGAGCGACAGTTCCTGCGTTAAGGCGTTGCTCGGCTTCAAAAAGTAAGCGGTTGGCAAGTTCTAAGGAATATTCGAAAATTTGCAATTCTTTATTGCTCAGCATTAACGCCCAATATGAGCGTTCGACCTCCGCAAAAAGCCGCTGAGCATAAGCGGACAATTCTTCTTGGCTGATTTCGAGGTCAATGCGCGCTCGTCTGACAGGGGCGAGATTTACGCGAGTTCCCAATCCCTGCAAAAGCGATTGCGTTATGGTGATTCTTGCGGTCGCGTTGGAATCGCGCGGAGCAGCCCAAGTTGCGCCTCTTGTCGAAAGTTCTATGTTTGTTCCCGTGGGGGCGGTTTGGCTTAACGCTATGCTTGCTCGGTTGTGGTCGAAAAACGGCTCTTGCGCGGAATATGTTGCAGTGATTGTCGGCTCGAATGCGTATTGGCGTTCTCGGATAATTGTTCTTGCGATGTCGGTTCTTATTCGTTCTATGGCGAGGAGGGGATTGCCGTTTACAGCCATATTCAGCGCTTCTTCTAAAGATAGTATTATGGCATCAGAGCGACCGCGATGGTCGTCCCTACGGGGATCTGCCGTAGGGGCAATCCCCTGTGATTGCCCTAAATTCCGATCGTTTACAGTGTTGTTTGCAGTGTCGTCTATTTGAGCGAACGCGGTGCAAAAAATCAGTAATATTATTGCGAGTATTTTCATTGTTTTACCTCCAATGTCGCGAATGCGGGGGCTTTTTTTCGGACTAATTTTTGCTCTACGAGAGAGTAAACCACGGGGATAAGCACGAGCGTTATTACTGTTGAAACCGTAAGTCCGCCGACTATAACGCGAGCCATCGGGACTTGCGCTTCACTGCCTTCGCCTATTCCTATCGCCATCGGCATAAGTCCGAGTATGGTCGAAAGGGCGGTCATTAGGATTGGGCGCAGACGGCGTTCGCCCGCTTTTTCTATCGCTTCAAAAAGTTCCATTCCTTTTTCGTGGTGCATTCGATTTATGAGGTCGATTAGGACGATTGCGTTATTTATTACCACTCCTATTAGTATTATACAGCCGATAAACGCCTGAAGCGTGAAAGGGGTGTTTGTCAAAAGCATTATTGCTACAACGCCCGTTAAAGCCATCGGAATTGAAAAAAGGACAACAAACGGGTCTTTGAACGACTCGAATTGTCCTGCCATAACAAGGAAAATAAGGGCGATTGCAAGCGCTATGCCGAAAAATAACTCGCGCTGGGCTTTTTGCTGTTCTTCCCAGTCGCCGCGGATTAACATTACAAATTCCTGCGGGACGGTTATTTCGGAAATTGCCGCTCTTACGTCGTTTACAACGCTTCGCATATCGCGCCCCGAATAACTTATATTAACGCTTACAATTCGTTCTCGGTCGCGGCGTTCTATGCGCGTGGGACCAACTCCAGCCTCTATTTGCGCCACGCTTTGCAATAATACGGGATTGCCCGCGCTGTTTATTATGGAAATGTTATTTACGTCGGTCAAGGTTTGTCTGTCGCCCTCTGCAAGACGAACTATTACCTGAAATTCTTTACCGTCCACTCGAACTTGCGTTGCCGTTGTTCCGCCTAAAGCCGTCTGAATTGTCTGTCCGATTTGGATTGCCGAAAGTCCCATTTCCGCGGCTTTGCTTCTGTCGATTATAACGCGAAACTCGGGCATTCCTTCTTCGCGGCTTATTTGGACGTCCGTTATTCCCGCAATGTCTTGGACTGCCGAGCGTACTTGTTGGGCGAGCGCTTGACTTTGTTCCAGATTAAAACCTCGAATTTCTACCGCTATAGCCTCGGTTGTCGCACCAACGCGCATTATCCATAAGCCTTGCCCTTCGCGAACTCGCACGGTTGCGCCCGGAATGTTTGTCAAAAGAGGGCGGAGGTCGTCGGCGACTTGCGCGGAAGAACGTTGACGTTCGTTTGGCGGAACAAGTCCCGTTCGCATTGCCGAGCGGTTTAAGCCCTGTTGTCCGCCGCCGAGCGTTCCGCTTACGACTGTCAGAGTAAAGTTTACTTCGGGAACTTCTTCGCTTACTATTGCTTCGATTTGACGAACGGTTGCGTCCATTACCTCTAATTTTGTGCCTGTCTCCATTTCGATATTTACGCGCACGTCGCTTTCGTCGGCTACGGGCATTAAGTCCATACCCACAAGCGGAAGCGCGAGCAGAGAAAGCAAAAACAGCACCGCAACGCCGACCACTACGGTCATTCGATTTCTGAGCGCCCAATGTATTATTTTTCGATATTCGCGCTCCATTTTCACATAAAAATTCTCGCTTGCGTTAAAAACTTTGCTTAAAATCGGGTTTTTCACTTTTTTCGTGCGTTGAACGCTTTCGTCTTTCAGGAATTTTGAAGTAAGCATAGGAACAAGGGTAAGCGCCACAAAAAGAGAGCAGAGAATAGAGAATCCGACGACAAACGCAAGCGATTGGAAGAGTATTCCCGTCATTCCGCGCATAAATATTACGGGGATAAATACCACGAGGGTCGTTAGGGTTGCCGCTATAACCGCCGAAGAAACTTCGCTTGCGCCTTGTATCGCTCCGTCGATTGCGTTCGCGCCTTTTTCGCGTTTATGAAATATGTTGTCCAAAACGACTATGGCGTTGTCCAAAAGCATACCAATTCCGAGAGCCAAACCGCCGAAAGTCATCATATTAAGGGTAAATCCGCTGAAATAAACAAGCGAGAAAGTAGCGACCACCGAAATAGGAATTGCCACGCCGATTATGAGGGTTGTGGTAATGTTTCGCAGGAACAAAAGTATTACTAAAATTGCTATTGCGCCGCCCAAAATTAAGGCGATTGCCACCGAATTTATGGAATTTCGCACGTATTGCGCGTTATCGACCATCGTTATTATTTGCAAGTCCTCGAAATCTTCGTTTATTCGGCGGATTTCGCGCTGAACTCCGTCGGCGACCGCGACCGTATTTGTGCCCTCCTGCTTGCTTATGGAAAGCCGAATGCCCGGCTCGCCGTTAATTCTGGTGAGCGAGCGCACATCCTGAAATCCGTCGCGCACGTCGGCAATATCCGAAATTCTTATGGGAACTCCGTTTCGCACGGTTATCACGGTATTGTTTACGTCGTTTACGCCTTTGAATTCTGCAAGCGTGCGCACCGTAATTTCGCGATTGCCCGAAGTAATTGCGCCCGCGGGAACGTTTCTGTTTTCGCGACGAAGCGCCGCCACAACCATATCGGGAGAAATGCCGAACGCGTCCATATTTGTCGTGCGTAAATCAACGTGAATTTGCTTTCTTTGTCCGCCGCGAATGTCCACCGTCGCAACTCCGTCCACCCGTTCCAGACGATACTGCACTTGGTCTTCGAGAATCTGCTGAATTTCGTGAATATCTTTGTCCTGCACGGTAATGCCGAGTATCATTATCGGCATTGCGGCGACGTCGAATTTGCGTATCATCGGTCTGTCAACTTCTTCGGGAAGCGCGCCTAAAATGCGGTCTATTCGGTCGCGCATATCGTTAACGGCGTTGTCTAAATTTACGCCCCAAGGGAAAGTGACTCGCACCTGACTTCGCCCTTCCTGAGAGGTGGAATTGACCTCTTCTATACCCTGAATTCCCGCAAGAGCCGCCTCTATCGGTCGTGTAACAAGTTCTTCGACTTCTTGCGGTCCCGCGTTTGAAAAAGTCGTAATTACGCTTATTGTCGGCATTGTGATTTCCGGCATAAGGTCTATGGGCAAACGCGACAAAGAAAACGAGCCGATAAGCATTATTATAAGGTATATAACCGTGATTAAAATCGGTCGTTTAACAGGAAGCGATATAAATGAGTGTTCTCTTTCTTTCATTTTTTAATTTCCTCTGCTTCCTCGTTCTCTGTTGCCGCTTCTTTCGCCTCTGTTTTCCGGAACGTCTGCGTTTGTTATATTAACCCGCGCGCCGTCTCGCAATAGGTGCTGACCGAGGGTTATCACTTTTCCGTCTATATTTGCGGGAGAAACTATTTGTACAAATCGCCCGTCGTAAATTCCTGTTTCTACCGGCACAAATTTTGCTCTGTCGCCATCGACCACAAAAATTGCCGCGCCGTTATTTACGAGCGCCGACGACGGTATTGTTTGCGCGTTCGGGTCGCTTTCGAGAACTATGTTTATCCGCGCCGACATTCCCGGCATAAGCAGATGTCTGTCGTTTTTGAGGGCGACTTCGACTGCCGCTGTTCGGGAAGCCGCCTGAAAAAACGGGGCTACTCTGTAAACGCTGCCCTCAAAGGTTTCGTTCGGGACTGCGGTGCTTGATACGGTCGCTTTTTTTCCTATTGTTATGCTTCTGTAATCGCGCTCGGTTACGGCGAGTTCTACAAAAACCGTGTCAATGTCCACAACTGTTATGATTGGCGCGCCCGCTGTAAGCAATGTGCCGCCGTCGATATGCCGTTGCGCCACAAAACCGTCTTTTGCGGAGCGAATTATTGTGTGTTGAAGATTTGTTTCACGCTGTCTCATTGTCGCTCTTAAAAGTTCGCGCCGCGACCTCTGGGCTTCGACTTGCGCGTTTATCGCACCGAATTCCGCTCTGGACACAATTCCCTTGTCGAGCAAATCCTGCGCTCTGTGAAGTTCGGCTTCCGAGTGAGCCAGCTGAGCGTCTATTTCATTGACTTGCGCGCGCGCTTCTTCTAAGGAATTCTGGAATTCTATGTCGTCTAATCTTGCGACGATTTCGTTTGCGCGCACTCTGTCGCCTATGCGTTTGTTTATGCTCAAAAGCCGTCCGCCGACCCTTGCCGACACTACAAAATTGTGCGAGGCTTTAACCGCCCCCGTAAATTCGCGGGTTTCGGTCATCGGACGAAAAACAGGATTTTGCGCTTCGACCGCGATTACTCTGTCGCGCCCTCCGCCTCCGCCTGTTGTTGCATTGTCCGAAGATGTAATAAGTCTTGCCGCGATAATTGCCGACAATGCGACAACTGCGAAAATTAAAATGATAGTCAAATGTTTCTTTTTCAAAGCGTTCCCTCTTTTTATTTTATTGCCATATTATTTTCTGTATTTGAGATAGTGAAAATACTATTTGTTACATATTTTTACTACCTTGCCTCGAAATCGCCTTTTCCCTCGAATACTATGGCGACAAATTTTATGTCGTCTCTGCCGATAAAACGAGGGTCTTTTTTGTATTTCTCTATTTGAGCCGTCGCCTCGGCGAATTTTGCTTCTTTTTCGCTTTTTGTCGCTTTGGTTTTAATGTATTTCAACTCAAAAACGTATTCAAATTTAATATCCTTAATGGCGTGGTGTTTTTGCAGGTAAACGTCGGAATAGCCGTTTTGGGTTTCGTTTTCGGAAACGGGAAGATATAATCTGCTGTTAAACAAAGTCGCAAGCATCATAACTTTAATATACTTTTCGTCAAAGTCGATAAGGTCTCTGTTTGAAAGCCGTTTCAGATAATTTTCCGCGAAAAAATCCAAGTAGGACTTGAAATCGCCGTCAAACGCCATTTTTCCCGTCGCCTCTTCTAATAAATTATTGCTTACCGGTTTTTCATTGAAACTTTGCGAATATGAAACAATATATTCCCAATAAAGCGTTTTTATTGAATAATTCGGGATTTTTAACCAAGGTCTGCCTCTTACTGCCTCGCCGATAGTCAGCATTCCCAAGTAAAAAAACAGGGAAACAAAATACTCTTCGCTTTCGAGTTTGTCCAAGGAAAATTTTTCGATTATATTGCCGTGCGTTCCTCCGTCTAAAGCGATTTGCAGTATTTTTTTTCGATTGTTTTCGTTTTCCGCAAGTCGGCGCAAGCGTTCGTAATCAGTTTGCAAATTGGTATCAACCACTTGCTTTGGCTGTTTGTTTGTGATTGAAATTTGATTAAAAATAAACAAAATCATTTGAGAGTTGTAAACCTTGTTTTCTCCGTCTTCGTTGAACAGATAGCCGTTGTAATACGCTTCCATATCAACTTTTATCAGATTTTTATCAACGCCTGTCTCGGACATCATTCGCTCAACTTCTTCTTTGGTAAAGCCGAACATTTCGTTGTATTTGGAATATAAACTGTAGTCGGTGGACATATTAAAGCCGCTTGTTAGGTCGTTTATCATCATCGGGCTTATACCTGTTATGAATATTCTTTTTACGACGGAAGAAGTGCCCGCTTTCAGCGATTCGTAAAAACTGCGAACTATGCCGCCGGCTTTTACTTCGTCTATATAGGACTTTCCCATTGCTATAAGATTGTTTGCGAAATGGTCGTATTCGTCTATTATTACAAATATGGGAATATCGACGGATTTTGCCGCTGTGTAAGCTAAAACCATTGCTCCGATACCGGGATTATTTTTTCCTAATGAGCTTAACAATTCTTCGTAATTTTGGAAAGTGTTTTTATATGTGTAAAGAAAATCTCTGACAGCTTCTTGCACCTTGATTGAAAACGAATCCTTAAATTCTTCGTGGCTGTCGGTGTTTAATCCGGAAAAATCAAAACGAATAACGGCGTATTTTCCTTGTTCCGACGTTGGGTGTTTGCCGATATAAAGATTACCGAAGAGGGCTTCAAATTTGTTTTTTTGCTTTATACAATAATAATTTTCCAACACCGACAAAAACAAACTTTTGCCGAATCTGCGAGGGCGAATGAAGAATTGGTACGAATTGTTCTCGTTTTCCAAAAGTTCAACAAAACGCGTTTTATCGACGTATGCAAATCCGCCTTCTATTAAATCTGCAAAATTTGATTTGCCATACGGTAATTTTTTGAAAGGCATAGATACTCCTTTTTATTATAACATTTATAGGGAAAATACTATTTGTTATCCTGCAAAATCTAAAAAACGCGAAATTTTCGTACGACGTACGTAAGGGCGGGTTTGAAACCCGCCCCTACATCAAACCCGTCCTTACACGCCGCCGGCGTGTATTGTTGCAGGGTGTATGCCATACGTCGCGGGGATTTTTGCGAATTCGGGAATTGTACTTGACAAATCTTGGTTATATATTATATATTGAACTGTGAGGTAGCGCGTGAAAATCTAAACAATCGGAGGGATAGTGCCGAGGAAATACACGCCTCAAAAACTTCGTAAAACCCTCTTTCCGAACGGTGAAATGTTGTTCGGGGCTTTCTTTGTTTTGTCTTTGTTTTTGCTGACTGCCTGTAGCGACCTCTTTGAGCCGAACTACACTTACCTTCGTCCGAGGACGGAATACGTCGTCTGGTTTAACGCGCAGGGCGGCAGAAGCGACGTGGACAGCCAAGTTGTTTCTTGGGATTCTTCCTTTGTACTTCCTGTCGCCGCGAGGGAAAGATACTGCTTTGACGGCTGGTATTGCAGTCCGGAATACGGCGAAATTATGGGCAAAGAGGGGGATTTGTTTCTCCCCGCCCACGACGACACGCTTTTCGCTTATTGGACATTTCGCGCGCAAATAATGTACGAAAGCGACGGAACGTCCTCTCCGCCTGACTTTAAATGCGTGGGCGAAGATATTGAAGAATTTCCGACGAGCGACAAGGATTGCCACATATTTTTGGGGTGGTTTGACATAGAGGGCGAAGAGAAAACTCCGCCTTTGCGCATTTTGGGCGATACCACGCTTTTTGCGCGTTTTGAAATAATTAAATACACGATAACTTTTAACGTAAGAGGCGGAACGGCAATTGCTCCTCTTGAGGCGGATTGCGGAAAAAGCGTAAGACTTTTGCCTGCCGAAAGAGAAGATTACCTTTTCTTGGGATGGTTTGACGGCGAAGACGAGGGCGCTCAAAGACTTGAGAACGAGCAAATTATAAATTCCGACCTTACGGTTTTCGCTCGTTGGCGGTCAATGGAGCTTGCCGACCTGAGATTTGCCGTAATCGACGTTTTAAGCAGTCATACATTTAACGGCGCGCCGCAAATTCCCGAATTTACCGTTATGATTGCCGAAAACCAACTTGTTGCGGGAACGCATTTTACCGCTATTTTCACGGATAACATAAACGCAGGAAATGCTGAAATTACAATTAACGCGATTGAGGACGGCGGATATATCGGCGTGCAAACCGCGAGTTTTGTCATAGAAAAAGCCGACCCGCAACCTGCTTTGCCGACGGGATTAACCGCGACTTTCGGCGATTTGTTGTCGAGCGTTGTCTTGCCGAGCGGTTGGGCTTGGGAAATTCCCTGGGAAACTCCCGATGTAGAGGTCGGAAACGTTGGGCAAAATTCGTTTGAGGCGACGTTTACGCACGAAAATACGAATAACTTTAACGTGATTTCGCATATTTTAAGCGTAAACGTAAATCCTGCGATTATTAGTTCGGCGGCGCTCAAAAAGGCTAATCCGACTAAAGGACAAGTTCCTGCAAATCCAAACAATATAGAGATAAAAGACGGTGAATTTACCGTAAAAAGCGTTGTTTGGTATCCCGACCATCCAAGATTTTTGGGCGGGACGGAATATTCGGCGGTAATAACGCTTGCCGCAAACGAAAATTTTGCGTTCTGCAGTGAATTTAATGCCGCGACAATAAACGAAACCGCCGTAAATATCGACGAAAACAGCGGCGCCGAAATTGTGATTTCGCATAAATTTGCGCCGACTTACGAGGCAATAATCGTATCTTTGGAAATCACGCAGGAGCCGAGTAATTTTAACTACGCTCACGGCGAGCAACTCGATTTGTCCGAGCTTCGTATAAGAGCCGTATATTCCGACTATTCGGAAAGCACTCTGTTGCACAACGAGCTTCACTTCAGAGGCGTGGTAATGAACGTTTGGCACAACAACAGATTGTCGCGCGGTTTGCATAACAATCTGCATATAATTTTCACCGCGATTTTGGAAGATATTGTAGTGCAGACCACGGGCGCGCTTTCGATTGTTCCGCGCGATATTGCGAATGTATTTGTGGAAGACATTCCCGACCAAGAATATACGGGAAGCGCGATAACGCCGCAAATACTCGTGAACGACGATGAGATATTGCCGCTTGAATTTACCGAAAACTATTTTGATTTGGCTTTTTCGGATAATGTAAACGCGGGGACGGCGAGCGTAATACTTACAGGCAAAAATAACTATTCGGGCGAAAAAACGCAGAATTTTGTCATTACTCCCGCAACTCCGACGGTTATTACTCCGCCGACCGCGACAAGCGTAAGCGCAGGGCAAACGCTTGCGACGTCCACGCTTTCGGGCGGGCGAGTGGACGGCGTTGGCGGCGCCGAAATCAGCGGAACGTGGGCGTGGCTCGACGATACGCATATTATAAATGAAAACGGAAGCTTTGCGGCGAGATTTATACCGACAAGTCAAAATTATAGCGAAATAACGGTTTGGGATATTTCGGTGAATTTGAGTTATACCGCGCACTTGCGGGTGATTTCGACAAGCTCAATCACCGGATTTGCTACTCTTAACCTTGCGCTTGATTGGCTTAGCGCAACTCCGGTGATTGAGCCTGTCGAAATCACCATTTCCGCAAATCAAACTTTTGCCGTCTCGAGAGCCCTTAACACTGCCGCCGATATTACATTGGTCGGCGACGGCGAACCGCGGCAAATTTCGGGGACGTTCCTTTTGAGCGACGGCGCGCTTAAGGTCGGCAATAATATTACCGTTTCGGAAATAAACGTAAGCGGCGGCAACTTAACTTTGGCGCAAAACGCCGTTATTGAGACAGTCCGATTAACCGCAACACACACACACAGTATGATTTCGGTGGAATCCGGCTTTACAGGAAACGTACCCGCTTTGGATTTGGCAGGCGGCGTAAACATAGAAGCAACCATAATTTCGTGGGAAGACAAGCAAATAATTACACCCGCACCGCCGCACGTTCTTACCGAAAACGACGTGGCAAGATTTACGCTGAGAAATTTTGTAAACGGCGCAAACACTCAACCGATAACCCAAACTCACCTTTTCTCATCGACGGATTTGGGACGATTGGTTTCTATGCCGAGCGTGTATAACGCAACAATTACCGTTATCGGCGCGTCCTTTACATTTAACGGAAACCCGCACATTCCCGACTTTACAGTGGGTTTGGACAGTGAAACGTTGCTTGCGGGAACGCATTTCAGCTATATTATAACAAACAACGTCAATGCAGGCGCCGCCGAAATTACAATCACCGGCTTGCCGCCGTTTATCGGAACAAAAACGCAGAATTTTACCATAAATCCTCAGCAAATACAAGTCGAAATCACAAACGCAACGCTAACGGGCGCCGACGTAAGCACCGCGCCTGCCGGAATTACGCTGAATTTGCCCCCCGCCGCAGGATTTTCGTTTAACTCCGCGACAAACCGCCTTACTTACACAGCCGCCGCAAACTTTGCCGCGCCTCTGACTTTTACGCCGACAAACACGAATTATACCATAACAGACGCTCCCACCCTGCAAATTACGGGAACCGCCGCCGAGCCGATTTTGGTTAATCAGGCGACTATCGGCGTGTTTAACGCGTTTGCCGCCGCTACCGGGCACGGTTTAGCGCAACATTACAGATTAACGGAAAATGTTGTTCTTGACGGTTCCAATCCTAATAACTGGACAATTATTGGTTCGCAGGACGCGCCGTTCAGAGGCGTTTTTGACGGAAACGGGCATAGTATTACGAATATGTCTATAAGTTCTTTGCAGCCATTACAGCAGAGTGTGGGGATGTTCGCAAATATGACCGCGCAGGCGACTGTAAGAAACCTCGCTTTGATAGACATTGCAATTACCATTCCTGCAATTACCACCAATATGGTGAATGTCGGCGGGATAGTCGGGGTGAATATAGGCACGATTGAAAACGTTTTTGTAAGCGGAAACATAACCGGTCTTCAACAGTTGAGCGCGGGCGGGATAGTCGGCATGAACGAATACCATTTGAGAAACAGCTTTTCTACCGTTTCAATCGCTTTAACCACAAGCGGACAATCGCGCGTTGGCGGTATTGCGGGGTATAGTTGGCAATCGAGCAATATCCTAAACTGTATTGCGATTGGTCAAAGCGTGAAAAATGACGGCGGCGTTCACCACGAAACAGCGTTAGGGCGCGTAGTAGGACTGCACCAAGGCGGAACTCTGGTTAACAATCGCGCGTGGAGCGGAATGTCCGTAGCGAGAGACGGCGCGGAAAAAACCGTAATTAACGACCTCGGCAACATTGACGGCTTGGGGACTTTGTCGTCGGACTTTAAACAGCAGAATGTTTGGACGGATTTTGATTTTACTCCGACCACGGGTATTTGGATTTGGGAAGACGGAAAAATGCCGCGCCTGCGCAACCAGTCCGCGATTGATTGGGCGACGTGGTTTGTCGATATACCGCAGAACTTACTTGCTACTTTCGGCGATTTGTTGTCGAGCATTACTTTGCCGAACGGTTGGACTTGGGTTGCTCCCACACTCTCCGTCGGAGATGTAGGAGCTCGCCAGCACACCGCAAGATACAACGGAACCGACCACGATTTAACCGTTGTCGTAAGCCCTGCGCTTCCCACTGTGGCAACCCCGCCGACAGCAACTTCCGCCGCGTTGGGGCATCCGCTTTCTAATTCAATAATTACCGGCATTGTTAACGGAGTCGGCGGCGCAACCAATATTCCCGGAACGTGGGCGTGGAAAACTCCCGCGGAAATTGTGAATGCAAGCGGGTTGTTTGAGGCGGTGTTCACTCCCGCAAGTAGTAATTATTTGCCGATAGAGCGAGAAATACAGGTAGCCGCGGTTTATCCTGTGGAGGTATTAGGCATAGGTTTAACTCAAATAAACTTTACCACGCTCGCCGAGGCGTTCACCGAGATAAGAACATCAGGACAAGGAACTTACACAATAACACTAAATGCCGACCAAGAACTCGGAGGCATAGGACTTGATATTCCCAATGTCAATATTACAATTCTGGGTGAGGGGCGCACTATACAATACAACGGTAATTCTTTCACATCTACCACTAATATCACGCTACATTCGATGTTTGCTGTCGTCGGAGAAAATACCTCTCTTACTTTAGGAAGAAATCTTACGCTTCGAGGGCTTGAGACAGGGGCAGCAGGTACATTTAGAGCTATGATATTTTTGAGCGACGTGTCCGACAACGGCATTGGCATCGATGCTAACTCCGTCGTTATGGAGGAGGGCTCAAGAATTATCAACCACTTCACTTCCGCTGTGCGGATAGATAACGGCATATTCACTATGAACGGCGGAGAAATAAGCGGAAACAGGGCAGTGGCAGTTCTAGTTGACGGAGGCACATTCACTATGAACGGCGGCGAGATTAGAGGAAATATTGCCAGCACTAATAGTGTGGGCTGGGCGGGTGGCATAGAAGTACATAGTGGGGCTTTTAATATGAACGGCGGTAGAATTACCGATAATGTTCTTAATGATATGGCGACCCATGCAGATGCGAGGGTGTCAGATGCAAGTATCTTTACTTTGAGCGGAAATGCCCAAATCGGCAATCTTCAGTTAGCGGATCTTGTATCGACTGTTGGGGGGTCGCCTAGCCCTAATAATTTTGTAATACAGAGCGGTTGGTCAGGAAATATTTCTACGCTTAATCTGACAAGAAGTCCGAGCAATATACAAGATGTTATAAATATATATCAGAATCGAACAATAATTAGGGGAAGTGGCGCGGCGGCGGCAATCGCCTCAAACAGAATAACACTTGGAAACTTTATTGCGCAAATGGGTGGCAACACTCAACCAATTTACCCAACCGCCTATCTTGACACCGACGGCGTTTTACGCTTAAATCTTGTTTCGGCTCCCGTTGTAGTAGCAACTCAAGGCGTAAGCCCCGACAGAGGATTTCCTAACCTTCAACTTGCACTGAACGTAATACAAACCGAAGCAGGAAATCACACGATAACTTTGCGCGAAAATCAAACGATTGGGGGGAACGGAAGAACAATTAACACCCCCGACGTTAATATCACCATTATCGGCGACGGTACCGAGCGCACAATTTCACACGCTCTTACAGACCCCACTCCTGCTATGCTAACCATCAACAACGCCACCGCATCCCTCACCCTCGGAAATAACATCACCATCCAAGGACGAGCCGCGGAGGGAATGGGAAGCGTTGTTCTTGTTTCGGGTGGGACTTTTAATATGGAGAACGGTTCAAAAATTACAGGGCATAACCTTAATAACGCTCATAGTACAGTGCAAGTAAACGGAGCGCAGGCGCAAACTTTCTTCAATATGAACGGCGGCGAAATTACAGGAAACAGTACTACGTTTGCCAATTCCGACGCCTCCGCGGGCGTAAGCGTAATTAACGGCACTTTTAATATGCAAGGCGGAAGCATTACAGACAACAGACGAGGAGCTGTCGGGGATAATACTTTTGCCGACGTGTTTTCAACCGCGTTCATTTCCGTAGTGTTAAACAATAACGCTCGCATAGGTACGTTTATGTTAAATGCGCATAATGCTACAACAATGGCAAGCATAAACATAGGCAATAATTTTGCGGCGACGGGCGGAGTGGATATACTCCATCTTCACGGTAATGGCAATATGGAAACGACAATAGATTTCTGGACAAACGCCGAAGTGCTCAGAGGCAACAGAACTCCCGCAAATATCGCAAAATTCCCACTTGGAAATTTCCGTTCTAATTTAGCGGGCGATAGTCCGCAGGCGATAAACGAAACCCACTTCCTCAACGACCAAGGACGTTTGGAGCGACTTCCCGCTCCCGTGATAGTAAACGGCACAACACAAACCGATTTCGATAATCTCACCGCGGCGTTTGAGGCGATAAGATTGGCAGGCGCGGGGACTTACACAATAACGCTAAACGCAGACCAAACGGTGGGAGGTGTAGGAATTACTCCACAGACAGGTGCGGCATACATAAGTATTGCTGCCGATATAAATATTACGCTTATAGGCGCGGGGGGAATGCGTGAAATTCAGTTTAACGGAAATACGGAAGAGCATAATATGTTTAGAATATCGGCAAATGCAGGGCTTACTCTCGAAAATAATATAACTCTCAGAGGAACACAAAATCCAATCGTCCAAGCGGGTCTTGTTAATGTTATTGGAACTTTTACAATGGAAAGCGGCTCAATAATAACAGGGCATATTTCTCCCGCAGTAATAACAGAAACATCGTCGGGGGCGCCAATATTCACTATGAACGGCGGTGAAATCAGAGACAATGTTGGCAACAATGCGAATTTTTCGGGTATTGGTGTATATATCACCAGAGGTACTTTTAATATGAACGGCGGCAGAATTTTCAATAATACCTTTAGCAATATGACTCCTTCAGACGTGTCTGTTAGTGATATGGTCAGCTTTACTCTGAGCGGGAATGCCCAAATCGGCGACCTTCGATTAGCGGACTTTTCAACGAATGCTATGGTTTCTCCTAATCCTAATAATTTTGTAATACAATCAGATTGGACAGGAATGATTTCTACGTTTAATCTAACAATGGCGTTTCAGGGTATGGGAACTGTGATAAATTCGTGGAATAATAGACAAATAATTAAGGGAACAGGCGCGGCTTCCGCAATCACCGCAAATAAAATTCCGCTCGGAAACTTTGTTGCGGGGACTGAAACCCGTCCGATTTCCCCGACCGCTTCCCTCGGCACCGACGGAGTTTTACGCCTAAATCCTGCTTTGGCGGATGTTATGGTGGCAACTCAAGGCGCGGCGGATAGAGGATTTGCTACGCTTCAAGCCGCGCTGAACGAAATCAACACAGAAGCGGGAAATCACACGATAACTGTTCGCGCTCCGCAGAATCTTGCTAATCGTACTATCGGCGCGGGGCAAAATATCACTATTGAGGGCGCGGCGCAAATTACGCTTAACAACGCAACTCAAAGAATGTTTACCGTAAACGCAGGCGGAAATCTTACTATCGGCGGCGATATAACGATTAACGGACATTCGAGCAATTCGGGAAGTTTAATTTTGGTGCAAAACGGAACGCTTACGGTGCGCGATAACGCAATTATAACGGGACACACCACTACTCACGCGGCGGGAGCGATAGATATAACCGAAAATTCCACGATGAATATTAACGGCGGAAGCATTACGGGAAATTCGCCTTTGGACGCGCTTGCTACGGGGACTGTGAATATATCGGGAACTGCGCAAATCGGAAATCTTACGTTAAATATCCATGAAGCGCACAGAGGAAGCGCGGCGGTAAACGCGGCTTTTGACGGAAGCGTTGCCTCGCTTAACTTGCGCAGGAATGTCGCTATTATGAACGATGTTGTCAATTCGTGGCAGTCGCAACAAGTTATTTCGGGAACTTTCGCTTCGGCGGCGATTTCGGCAGGGAAATTCGGTCTGGGAAATTTCGTTTCCACGAATAATACTCAACCCATCGACGAAACGCACTTCATCAACGATCAGGGAGTTTTGGTGTTGATTCCGACGGCGACCGTCAGCGGCTTCACCACAGGCGAGGCAACCCGCGAATTTCCAACCCTCGAACTTGCGCTTGCCGAAATAACCGCGGCGGGAACTTACATAATAACGCTTTTTGAAGACCAACCGATTACCGCGACAAGAACGTTCAATGTTGCGGGTGCCAATATCACCCTTACGGGCGACGGCACAATGCGCGAAATCAGGCACGCTATTGCAAATGGCGAAGTCAATATGTTCACCATCAACAACGCTACCACTTCCCTTACCCTCGGAAATAATATAACTATCCGAGGACGAAGCGCAGTCGTCGGCAGTGGACGAGTTATAAGTATTGAAAACGGTGAATTCGTTATGGAAACGGGCTCAATCATCAGAGGGCATACTAATGCTAGATATGCGTCCGGTGCCGTCCATTTAGACGGAGCAACCGCAAAATTCACTATGAAGGGCGGCTTAATTACAGAAAACCGTAGTATTGCTTCTGAGCTTCCCGATGCCGACGGTCGCCAATCAGGCGCGGGCTTAACCGTGCTTAGCGGCGAATTTACTATGACCGGCGGAATTATTACGGGCAACACCCGAGGACCAAACGGAGAATTTCCCGCCGACGTGCATTTTGGCGCTCATAGCGCCGCCGGCGCTAATAGTGTCCAGACATTGGACGGCAACGCTCGCATAGGCGCGCTTACACTTAATGCGCAAGATACAACAATAAGCACAACAATAACCGTCGGCGCCAACTTTACGGGAAATGTGGAATCGCTTAATCTTCGGGGGGGAAACACGCCTACTTTGGCGGCAGTAAGAGATAGGTGGACAAACAGACAAGTGCTTGTAGGCAATCTTACTTCCGAAACTATTGCAAAGTTTACGCTTGGGAATTTTATTATGCCGACCCCAATTGCTCCTTATCCCATCGACGAAACCCACACCCTCGCCGCCGACGGGCGGCTGATAACTCACTTTGCCGCGTTCCAAGCGGAGGTGGCGGCGTTTGCTTCGGCTTCGCAGGATGTTGAAATTGTGGTGGAGCGCGATATTGTTATGGCGGCTCAGATAAACATTCCCGGAAATTCGGGGCGCACGCTTACCATAAAAAGCGCAAACCCAACGCAACCGCATACGCTCAGCCGCGGATTTACAGACGGCACTACTATCTTTGAAATGCAAAGCAACGCGCATCTTATTGTGGAAAATATTATTATCGACGGCGGAAGCACGGGTGCGTTCGGAAGCGGCGTTGTCGGAACTCGTTATTTGATGAGAATGGAGGGCGCAGTCAATAATGCTACTTTTGAAATGAGAGACGGCGCAGTTTTACGGAATAATTTCTCTAACAATTGGGGAAGCGCAATCAGAATGCTTGGAACCGACAATCGCTTTATAATGCGCGGCGGTGAAATATACGGCAATACGGCAAATGAACGCGGCGCGGTAAATATCAACGCGGGAACATTTGAAATGACGGGCGGAAGCATAACAAACAACCGTTGCAGTCAAGGCGGCGTGTTAATCCAAGATGCCGGCAATGCAATTTTCGGCGGCAATGCGGTAATTCGCGACAACACTCTTTTGAACGGCACAACTCCCGCCAACCTTAATTTGAACAACAACAGGACAATTTCGCTTTCACCCACAACTCCGCCTACGTCAAATATGGAAATTCACCTTTACGGCGCAAATTCCGACGGCGTTTTTGTGGAGAGCGGAGCAAACGCCGGGCACGTGGATAATTTCTTCGCGGATAATTCGGATTGGAACATAACCCACGACAACGGACAACTTGTGTTGTTGCCTCCTCCTTCTCCCGTCTCCGTCAGCGGCTTTGCCACAGGCGACCCAATCCGCGGCTTTGACAACCTCGACCTTGCGCTTAACGCAATTACAACGGCAGGAACTTACACGATAACGCTTAATGAAAACCTGACGGTCGCCGCAGAAATAACATTAAACACTGCAGGCGCCGATATCACCCTTACAGGCGGAAGCACAATGCGGACAATAACGCATAATATTACCACAACCGCCCCTAGCATGTTTACAATAAGCGGCGCCACTACATCTTTTACGCTCGGAGATAATATAACCGTTCAAGGACGAACAGCAGGGGGCGGAGGGGCAGTCGTAAATATGACAGCCGGCACTTTCAATATGCAGGGAAATTCCCGAATACAAGGACACAATGTTAGCGGCGTGCCGTCGGGAGCCGTATTAATGGCAGGAACAACAGCGTTTAATATGTCGGGAACTTCCGAAATTACAAATATTACTTCAACAACTGCTACAAGCGCGGCAGTTTATGTAACCAACGCAGGCGCAGTTTTCACTATGAGCGGCGGCTCATCAATTACAGGAAACACTAATACGCTTGCAACTGCCGTCAGCGATGTCGGCGCAGGTGTATCCGTGATTAACGGACAATTTAATATGAACGGCGGAAGCATTACGGGCAACAGACGGGGTGCAATCGGAGACAATACCGCTCCTTATGCCGACGTATATATAGGCGCCGCTACCTTCGTCGCCGTTGACCTTGTTCCCACATTGAACAATAACGCCCAAATCGGCACGCTTACTCTGAATGGCGTATCTAACAACACAAGAATTAACATCGGCGATACTTTTAACGGCAACGTTCAAGCGCTTAATCTTCGGTGGAATGATAACGATATGGCAACGGTAATAAGTCGGTGGACCGCCAGCTCGGTGGTGGTGCTTGCAGGCAATTTTGCTCCCCATATTCCAATGTTTAACTCTGCGCTTGCGCTTGGTCAGTTTGTTTCGCAGACCAATGACAGAGAAGCGATTGCTCCTCGTGTTTTCAATGCGAACGGGGGGTTGCAGTAGTCGAGGGTTGAGGGAAAGAGAAAGGCAAGGTTTTGTGGCTTGCCTTTTTGGTGGTGGTTTAGAGGGCGGTGATTTCGGTTTCTGTGAGACCTGTGATGTAAGAAATTTGTTCGGTTGGTAGTCCGAGGGCTTTCATTTTTCGGGCATTTTCTATTTTTTCTTCTAATTTTCCTTTCTCTTCCGCCCCTCTCAACAATGCCTTTTTCGCCCTAATTGCATCTTCAACCTTATCATACGCCTCCAATTCCTCAGGCGTTAAAGCACTCTCCGCAACACATTCTACGGCTTCTCTCAAAACTTCATTATTCAAAAAATCCGCCGAAATCTCTTTTGAATTTCT
>Ga0131853_10001675_pt1 | contig 39579 bp, 31 predicted proteins | sample TergutLab28metaG_FD_92764 | JGI IMG/M metagenome (GOLD analysis project Ga0131853, IMG submission 92764) | Labiotermes labralis P1 segment gut microbial communities from Petit-Saut dam, French Guiana - Lab288 P1 (version 2) (version 2) | ecosystem: Host-associated > Arthropoda: Insects >...
CAAAAACAAGTAAGAGAACGGATGCTGTCTCATATTTTATGTGGCGAGCCTATAAGCAGAGGGTGGATTTTATCCGCTGTAGCAAATACCAGCAGACCCGAAAGCTATGAAAAGATGTGGGAATGGGAAAATGTATTAAGCACTACTTGTGCTTTACTAAAGAAATTTTATTTACAAAAAAAGGAGGTTTTTAATTTGAAGTTAGATTATAATGTTGATGACAGAAGTTATCTTTTTGGGAGGCTTTTAGCAATAGCTGATAGTATTGAATATCGTGCAAGAAAAGAAGCCGATGAAAAACGTCCAACAAATGCCATTAGGTATATGACAGCATTTGCATCAAAACCAATGCGTACATGGAAACTTATCTTTGAGCAAATAAATCCTTATGTTCAAAAATTGGATGGAGCTTTATGGCTTCAAACTCAAATAGATGAAATTATGGACAAACTATTTGAAGCAGGAGGGTATGACGATAAGCCCCTTGATGGTAGGTATTTGATGGGGTATTCACTACAAAGGCGAGAGCTAATGAATAAAAACAAAAAGCAGGAGGAAATTAAAGATGAGTCTAACTAAAAAAATTGATTTTGCGATTATTATTGGAGTAAAAAATGCAAATCCAAATGGCGACCCCTTAAATGGTAATCGCCCACGAACAAATTATGATGGTCTTGGCGAAATTAGCGATGTTTGCTTAAAACGAAAAATACGCAATCGCTTGCTTGATATGGAAGAGGCTATTTTGGTGCAGTCTGATGATTATCGTAAAGATCAGCATCGTAGCATAAAAGACAGATACGACAGTGTTTCTAAAGATTTTACAAAAACAAAAAATGCCGAAGAAAGAGCAGCAACAGCCTGCAAAACTTGGTTTGATGTTAGGGCATTTGGTCAAGTGTTAGCTGGCGTGGATGATGACCACAAGTCTATAGCTATACGTGGTCCTGTTAGTATACAATCAGCTTTTTCAATAGAACCTGTTGATGTATCCAGTATGCAAATAACGAAAAGTGTAAACCTAGAAACTAATAAAAAAGACCCTTCACAAAAGGGGTCAGATACAATGGGCATGAAGCACCGCATAGAGCATGGTGTATATGTTACATATGGCAGCATAAACCGTCAGTTAGCTGAAAAAACAGGCTTTAGTGATGATGATGCCAGAGCTTTAAAGCAAGCTATTTTACGAACTTTCGAAAATGACGAATCATCTGCCCGCCCTGCTGGTAGTATGGAAGTGCTAAAACTTATTTGGTGGGAACATAACGAAAAGACACTCTCTTCTGCGAAGGTGCATAGAAGCTTGGAAGTGCATAGCGATGGCAGTTACACTCTCCAAAAATTAGACGGCATTTCGATAGAAGAGCTTGACGAATTATGATACAAAATGATGATGATTTCTTGATGATTTCAGGCATACAGCATTTTGAGTTTTGTCGGCGCCAATGGGCACTTATCCATATAGAGCAGAGCTGGAGCGAAAATGTGCATACCGTCAGCGGCAATATTATGCACAAGAAAGCTCATGATGCAACAGCCACAGAAAAGCGGGGCGATTTGATAATTACCCGTAATATGCCTGTATTTTCACGTTTATTAGGCATAACAGGCTTTTGTGATGTTGTGGAGTTTAAGCTAGACGATACAGGAGTTTCACTATATGGCAGGGAAGGTCTTTGGTCGCCTTACCCTATAGAGTATAAGAAGGGCAAAAGCAAAATAAGTGACGCAGACCGTATGCAGCTTTGTGCACAGGCTATGTGTTTGGAAGAGATGCTGCTATGTAATCCTATAAACGAAGCATATTTGTTTTATGGCGAAACAAAACGTAGAGAGTGTGTAGCCATAGATAACGCTTTACGCACCAAAGTAATCAATGCTATAAATGAAATGCGAGACTATTTTACACGTGGCTATACTCCTAGAGTAAAATTTGTCAAAATTTGTCAAAATTGTTCTTTGAAAAATCTTTGTTTGCCTAAGTTGCCACAAGTTAACAGCGTTAAAAAATATATAGACAAGCACGTAAAGGAGGAACTTAACTGAAAAAGCTACTAAACACTTTTTATATAACAACTCCAGATGCCTACTTGTCTCTTGATGGCGAAAATATAGTCGTTAAGCAAGATGGCGATGAGCTAAAAAGAGTGCCATTGCATAATTTAGAAAGTATCATAACGTTTGGCAGGCAAGGTGCGAGTCCCGCTTTAATGCGAAAATGTGCTGAGATGGGTATTTCTCTTGTATTTTTGTCGCAAAATGGACGTTTTTTAGCCAGCGTAATCGGAGAGGTGAAAGGCAATGTGCTTTTGCGGCGTACTCAATATCGTTTTGCTGATGATGAAGCAAAGTGCTTAAAAATTGGTAAAAACATTATAATAGGTAAGCTATACAACAGTAGGTGGGTGCTAGAGCGAACTTTAAGAGATCATGCCATGCGTGTTGATGAAGAGAGAATCAAAAGGGTCTCAAACTTCATTGCAGAAAGGCTAAGTGCAATTGAGAGTGTATCCAGTGCCGATCAATTGTTTGGTGTAGAAGGTGAAGCAGCAACGAGATATTTTTCTGTTTTTGATGAAATGATTCTAACAAATAAAACCGATTTTTATTTTGATAAACGTAGCCGCCGCCCGCCGCTTGATAATGTTAATGCTATGTTATCGTTTGTGTATACGCTGATGTCAAATGACGTAGCGGCCGCTATTTCAGCTGTTGGGCTAGACCCATTCGTAGGGTTTATCCACAAAGACAGGCCAGGCCGCCGTTCGCTAGCTCTTGATTTAATGGAAGAATTACGAGCACCCTTGGCTGACAGATTTGTACTAAAGCTTATAAATATGCGTCAAGTCAAAGATTCTGATTTTATTCAAAAAGAGAGCGGAGCCGTGATTATGACCGATGATGCCCGTAAAGCTTTGTTGTCCGCCTGGCAAGCTCGCAAGCAAGAAACTTTAGAACATCCTTTTCTTAAAGAAAAAATCTCATGGGGCTTGGTTTCACATGCTCAAGCCCTTTTGCTTGCCAGATTTTTGCGCGGAGATTTAGATGAATATCCACCATTTTTATGGAAATAGTGTGAAGGTGAAAAGATGCTAACATTGATAACTTATGATGTAAACACAGAAACAGCGGCAGGACGAAAACGTCTACGGCAAGTAGCAAAAATTTGTCAAAATTATGGTCAGCGTGTGCAAAATTCTGTTTTTGAATGCATAGCAGATGCCAGCAAGTTTTTGGAGATAAAAGCACAATTAATAAGCATAATAGACCCCAAAAAAGATAGCTTACGCTTTTATTCTCTCGGAAACTCTTATAAAAATAAAATCGAACACTATGGCTCAAAAAAGTCATTTGATGTTACCGACGATTTGATTTTATAATTAATGCGAAACTACTATAAACATACTTTTTCATATGCTTTCGCACCGCATATTTTCACAATATATGTATATTTTGTAATATTACTTTAGTTAAATTTTGAATATTTAACATTTTTAACTATTAAATTAAGCAAATTTCATCAAAATCATTTACTAATTAATAATTTTGATAATTTTTTGCTGTCGCACCCTACGTGGGTGCGTGGATTGAAATTTTGCGTTTCTGGCGCTCTGTCGCTGTTGTTGATGTCGCACCCTACGTGGGTGCGTGGATTGAAATGTTGACTGGTGTCATTGCAATCCCAATACTGCCGTCGCACCCTACGTGGGTGCGTGGATTGAAATGTTTGTGCATATTGATAATAGTTATGTTAGACAAGTCGCACCCTACGTGGGTGCGTGGATTGAAATATGCGTCAAAGCATATTCGTTTATTATACTTTGGTCGCACCCTACGTGGGTGCGTGGATTGAAATTAAATTGGCTGGTCTAGCTTCAACATCAAACTCTAGTCGCACCCTACGTGGGTGCGTGGATTGAAATACTTTCAGATGATTGAATAACTGCATCATATTCATAGTCGCACCCTACGTGGGTGCGTGGATTGAAATTGGTATGCGTCCAGAGCAACTCAAAAAAGGCATTGTCGCACCCTACGTGGGTGCGTGGATTGAAATCTGAAGAGATTGCAACTCTGGAACGTCCGCAGCTCTTGTCGCACCCTACGTGGGTGCGTGGATTGAAATCACAATACACGTTGAGGCAGTTGCGGATTTACGCCGTCGCACCCTACGTGGGTGCGTGGATTGAAATATCGCCTAAAAGCTCTCCTTCATAGGCATACCTAAGTCGCACCCTACGTGGGTGCGTGGATTGAAATGTTGATTATTGCGTGGTTGGTTGCCACCTGTTGCTTGTCGCACCCTACGTGGGTGCGTGGATTGAAATCTTTGTAAGATTTATTTTATTGACAAAACCTCTAAGTCGCACCCTACGTGGGTGCGTGGATTGAAATCTCGGTGCGGTAGCAAAAGCCATTTTTAGTAAAGTCGCACCCTACGTGGGTGCGTGGATTGAAATATAAATCCAAGATTTGCTGAAATCTTTGTCTTTGTCGCACCCTACGTGGGTGCGTGGATTGAAATAGAGCGATATACCAAAGAGTATACACTAGATATGTCGCACCCTACGTGGGTGCGTGGATTGAAATACGCTTAGATACATACTCTTCAAATGTTACCTTTGTCGCACCCTACGTGGGTGCGTGGATTGAAATATTCGGTCGGTCAATGATTCGCCAGGAACAAGCACGTCGCACCCTACGTGGGTGCGTGGATTGAAATTGCAGATTGCTTTGCACTTCGCTTACTTAGTATCGTCGCACCCTACGTGGGTGCGTGGATTGAAATTAGAGGTGTATTTTTGATTTCAAAATAGTAGTTGCGTCGCACCCTACGTGGGTGCGTGGATTGAAATGTTTACTGGTGTCATTGCAATCCCAATATTTCCAGTCGCACCCTACGTGGGTGCGTGGATTGAAATTTATAATCTAAATCGCCTGTTATTTTGCCAGCTAGTCGCACCCTACGTGGGTGCGTGGATTGAAATGTATTTTTCTTTAAGTGTTGGAAATCTTGGTATACAGTCGCACCCTACGTGGGTGCGTGGATTGAAATCAAATCAAGCACACAGGCATTTAAGCGGGGATTAGTCGCACCCTACGTGGGTGCGTGGATTGAAATTTCAAGGCTCCATTGGGCCTCGCCTAAAAATAGTAGTCGCACCCTACGTGGGTGCGTGGATTGAAATTCTTGTGATGCGGGATATGTGATATTCTGTTGCCTCGTCGCACCCTACGTGGGTGCGTGGATTGAAATTGCTATACTGGTTTCAAGGTTGAAAAACGTAACTGTCGCACCCTACGTGGGTGCGTGGATTGAAATGCATAGCACGAATATAAGCTTCTCGAAACTCTCGCCGTCGCACCCTACGTGGGTGCGTGGATTGAAATCGTTATCGCTATATGTCCGCTCTACTTGCTTATGTCGCACCCTACGTGGGTGCGTGGATTGAAATTAGTTTACGTTTAATATTATCTTTAATAATTCGGTCGCACCCTACGTGGGTGCGTGGATTGAAATCCTCCACCCATTTTCAGCATTACCAACATGCTGGCGTCGCACCCTACGTGGGTGCGTGGATTGAAATGATACTCGATTAACAACAACTATGTCGCTACTGCGGTCGCACCCTACGTGGGTGCGTGGATTGAAATTACACTGTGGCAAATGCGAAACGCCAAAACAGGCAGTCGCACCCTACGTGGGTGCGTGGATTGAAATTTTACGGGCTAGAATGTACTAGGTTGATTGCGTTGTCGCACCCTACGTGGGTGCGTGGATTGAAATAGATCTTGCGTCTGAAAAATCTAAGTTTGACATTGGTCGCACCCTACGTGGGTGCGTGGATTGAAATTAAGCTCATGTAAGGTTATTATATCTATACTAGTTGTCGCACCCTACGTGGGTGCGTGGATTGAAATCGTAGGTATATCGTTTAAGTCAGGTTTGTCAAGCGTCGCACCCTACGTGGGTGCGTGGATTGAAATTTGAACTTCAATAAACTCACATAATATTTTTGCTCTATACTTAGCTGAAAAATCAAAAACAAGGGGTCCATAACTTCAATTGAAACAATAGGAATTTCCTTGTTTTGGAGGTGCAAACGATTTTTTGTAAGCTCAATCTTCCGATGATAATGTATATTAATTAGGCAATTTTCTAGAAGCCAAGGAAGGGAGGAAGATTTTTCAAAAGTGATTTTATCCGAAAAAATACTCTTCAACCTTGACTTCTGTTATTGCTAAAATAATGGCTATAAGGATTTATGAAGCAGTTTTCTTCGTAAATCCCTTAATTATAGGTTTTTAGATTTTGAGGTTGATATAATCACCCATCAGAAACAATAGATAGTTCGCTATAAACCTGACTCCAGTCCATGATTTTGATATGCCATTTCTTGATGGTGTTCAAGGTAGCTAAGTATAGGACAAATCACATCCCAATTACCCCTCCAACTGTTTCATAGCATTCAGATAAATCTTATCCTATTTTTACTGTACTTCAAGCATGTTTGTATATCCAGGCTCTTCGTTTACGGCATGGTAAATGTTTTTTAGTTTTTTGGCAAATTCCTTTTTATGCTTATGAGCCACATGTAGTAGGGTATTTCGTGATATATGTATAATTTTGTCATTTTAAATGCTATTTCTATAGCTTCTTTTATACCAGATAATCGATCAACACACAGAACAAGAATATCTTCAACCTATTCTTATACCTCTCGGGGATATATTCGTTAATTTTAATTGAATCCAAAAAATCTCTTAGTGGCACTAAAATAGGATATAATCCTTTATCTTCTTTAATACATAATTTATATGCAAGATATGCCATATCTGTCGATTTTCCAAGTCCAGCCTCAACAGTTACAATCATGCGATTATTTGCAAGACATTCATTAAATATCTTCAATTCGTAAAGTGACCAAGTCAAAAAATAACGAGACTGCATCTCGTTATTTTTATTTAATTGGCAAAAACAATATAAGAAATATTTTGGTATATACAGGCAATAATGAAAGTATAGCATTATGAATTGTGACTTGAATATAATACTAAAAGGTGTTATAATTAGGAGGTGTAAAAATTGAATATCGAAAGAGGGATAAAAAACGTGAAAATTACTAATCTAACTGTGAAAGGATTACATGGTCGATATGACTACGATGTTGATTTTAATACAGACTTAACATTCTTATTTGGTTCGAACGGCTGTGGGAAGACTACGATATTAGATATACTATCATCAATTATTACGGGAGAGCTGTATCGCTTATTTAAATATGAATTCAAAACTATTGATTTATATTATTCAGTTGAAAGTGACATAAAAAATAGCATATGCATAAAATTTAATCCTATATCTGAAAACCCTATAATTGAACTAATATTTATGGAAGAGTCTTATTCATTACGACAAATAGCATCTAGGGATGAACTAAGGTTTGTGCCAACTGCACAAGAAAGGTATTTTCGTGAATACCCAATACTTTGGGAAATAAAAGAATTATTTCCATTCGTATACTTGCCACTCAACAGGAGAGGAAGCGAGGAGAGAAGGAGCAACAAACACAGAGTAAATAGAGAGCTTATAAGACATACTGGATATAGCGAAGAAATGGGCTATGATGTAGATGATGCATTATTTGATGCTGAACACAAAATATCGAAATTCCAGCATTTAGTGAGCCAAAGAAAACGTGAGTTGAATGATGAATTTAGAGATAATTTGATTAAAAGCTTCATCACGGCAAAAAATATAACACAAACAAAGGATGCCAAAAATACCAAATTGGAGCCCTTTAAGGTTGACTTTGATAAGGAGATAGAAGAATTTAAGAGGGTATTTAACGTCGCTGAACAATCCATAAAAGGGCTAGAGATACTCTCAGAAAAAGAGTTTGATGAGTTTGTGGAAGATAATAATTATCTTCTTGATAGATTAGGAGAATTCCAAACAATTCTATCTAAGGGTTCGAATATCTCGAATGAAGACTTGAAGAAAATTTCATATTTAATGTCTAATGCTAATCGGGCTCCACAGATTATTGAAATTGCAAAGATAACATATAATTTACAGAACAATCTTGAAAAAGAAGACCACAAACTAAACTCATTTAGGAAAACAATTAATTATTTCTTTGGGGAAGGTGAAGATGCAGTAACGAGAAAAAATCTTGCATGGAATGCAGGGAAGGTTATTTTCCGCAATAATTTGGACTCAGAAGATATTGAAATAATCAACTTGTCTTCTGGAGAGAAGCAACTATTTATTTTCTTTGCACATCTAATTTTCAGCCTTGAAGAGAGTCAGCCAGGAATTTTAGTTGTTGATGAGCCTGAGCTATCACTTCATTTAGCTTGGCAACGCGAATATGTAAGCAAAATAATGGAGTTGCAGTCAAATGTACAAATTATTTTTGCAACTCATGCTCCTGAGCTTATTGGACGATACTCTGATAAGGCAATGAAACTAAGTCCTAAACTAACAATGGAAGAAGGAGTGAAATAGTTGTGTTTAATCACTCTCTAGAATACTCAGACGCTGCTTTACTTCCTAGGTACAATATGCACACGAGGAGCGACAAATGGAATATAATAGTAGAAGACAAAGACAAAGAGTTCGAATATGAGCGTATTTTTGCACGCTTACTGGGTGATATATCAAGATTCAAGATAATTGCATTAGGAGGGAAAACACAGGTAATTGATAACTTTACAGAGAAATCTACTAGCATATCTACGGCGGAATCTTTAGGTGAGATTTATTTATTGGATGGAGATTTTGATTTCATCGAAATGAACGAAAATGCTCTCTGTCATCCTTCTTTGATATACTTAGATAGGTATGATATTGAAAATTACCTGATTGACAAGGAAGCTATTGAATCATTTGCCCAAGGTGCTGGTAAGCTAAGATTGGAAGAAGTTGAGAGCCATATCAACTTTATAAGTTGGCATCAATCTGTTACTCAATTTTTGCATGAATTATTCATTCTATTTTATTTAGTTCAGAAGAATAATTTAGGCATTAAGAATGTTGGAATGTCAACATATTATTTTTTCGATGATACTGGTGCCCCTAATAAAGATAGATATATTGCATATCTTTCTGAAGTGAAGGAGTGTTTTGAAAATTTGCCTAACTTTAAGAGTTCAAAATCTTTTGATGCAGAAATAAATGCTTGTAAGAACATAATTTCAGAGGCAGTTGGAGAAGAGTTTTCACGCATAATTTCAGGTAAATATTACTTATTGAGCATTCAACTTCATTTGAAAAATAAAAATTGTTACAAAACCAAAGTAGACAATCTTCGCTGGTCTCTAATAACCAATTTTGATATTGTTCAGATGGACTGGCTTAAGCAAAGAATTATTCAAATTGTTGGCTAGTATAATTCTTCAGGTTTGGTATATGTGGAGCAGCTTGGAAAAGTGAAGATATATAAAGGTATCTAGTCTAATTAATAACGATATTTCTCTTATCGTGTGACAAATAAAAATTAAAAAATATAATAACTGCCAGTTTTCTAAAAACCAATCACCATATTACATGTGATTGGTTTTTAGATTTGCAGAAAATAATTTGAAGAGTGCTGAATTGACAATCTGAAGGAAATATAATGTTATATGTATGGTTTAATTTGATAACAATATTATAATTTTGTATTAAATTTGATCAAACAGCTGTTTCAGAGCTAACACCTAAACATATATCATTTTCATCAAATAGCAGCACAATATGATAACCAGCTGCTATCCATTGATATATTGAAACTTTCTGACCATCCTCATCCAGAGTTGCTGATACAGAACTTGGATTGCCAACTGCTTCAACAATCTCTTCTAAAGTTTTTCCTTGTAAAATTCCGAGGTCAGCAAACTTCTTTCCTAACATCTGTCCAGGTACTTTTACAAAAGAATTGATTATTGCAAATATAATAATCCCTCCGATAATAGTCCATAAAAATGGCATTTAAATCACCCCTTTCTAAAAGTATTTGTGTTTAAAACATTGTGAAAATTATAACTTCATCGCAAATGCAGACAAACACACCTATTCATAGCTAGACATGTTCCATCACTGCATCCAGCACAACCCTCACGGATTCCTCCACGGACGCATAAAGTTTCATTGTTTCAACCAACGTAAAAATACCAAACTCATCATCGACATAGAAAACAAGATGGCTCTGATTTTTTGGTTCATAGTTTTTTAAGACAACAGGTAATGACTTGCCACTGAGCTCTTCGCCTTCTGGCAACATTGTATATAGTTGAAAGAAAAGATACCCAAAAAGAACACACATAATATGGAATGCGACAAGGTTTATTTTAGTGGAAGTGAAATCTTCAATCTTCCAAAAATCTTTTATTTGTCGATAATCTTCCTCTATCTCTGGTCTAAGCTCATATGTTTGGATAATTTGTTTCGCACTTTTGGATAAATCCGTAGTAATAAAAACCCGAAATTCGTTTTCAGGCTTGTCTGTTTCACTGTCCCACACCACACAGGCGTTGAAGCTAACATCGTTTTCTATATTATCACTTCTCCAGAAGCGACCTAGCCCAGAAACTAAAGCGACTTTTTGACTCTTACGCCTTTTATTCGGATGGTTAACCCATTTATTATTATATTTAGCAGTAGAAACGGCCATTTCAAATGCATCCATATTTGTTCTTAACGGAATGTAAGTATCAATATTACGTATTGTTTTTAGATAATTTAAATTCGCTCTCGAAAGAAAACCTCTGTCATTGATTAAAATGTCGCCTGATTTTAGCATCGGAGAATTAAGAATAATATCTTCACTTAAATTAACATCTTGTGTTCTCATTCCGCTGAAACGTATATCTGTGATAATACCTGTATCTTTTGAAAGGCTTCGCAATGTTGCGAGTTTATATCCTCGATATATACCGTCCGAATCTCTTGCTGTTTCAGAAAGCTCATAATTTCCGTTCGAAAGCTCTACTTTAATTTTTGTGCAGTCAAGAATATGTATTGTAGACTCTAAGTTCATTTTTGGCATGATGTGTTTCTGAACTGTTTCATTGTAGTAGTTGAAGAAATCATCATATTTATATTTTCCAAAAAGGTGTCTTAGCTGCCCTTCAGTCATGACTCCTTTATTTTTACTCCCTTCATCAATCAGATTCCAACCAAGCTCAGATAATACGCGATGGTCTTGTATCGCAAATGGTACATCAGTCATAGCTGTTTTAAGTTTCATCTTGGCTGCAATTGAAAGCCCTAGGATTAAATCAAAAGGCTTTGTCGTATTATCCCTTCGTTTATCAGGAATAACATCACTTAAACAGGAGAGAATACCATACTTATTCATCGTCAGAATAATGTCGTCCACTAAACCTGTTTTGCTTAAATGCACAGCATCAAGCCGCCCGTCACGGATTTTATTAAGTACAGAATCTCTATTCTCGCGAACGGATTTTAGTATGGCATTTACCTCCTTTCTCAATATATTTAAAATAGTACATTATTCCTGCACTAACAGTATACAATATTCCACGAATTGTGTCAACACTAAATGAGATAAAAATTCCACCAATAGCGTACTAAATTAACCTACTATTAAGTGGAGAGGTGAATTCGCTATGAATATAAATATAGGCAGTAGAGTAAAAGAATTACGCTTAACAAAAGGCATGACACAATCTGAGCTGGCAGAAAGAATAGGCATGACATCGTCTGCCATTTCTTCTTATGAAATTGGCGAACGTCAACCATCGTATGATGTGTTGATTAAAATAGCGAAATTGTTTAATGTTACTACAGACTACTTACTTGGCCACACTAATAAGGACATGATGAGTATTTCTGGTTTGATGCTTGGCCAAAGGCAACATGTGCAAAGTATGGTTGAAGCATATCAAAAATTCAATCATTTATGTATAATTACATTTGATTTAGAAAGGGAAGAGGTCGGTATTGATTATCCTGATACGAAACTTTACTATTTAGATGCGATCCCACTTGAAGAATTAAAAGAGGCTATAGATAAGAGAGTAAAAAAATAATATGTTTATTTAATAAAGTGCTACATCTAAGGTAGAAAAATGATAGCTACCAAGCAGGGTTTGATAAACTGGCTCTGTTATAGTATGGGAGATTGCCCCTAATATTCTGACTTTTATATGTGGTATATTATAGATTAATCATGCTCTCAAAGAAAATTATACCCAAATAATAATTTCATAATATATGGCCTGATAATTCTTACTGACTATAGTACTTATTAGTTTTATAAACAAAGCTAACTTCAACCCAAATTGCTAAGTTTTATTAAAAAATGTCTAAAAATATTGACAAAGCTTGATAAATGGTGTATAATATTAACGTTGTGGTAAAAGGCTTCCTAAGACAGTAGGCATATATAAGCCCTACCGAGGCAGAATGTAAAAGGTGTATTCTGCGCTAGGGGATACGCTTTTTTGTATAAGTTATATACAAGTTGGACAAGCTACTTGCATATAATAAAGAAATATGAGTTTTAAAGCAAAACAGAAATGAAAAGAGGGATTTTTATGTGCAAGGTAATAGGATTAGGCAATGTGATAATAAATAGATGCATAGATGAAAAAGTTTCTCTAGATGCTTCCAAACTGCAAAAACTGCTTTATTTTATGCAAAAAGAATTTCTAGTAGAATATGACGAACCATTTTTTATACAAGATATTGTTGCGGCAAAGTGTGGACCGTCAATACCAGATATAGCTCGTTCTTTTATGACACACGATTTTGGTTCAAATGCCAAGCAACATGTAAAAATTGCTGTATTGGACAAAGAGAAACCCATTATTGATAAGATTTTTAAGTTATATCATCACTATTCATCATTAGAGCTTATGGATATATCTAAAAAGGAGAAGGCTTGGGAAATTGTATGGCAAAGTGGAGTTGGAGAAGGATCTCTTATAACCCCAGCTACAATAATAGGTGCCTGTAAATGCTAAATGATTGATTTTACTGTGGAAAATTTCTTTAATACGCTTGAAGAGTGTAATAGTACAGACACCAATACGCTTAAAAATGTTCTTGATGTTTTAGATACATTTGATAAAACTAAGCATGATTCGCTTGTTAAAACACATATAGAAGACTATCCTGTAAATAAGGTATCTGATTTCACAATGTGGCTAGCAAAACTTGATGCTGTCTTAATTTATGCAAAAAAAGAAGCACGTCATATATCTACAATAGAAGCAATAGAGGCAATCTACTCTTTAATAACTAAATATGTATCCGACTTTTATGAGAAACATCTTTCAGACTCTGCCCCTCTCAAACCTGATAATAGTTCTGAAGATACTTGGGACGCTAAGTATAAAGAATTAGAAACAAAAGTGCTATCTATCGAAAAGGAGGCTTCTAAAAAAATAGAAGGCTTACAAAGCTCAATCATAGGCATAACAGTGACTATTCTTGGTATTTTTGTTGCAATTACCTTTGCAGCATTTGGAGTAACGGAAATGGTAGGCAATGTTTCACAAATGGTTACGGACAAAAGAACAAGCATTTTTTACGTTATATTTGTTTTTTCATTACTAGGTGCTTTCATTATAAATCTTGTATTTTTGCTTTTTTATTGTATTTCAAGGTTTATTGATAGATCTATTGCTACAAGTTGTAGATATAGTGAGCAATCAAAATCTTGTGAAAAATGCAATAAGAAAAAAATAAAATTAAACAAAAAAATAAGAAAAATGAAAAAAAGCTTGAGCAAATTATACTACGAAAAGGAAATTAACAAGAAGGAAATTAACAAGCTCGAAAAAACTATAACTGGATTATATGATGAGCTGAAATCGACAGAAGCAGACGTTACAGATAAATGTGGACTTTTGGGAAAATTGTGCAACAAATTTTCATATATATTTATTGCAAATACCCTTTTGGTTATTTTAATATTATTCTCTGGATTAGGGTTCTCTTTAGAATGGGGGATTAGAGAAGCCGAAGTTTCAAAAAATATTCCTACAGAAATTGAGCAAGCGATTGGCGATAGTCTAGACAACGAAGGCTCTAATGAGGACATTTCAGACGAAGAAGAGCTTAACCAGTAAAGCCGTATAATTTTAGTACATACAAAACCTAGCAGTAATCTCTAATATACTGCTAGGTTTTTTGATTTGTTTTTTTGCTATACACTTGAACACCTGAGTATAACCCCCAATAACGATACCTTTTGGAAATACAGCGAAAACGCCCTACAGCCAGACTTTCTAAAGGTATGAACGGCAAGCAACACAAACAAAAATAAAATTAAAGGGCGTGAAATTCATGAGTAAAGAGTATATTCCTGTAACCACGAGCGAAACGGTTTATTTCAAACCGCAAACTAAAGAAGAAATGGAACCCATGATTGAGCAAATGAAGCTGGGAGATATGCTATTTGCCCCTTGGGTATTCTGCAATGGGATGTGGTACACCCTCGGATTGAATGATGAAACAGACCCAACATCAAAATGCTTGTTTCCCAACATTATCATGGACGAGCATTTACCACCACTAACACGCTGGGGCATGGCACGTTACGATTTCTTAAAATCAGAACGCAAATTTATGGCGGCAGGGTTAGGCATCGTTGGGCTTCATAAACATTGCCTTGAAATTGAGAAACAAGCCGAACATCGCAAGCGTAGCATGATGGAATCAATCAGTAAAGACCCCGCTAATCGTGTGACAGAGCGAGATAAAGCCCAAGACCCAATTTCTTGGGTGCAAAGAATGAATATGTACCAATCGAGGGTGCATGAAACAATCTATGCCGACCTCATTTACAGTTAGATGTAAACGCCTGAATGCCAAACACCCGAACACTAAACACAAACCCCAGCAACAAAAAACAGTCAAACATGAGGAAGTACCTATATTTTAGGTGCTTCTTTTTTGTTGTGAACAAACCCAACCCCAAAACAGAAAGGATTTGAAAACATGGACAAAAACAGAACAAGAAAAAACAGGGTGTCGCTCCGCTTGGACGATGCCGAATTGCTCCAGTTACAACAAAACATGAAAACAGCGAATAAAACGAACCGTGAAGCATATCTTCGTAAGATGGCATTAGAGGGTAGCATAACCACAATTGATACCAAGCCAACTGCTGATTTGGTGCGGCTTGTGGCAAATATTTCCTCAAATGTGAATCAGGTTACGAAACGCTGTAATGAAACAGGCTCGGCATATGAAAAAGATGTACTTGCCTTGCAAGCTGAAATTGACTTGCTCAAACCGTTGATTGTTGAAGCCCATCGCAACAGCGTAAAAATGAAGCGAGGGTAGCAATGGTCAGAAAATATCAATACAGCCCAAACGTACAACATAAACACGTAACACCGCAACTCCAAAACAAATACTCCGAAAGCAGGTGATTTATAGCCACAACATGGATAAAACCAACATACAACCACACAGGGCAAAAATCCCAAACCACAATAAAGCGCAAAATTGACTACATCACAAACAGCGAAAAAGCAAACATTCACAACAAAACAGCATTGGAAAATCCAGAGCAACTTGCCCCTAATGCTATTCCGTCAATCTTCGATTATGCACAAAACCCCGACAAGACCGAAAACAATCAGCTTATCAGAGGTTACGAATGTTTCCCCGAACTAGCTGATGAACAATTCGCCACATCCCATGAATTATACGAAATCAACACAGGGCGAACGCCAAAAATCAATTCACGGCTACTATACCATATGCGTCAATCATTCGCACCGGGCGAAATTGACCCGCAAGTTGCAAACAGAATCGGCTATGAGTTAGCCCTCGAATTTACAGGCGGCAACCACCAATTTGTAGTAGCCACGCACACGGACAAGGCGCATATTCACAATCACATCATCATAAATGCAATAAATTTGGACTGCAATGGCAAATTCAAAGACCCGCTATACAGCGGCCGCCGTGATGTTGCCCGCATATCAGATAAATTGTGCAAAGAATATGGTTTGTCCGTAATTGAGCATAAGCAAGGCTGGCGAGAGCCTTATAACGAGTGGGAAAAGAAACACGGCATCATGCCAGAGAATAAGCCATTATCAAAACGCAAACGGCTTGAAGAAATTATTGGATTTTGCTTGGACAAGAAGCCCAAGGATTTTGACACGCTGTTGAAATATTTGGAAGAATACTCTTGCTATGCAAAACGTCGTGGGAGTAATATTTCCATCACTACGCCATTTGCGAAAAAGCCAATTCGCTTGAGTTCGTTGTCTGGTGAATTTGACGAGCATGGCATTAGGAGTCAAATTGCAGAACAGCAGAAAGTGTATCAGCAGGTACAAAATATTTCCACAGCCAGTAACAACGAAGATGAATATGACGATGCCGAATGCGAAAACGCTTATGTGCCTGTTGCCGAAGTAAAACCCGCCATACCCACCAAACTTGAAATCAGCCTACAATCAATTTTGCAGTTCAGCAATCATCACAATCTGAAATTGATTATCGACATTCAAAATTCCATGAAGGCCACCGAAAGCATTGGCTACAAACGCTGGTGCGAGAAATTCAACTTGGAGCAGATGAGCCAAACGCTTATCTTTATCGAAAAGCATCAACTGACGGTGGAAAAATTGCGTAACATCGTAACAGTGAACGCAAATGCACCAAATGAAATCAAGTCTGAAATTGCTACGCTCGATAGAAAACTTGATAACATTTCAGAAATGCAACGTCACTTTGGTACATTAGGCAAGACAAAAAAAATTTACAAGCAGTATACGCAATCCGCTAACCCAGCGCAATTCAAACAAGACAACCTCAAATCATTAACCGCATATTCCGAAGCAAGCAAGTATTTCAACGAAAACGGCTACGGCACATGGGGCGGTTTTGAAATGCCCAAATTTGCCGATACCCAAAAGCGATATGCAGAAACATTAGCTGAGAAAAAGAAACTCTGGGCAAGATACCACGCCATGAAAAATGAAATAGGCGAAGCTAAAAACGCATGGGCGAATGTGAAAACGCTTTTGAATGTGCAGGATGAAATTGAAATTGCTCCGAAGGTAAGACGGCAAAGTGGACCCAGTTTATAAATTTGCATTGCGGTGAAATTGAAATGAAGATTTGCAAATTGATGAAAAAGTAATTCAGGCTAATTTGAAATTGGCACAGACGTAAATTGAAATTGAAATTTACGCCAATCGTAAAAATCTTTTCAGCGGAACGCTTAACAAAAAAATAGCGTTCCGCTAATTTTTTTGAATTAAAATCAGCGCTGGCGCATGATTTTGATGGGGTTCAAAGGGGCATCCCCTTTGCAAGCGGACTGGGGGCTGTCTACGAAGTGGACACCCACAGTCACTGCTTGCAGACAATGAAAATAGTGTTGTAACTATAGTGGCTTGTGCGGAAGCTAACTCAAAGGCGTGTTGCAACACAAGCGTATTGTGCAACATTTGAAATTGGATAAGGCAATTCTTGAATTGCATACAGTATTTTAGCACTGTGATTTTTGATAGAAACTGCAACCTTAACTTGTCATATTGCAATTCAAATATTAAGGGTTAATGCCTATCAAAAATAATTGAAATTTCTGCACGGTAAGCATTTGCACTATCGTGAGAGTTTTCCCTGTAATAATCATCATCGCCATCAGGAGTAATGCATGATTTGACAATGCTTTCAATTTCATAAGTGTAAATCGCAATATCATCTGAAATTATATCAAAGTCGGTTGACTTGTATCGCACAAGCGCAACAAGCAAATCAGTTATTTCTTTATATACATCATCAATTATCATATCCTTTATGGTATCAACTATGTTATCGATGTCGTACTCTTCTTCATAATCTTGACCATAGTAGAAACGGCTGACATTATTTTTTAGCAATGATTTAATATCATAGCTTGAGCAAAATTCAGAAATAGAAATATCGTTTGGATAATTAAATATTGCATCTTGCAAAAGTTCTTTGAAAAGAACGTCGCAATCAACATCAAGCGATAAATTTTTATTGCGTTCAAAAAAAGCAGTTAGGATGTTTACGGTATCAATAAATTTTTCTAAGCTGTGTACGGCGTATCTGAAAAGTTCTTTCAAATCATTATAGGTAAAAATATTTATCACCTTATAAAAATCAAAAAACGGTTCATTTAATAGCTTTTCCAAGATTTCGTTGTGCGACAACAAACTGAATTTGTCATCTACACATTCAAAAGCAGTATTGAGATACTCGTCAATTGTGTTGGCATATTTACTATCGGTCAATTCGTTGGTGCAAATATTCGATGTTATAAAATACAGTTTTGATGCAGTTGTCGAAAATTCTAATTCAAGAATTGTACCATCATTTAACTTATCTAATATGTGCTGAGTAAAGTCTGAGCCTTTAAGCAGTTTCTCAATTTGCAAAATATTAGTGGCTGTATTTATAATTGTAGAAGTTTCAGGTATGTTATTCGATATTGTGCTTTTCAAAAAATCATTCACCGATGGATTTATGGTTGAGATATGTTTCTTCCCTCTATTGTCAGTAATTTTTATCATGGATTGATTAAGCCGTCCTAGAACAGTATCGAAAGCATTCTTTGTTGAATCGATGTTTTGCTCTTTAGCAATTCGGGCGTTATAGCAATTCTTTAAGACTTCGCTATCAATGCTGGTGTCTGTCAGCGAAAATAAGGTGTTCAAAAAAATCCTATCAACATTCTCCATGCGATGGGTATACTCGTTTTTCCATATATCATTTGGATTATTTAGGCTATCTACGATATACTCAGCATAATTGTCTGAAGATATGTCTTGCCAATTAAATTCTAGCGTTGCAAATTCGATAATTCGAGGGGTATAGTTAGAGTGTGATACAATCTTGAAATAGTTTTCATTGCTTTTTATGTTATCATAATAAGATGGAGGAAGATTCTTAGAAATTAAGTGGTTATAAAATATTTCAGCCTTTTCAATCGGATGAAGTGTGTCCATATTTATTACATATTTGCTGATTTTATTCGATTTCATGAACACATTGAATACGTCACTTCGCTCTTTTGCTTCATTCAAAACCGTTACTCTTGAATTGAGAATGATTTTCTTGTTTTCATGTATTTTAACGTAGTCAATTAGAGCCGTAAGTTCGGCTTCTTGGTTTTCTTTCATGCTAAAATAATACTGACCAAGACAATCATCAAGCAGTACGATTTCCTTTGCTGTCCTGTCAAGAGATAGGGAATCCTTAATATCCTTTACTCTTCCGTTCGTGGTGTATCTGACTGCATACCCCTGTTCTGCATAATGTAATAATAGCATTTTAGATGTCATTGTTTTACCTATGCCCGGGTGTCCAACAATGAAAATCATTCTGTTCTTATCCAAGCACTCCAAACAATCATCGTATACAGTAGTTTTGACGAAATAATCAGCTTCTTCTTTAATGTTGCTGAATAACGCTTCGCAATCAATGAAGATATGCAGATTATATACTTCGTTCAAAATTCCTGATGCGTGAAGCCACAATTTGTAGTGCTTGCGAACGATGTCCGCATTTTCTTCTTTCTGTAAAAATTCATCAATTTCAATCAATGTCATAACATTGCGGTCAGAATCCATATAATCGGAAAACATGGTATAAACCTCGTTAATATTGTCTGCCGTCAAAGTCATTCCACAACAAATGTAATACTGGTTAGGTTTTTTCTTATTTACCTTTACTTGCTCTTTGCGCAATGAAGTTCTTAAATCGCTAAAAGTGCTTCGTATATAGTGCTTGACTTGAACCAAGACGTTATTTCCAAGGGTATTATCTGCCATATCAATTCCACCATCTCTACCCTTGGTAAAATTGCGCAGTTTTACAGATAATACCCTCTCCATAACATCTTTGCAGAGATTTTCAAATTCGACATCGTTTAGTGCCTGATAGTTAAACATAAATTCCTCCCTGCCGTTCGTATTACCCCTCCAACGCAAAATCCCTATAATCCGTCTTAACCACATATTTACTGTCTTTATCAATCAACGGTGCATTAGGCATTACTTCAAAACCAAGTGCTTCAAAATGCTTTTGGGCGCACTCGATTTTTACCCGCTCGACTTCACGCTGTTGCTCGTCATTGGAATCGCCCTTTGTTTCAACGACAAAGTAAATGGTTTGCTGTTTACCGTGGATATTACGCTTAACAATAGCCCAGTCTGGCGTATACAGGCCAACTGGCGTTGAAATGGTGAATTTCTTCGTCGGCAACTTCAAGAAAAGCTCAACATTTGTGTCAATGTCAATCTTTTCGGCAAATTTAAGCTCAACCTTTTCACTATCATATTTGATATAGTTGTAGAGGCTATTTTCCACCAATACGGCATTAGTTTTTGTATTCACTTTGAAATCGGCAAAGTTATCAAAAACTTGTGCATAATCCCAGTTGCTACCAGTTGGGATATACACAATGTTCATAACCTCCATGCGCCGCTTAACTTTCTTGATGACTTCAACAAGCTGCTCCATGAACACCTGCGGATTATTCAAAAATTCTGCTATCTTATCGCAACCCTCAAATATTTCATAAGCAAGTTTCTTTGAAATATTGCATTGTTCGCCAATATTGCGAAGCACATCGGGAAGCCTGTGCTGAGTGTCAACCGTCTGCAATCCGCTTTCTGTGCCGCTTTCAGCATAAACTCCGCTTGCTCTAATATCAATTTCTGCATCGGTATAGACGATTTTCACCTTGCTTATATACGCCCAACGATTAGAAGCCAATTCCATAAGGACATGGGCTTTCAGCATATCGTCTGTAAGCTCAATTTTATAGCGTGTTTTAGTTTTAATTTTATCCCACAATCGTTGGAATGGGTCGCTAAAAATAACCTCTCGCTTGGCTCTTGCGGTGTCGGTGTTATCCACATTACTGATGTCGGGTGTGGCGTATTGGTTATTGAAAAATTCGTATATTTCTTGCCGTGCATACTCTGCACGTTCGGGTAGTTGTAAAGCGTGTGCGCCTTGTTTCAATGCTTCTTTCATTGGTTGCGAAGGTCTGTTATCACGCTCAAAATATCCAGCCTGTGCAAATGTTTCAATAGTTTCTTGCCAAATGTCGAGGGGTATTTGCACTTCAACGGTTTTCTTAATTTCCACAGGAACGGCCCGCAAAACAGCTACATCAACTTTGTTGCTTGATTTTATTGCTTCCGCTATCAGCTCATGGTTACTGGCGATGCTAATAGGGATAGCAATGTTTTCAGGCGCAACAACCACACCATTTGCATCAATAGCACCAGTTTTCTTGTTTAACTCTATGGTTTCAGCAATTTGTTCATCGTCAAGGATTGACTGCACAACTTCGGTTTTGCTTGTTATATCGCCTAAGAAGTGAATTGTAATGCCGTCAAATGTCATGCCCAAATCATCTTCGTAGTTCTTCTGTAACCCTTTGGCAAACTCCGCAAAGTTTTCATCAGAAACAACATAAAGCTGATTGATATTCTTGTCCTCAACGCGTTCGCCGTCTTGGTTTACGCATAGGCGAAGCCCACGCCCAATTTTTTGGCGGCGTGTAAATTCTGTCTTTGGCTCAAGCAATGTGCAAATCTGGAACACGTTGGGGTTATCCCAACCCTCTTTTAACGCAGAATGGGAAAAGATAAACCGCACAGGGCTGTTAAAGGACAGCAATTTTTCCTTGTCCGTCATAATCAAATCGTAGGTGGATTCATCATCTTTGGTATCACCCTTGGTGTCTTTAAGCGTACCACCTTTTTTATCTTGGGAAAAATAGCCAGCGTGAGCGTTTTCTGCATCACCCATTATTAATTCGGGGTATTTGGCTCGAAGCTCCTCATAACATTCTTCAAACCATGTGTAATAATCGCCGTTTTCACCATCTTTTCCACGATAATTTGCAACATAGTCAATGAAAAACAGCGACAAGACTTTTATACCTTTATCATGCAACCGTTTCTCGTTTTCAAAATGAAGCTCGATGGTACGCATTATTTGAGATTTCTTGATTGCTCGTTCGTCCACATTGCCAATTGAATGGTTAAGCGGTATCACCGTGCCATTGTCGAAATGCACGGCTTGAAAGCCCTCACGGGTGTCTATGTTTGAAACCTTGTAATCCGCATAAAAATCACGCCCATTTGAAACTTCTTGCAAATCAGAAGTTTTGTTAATGGGGCGAATTTTACGCTCAACAACGCCTTTGGAGTTGCGCCAGTCAATTTCAATCTTCGCCTTGTACGCATTGCGGTCAATCTCAACAACCTTTATGTAAGGCTTATTGTAGTCTTTATGCGCACGAATAGAGGAAACGGAAATTTCTTTAACGAGATTTTCCCTGTGGGCTTCCACGGGCCCCAGTTTATACGCCAAGTTATACACATTTTTGTGCGTGGCACTATAGCGCAAAATGACACAGGGGTTAAGGCTTGCAATGGCTTCTTTGCCAACATCTTGCGTGTCTACGCTTTGGGGTTCGTCAATAATCACTACAGGACGAACATCACGGATAAATTCAATCGGCGTGCGAAAATCCTCACGGCTTTTACCCTTATTCATGATGTTGCTGGCACTATCAAAAGAACCTTTTGTAATAACCATAATCTGAACATTACTGCTATTGGCGAAAGAGCGCATCTTTTGAGCAATCTCGCCCTTGTACGCAAAAAATTCATAGGAAATATGGGCGTAGTCCGAGTGGTTGCCAAAATACTCTTTTGTGGCTTTCAGCGAATTTATGACACCCTCACGAATAGCTGTTGATGGTGGCACAACGATTACAAATTTCTTCCAACCAAAATTTTTATGAAGTTCCAAAATTGTATTGGTGTACACAAAAGTTTTGCCTGTGCCTGTTTCCATTTCAACGGTGAAGTTTAGAAAATCACCACTCTCGTACAAATCAAGCTCGGTGCTTTGAGGCAATCCGTTTTTCTTCTGTATAGCTTGCAGATTTTCTAATATACGCTCGTTGGAAATGGTAAGCTGTTGTGCGTCATAATCAAAGTCTGGAGAAACAGCATTACGAATGGTGTAAATGCTGTCGGCTTCACTTTGGCCGCTAAAAATACCCTCTTTGCCGGCGATAGAGGAAACAGCGCGTTGCTGAAAATCTTGCTCTTTGAATTGCAGTTTTACAGCCATCTATTCGTCACCTTCCTCATCTTTTACTTCAATTGTTTCTGTTTTGGGCTTTTTAAGGTCAAGTGCGTTAAGCGGTGAAACAACCTCTTTGCCCGTTTGCAATTCATATTCTTTGCGGGCAGCTTTTGCAACGCCACCGCCTTGCTTCGCTACTTTTGCGGTTTCGGTCATGCCTTGCGGATTTTTCTCTTTTGCAATATCCGTTGTGGCAGCTTCGGCAAGCATATTCAAAATAAGCTCCGTGTTTGTCATGTGGTCACGCAGGTTTTCTTTTTTCAAGCCTTTAAGCACTTTGTATTCCTTTGTAGATTTACCGCTCCATTCACGAGTGATAATATCCGTAAGGCTTGCATACTGCTGATGGTTTTCAATACCAGCCCGCTTAAATTCATCAGTAAGCCCTTTGCGTACTTCCATTGATTTTATGCGTTGGTTAATCCAATTTTCAGAATACCCTTTTTTGAAGTATGTTTCAAAAGCCCTGTCAATGGCTTTTTCTGGGTCTACTATTTCGTCCAAGCGTTCACTTCCTACCTGCGCCAGCCACAACTTAAACGGCTCGGCTTTTTTTGATGGAATAGATTGGATAAGGCGCAAAAGTTGCTCCGTATCCAAAACATCAGTCATACGCATTTTGCCGTCATGGGCTTGCATTTTCAACTGTCCGATTTTATCGGACAGTTCACTTCCCTCGGCTTTTAGCTTTAATTTCAAATCTCCCCAATATTTTCTTGGACGGTCTGTGTCGGCAAGCACTTCGCAAACGTCCACAACGGAAAAATACCATTGTTCGGTTTCCTCACTCCATATTACACGGATTCTCTTATCCTCAAAAATTTTAATTTTTACATTGTCCATAATCACACCACCCTCAACTTGATTTTTTCGTTGATATTTTTAATCGTATGCTCCACATTTACCCTTGTTTCTGTGTTTTTGAAACAGCTATCGGTAAAGAGAATACGACCGGGGCGGTAGGTGCAAAGTTCCTCGGCGGCGGCTTCGTCTATGGCTACATCAATGCAAATAACAAAATCGCAGTCCTCGCCAATGCCGTAAACGATGTTGCCGTTTATTTCGATTGGGATTATTGGCGTGGTTAAGGTGTAATTGTTCATGCGCATTATTTCATAAACAATATCCTCGTGGCTTCGTCCGTCAATGAACGGCGAATCGGCGTGAAAAGAGAGTTGCCCCATAAGACGGGCTACTTCATCAGGATTTTTGGGGTCAACAGGGGTATCATCCCATATTTTGAAATTGGACTTGTCGAGTTTGAATACTCGGAAGCCTACATCAACATTGGGGTGATTTTTGGCTATTTCCTCTCCTGCTCGACGTATGCGTTCTTTGCCTATTTCGCAGATTGTAGGATATGTTTCGCTATCTGTTTTTTCAGGCAGTTGAACCATGATAAATTTTCTGCTTCCGCCGTCTTTGTTTGCTTCCATTACTGCATGGGCAGTGGTTGATGAGCCAGAAAAAAAGTCCAAAACGACATCACCAGGATTTGTTGCATGAAAAACAAGCCGCTTTATCAGTTCCACGGGCTTAACAGTTTCAAATCCATGGTTTTGCGCATATTTTGTCAATTCTTTTTTCGCACTTTCTGCAGTGCCAATATCTTTTGAAAAGAGTGCCCAAAATGGCTCTGTAACCTCGGTTCTTTCATCATCAGGGCGCATCTTTATAATCACTTTTTCATTTTTTATAAACAAATCCCTACGGGATTTGTAAGTGGCAACTTGGACTTGTCCAAGTTTCCACTGTTTCCCCGCAGGCGGCGAAACAGTGGAAACTCCGTCAGAAATATCAAAAACCATCGTTTCACGCCCACGGATTCCGTTGGCGTTCATAAGCTCTAAAATGTGTTCGCGATATTCTCCTTTTTCATCTGATAAGGGGTATTCTTTTTCGCCTTTCTTAATTAAATTAAAACGACGCATATCTGCCTTTGTATACACAGCGATATATTCTATTTTGGGTTGCAATTTATTAAACGCAGTAACTGTATTTTGTGATTTTGTTTTCGATTCCCAGCCAATATTCCCAACAAAATTTTCTTCGCCAAAAACTTCATCACACATTTTGCGTAGGTTATGCGCCTCGTTATCATCTATGCTTATAAAAATAACCCCATCATCACGCAACAAATAATTGGCAAGCCAAAGGCGTGGATACATCATATTAAGCCATCGTGTATGATAACGCCCGCTAACTTCGGGAATAGCAATACCCTTTTGCCCTGTATACTCCAAATATTTATCAAGAGAATCCATAAAATTATCGTCATATATGAAGTCCTCAGAGGTGTTGTAAGGCGGGTCAATATAAATCATTTTAACCCCACGCTCACCAGCGTAAGTATGTTTTATTAGCTTCAAAACTTCTAAATTATCGCCCTCTATGTAGAGGTTTTTGGTTGTATCCCAATTAACGCTATCCTCTTTACAGGGGCGCAGCGTTCCATTGGAATTTTTCTTCAAAAGGCGGTAGCTCTCAGTTTTGCCGTGCCATGTGAAGCTGTATTTTTCTTGCAAATCATCAGGCACAATACCGCTAATGTATGCCTTAAACTCGTCAAAGTCAAAATAACTCTCGCGCCAAAATTGCGGAAATATTCTCACCAATTCCTGTAGCTGTGCCGTGTCATATTCGGGCGGCAGTTGAAATTTTTCCATTATGCTTCGCTCCTAACTTGTATTTTGAATATCCGCTTAATTTCGATGCTTACTTCTTTATCGTCAAGCAGTTTTTTGATTTCTTGCTCTGCTTCATATTCGATACGCATTTTGTCCATGAACAACGCAGATTCCGCTTTTTGCAAATCGTCTTGTATTACAGCCAATTTCTTATCCAATTTTATGCGGTCATGCACGGAAGTAACTTGGGCTTCTTGTTTTTCGATGGCCTGCTTCTCTTGCAAAATAGCTTGTAGCTTGCGTTCAATCTCGGCTTTGCGGTTGTTTTCGTTGCGCCGTATCAACCGCAGGGCTTCACGCTCAACTATTTCCGCACCCTTCATAACGATATTGCGGTGCTTGTCCAAATCAACCATATCCTGATAATCGCCTTTGGGGTAGGTATAACTTAATCGCTCCTGCCAAGTGAGTTTTTGCCCTGTTTCGGTAAATTTTTCGCATGGTAGCGACAAAATTTTCCGGCACTCCGCATCGTTCAAGATATTTTCACTTGCCGTTTTACCTACCATTTCAAAGAAATCATAAGTATCTTGCGACCACCAATTTGCACCACGCTTGATGGTTATATCGTAAAATTCAATGGTGCATGGTTCTGTGTCGCTCACATAGACAACGCCCGCATCATTGGTTTTTTCATTTATAACGTGGTGAAGCACATTTATCGCAAGTTTGGCGGTTAGGGTGTATCGTCCGCTTTTAGGCAAGGCCATATCCGTCATGGAATATTCATCACGGCGTATATACAACCGCTTAAATAGTGGACTTGAACCTATGCCCTGCATTACCTTTATGCTTCGGGTGTCGTGGTTTAACCAAATTCCGCTTTGCTTGTCTAACGCAGAAGCGGTTACATACCACAAATCATTATTCATTTCACGCCGTTTTGTTTCTACATATTCCGGAGTAATAGTTGTAGTATGGCTTATTGTTTCATCAAATGTAGAAAAGAGGGCAGTCTTGGATTTTTCGGTTAAGATGGTATTATCGCTTTCCAAACTGGCAATCTGTTCAACAAAAGCCTGTTTTATTACTGCTCTATCCCTTGCATACTGGCTGAAATATGCCAACGCTCCATCAGCATCATAGAAATTGCCGACAATCTCATCTGATATGCCGAATATCCCCGCAAACTGCTTGAGGCGTTTTTTGTATAGCTCCAATGCTCGTATATCGCTGGCGTTCTGCCTGTTGATAAAATTGATAACAAGCACATCATTTTGTTGATTTTGCCTATGGCAACGCAAAATACGCTGTTCAATGTCCAGCGTATTATAAGATGTATCGAAGTTTATCACACAAGCGCAAAATTCAAGGTTAAGCCCCTCATTTGCAATGTCTGTGGTGATGAGGACTTGAGCTTCATCACGAAATTTTTCAATTATATCGTGACGGCGTGACTTTGAGCCATCAAAGGTCAGCACCTTGTATTTTTTACCAACAATTTCACTTAAAGCCTTTATGGTTATCCTGTTTTGCACGAAAACAAGAGCTTTTTTCTTTGCGCCTTTTGTGGCAAGCAACGCAAATAGTTTCGGCAACATATCCATCAAGGCCGCTATTTTGGCATTTTTCTGGATTTTGCTTGCAAGGTTGGCAATTTCGCCAATTTCCTTACGCTCCCAATCGTCTACATCATCACCCTGTATGCGGTCAGTAAGATTATTGGCTGTTTCGGCAAACGCAAATGTTGATGATGACAAAATATTGGTTAGCATCAGCATTAAATCGTAGTTGCTCATTTTGGGATATGCCTTTTTGAAGGGCTTGTTTGCGTATGCTAAAACCTTATCGTGCAACTCCAGTTCGGCAGCGGTTGGCGTAATGGCTACGCTTGCCACAAGCCGATTGGATATGTTGACATAGCCACCAACTTGGGATTTCAACGTCCTAAACACGTACTTGCCCGCACGTTCAGCCAGTTCGGGGTAGTTGTCCTCTTGGCGAAAATAGCGGGTGTAATATTCGCCGGGGTCGGGAAATTCGTCCTTATCTATGAAGTTGATAAGGTGGTACAAGTCCATGATGTCATTCATGATTGGCGCAGGGGTTAGCAGTATTTTGTAGCTGCTGTCTACAGCGGTTTTTAACTTGCGGTTTGTTTCGTTATCGTTTCGCAACCGCTGGGCTTCATCAAAACAAGCAATATCCCATTCATAACCGGGTATATCGCTTTCGTATGTAGTCAAATAAACACCGTCATCGTCAACGGTTTCAGTGGAGTATGGGATGTTGAAATTTACCTCTAAAACCTTTTCCCATTGGGCAAGCAAGTGAACAGGCACGACAATCAATATTTTTTGTGCGCCCTCAAACCATTTCTGCGAAATAATGAGTAGAGCTTCGTATGTCTTACCCAAGCTACCCTCATCAGCTAACACCACGCCACGGCTAAAAGGTGAATCCAAAGCAAAAGAAGCCGCTGCTACTTGATAAGGATACACATCAAGAGTAGCAGAAGCAAAGGCAGGAAGCAGTTTGCTATCATGCCGTAAGTTTTTCGCTTTATAATATGCGTGGAAAGGTGTTTGCATCGCTACACTCCTGTCGCTTCAAATTTTAATCCTCGGTGCTATGTTCGGACATCATTTCCATAATGTCGGCAAAATCGCAATCAAGGGTGTTGCATATGCGTTCAAGCATTTCAACATTAACGGTTTCACCTTTTGACATTTTGGTTAGCGTGGACTGGCTAATGTTCGCAACTTGCGCCAAGGTTTTTTTGTTAAGGTCTTTGTCAATCAGTAGTTTCCAAAGTTTTTTATAGCTTACTTTTTTCAAAACGGTTTCCTCATCTCATGGTTCATGCGCCTATACAGATGATTTTCGCACCTAAAACCAGTATATCACAACAATGATGAAAGGTCAATATAAAATCTTGCGTTCTCAAATTTTCGCATTGCATATTCAATTTTGTTATCATGGTGTAATTTTCCAAGTTTTGCCTGAAAGTTTCTAACTTTTGCCCAAAACTTTATAATTTTTGCTGTCTTGGGCGTGGTATAATGTATATGTGGAAGTTTGACGAGAAGCTATGTCACAATGGTGCATAAACGTCGGAATTGTAATCAGAATCAATCGGGCAATAACCGAAATATGTTAGCGCAAATACAGCCGAACGAACAGCATTGCCGTCATATAGTGCCACACCAAAACGAAAAATGACCGAATTTGCTTACGATGTATAATTTTATAGCGGTTTTAATGTGCTATAATGTAAAGTGACGAGATGTGGGCAGAAGTGCAAAATTGATTGCATTTCGCCTTTTTTATTTCCCAGCCTAATTTGCAATCAACCATCATGCCCTGTGGGGTCTGGTGGTTTTTTATGCCGATTTTTCGGTAGCCCAAACCCAAATCTAATCGGGCAAGCGTACCGCTATCGTCACAGCGGGCGTTAAGACAGGGAAGGAGCGAGAGCAGTATTGTTTTGTCTGCACTTTGTCTGCAAAATGTCTGCATTTGTCTTTGTTTTGTCTGCTGACATTCGTTTTTTTATGTGGTATCATTAAGGTGTGGAGGAATGTGCAGGCATAGCACATTGCAACCTCCGTCTAAAATTATCAACACGGCCACCACCGCTATTTTAATAATGGCGGTAGGTGGCTTTAATATTGCCCTCAAAAAAATACTAGGGGCAAGCGTGACCATTATGTACCCGCAAAAGGCGGGCTTCCGCAGGCAGTTTGGGAAGCAAAACTACTGAACATGGAAATGTATAGTAGCGTATATGAAAAGGAGATGATTCTTGAAGAAGAACAAGGTAGACACAGTGCGTTTCACACAGCGAGCGAGTATTAGGTGTAAGATAATCAAAAATAAGGACACCCACAAGCACTGTAAAATGGCTAATTGCGGTCATTATGCGATAGGCGGTGATGCCTAATGAATGGGTGGATTAAGCTACACAGACAGTTTCTGCAATGGGAGTGGTTTTCTGACCCGAATGTACTCAGCGTATTTGTCTATTTGCTTCTGCAAGCTAACCGCAAAGACGGCAAATGGCGCGGACATGAGGTTTTATGCGGGCAACACATTACCTCGAACGAGATAATTTCGCTCCATACAGGCTTATCCGTACAGATGGTGAGGACTGCACTCCGCAAGCTGAAATCAACAGGGGAAATCACAACCCAATCAACAAACAAATTTACCCTTGTAACCATTGTAAAATGGGCGTTTTATCAGGGCGGTGCTGATGATTGCAACACGCAAAATAACAATCAATCAGCGAGCAATCAACACGCCGATAACGCACAGCCAACAAACGGACAACATTCAATCAACAACAAACAAGAAGTTAAAGAAAAAGAGAATAGAAAGAATGCAAGAAGTGAAGAAAACCCCTTGCCGCCTACGGCGTTTGAGGGAGGTTCGCCAGCTTCGTGTTCTCAGCCAGTAGGTTTTGAATTTGAAAACCTAAACAATAACGAGTATTTACCAAAGAAACCGAAACAAACTGATGAAAAATCCACAACCGAAAAAACAAATATACTCACCATTTGCAGCAACTATACATTTCATGGCGAACTGGGGCAAGCTGTGAATGACTGGCTAGTCTACAAGCAGGAAAAACGCCAGCAGTACAAGCCAAGCGGTCTTAATAGCTTGCTATCCCAAGTGCAAAAACACGCCAACACATATGGTGAAAGTGCTGTAATTCATGCAATCAACGAAAGCATGGCGAGCAATTATCAGGGCATCGTTTGGGATAAAGTCAAAAATATAGCTTCTGAAAGGGATTCCCCAAAACAAAAGGGTAATCCCTTTTTAGCGTATGCAAAAGAACTTGAAGAAAAAGAGAGGAGCAATTTATCATGACACAAAAAGAAACGGCGTATTTGCTGAGTATTCTGAGAGCGGCTTACCCACGGTTTTATTATGATGTTTCGCCTGATGATTTGAAAATCAGCGTAGACACATGGACGGTGATGCTTTCCGATACGAGTATAGAGATTGCGACCGTGGCGTTACAGAGGCTTATCGCCACAAGCAAATTTCCACCAACCATTGCGGAAATGAGAGAATCCATATCCGCTGTCATTCACCCAGCTTTGCCAGATTCGGGCGATGCGTGGGGTGAAGTCATTAAGGCAATTGGCCAGTACGGATATTATCGCACAGAGGAAGCGTTGGCTTCCATGCGTGAACCTGTTCGCCTTGCCGTAAAACGCATGGGCTGGCGTGAATTGTGCATGAGCGAAAATGGCATGGCAGATAGGGCGCATTTTCTGCGTATTTATGAAACTATGGAGAAACGCACTAAAGAGGAGAATTTGCTACCTGTTGCGCTGAAAGATGCAATCGCAACAATCGGGCAATCCATGAATGTTAGAGGATTTGTTGAAATGACATGACATCACATAAGCAACACCCAGCACCAAACATAACATCAAACCAATAGCCGTTAAATCTGCAAGCAGATAGCGGCTTTTTATTTGCCATGTCGTGGCTGATGCACACGATAAATTTCAAGGCAGAGCGTGACCATTGTTACAAAGTCCAGTGGGCGTAAAGAAACGGAGATGATTTTTGAGGAAAGAGAAAAACATACCAACAATCGCACAAGGCACAGCCTTACAATTTCCGCAGCCAATGGAAATCAGCATCGGCAGCACAACATTTGTCGTAAATGGCTTCTTCAAGCCAACAGGCAAACCCCTATCAGAAAAACTTTATCGTCTTATGGAAAAAGACGTTGAAACCGCAGCCACAGCGCACTATAATGATATTATACCAAAAGAATGTTTGGCTGTAGGTGAATTAAGGAGGACAGCAATATGAGCCTACAGACAATGACTGGTTTTACAACGAGTGGTTTTGACTTGCAAACAGCAAGCATCGGAAAACTCGGAAATATGCAGACCGCAAATATCGGCTCTGCCATGAGCATTAGTGCCAAAAGTCAACGCATCTGTGCGTTATATTTGCGCCTATCAAATGACGACAAAAATTTGGACGAATCTGACAGTATCGCAAATCAACGGGCAATCGGCACTCGTTATGCCGAGGAGCATGGCTTAACCAACATCATGGAGTTTGTTGATGACGGCTGGACAGGCGTGGATTTCATTAAACGCCCGGGTTTTCAGCAAATGATGGCTATGGTCGAGAGCGGTCATATAGGCACGGTTATCGTAAAAGATTTATCGCGCCTTGGCCGTGAGCGGAACTACATGGGCATCTTTATGGAGTACATCTTCCCCAAGTTTGGCGTGAGATTTATTTCCATCGGTGAATCCGTGGATTCTTCCAAAGGCGATAACGACATGGTGCCGCTGATTAACCTTTTTAACGAATGGCACGTTAAAAGCACGAGCCAAAAAGTTAGAGCGGTTAAGGATATGAAGGCGCGACAAGGCAAGCGGTCGGGTGGATTTGCTCCGTATGGCTATATCTTCGACAAGGAACTGGACAAACTGGTTATTGATGAAGATACAGCACCCACTGTTAGGCGTATCTTTAACTTGTATCTGAGCGGAATTGGTTACACCAAGATTGCAAAGATGCTAACCGCCGAGGGCATACCATCGCCAACCATCCACAAAGGGCATAGCCCTAAAAATCCTGATACTGCTCCAGAAGAATGGTCAGGTGCTACCGTTAGTGATATGCTTGGCAACAAGGTTTTCATTGGGCATACCGTGAGCAAACAAACCTACGCTATATCCTACAAGCACAAACAGCGCATCGCCAACAAAGATGAGGACATGATAACGGTCTGCAACACACATGACCCTATCGTTGACGAAGAAACCTTTAATATCGCAAAAAATCTTCGTCACGGCAAACGCAGACCAACCAAAAACGGTGAAATGGTTATGTTTTCGGGATTGTTGGAATGTCCAACGTGCAGGCGCAAACACCAACTCATGAAGGGCGGTAAAAAAAACCGCCACGAATGGCGTTATGTATGCGGAAGTTATCGCAAAAAGGGCAGAGATTGCACCATTCATAGCATCATGCTTGGTTCACTCGAAAAAATAGTTACTGAACATCTCCGCATGATAACGGAAATGGTGGCCATTGATGAAAATGCCTTTGCCGAGCGGTTGATGGAGAAGGGCGCAAAGAGCCAAAAATCCAACATGGCGAAGAAAAAAGCCGAACTCGATAAATCAAAGCGTAGGGTAGTGGAACTCGATACCCTGTACACAAAAATTTACGAGGACTTGGCTTTGGGCAGGCTTACGGAGGAACGCTATCAGCGAATGGCAACTGCTTATGAAGCGGAGCATCAAACCCTAACTGCCAATATCGCAAAACTGGAGCAAACCCTCGCACAAAACGCTGATGCAGTAGCTGGCGTGGATAAATTCATAGCGATTGTGAAAAAGCATATCGCCATGAAAGAGCTAACCCCATCACTTTTGCGTGAACTCATTGAAAAGATTGTTGTTCACGATAAGGTGAGGACGGAAGAAGCGTTTTTCGATTCGAGGGGCAGACCTCGTAAGCCTATGACACAGCAGATTGATATTTATTATAATTTTGTTGGAGTGCTTGGGTAGCAACGAGCAAGGAACTGTGAACAACGAAAGGTGCTGTAAACAAGGGCATCACAGCACCTTTCCATGAATTATCCACAAAGTATCGTTATTGAAAATTACACGACATGGATAATGTAGAAAGAAACTAAGGAACCCAACATTAAGCATCCTTTGCGAATAAAACACAAGGGATGATTTTTCATTTTATGATGTTGAGTTTTTTTACTTTACGAATTGAAGTTAAATATATCATTGCTACTTGATAATTTTTATTTTCCATATCAAATTTGTATTCCAACAATGTCCTCGGAATATATCCTGTTGGGCAATCATAGTTGTTTTTAACGCCTGTAACTGAACGCTTAGATATTAAAGAAATATATTTTTGTGTATGCGGAGGCGGTAAGGCAAAATGATTGTCTAAGTTCCACTGTTTTTTCCAACTGTGTGCATAAAAAGATATTTTATAATTGATATCATAATTGCCTGGAGAAATGTAGACTTGCGAACCATCAGTAATTCCTGCGGCTTTCGCAAGCCCATTAATTGAGCCAACTGTTTCATCAATATCATTTTCGATTAACTCGTTTTGAATTAATTCAAGCATGACAGATTTTCCACTACGCCGTATATCAACTAACACCTTAATAAGCTCGTTGCCAATAAACGGACGAATACGAATCATATATTCTTCTCTTTTTATCATAAAAATCAAACGCCTTTCCTATAATGCTAAAATCATCAATTTTATCAAACAAACTAAGCAACCGAGCCTTCGCTATCATTAGCTTGTACTAATCTTCATTATCTCAAGATGTTAACAAGTATTCAAGACAATAAGATTTATCTCACCTAAGTCATAGTATAAATGATGAAACAGCAAATTGATTAGCGACATATTAAGCAACATTTAAAACTAAATGTAGATACTATAATTCTTTAATTATTTGCGATTGCCTGAATGAGGTGTGTATGATATAATAGATATAATTAGAAGTTTAGTAAAATTGGTAGTTTAGTCATCAATGTGAGATTTGACATTTTGCATGCCCCATAAGCTTGATGTTTAAAGATGAGTATTATTTCTGACGACTTAACTGGCTCCAATGGCGAAAGAAAAAAATAGATGGTACTCTAAAGTTTTTATGTGATTATGGTTATTTGGAGTATAAAAATAGCATGAATGAGTATTCATTCACTGTTAAGAGTTGGGAGTATATAGGCGAATTGCACTCCACTGTACGTGATTTGCCTCAAGCTTTTATTGCAATGCATTTTTTATCAGAATGTAGCTGAAATACTCTTTCATAATTCAAAAAAGCAAATTTTCAATTGTGGATTTAACAGATCATAGAAATGGCCTCTATTATGAAGATGGTTACGCACAAGGACTAGGAAAGGAAGTAGTATTGACTTGCAATGAAAAACATTTTGAAAACAGGCACTTTGACGTTGCACAAATATCTACTGTTGTGTGGAAAGACAAAAATGATTTTATATGAACGACTTCTAAAGGCAATTGAAGCTACTGTAAGAAAACGTTCAAAAAATATATAATATTAAGAAGGTGAATATATGTTTCAAACAGCTTCTGGGGTAACAGTTCCTTTTCCAACAATGATAAAAGAAGAATTTCAAGTCTACGAGAGCAGTATTTTATTTAATTTGAGTTTTGAGAAATTAAAATCTTTAATTGAAGAATTTATCAACCATCTCTCAGAGCCTTTGTTTTTTGTACTCGAAATACCACTATCGCAACAGGAAGAGTTAGAATTGCAAAAAGGTGATTTTCATCCATTGCATAAAAAAATTTGTTACTTAGATGGGCAATCAAGAGAGCAAATCAAAGCAATTTTTCACATATATGGAGATTTATTATTAAATGATGGAATATCTCAGTTTGCTATCTATTCACAAATTGCAAGAGATGGTATTTACATACAAAAATATAAAGTAGTAAGTATCTATAGCGATAATCCAGAAAAATATTTTGAGTTTCTTGCAAGCTATAGGCTCGCTCGAACAAATGATCTTCTTACTGTGTGGGATACTTTTTCTTATGAATCGCCAGGAGAAGTGAGAAAAATTGAGATAAATGGAATGGATATTTTCGATGTACATGATGAACTTGTAAAAATAGGACTGTATGTTGCAGAAATAGTAGAAGATTGAGATTATTACGTGTGCAAGTAATGCAGAAAGGAAAAACATATGGATGTTAATATAAAGAAATCAATATTAGATAAGCTTCACCATATCGATCAAACTCACGAAGTAAAAATTCTTCTTGCTATAGAATCTGGTAGCCGCGGATGGGGTTTTGCTGCTGAAAATGCAGATTATGACTGTCGTTTTATATATGTACACAAGCCAAAGCGATACTTGAGTGTTTTAGAATTTGACGAGTTCATTGAGCATGAGTTGAACGAAACCTATGACATAAAGGGATATGATTTAAAAAGAGTGCTTAAATATATCATGAAATCGCAGGCAACTATTAATGAGTGGCTTAGTTCTAATATGGTTTATATAAAGAATGAGCTTATTGTAGCAAGGCTTAATGAGCTAGCAACAGACTTTTTCAACCCTATTTCTGTAAGTCATCATTACCTTAGCCTTGCACGTAAAATGCTTGTTGAAATAACAGAGGCTGCTGAAGCTAAAATAAAGAAGTATTTTTACATCTTGCGCCCGATAGCCAATCTCAACTACATTCATCAATATAGGAAAATGCCATATATGGAATATGACAAAACTCTAGATGCAACAAATCCGCCTTATGATATATTTGCTGCTATACGGGAGCTAAGAGAAAAAAAGGTATCATCGCTAGAACATGACAAAATACCGCAACACACACTTTTAATAAATTATTTCAATTCAGAAATTAGTCGCTTTGAAAGCATATTAAAAGAAATGAAATACGAAAAGAATACCAATTATGATGCTATTGATGAGGCGTTTATGTTGATTATAGAGGAAGTATGGAAATGAAGCAATTATTAGAGCATAAAAATTACGATTTTCTAAAAACTAACTCTGACTTGAACCAAGTGATTTACCTAGTTGCGAGCGGGTCTCGTGCATATGGAACGGAAACACCCGATAGTGATGTAGACTTACGAGGTGTTTTGGTTGAACCTAAGCACTATTTGTTTGGGCTTAAATCTTTTGAACAATTTGAAGATTTACCATCCGATACTGTTATTTACGGGCTAAAAAAATTTGCTTCACTCCTTGCAAAGGCCAATCCTAACACTATTGAACTTCTTGGTGTAGACGATGAGTGCATTGTAGTAATGACTAAGCAAGGCAAGCGCCTACGAGAAAATGCCGAGCTTTTCCTTTCCACAAGGGCTGTAAGCAGCTTTGGAAATTATGCCCTAGCTCAGCTTCGTCGCTTGCAAAATGCACTCTATCGTGATAGCTATACAGAATCCGAACAACGAGAACATCTTAAGTCAATGTTAAACACACACATGGAGCATTTTCAAAGGACATATACCAATTTCGCAGAAGGCTCCATTATATTGTCGACAGGTGATAGTAATTTGCTATTTGACATTAACCTAAAACAGTATCCTGTAGTTGATTTTGTTGGCATCTACTCCGAACTTGCAAGCATCGTAAAAAGCTACAACAAATTAAACCACCGAAACAACAAAAAATCTAAAAAGCAGTTATATAAACATGCTATGCACTTAATAAGGCTACTAATGACAGGAACGGATATTTTACTTGGAAAAGGCATAATTACAAGGCGTAAAGAGGAGCAAACCTTACTTATTGAGATAAGAAACGGCAACCTTTCTTTTGAGGAAATCTTTGACATTACGAAAACATTCCAAGATAAATTCTATGATGCAGCTAAAACAACAAATTTGCCGTATGAACCTGATATGAATGCTATTGACAGGCTAATGATAGAAATTTATGAGATGGAGATGTAAATATATGTCTTTTAGTGGATGTACTAATATTAATTTTATTTGTATTGACATTATAAGTGCGAAATCGGGTGAAGAAAGCCCGATTCCGCAAAATAGCAGATGATTTGTTATCTACTTTGTTTTTACCTAATCGGTAGCAGCAAATCAAGTTGCGTATCTACAGTCTGAAACGGCATAGCTTAACTGCTATGCCGTTTCTCTTTTATTAAATTAATCTAGCATATTTAAAGCTCTAATCACTGTTATTTGAACAGTTACAGCTTGAGCTCTTGTCATATAGCTATTCACCCCAAAGCTGCCATCATTCATTCCATTTTCATTCAAAAATCCTGCGTTTATTGCAAGTTCTATTGAATCTCTAAACTCCTGCATTAAAGCATTATCGCTAAAGCCATCTGCTGAAATGTTATTAATTAGTTTAATGTTAGCAATAGTTGCAAGATTTGCAAGTATAACTGCCATTTCGCCACGAGTTATTAAATTGTTTGGATTAAATTCTGTGCCAGTGTCAATACCGTTAAAAAGTCCAATCTGATTTAATGCCATAATTGCCGTGTAGAACCAGTCGTTTTCTGCTACATCAGTATATCTCTTAGCTGAAAACTCAATGTTTCTAGGCTCTAATGCAGTATACAACATCTGCACAAATTCTGCACGAGTTATTTGTGCGTTAGGCATAAATGTTCCATTTGCATAACCTCTTACAAGACCTCTTGAGCCAGATTGAGTTATTGCGTCAGTTCCCCAATGCCATTCTATATCGCTAAAAGATACAGGATTATGCACTATAGTATAATTCGAGAAATGCTTTGTTGTAAAAGTAACAATTCCATTTTCATATCTCGAGTTTTTCACAACATGCATCTCTCCTAAGGCATCTACAAAATATACCACCAAAGCATTAGGATTTTCACCTTCTTTAAGCTCATAAGGAAGCCTTACTTCTACTAATCCAGCAAAATTTGAAACATATCTGCTTCCAGTACGCATAGTTAAAGAATATAGGTTTTCAACAGCCGAAATGCTTATAGTAAAGCTATTGTTTAAAGAGCGTGAAAGGCTTGAAATGGTTGTTCTATCAAATGTTATAGCCCCATCATCAAACACAACAGAAAGCTGTTTTTCTGCCCTAGCAATTGCTAAAAGCAATGTTCTCTGAATTTCAATACTTTCAGCATTGTTTATTGTTTTTAGATTGATTTCTACAATTTCTTCTGGCGAATTCATAATTTCGTTAATTTTATCTTGAGGAAGTATTAATGCAACATTTCCTCTTGAAATTGTGTAATTTACTAAAACACCATTAATAGAAACTGTATTAGCAGGAACTCTGATACCATGTGTTATAATAATATTTTCATTTTGAGCAGGTATATAAACTGGAGGCTCCGGAGGCCTCGGTGGCTCTAATCCCAAAACCAAGTTTGTTGGACTGCTTGCAATAAATCCAAGTCGCTCATTAGAGGTTATTATAACTACTATGCTAAAGCCAACATCTTCTACTCTTACAGTGTATGATGGTGATAAGCCTGATTGAACAGTTACACCATTTACTCTAAACTCGTACGATAATATCTCTGAGCCTACATGTGGCGTTAAAGATGCCACAATTGTATCTCCAACCCTAGGCGAAATATTAGTAAGCGTAGCTGTTCCTGTAAGTATTGGCGTTCTATCAAGTGTTGCAAATGTTGCCATTTCACTTATTAAAGAAGCCTCATGCGTTGCAGTTGTTCTAATTCTTTGATAGAAATTATAAGATGTTTGAGGCATAAGACCTGTAAACACAGGATTTTCTACCCATATAACGCCATCCATACTATACTCATGGCCTGCAGCTTGCTCTAGAGTTATACTAGTTTGAGTTCTTTCAAGAAGAGTTGGTGCATTTGGTCTTGCAGGGCCAACTAGCTTTTGAATAGGACCCACAGCGTTCGAAACTACCATTCCAGGCTCTGTTGAAGCTTGGCTAATTACCTCTACCCAAATTCTTTTACCTACTGTTTCCGCTGTTACTGTATAAGAATTATTTGATGTATAGGTCCACCCCAAGAAATCATTACCTGTTCTTACTACGTTCACGTCAGTAGAGGTAGTTATTATATCGCCATCTGCAAACCATACAAATGTCATAGGTCCTAGTATTGAAGTTCCTGGTGTAGCTGGCACTATGAGAGCACTTGCATTTATTGTGTCACCAATTCTAAGTGTTGTTCCAACTCCTGTAAAAGTAACAGTTCCTGAAATTTCTCCGCTAGGTCTAGGTGGTGTAGTAATCATAACAGCTTCACTTGGCAGAGAAGCTTCATACAAGTCATTTG
>Ga0131853_10001677_pt1 | contig 39482 bp, 23 predicted proteins | sample TergutLab28metaG_FD_92764 | JGI IMG/M metagenome (GOLD analysis project Ga0131853, IMG submission 92764) | Labiotermes labralis P1 segment gut microbial communities from Petit-Saut dam, French Guiana - Lab288 P1 (version 2) (version 2) | ecosystem: Host-associated > Arthropoda: Insects >...
ACAAGTTAAAACAACCACAGTGCAAGTTAAAACAAACACAGTACAAGATATATCCAAATGAAATAGTCACACTGTAATCAAGTACCCTCAGTAGAAGGTCACCCTAATGTACATGGCACTTTTTTCCTCAAGAACTTCACTGTAATTAACTTCACTTCACTTAACTTTAAAATAAAATTAGTTTTGGTTTAAGGTTAAGGATGTCGAATGTAAGCACTTTTTCACATTCAAAATGATCTGTGAAGTAGTAACTTTTGTTTAGCAGGCCATTTGTTGCAAAATGTGTTGGTACGTGAATAAACATAATAAATGTGCACACGACTACAGAATGTTACGATGCGGTAACCCCATTACAGAGTTTATCCTATTAGAGTGTCAGAGATGAAGATGTAATAAATATGACTTACTTTTGTGTCTGGAAGGTGCAATCCTTAAATTTTGGTACTAAATGCAACCAGTTAATGCTCTTAAATTTTGTTGACATGTGTATGTTTTTGACTCAACAGTGTTGAATTTAGTTGCCAGAAGCAAACCAACAAGTAACAGTTATATCAGCTGAAGAACTGTCCTTTCAGTACACAATAGATTCTTCATACCAACTTTCACAATTGTGGATTTTATGAGACTTTTCTTGGTATTTTCCCATTTGTTTTGGAATCTGGCACTGAGAGGGTTGCACACTGTATAGTGTACTGATTCCTGTGAATTACATTTTCAGCATAATATCAGTGAAAGCCAAGTCATTTGCAGATCGCGAAATAAGATACACCCTAAAAGCTCAGGGCCAGGGTGCAGGTACTTTTAACATTGGCCCCACCTCAGGCATAGTAAAGCTGGCCAAAGAGCTCGACTTTGAAGATTTAAGACAGCCCCATGTATACTCACTGATTGTGACAGCAACTGAGGATTCTGGTGGCTTCTCTACATCAGTTGAGGTAGGATATATTTTGTTTTGTGATTTTGATGTTTGTGTGTGAAGATACTATACCAACAGTGCTACTTTTATGACTGTTTTTCCTTTTTTTTCTCCAGTAGGTTAGGAGAGATTTCCATGTTCACACTATTTTCTGTGCCTGTGTGTCTATATATTTTGCTATGTTGTATGTATAAATTTTCTATACAGCATAAGTTGTGGTATGTGCCATTCATTGTGGGACTTTTGCCAGGATGTTTTATTTAAAGACAGGAAAATGCATAATTGCTACATTATAAGACATCCTGTATATCCAGTGGCAGATCTGGAGAGTCACTAACTTTATTAACTGTACACATACAATTTTTACGTACAGTTGCCCTTCAGTAACTTCAGCATTGGTGTGCGTGCTTATAATGAAATTATTTTTCTGACTGTAAGTTGCATCTCCATGTGTTGATAATGATAACAAAAATCTAAACATATATGCTAGAGAATGCAGAAATGCATGCAGGTATTGACACAATATATCCATTATTTTCTCTGATTTTAGCAAAACTTGAAAACACATGACACTTGTTAAAAAATTCTCCAGTATTAAATTTCATGAATATCCCTTCAGCTTTTCTTGAGTTCTTACATGTGTTGAGAATGGGTAGTCAGAGCAATTTAATGCATGCTTTGCAGTGATGTTAATGTGTTGAAAAATGGTTTTGAAGAATTAATGTTGAAAGGTGTTGTAGGTATTCACGAGGCCTGGGACAGGGGCCATTAGCAAACTCTTGTGGACAGGGTAGGGAATTTCTTCGCCAACTGAACAACCGTTAGCTTCTGAAGGACTGCTACTTCTAATTGGTTAGCTGTTATTTAATTGTTAGCTGATTAATGGGAAGCATCGGAGTTTTCCAGGTTGTGAATTTAATCTCTGTCCATTGACAAGGAGATCTGTATATACTGATCAGGCATTTTCAAACACAAGGCCATGACCCAAACTTGGGTTGTGGCAGCTTTCTGATGGCGCATGAACTCCCAGAATAATTAAGCGAACATGATGGCATAATCATTATGAGTATGTGTGTAGAAAGTATTGGTGTTTTGCCATAAATCTGCACCAGTTTGGTGGAGTGCTGTGTAGTTGCTGGTACGGTTCAATTGCAAGGCCATTAAGATTTACTTTTCTTGGTCTTGGAAAAAAGTTAGAGAACCACTGGGTTAGACTGTTGAAGTGTCACATTAACTTACATGTTTGGGTGCAAATAATGGCATGTGACATTTGATAAAAATGGTGTTTTTTATAAACTAATTTAATTAATAGATGCATTAATAGCAATTTGATTAATAGCAATTATTTAATATTTCATAGTACATGTTTTTGCCTACGTGGCCATCATCAGGTAATATAAATCATGAAACACTCTGAGGAAGGTTAATTGCAATGGTCAATAAAGGAATTAGATCTCGTTATGTATGTGGCAGGAGGATTTAAAATATTTCATGTTTATCAATAAAATTCAAGTTTTTGTATGTATTCAGCTAACATTAAGGTGTGTAAGATTATTATGTTAGAAAGTTTTGTAGCCACTACTTTTGTGGGGAGGTTTTGTATATCAAGTTGTTTTGATTTGGTATTAGTTTCCACATTGAAAGTTTCTTGTAATAAAACTGTGAACTGATTTGTGTGTTTTCTTGAATGATAATTCTGTAATTACAACAATGGTTTTAAGTGTAATGGTAATGACTGAAGACATTGTTAATACATATAGGAATATGTAAAATGTGAAGGCTTTTACAGTAGAAGATGTCTTGGATTTTACTGCTAAATTGAATATATCCTGGTTTTATAGGTATGACTCTGAAAATAAATAATAACTTAAAATTATGACATTAAAAAAAAGAGGGATTATGGGATTTTTATATTGTTGGTTATGTAAAAAGTAAATAAAGTAAACTTAACGTGGTTTCTGAGGGGAAGTGTGTGTTTTTATTATTCAGAAGCTGTTGGAGATCTGAGGGTGTTGAGTAAGGGTGTCTTTCTTTTTTTCACAATTTTTATTGGAGGAAACCCCTGAAGAACCACATGAAAAGGATCATATGTTAGTACCATAGTAAAATTCACATATAAAAGAAACAAGAAGCAATAACCAACTTAATGGTTGGAAGACAGTGGGACCAAAAGCTCTATTCAGGGCTTTACTCCAACATGACCCATGAACAAAAGACAGTCAGTCTTACTTAATACTCTCAGAACTCTAACCTCTTCTGTATAATAGAAAAACACCTTCCATCTATGTATCCTTTCCTTCAAAAACCACTTAAGTTCACCTTATATCTTTTTTTAAAATAACTAGAAATATAGAAATCCAATACCTGTCCATTTTTAATGTAATAATTTGAAGTTTTTATTTATTTTCAGTTTAATTCCCATCAAACCAGGACATATTCAAGTCAGCAGTAAAATCCAAGATGCCTTAAACTATAAGAACCCTGACGTTTACATTTTCCAATATGTATTAACAATATTTTTAGACATTAGTGTTGCACTTAAATTTACTTCATCCTTTTTGTAATCACAGAATTATCATTCAAGAAACCACATAACCTGAAACCATGAAAATCAGTCATAGATTTATGGCAAAAAATTTTCTATGTGAAAGCAGAGACTAAAATCAAAACAACTCAATGTACAAAACCTTTCTGCAGATGCAGTAGGTATAGAAGTTTTGAACATAACGTTCTTATGTACTATTACATTAGCTGGACATGAATAAAAACTTGAATTTCATTAATAAACATGAACTTGTTTGCAATCCTACTGTCGTGTAAATAATGAGATCTCATTCCATTATTGAACACTGCAGTTAAACTTCCTCAAAGTTTTTTTATGATTCATAATACCTGATGATGGCCATGCTGGTCAAAACAGGTAATGTTAAACATTAAGTAACTGAAAAAAATTGAGTTGCTACTGATGGTTTTGATTATTAATTTAATTTATATATGTCACAGTGGGATGTACAAACTAAAGTTTAAAGGTGTATTTTATGTTACAGGCTTTTTATGAGTGAGGGTATTCCTAAGCAATGTTTCCATAAACTCTCTTGCTCTAAGGACGTCAGTTGTTAAGCTATTCATAATCTGATGATGTAGATTGCTTTGTTTTGACAGATACATGTGTGCCCACTATAAATTAGAAATTTCTGTTATTTTCCCATTATCAGTAGAATGCTGGCAGCCTGTGTTCTTTGGATACAAAGCAATAGAAATGCCATTTTGCCATTGTTTTTCTGAATTATGCCTCTGTTTTTCAGCTCACTATCCGTGTAACAGATGTGAATGACAATGCTCCGAAGTTTGAGTTACCAGATTACCAAGCACACAATGTAGATGAGGACATTCCACTTGGAACATCCATTCTGAAGGTGAAGGCTACAGATGCTGATTCTGGCTCAAATGCAGAAATTGAGTATTTAGTGTCAGATGATCACTTCAGCGTAGACTCAAGTGGAATCATAACCAACACCAAACAGCTTGATGCAGATAACAACAATGCATATTATGAATTTGTTGTCACAGCAAAAGACAAAGGTTTGTTCACATTGTTATTGTAGCATGTTTTTCATGTTAAGAGTGACAAGTGGCTCATGATGTTTGAGTTGCAGAACAACAACTTTAGTATGTAGTTCTGCAGAAAGGAACATCATTGTTGTTCTTACTGTGCTGTTTCTGTTCTAAGTGTGTCACTCTTTAACTCCATTGATCTATGACATTTTGTGTGCACACAATGTGTAATTGTGAGGAAAGCCATTTTCTTGAAGGCTACTGGTTATATTTGGACTGTGAAAATTAAATTTTAATAATATGCTTAATTTTGTTTTATGATGGTGTGTCCACAAAATCACAACTTAATGGTAGATAATAAATCCTGTGAAAATTTGACAAATTTTCACATATTTTGGGAATGACACTGACAAATGAAAATTGCATGTATGAAGAAATAAAGAACAGATTAAAGTTAGGGAATGTATGATACCATATCTTATCCCAGTGTTAATTGTTTAAATTCATGAATTAATTTTTATTCAGTCCCACTGCTATAGTTATTGGAGTGTGTTTCATGGCTTACCTATTGTGGTGTTGACAAGGAAAGCATGGGTAAAGAAATTTCACTGTAGTAGTCATATATGTAAATCATATTGTACATTCATCTATTCAGCTATCTTCTGAATCTTTAATTTAAAGTATTCTTTGGTTGTTGTATATGTTGTTTAGTTGTGAATGATGTAAACATGTACCCCTATTAGGTTGAGGACTAACAAAGAACCTTTATCATTTAGGAGAGCCTTCAAAAACTGGCACAGCTACTGTTCGCATCTACACGAAGAATAAAAATGATGAAGAACCAAAGTTCTCGCAGCAGGTGTATACTCCTAATGTTGATGAAAATGCTGGTCCTAATACTTTAGTTACAACAGTGGTTGCTTCTGATAAGGATGGAGACAATGTCAGGTTTGGATTTGTGGGTGGAGGTACATCATCAGGTCAGTTCGTGATAGAGGAAATCACTGGAGTAATACGGCTGCATGGGAAGGCAATATCTTTGGATCGAGACAAGTATGAACTGAATGTAACTGCTATGGATGATGGAGCATGTTGTGTGAATGGTGATGCAACAATTCACACAAGTACAGCTGTTGTGGTGGTGTTTATCACAGATGTGAATGACAACAAGCCAGTGTTCAAGGACTGTGCAACATACTACCCTAAAGTGGAGGAAGGTGCTCCCAATGGCAGTCCAGTAATAAAGGTATGTGTGTTAATAGTGTGAAGTACACACGCACTTTCTGAACTGTGGCTAACAGCTACTAGTATGCATAACATTTATTCTTTTAAGTTTTTTGAACAAAACCTTTCTTTCAGTTTGATTCATGTTTATGACAGGTTTTGTCAGCCTTCAGTTTATTCACTGTTTATAAATGTTCTGGCTAATATCTGATGGGTTTTAATGAATATATCTACAATCATCCCTCTGTAGGTATGATTTTTGTATTTGTGTTCAAACACCTGGCAGTATGTTTATGAGTTTCTTTTTGAAGAGTGCACTTATGGCACCATTTTCATGTGGTCCTACTGCTTTTCTGAAAGTACCGCATCCTTTGAATAAAGGATTGTGCTTAATCCACATTATGAATGTGTTACATGATGGGTTTAGAGTATGAAACTGGCTACCTTGGGGTAAAACATGTGTGGAAGTAAGGAAGAACTAAAATAGCCATAGAACTTGAATAAGTTTAGCTAGAAACATGGAGTTTGCTCCCACACATTCAGGAACTCAGTATCCCCTTGTCATACAGCATTATTTGTGTTCATGCTGGAAATTTTCTTGCTGGCACACTTGGCACTAGGTAGCATGCAGTTACTGTTCCCACCATTAGAGTGCCAGTGCTTCAGTGCTACTTCAGAAAATAATGACCTTTCCATTTAAGTCCATGTCTAACTGTGGCCTGCTGTCCCATAATTTTGTTTGATTTTAGTGTCTTTCCAGGTGTAGTAACATTTCATTTATTTTTCATTTTTATGATTAAAAGTCACAGATGTCTGTTTCGTGTTTTATTGTCTTTTTCTTAGGTCCATGCAACTGATGAAGACAAAGGTGTGAATGGACAGGTGAAGTATTCTATTGTCCAGCAGCCAAACCAGAAGGGCACTAAGTTTACTGTTGATGAAGAAACAGGGGAAGTGTCAACAAATAAAGTAAGTTTCAGTGCCTAATCAAATGTCATTATTTGTGACTATAAGGAAACTTCTTGTGATAAGGTTTTAAAGAAGAAAAGAAATGCTGTGGCCAGGCTAGTGTGAACACAAAGAAGTGCATGGTTTGATGCATATATTTTTTAAAAAAAGAGCTTCCAATCATTTCCCCGAGCGTAGGGAGCTAGTCATGGAGACAAGTCATCAAAAATGTTTGTAAAAAATAATCCATTTCAAGAGTGCCATGTAAATGAACAATACGCAGAAGTGAGAAATTTTCAAATAACAAATTCAATACTGAACAAAAATAAAATATAAAAAAATTTGTATTTTTTGCCAGTGGTCTGTGGTTTAGGCTAAGTTGGAACTTAAATAGCCACAGTAAGTGATGTTGATATCGCAGAAATCTCCATGTTTTTCGTGAAGTTTCCTGTTAATGTCCTTGAAGTGCAGTGAGTGTGCACAAGATCAGAGGGATTGTGTTCAATTAATTCAAACACCATTATTTGGGGAGTTTAATGAAGAACAGAAAGTATTATGGCGGCCCACTTCAACTGGAAGAACTGAAGGGCAGTTTTTAAAGATAAATTGCCATCATTTTAAGACCAGGATCTGTCATATGTAGAGAAATATTTTCAGAGGATATGAAGCTTGCTTGGAACCTTGAAGTCAGTACTTGAAGACTTGTCCATGTGAGTGAGTGGAATTGCTGGGGAAATATGAACTGTTAAATTCCTGGTGGATGCAGGTCTCATGTATGATAAAACTCCCATGATAGTGAGGGAGAAAGTTAGTGGGATGTTGTATATTATTATAGCAAAATGGGCCGGACTAAACACTGAGGTTGCCTGTCATTGATTTTGTGTTTTGTGTACATGATGGGGACATAATGAGTAAGTACTGTAGCATTGCCTTTTACAGTGCCATGGCCTATGTATGGATTTTATTTGGCAAGATGCAAACCTGCCATTAGTTAGGACAAAGTCTTCTGGACTGGTTTTGATGTTTATCTTTTTCTGAATATCATATCATATCATATATACAGTATATATATATATATATATATATATATATATATGCCACTTCTCATTCAAACTATATCTTGTTCTTTATGTGATATGCTGTGTTACTGTGCCAAGACCTCATAAAAGATTTTGCTGTAGTTTTCTGACTGATTTCCTTCCATGATACAATAGGCACTGATATTGCACCTGTTAAAATGACAGTAACTTTCTGAAGTTGGCTTATTCTTAGGTGATATGAGTGCAGTTTGGGAATGCAATATGAAATGTGTTTGGGTGCAATGTGTTAACTTGTCACTGATTTCAACTTCCTTGTTATTAGAGCAGTAGTCTGGTGTGTGAGTATCTTGGCTTTTTTTAGCAGTGTGAATTACATGTCTTGTTTCAAGACCACTATGTTTGTGTTATTTTGTTGAAAATGACAGTGTAAAAATAGGAAAATAAGAGATTTCCACTTCAGCTTTTGGCTTGAGTATCCAGTGTTTTTTATTATTTTATCACACATTTGCTGGTTTTCAGGTGTTTGATCGTGAAGGAGATGATGGGAAATTTGTGTCAGTCACAGTGAAGGCAACTGATCAGGGCGAACCATCACTAGAGGGTGTATGTTCTTTCACCGTTGAGATCACAGATGTGAACGATAACCCACCGTTGTTTGACAGACAGGTAAAATTCCAGTTTTATGTTTGTAACATGTATCTTATTCGAGTAGTAACCTGTGTTAGGTGTGTTTGCTGAGTGGTGGTCACTTCTCATGTGATTGTCTTACTTATAGATTTGGCTCCTTTTTAAATTTGTTCCATTCTCCTTTGTCCTCCTTTCTTTTTGGTTCTCTTCTCCTTTCCATGGTGATGTGATTTTCTTAATGTTTGTATTTACTGTTGATTTGTTGTACTGCAGGTAGGATGGATATTGTTAATGAATTGTGATACAGTAAGGATAAACATTTCAAAAGCTGGCTGAACTCTCATGTAATGATGAGTTGTACAGAAGAAAAGATAATGTAGGTTGGTGTAAATGGAGTTACAATGACAACCACTCGTTTGCTGTCCTAGTGACATTTTTGTTAACAGCAAAAGTTTAGTGTTCCAAGGGGTCTGAAATCATTCCTGATCACTGCCACTAATGTTAAAAAAGAAATATATAAAAATGCATATCTGTTTGTGTAATTACAACCAATAACCTAAAAACAGAAGAGTAAACTTCCAAAATGCTTTGTGAATTTATGTTCGTTGAAGTGCAACATAGTTATCAATGTTACAAGAAATTATGTTTCCACGTTATTGGTGTTTGGCGAAACATGTCTGTCTTTGAAGCACATTGTTTGTTTATGTGACTTATTTATCCACAAATTACTGGGACAGATTTAAAATATCAAGATTGGTTGGTGTATTATGCTAAGGTAGGCATTTTCATATGTAGGGTTGCAACCCAAACTTGGGAGCTAAGGGATTTTTGATTGGTTGTGGACTTACACAATCATTCAGAATGTTTTCTTTTTAATATTGTGATGTAAATCTGCAGGGATTTGCTAGAGTGTTCAGTAAGTGGTGGTATTTTATGCTCACATGGTTAGTGTGATTGACAGTTCTGTAATGTTGACAAGTGGTGGCCACCGTGCTAGCATACAAAAATTCACCAATTTTACTTGAGTGTAAGGTCCATTCTTTACTGAAATTTGTAGTAGGAAAAGCCATATTAAAGCACATTTTTAGGTTCTTGTCTTTCACCGTAATTTGTATGCTAGGATTGACTTATGTGTTTTTCATTGCTAATACTGCTGGTATATAATTGTTGTTACTGTTGCAGAATCATTTATCATAAGCACTATAGATGTATTGAGGTGTGAAGTGATATGTTGGCAAAACTGTTTACTTTTGTATATAACAAATTCACTAATATGATTGATGTTGACCTGTTAACAGGTCGAAACATATAGCCTGTATGATGCAATAAATATTTGTTGTGCTGACGTATATTAGTGAATTTGTTATATACTTCATTAGAGCACTTCATGATGCCCTCCCTTTTTTTTTTTTAAAAAAAAAGGTAGTTTACATTTTTCTAAGCCTCTGTATTAACAGTTTTTAGGGAAAATGTAGCAATGTGGCAAAGAGAGTTTAAAACTTCTCTCTTTTCTTATGTTTCCCTTTATCTTAAACATGTATTATTCTGGAATGAAACAAGTTACATTAGACACTCATTGGCGGTAATGCACAATTACTAAAAATGACAGAATTAAATTTTTTTTTTGTGTCATAATAAGGAGCAGATTTTTCATAAGTTGTTTTGAATTTTGCACTGTATATTCTGTCCACACTTAAAATTTTTGCTTGCTTGTTGAAGCCAGTTTTGTTAACTTCACCTCCACCCTCATTACAGTTTGTAGTATATAGAGAATTCTCATTGTCTTTGTGTCTTTCTTATAAATATTGGGCTATTCAAGACAAAAGGCTTTAATTTGGTTCCTCAGAAGAGAATTTGCCTTTTCTTTCACATACATAATCACTCTGGAATCCACCTATCATAAGAGTGCTATGGAATTCTTGTAGCTTGGTTGATGTTCTGTTTTTCCCCTGTCCATGCTTAGTTGCATGGATAGCAGTGTAGATCATTAAGTTTCTTATGTGATGACAGCCAAATTACAGTATATTTTCGTGTTTCCTTTTTATGCATCATGGTCAGTTGAGAGGATGAATTGAGGCACATAAAATGCATGACATGCATTGTTCTACATTTCATATCTGTTGACAGAAATGGTTAGCAGAATTATGGATTTGGTTCAGTTGTATCAGATTCAGTAGGCTTCACTGCAATAATCAGCAATAGTTTTTCACACATTGGTAAAATATGCAGTTGGGAGTGAAGTTATGTCATGATTTGATGAATCAGAATTACTGTTCCCATTACCAAGTGTTTGTGTATGTAGTGTAGTTACCAAAATGCTTTGGTGTGGGAAAACATTGAAATTATAAAGAAACTGCACAACACTTTCATAATATTTCTTTTATTATATCATTTAGCTAACAGTATGAGGCAAAGTCATCACTGTGAAGCTGTTGGTCACTCAGAGCGTTAGGAAATTCCTTGCCCTTTATGACCCAAGGGTCATTACCATGCTCACAAGTACCTGTCACAAGTCCTTCCCTGAGCCAGATGATTTCAGCCCAGACTTTACAATCCTGTGTCTTTAAGTTTCATTTCACTATATTTGTTGCATTAACACCTTCATCCCCCAAATGGTTTCCTCACTTCAGTTTGCCAAACTGATATTTTGTGTGTTACTCTTATCTCCTCCATGTGTGCTTCATGTATGGCCTGCCTCATTATCTTTGATTTTCTTATCCCATAATTTTTGATGATGTGTATAGTTATAATATTTAATATAATGTTGTTTGTGTTGCTCAGTTCTTGTGTCTCATTTTATACAGAAATACGTAGAAAATGTGAAGCAAGATGCAAGTATTGGTACCAACATATTGCGTGTGTCTGCATCTGATGAAGATGCTGACAACAATGGAGCTATTGTTTATACACTTAGTGCTCCCTACAATCCATCTGATCTTGAGTACTTTGAGATCCAGCAGGAGTCTGGCTGGATCGTGTTGCGGAAGCCACTGGATGTAAGTGACCATCAGTCTATGGTTGGTTTGTGCTAGTTGTCTTCTTTTTTGCACTCTTACATAAATAAGTGTCTTCAGAGAGTACAGTGAACTGTGCAGATTATGGGAACAAGATTGTGTGAATGTATATGTTTGTGTGTTTTTTGAAGGCGTGCTTGTACACAGTTACATTTATGCGTCTGCTTAACTGCTGTCCATTTTTACATTTTCCTATAACTTGTTTTAAGACAAGGGTTTGATTTATTTTGTGGTCAGGAAGTAACATTTTTTTTTTAGGATGTCAGTTTGACCTTCAATGTAAATTTAAAATTATTTCTGAAAGTACTGCTTTCTGTTGTGGCCCATAAATAAAACCCTTGTCGTAGTTTGATTGAGATCATGGTAGTAGAACCCCAGTGGAGTTGCTGAGCACATGTAAAGGTGATGGTAATCTGGTGTTACAGAACATTCTCATTTGGTGTATATCCACACTTTGCAATCAGCAGTCTATTGTTGCAGTTGTGTATATATCTTCAGCTTCTTGGGTTATATTACTTGTTTTGATCACACATTACTTTACGTTGCTCTAAAGCATAAAACATTTCACAGTAAATATGTCTTGAATAAGTTTCCTTTCTACGGCACTTACCTTGAATACTTTTCATTATGTATACTGTACTACACTGTCTCAGGACATATACACACTGTATATCCAAATGCACATTTTGTGAGTTTTGATCATGTGGATTCCAATATCATATGCTTGGATATACTCTGACGTATATGTTTTCTTGGCAAGGTAATATTTTCTTAAAATTGGGGATATGATCACTTTTTAAAATATTTTACAGTATTTGGTGAGATGTTCTTAATAATGTAGTGAAGCCTAACTGTTGGATTTTTTTGTGGTTGATACATAAGCTGTATGCTGGATTCACATGAATTCAATATGATAATTTTGTTCAACTGCTTTTCAGAGAGGATGTAGTGATTTTTTGCAGATTGAAACTGCAGTTTTATTGACATAGTATGTTTTTGTCTTGATATGTCTTTTTTTACCTCCCTTTTCAGGAGGAGACAATGCGATAGTGTACGATGTTTGTGGCATTTTGGTCAACTAAGAGTATCAGAGGTGGATTTTTAAGCCCTTTTGGTGGGTTTGCTCTGATATTACTTGGTCGATATCAGATTTGTGACATTTTTCCTTCTGTGTATGGGGCAGCGTATCTATCAGGAAAGCGTCTCTGATTTTTGGACGCCGTGTTTAAGAGAACGACATCTTTTTTCACCCTCCTTCAATCCCCACTGACATTTGGAGATGCATAGTTTTCCGCATGTAAACTGCCTGCTTTAATGACATTGTTTATAATTTTTATACTCTTGTTTTATTTTGTTAATTGCACCATTTCTGTTCTTCGGAATTGAACCACAACAAGGGATGTTTTCCAGTAAGTAGGTCACTCCATATCTGTGTCCAAACATGGAATGGAATATTCAAGCCTCGTGATTCCATAGTAGTATAGAAGTAGTATAGTTGAAATACTGTTAAGTTGCATTACTGTTATCAATTAGCCTGTGTAAAATTTTGTTAACTCTCATCAACGGAAATGAAGTAGTTCAATGAGACCTAACGGTACTTCTTAGTAGCTGTTGCCTGTTATTGTCTTCAAGTTTGCTATCCAAGAACGAGTCAAGTTATGTATCTTATGAAAAAATTTTAAGTGGATAGTTAAGTTTTGTCAGATTGTGTGTGGTTTCTTTATCCCTTCATTTTTTTTAAGTTAGAAAGTTCAGGATTTGTGATATTTGATTTGAGTTTGATTGTTTTAATTTATTTGTTTATTTCTTTGAATTAAACAATGTGCTTGTTATCTCCCCATTGACCTGACGGCACGTCTTTTCATGCCACTGTAGCGAGAAAGGTACCGCCTGCGTGTCCGTGCCTCAGACAGGGGCAGCCCTCCCTCCTATGCAGACGTGGACGTTGAATTAGACGTCGTAGACAGGAACAATAAGCCTCCTCTGTGGGACGTGAGTGTATACGGCCCCATTCACATCAAAGAAAATGTCACAGTTGGTACAGTAGTGACATCTGTGAAAGCCAGGTTTGTATCGCCACGTCGCTGTAGTTGTAAGTTCCTCAGTGACTAGGATGGTGTATTTCCCTGGTAACTGCGAGTGGGATTGCTGACGCTTTTCAGGTTGAACGTCTCAGTTCTGTTCTGTGGTGGGTGCAAGTTCGCGTTCTAGCCGTGGGGTTGGTTCAGTTGCCAGGTGAATCACCCGGGTCACTCAGCTGGTTGGGTTCATCCACTTGCGTCCCTCCACCCTGTCTCCCAAGTAACCATCCATCCGTCAATTAGTACGTAAGAACTAACATGACTAACGGCGTGATTTTTTTCTTGTTTTTCCATTGAACATTTTTTAATATAGCGAGAAACGTACAAGTTGGAGGCCATGGCTCAAGATAAAGGGTACCCTCCCTTGTCCCGAACCGTGGAAGTTCAAATTGATGTTGTGGACCGTGCAAACAATCCTCCAGTGTGGGACCATGTGGTCTACGGACCCATCTACATTAAAGAAAACATGCCGATCGGGGCAAAAGTTGTATCGGTTAAAGCCAGGTCTGTCATCCGATTCAATGTTGGTTGCTCCGTGCGGCACGCCTGACCCTTGCACGGCACTGTGGGAGTTGTATATTGCACGCTGCCTCCCCACACGTAATGCACGTCCATACTTCATCTTGGTGTGTGGTTGTCCAACCCAGCCCCTGTTACTTTGTACTATTTGTCGTGTTTGAGACAATCTCGAATCAGTCGAGAAAGTCTTAGTTAGTAATTGGGTCAGTGCTTGCGCAATCAGATGAAAACTCTACTACCCTGAATAGTATTCCACAGACTTGGCATGCAAGAAACTGATACATTGCTGTGGATTTATCTTTTTTGGAAGCATATGTCCAAATTGTTGGATGTTTTCATTTGATTGAGCTAAATGTGTTTACTTCAACAAGCCTTGATGGTGTGGGCTATGCTAGAAGTCTCTTAGTTGGCACAGCTGTACTCTATCTTCTGAAGAAGAAATGATGTTTTAAGAAAAATCTAACAGCTGCAACAGACTCAGGGAATTAAATCTTCTAGCAAATACATACCATAGACTTTACTTATTTGCACTGAATGTTGTCATTCACTACACCTTTCAAAACTGCACAAGATAATGCTACTGTTGCATCTAACTTTAGCGCAGATTTTCCCTTTGTCTTGAGCACCAGTCTTTATGGTAGTTTCAAAGAATCTAATGTCTCATAGCTGTCTGGGCTTGTGTATTTATTGACAACATTCAGTGTAAACTTTCAGTGATGTTTATGAGTAAGTAAACTTTGTTTCATAATTGGTTAATATTTTATTAAATTATTAATATAATATACATTGCATTAATCAGCCATGTTTTAACATGCATAATTGATCAAGCGATAGTTGGCTTAAAGAGCATGCTAATAATTTGTGTAACAGAAGCTTTGTTATGGGAATGTCTAGGTGTGGGATTCCAGGCAATACCCATGTTTATAATGGTAATATTCCAACGCTTCATGTCAGGCATTTACGTAACTAAGGTAAATGATTTGCAGCATCAGCAGAAGTTTTCTCTTTTTGTTTTTGGATTTAATGACAATAACTTTTTGTGAATTTTGTAGCATGATTTTTGTTAGTAGTTTTTGTAGTACTGTTTTGTTGTAAAATTTGTGGATGCTGGAAAGATAATATTTATGCAGCAGAAGATGAATATGTTTTTTTCAGACAGTGTCAAGTTGCATGTTTTGCATTTGTTAATGTGTGACAATTGGTAAAACAGCAATGTATAGTACAGTATCAATTTCTGCCTGTGCCAGAAGCCTTGAGAGCGAATTGTACGTTAGATATATTCATTCAGACACCCTTCAGGTGGTTCTGATATGCATGTAATCAACTTTTTACATTTTTGAGTTTTGAACACTGTAAAAATTTAAATTGTTGCCATATCGTACTCTACATTTGGAAATGTGTTTGCAGTCTTTATGATATCTTTGAGGAGTTGGAAAGTACAAATGGATTAAGGTAATGAACCTACAAACCTTTTGCTGAAGTGTCATTACATACCATGTTTTGAAATAGTTGTGATAAGTACAGTACTTAGTATATTGCTGTCCTGTAAAAGCTATATTTTGAAGCATATTATGATTCTGATATTAATACACAATACTGTCCTTCAGAATGGTCTTATGATTTGTTTATGTTTTATCGTATCTTCACAGCTCTGGGATTGATGGGAATCCCACAGTGTTCTATCATCTTATGCCAGGGTCAACAGCACAAACAAACAAGTTACATACATTCTATTTACAACAAAGAGCAGATAATGGATTCACTTGGGCAGATATAAAGGTTAATCATCCGCTGGACTACGAAACTATACGAGAATATAATCTAACTATAAGAGTAGAGGTAAGATATTATCGTTGTCTTACAGGAAGGGTAAAGTAGTATGAAATGAATAGTCTTATGAGCAGCTCATTCAGCTCATTTCCAGTGTGTATTACAGATTAAAGTTTTCTGCCAAATATGGAGTATCATAATATTAATATGTATTGAGCAGATTTATCAAGATATTGTCTTGATTTCTTTCTTTATTTAATTGTATTGTTTTAACTGGTAATGTCTGTAGTCAAATGGCAGGACATTTGTAATTTATTAGCTGGTAGAAGATGGTCATGGCTTATATAATCCTCATTGTGTTCAGTTTCGTTTTATATCCACCCATCCAGATTGGTTATTTTTTGAGTGTGTTATATAAAAACACTGTCAGTTCCTAAGATTATGTAGAGTAGGTGAGGGGTTCTCAAATTCTGTTGCCAGTTTGCCTGGGTGACCAAATTTTGTATGGTGGTACCTAATGTTTGTGTGTCCTCTGAAGGACACTGGTTTTGTATCACCTTTCTGGCATCCATACTTTTGACGTGGCTCCTACATTTTGAAAATTTGTGCAGTCTTTATGTAGGTGGTAGGTGAAGGAAAGAGTAAGGGGATTTGGTGGAATGACACTGACAGTGGAAAAGTGAAGCACTCAGAGGAGAATGGTTATTTTTTTCTTTTGACAGAGTCCATCCCGTTGTGTAGTAACAAAAATGTATCATATTCTGTCAATACACAACTATATATCAGTACTGTGATATTATATATACACTCAGGTCACATTATGGCAACATATTTTGGCTGTAAATGGTCATCTTCAGGCCAGTTTTTAAGGTACAATAAAGTGAGCACTCAATGTGATTCAATTTTGTTTACAGTAAGAGTTAAAATAATGTATGATGAAATTCTTATTTATAACTAAAACATTAAAATAGATGGTAATCAAGTAAATTAATAATCTTCAAGTTATGACATTGTTGCGGGTCTCTATATGGATGCTGAAATATTAGTACTATATCTATGCATCAATAACCACGTGAAAAACATATGTCATTATCATTACAATTGAAGTATGTAACCACTGCGTCCCGTATGTATTATGTAGATGTCAATCGTGTGACCTGAGTGTATATATAATATCACTGTACTGATATGTAGTTGTGTGTTGACAGAATATAATACATTATACAAAGAATGGTTAATTTAAGTTCCCTTTACAACTGAGGTAAGTGGTTAAGGTAGTAAAATGGCATTTGCTCTCTGAAGGACTGACGAAAATGTGAAAGAGTAGTGTCCCATCAGGATTTATATTTGGTAAATTATGAATGTGGAATTGCAGGAGTGATAAAAAAAAAGACAAAAACCACAATGATATTTATGTCTGCCCACTGTTTTGTTGGTAGTAATACTTCACTGTATTACAGAAATTAACCAGTGAAATGAATGTTAATGTACATTTTATTAAGGAGGTACTCAGATATAATCTCACTTATGTAGTGTGTTGACCTGACTTATGACTTCTGTCAGTTCATGTAGGTGAATAATGGGGTAATGCATGCAGATGTAGCATAATCAGCTCCTTCCAAATCCTTTATTTGCTAACCATTCATGGTTTTTTTTCTTGTAATCTTTGTAGAGCCTGTATAACTTTGATACTTGGAACAACATTATTAAATAATATTTATTATTTTACACTTCCCCCCCCCCATTCCGTAGACTCTTTGAAATTCAAATTTGGTGTGTCTGTTCCCAATGAAAAAGATGCATATCTCAATTTGGAAAGTTTGTTGTGGACGTTTTAATACTGGTAATCTATAAAATAATTCAAGTTTAGTCTTATAAAACATTGATAAGTTAGGTTGCTAAGTGGTTTGGTTTGGTTGGTATTGAATTTTTTAATTTAAATTTGAAGTGTAGATCACTATGACATGAAGTCATGAGTTTAAGTATGGTACATTCCTTTCCATCTTGATAGTGCAGTGATTCTTTGTGCTGTAATGTTATTATATTCTTCATAACTACAAACAATTTTGTGACTGTTTTGCAGAATAATGGAGCACAGCAACTTGCTTCAGAAGCCACTGTCTTCATCATGCTTGAGGATGTAAATGATGAAATTCCTCTTTTTACTGAGCGAGAACAAGAAACTGTTCTTGAAGGTGAGCCGATTGGTACCAAAGTGACCCAGGTCAATGCAATTGACAAAGATGGCACCTTCCCAAACAACCAGGTAAGATAACCCTTTTGTTTGAGTTCTCTTGATGTGTTCCAATTTGACACATTTATGATGTGTATGTGGTTCTGTCAATGTACAGAGGAATAGAGGGAACTAGATTTCATACTATGACAGATATGAAATTATGATGTAGGCATTCTTGATTAAAATATATATTGGCATTACATTTGTAAATTTTCCTCTTTAAGTTCTTGAATTGAAGTATGCGATGTATTTTAACTTGTGAAAGTTGAGGTCTCCAACCTGAAATGCTGTTGTGAACTATAACCTCTTTTCTGTTCTTGTAATTGTGTCTGACGATGGTTAATCATTTTTGGCCAAAGCCTGTAGCCTTTTTCCTACCTAAATATAATGTTGCGATCACTGATAGCAATATCCTTTTGTTTTCTAGAATACTGATAACTGATAGCTGCATAAGAATGCAAATAAAACGGGACCCTTTAGGTTTGCGAACATTACTGATACTTCATGCATTGTCACTTTATGTACCAAAATTATACATATTACTTGTATTTGCTTCTGAAAAATCAACAAAAACGTGTTTCAGTCAGATTAATTGCATGCTCTTTTAATTTAGTGTTTATGTGTCATTTGAAAGGAATTGAAAACGTACATGCATGGAGTGTTCAGTGTACACTTGTTATGAATTTTTCAACAACTTTGCCAGAGGTTTAAAGAGGAGGAAAGCATTAACACATTTTGTGGAAAGAAAATAGAAGAAAAATGAAGGTACTTTATTTTATTTTATTTAAAAAGAGAGCCATCCCCATTGCGTTGCATACATAAGGATAGGTAGAGTGAGTCAAACACAACTTACGAATATGTTATTTTATGTGCAAGGTGTAGCTTAGAAGTGACTACATGTTTCAGCCTTCTTTTTAGGTCATCAACAGTTTGTATAATATAATTTATAATCACATTATTCATTATTTAATGAACATATAATCCAGTTGTTCCCCCATCGGTGAATTGTACCACAAAAACATATTCCTAAGGTTTTATCCCCTTCCACAAATTCGTTGTTTAAGTTTTACAAATTTTATAACTAATTAAACTCACATTCCTTAATATTTTAAAGAAAAGATTTTATCGATGAAAACGAGATCTCGTTGAATACGAAAGACCTAATATCACATATTGTATAGTTTCCTTGAATAAGACATATGTCCTGATGATGGCCTGAAAAGAAGGCTGAAACATGTAGTCACTTCTAAGCTACACCTTGTGAATAAAATAATGTATTCACAAGTTGTGTTTGACTCACTCTACCTATCCTTATAGTTGAGAAGATACTGTTGCCTGTGTGCTGAAAATTGGACAACCCTGTTATAGGTTACTTTTTTTTTTTAATAAATATGTGTAATTGATGGCTTTATAGATAGCTGGCATGCTAAGCATCTTCATTAAATATAAATAAGTAAATAGGTAAGCAAATAAACAAATAAATAAAATCAATATGGTAACTATTAGCAATGATAAATTAAATTTAAATACAAGACAGCACTTTGCTTCAATGTCTGAACACTGCAAGCTCCTGTATGCATGGGATAGTATTTCAGAGATGTCACTGCTTGATCCATTGCAATGTGATCACAAAAATTTACAAAAATTGGCCAAATAGATTCCGCAGTGTGGTGGTGCGCTGCATTGTACTCGATTGCAGATTGGCCATCTTGTGCAGGTAGGTAGGCACTAGGTCACCAATGTATCTATATGTTAAATTCAGAAATGTGCATTTACTTTGTCATAACAATAGTTGCAGATGAATGATAAATTATTTCTTATCACTATGATTTTAATCACCAGGTATTGATCAAATACCGGCAGAACTGATTAAAGCAGGGGGTAGAACAATTCAGTTGGAGATTCATAAACTTATTACTTCTATTTGGAAGAAGGAGAAACTGCCTGAAGAGTGGAAGGAGTCGATCATAGTACCTCTTCATAAGAAGGGGGATAAAACAGATTGTAATAATTATAGGGGCGTATCACTTTTGCCAACCACTTACAAAATTTTATCCAACATTCTGCTCTCAAGGTTAATTCCATATGCGTGGGAAATTATCGGGGATCATCAGTGTGGCTTTTGACGCAACAGGTCGACTATTGATCATATATTTTGCATTCACCAAATACTCGAGAAAAAATGGGAATACAATGAAGAAGTTCATCAGCTCATTATAGACTTCAAAAAAGCTTATGATTCAGTTAGGAGGGAGGTCTTATATAAGATTCTCATTGAGTTTGGTATCCCTAGGAAACTTGTAAGGTTAATAAAGATGAGTCTGACTGAAACATTTAGCAGAGTCTGGGTCTGACAGGTTCCCGATTAGGAATGGTTTGAAATAAGGAGATGCTCTGTCACCATTGCTTTTTAGCTTTGCTTTAGAGTATGCCGTTAGGAGGGTTCAGGTAAACCAGGATGGCTTGAAACTAAATGGCACACATCAGCTTCTGGCTTGTGCTGATGATGTTAATATACTGGGAGGATGCATACATACTCTAAAGGAAAATGCAGAAGCTTTAGTAGCTGCTACTAGGCAGATTGGACTGGAAGTAAGTGCTGATGGTCATGTCTTGCGATCAGAATGCAGGACGAATTCAGAGTGTGAGGATTGATAATAGTACCTTCGAGAGGGTGGAAGAGTTTAAATATTTGGGAACAACTTTAACAAATCAAAATTCTATTCCAGAAGAAATTAGGAGCAGATTGAGGTCAGGAAATGCTTGCTATCATTTGGTGCAGAACCTTTTGTCTTCCAGGTTGCTATCCAAAAATTTAAAGATCAAGGTACATAGAACTATAATTTTGCCTGTTGTTTTGTGTGGGTGTGAAACTTGGTCGCTGACATTGCGGGAGGAAAGGAAGCAGAGGGCGTTTGAGAACATGGTGTTGAGGAGAATATTTGGAACTAGGAGGGACAAGGTAATGGGGGATTGGAGGAAATTGCATAACGAGGAGCTGAATGATTTGTACTCCTCACCCAATATTGTGCGGGTGATAAAATCAAGAAGAATGAAATGGGCTGGGCATGTGGCACATATGGGTGAGAAGAGGGGGGTGTATAGGGTCTTGGTGGGGAAACTGGAGGGAAAGAGACCACTGGGGAGACCTAGGCATAGATGGGTGGATATTAGGACAGATCTCCAGGAAGTGGGATGTGGGTATATGGACTGGATTGGGCTGGCCCAGGATGGAGACAGGTGGCGGATGCTTTTGAGTGTGGTAATGAGCCTTTGGGTTCCGTGAAATGCGGGGAATTTCTTGACTAGCGGCAAACGAGTTAGCTGCTCAAGAAGGACTCTGCACCATGGAGTAAGTAAGTAAGTATGTTTTTAATAAGTGAGAGTGATTGCTGCTAGTTTCAAGAAGACAGTAATTTTTACATTTGCCACCAAGAGAACTCCCTGACTGGTATCTTTAAGTAAACTGCCACATAAACTAGGACAAAGAAGGAGGCAGAAGCAGGGTAACTGTGCTACTCACATAAATGATATTTTTTCTGTTTGGTATGTGGGATGTTACATTAACCATTTATTTTCTTAGTTTTTTATTCATACAAATGTTTTTTAATCGTGCTTATAATGTAATGATGATAGGTATGAATAGAAATTTGTAGCCGCCTCTGTTTGTGACATATTGACAGCCGACTTATCTGACTTGAGCCTTGACTAGACACTATATTCAGAATTAAATTAAATTGCAGGTACAATAGAACTCCACTTATCTGGATGCAGGCTATCCAGATCAGGTTGGCCTTTCGGGTAAACATTACTGTAATTGTTCTACATCTTTTTTATGGCTTAAATTTTTCCCCCAGTTGTCAGATACATATATGGAATAAAGTATTTATGTTTTATTTGTATGTAAATATATGTAGCCTAAAATAGCCATTTGTAGAAATTTTTTCCACTTCGAACTGCCAATGTTGCCTATTTTCAAAGAGAAATCAAATTATCCAAATTTTCTGCATATCTAGATGGCTCGCCATCCAAATCAATCTGGATAAGTTGAGTTCTACTGTACTAAAATAAAACATTTGTTAAATGTGAAATCAGCAGGTATGGTTTTGTCTTGTAATATTCATAACTCATACTAACCCAAATATAAGACTAACAATGGAAAAGGAAACAAAAAATGTGATATCAGTATTCTCAAAACATTCAAATATTCAGAAGTAAAATGGGAGAAAAATGAGAACTGAGTGAAAAATATCACCTTATATTTCACTCTTGATTGGTCTGGCAGTCATGGGAGCAGTTTAGAGCATGATGTTGCCTTGCCAGGTACTTGGTGGTGATCACTGCAGCTTGTGTCCAGTCAGTTGCTAGTGAGTGAAGTGTAAATGGTGACAAAATTTCCTTTGCATGGCAATTACCAGGCCCAGTGATATATGCTGTACTGAACTGTTACTGGCTAGCCAGTGAACCATTCATCAGTAGTTCTTTTAAAGAGTAACTGGCAGTGATTGTGAATTTCAAGTATCAGTGATGAAGTTTCTGCTATTGATATACCTCTCTTCTGTAGAAATAATACATTAATGGTTGTGATCTTATTGTCTGTTGTGGGAAAATTTTAACCCCTTGTAAAGTAGTATTTTTTCTGAGACATGGTCCATATCAAAACAAACACACATTTTGCCACTGACATTTTGAAATCCACACTTGGATCGTGATAGTGTTTCAAAGTGCTGATAACAAAGGGCAGTGTTGTGCTCTTTTGTGGCCTTGTTGGATGACCATTACATGCTAAAGAATATCTAAAACTGAGTTACCCCTACAACAGTAGGGACAGACTGCTTGTAAATGTAGCTGCAAGGACAGGTGGGGTGCCATGTACAGAATTTGTGATCAAGTACTGGGTATGCAGTTGGGTGTTTGTTGTTATTTGATGGCTGATCAACTCCCTCTGAATCAACCATGGTACCCAGGATAGGAGGTTCGGTCAGTCTCAGAGCTCTCTGTGTGTAGCATCCTGATGGATAATTTATGCCCATGCTGGAGATTGAAACTCTGTCATACAACTTTTAGCCAGTCAGTATGCTGCTGGAACTTTTCTGGATGTGACTTTGTTTTGTTGTGCATTCTAATTAATTGTGAGAAACTGACTCATTTAGACATATGGTAGGAAACCTTGTATAGGGTATTAGCCCATTCCATTGTGACTGTCTACAAAGGACTACAAAGACACAGAAAATGATCATTGTTGCTTGGAGGAAGAAAATTACCTGAGAAATAACTCTTTGAAAATATCGAACCTGATGAGTGCATTGCTGCCAGGGATGTCATCCTACTGTTGTATCTTAAAATAACATCTTTGCTCTGGTTAGTTCAAGTACTGTGGAGATTATAACTCCCGTGCCATAGCACTGTCTCTGCTATTGTGTGAAGTGGGGCATGAAAAGGGTTTACATGGCCTGCAGTACAGCATTCCTTATTGATTAAAACTTCAAAGCTCTGGTTCTAAGTCTCTAAGACACAGATTATTCCTTTCCTTCATTTGTCTTTCATTTGCCTCTCACTCTGTTTATATCAGTCTCTTTCTTTACCTACCCTCTCTGCCAGCCAAATGATAATAAGGTGTGTGTTTTATGGACACAACATTATGCTTAAATGTGCTTGTACCTGTAACCCTTGAAGCACAATAATTACTGTTAAGTACCACTTGATATACCATTAAAAGGAACTACATTTTGCCCACAAACATATATGTTTTACATGATTATCGGAAAAGACAGTGATTATTTCCTCTGTCTTGGTAACCAGTTCTTCTTTGTAGATGCTGTGTGTGTTTACTGTGTTCTGGGAACTTGATATTTGTTACATGAAATTTGTACTTCAAAGGCTGAGCTGTGGCTCTGATGGCTAGTCACTGGTCTGTCCAAGTGAGATTTTTAATGGAGAAAGTGGCACTGGGACAGGTTTTTTTTTTTTTTACAAGTACTTCCATTTGCCCTTGTCAGTATCATTCCACCATCACTCTGTACTGGTCTTTTAATACATTTTTATCAGAAAGGCAAGCAGACAAGGCTTGAGAACCTTGAAGGATAAGTGTTCAGTATGGACAGAAGAGCGTATGTTCACATTTTTTTATGCTCCAACAGGACAGACTGTTAAAAACATTACTGAATGGTCTTACACTTTGCACATTTATGCATTATTCATCGAACATGGACACTAAGCTGTTTGAAGGTTTCTCTCCAAAACTACTGAATACACTTGTGTATGACTGCGCACACACACACACACACACACACACATGTACTTCAGTTCATTTTTGTGCTGGATAGTGTTCATTGTAGTAATCAAATCCTTCTTGCATAGCTTGTATCCATTAACCTTATGTACTATGCCATTCTAAATGATATCCATATTGATGGATTGAGGACTTGTAAATGTTGGTAGTCTTTAACGTATTGTGATTGAAATTGCATAATAATTAAAAACTCTCTTTGCACAGAATTTATCACAATTCCAATTGAACAAAACACCTATGCCCTTCATGTAACCACAGGAGCTCAGTGTGTTAGCAAAATGTAACATATGACGAAGGAAGGATTTATGAATTGCGGTCAGCCTTCAGAGCTCATTTAAAATTAAAAACCCATACTCAATACATGGTACAGTAACACTAATTGGTTGTGACTTGTTAAGTTTATTGCATGATTATGTTCAGGCATTGGCTATGATGAGGGTTAGTGCCAGTTAAGTAGTTAGTGATAGAATATGGGTATATGATCATACTCCAGAGCCTCTTCTGCCTTTACCTGAAGTTTGATACTATCTGTGATGCTTTTGCTAGTCCTGTTGGTGGTCACATTTTCGTCTGTGCTTTCCAAAACCTCAGATGTATATTAGATTTACTAATGATGCATGGGCTAGACTGTTGGTGATTTAGTGTTTGATTTCCAGCAGGGGAGAGATATTCCTCTTCACAATGTGCCTGCTGTCCAATGGATACAGTTTGCTTTTTTTAACAGGAAGTACAACGACCAGGGTGTGTACTTAGCTGCTTGCTTACATCCCATATGAAGGGTTAAGAATAATGGAGCTTTACCCCCATTTGTCTTCATGGTGTTGTGCTTGATTAATAAAGTACAGCGACAGCATTACCATTTTTGTGGTTGGGTGGGACTGTCCTTTGGAACTGCAGCATCTTATTAGGTCTATTGTCCATCCTTAAGATGATGGATCAATGAATATGGAGCAGTGCCACTCGATCTACCACAAATTTCACATGGGCTGCCATGGGATGCAAGCCCAAGCATTCATCAAATTAGAATTAAACACTTGGTGATTCTCACTTCATATTTAAAGCTTGCTTTAAATATGAAAGGATTGATCGATGTTTATCCTGTCTGTCATTTCCTGCTGTTGTACTGCATAGTGTTAAGTGCTCCACATTTAGAATGTATCATTTTATGCATAAAAACTACGTGGTTCACAGGAAGAACCATGAGTGACATAAATAATTCATGTTCATTTTTGTTGCTTGTAATGCTTTATACCTTGCATAATGTTCTTACAGCCATCAGGGTGACATGATGAATGAGCGTAGAGAAGACGGAATAATTTTATGTGACAGAGAGATAAACATTGTTTATGGAAAGGCCTAGTTGGTACCATGTGGTACACGTATGAGATAGGCCTACTTAGCTCATGCGAGTTTGGAGTTACGGGTTAGTGGGTACCGACCATTGCATTGGGGATATAACTTAGTCAGACTCTGAAAAAACCGAGGACGAATGATAAATCTCCTTAGGGTATGGGAGATTTGAAGTTCTCCCAGCAGTGTTGCTGAAGATTTGTCTCCTTGGATTGTATGCCCAGTAGACTGGCATGTGGATCTCCTAATGGACTATACCGAAGATGCAGACATCAAGCTCTTCCAAAACTTTTCACTTGTATACTAGTGTAAACGGCGTCATATGCGGACAACTCGAATGTTATTGTTATTTGTTTTATTGTTCAGTTGATCCATACAGCATGGGGTCATCACCCAACAGGATATAGAACATGTCAAAAGTTGCATAGCATAAAATAATACAGAAAACAAACATAAAAATATTATAAAGTTACAAGAAATAAGATAAGGCAAAAATAACGAATAAACAGTCGGAATATTTACATTTAAAGTGTGTTACAAGTTCTGAATAAGTATAACGCATGTACGTGATACCTTTAAAATTAAAACCATTCAAACATAATAAATAGGTAAGAACAAAGCCAATGAAGGGAGCTGTAGGTTTCCAGTCTTTTAACATTTATTTTAGTTGTAATAGTCATTTAAGCTATAGAATGAGTGAAAGTGTAAAAATTCTTTCAAAGCTTCTTTAAATTGTTTTTAGTTTGGAGAAGGTTTCTTATGTAAGTGGGTAAGTTATTGAAGGCTTTAATTCCAGAGTGTGTGTAAGATTGCTTTGTGTGTGTAAAGTCAGTCCGTGCATTGTGTAGGCTATAGGGCGGATTGATTTCCTGCCACGTGACAAATACCTAGCTCTATCTGTCGAACCGCTGCATAATTTCTAGACGAAGTTAAGTCACGTGTCTTGACGTATCATCTTTAAGCTGTATTCAGGTTTGGCCCTTGAGGGTTTCTTCAAGTTCTCTTGTCGGAGAGGCAAAGAAAATTTGTCTCCTTCGGCCTTCTCTTTTTCTTTTTTACCGGGGAAAGTTTTAGAATAGCAGTTCTTCTATGACTGTAATTTCCTTGAGTACAAGTGTCGAAAGTTGCTTGGCAGGTCGTTCGCATATTTCAGCGTGACAGGAAGAATTCTTCTTCGTTTGGCGTTCTCGTTAAAGCATGTCGTCGTGTGATGGGGAGTCGTATTTCATGAGTTTCGAATGCAAACCGAACAGTTTAAGCGTTTTATAAGTATTGTTTTGAAAGTTTCCTCTAAAGCTTCGGCAGCTCCGAGTTGTTAGAGTGAGCGGTAACCGTTATGAAAATCAGCACGCTCACTGTTGCGGCGACACATCACAGGAGATTTGGATCTCCAGAGTTAAATGTAATTACTGAAAGTGGCGAGACAGATCCCCCTTAGTGATGAAAATTGTGGACAAGTGAAAATTTAATTGAAATTTGTGAATACAATTAAGTTAATAGTTTCTATGTTGTTTTCGTCCGTTATTGCAGTCAGCGTTGCGATATAGGCTAATTTAATGGAACAGTGTTTCTGTTGACAAGCTGGTAGTTACTCAGCTGGTGAAGAGACCTCCCTGTCGTATGAAAACCAAGGATTCATTACCGTTATTACAGAAGTCCATCCTTGTACCCTATCCTGAACCAGATTAATTAAGTGCACGTCTGCACCTGTTTTAATATTATCCTTTTATCTCAGCCTAAGTCTGCAGGTTGTTTCTTCCCGTGCGCGTTTGCTCCATCCGTCCCATTTTAGCTGATTCAGTCATCCTAGTAACATCTGTTCACAGAACGAATCTTGACATACATGCCTGATTTTGAAATTACTGGAGCTAGGCTGTTTGTCAGTAACAGATAGCGTACTCAGACCGATTTAGTAAGGCATGAAGTTACAGACGTGAACAAAGAGAGGTTCGAAAAATACATTGAGTGAAGGCTGATGATGATGATGAAGATGATGATAGTAATGATCATAATTGCTGTTACTCCTGCTTGATCTATTTGTTTGTGCATAACTTCCTGAGAGTTGAAATTTTGTCGTTTGAATATTTAAATGTGCACAAGACTACAGGGTACTTCCGACATAAATAAAAATATACTTCGTAGCCTAATTGTTAAGGGTCAGGAACATCTGTCCATCTGTCATGTCCGGTTTAGAATTAGTTGTCAAGTACTATCTGTTTTACAATTTTGATAGAACGTACTGGTTGGGGGAGCTGAGATGGCGCTGTCGGTGTAGTGACTAGGCTCTGGCCTTCAAAACCCAGGAACTGTGATTCAATTCCCTGTAGGAGGCTAGAGACCTTTCTTTTCTTCACATACAGGCTGGCGCTGGGGCGCACCCAGCGTCCTTCTCTGTGGATACCGGTGTCTATGCCAGGGAGTAAAGTGGCCGCAGCCTGAACTTGAGACTCTTTACCTCCACTCCTCTATATGCCGTCATGGCGTGTACTGGAGTGAAGTTTGTACCTTTGTATTGGTCGTGGGACCGGCCTGTCGTAAGACCTCTAGCTAAACACTGTGCCTTAATGTGACGCAGTAGTTTAATGCTGTGCGCCCTTTCCTATATCGGGATTAGAACACATGATCCTATTGTTGTAGCCGACCAGGACATACGCAGTCATTGCAGTCGGTCCGGATCCGTCTTTTACTGCTAAATCGTGTCCTACGCTGCTCAATATATCATAGCGGATTTGAAACTACTATCTGATATATCAGTATCAAACCTAACAACAGAAAGAACGAGACAGGCAATGTACGTGTGACATGAAGTTGTGGCGCATTTGTGTAATGTTTATACCTTCTCGGCTGTCCTAACTGCCTGATACCCTTTACCGCGAAGAGAGCGCTTTTGAGACAATGAATGTCGCCGGTAAGAATAAAACTTGCTTAGGGTTTCATGTAAGTGTCCGATACGTTTGCGCTTTTTTTTTTCCCAAATTTGGAATTTCTGAATAGACCTCCATAAAACTTCACAGTATCAAATACCACGAAAATCCGTCCAGCGGGAGCCGCGCTGATACGTGCGGACGGACGGATATGAAGCTAGTAGGGGCTTTTCGCGACTGTACGAACGTGCCTAAAAATACGAGTGAAGTCTGTGAACCCCTGTGTTTGTGCCACGAACACTCGATCACATAACTTTGTGAGTTACGCTTCCTGTGAAGCGAGACTGAATCTCATTTGCATTCTGTTTGGGTTGAGCCTCAAAAAGTCTTCAAAATGTTTTCGTCGCTCCATATCTTAAAATGTTCCTTTTTTTTGCGGTGTGCGTGACGACTGTGAATAGCACACCACAGGGGTTATCTGAAACTGGAAGTTTGTCACTTGATCTGCATACGATATTGACGTGAGAACTGTCTATTTGCTGCCGACTTGAATGTCTTTTCCTTTCGCCTTCGTTCGCGAAGTTTCATACTTCGGGAAATGACTGAGGGGGTAAAGTCTGATAAAAATTTGTGGCTAACACACTCTTTTGATATATTCAGCTGTGTAGAGATGATAATTGGTATGAAATTAATGATTGCAAAGCCTTGTAGCGTGTTTGTGTGCATATTTTGAGCTTGTACTGACCGTACTACTGATCTCTAGGGCCGAGTTTAAAGAATGCATGCAGTATACTTGTACCTTCACTTTCGCATACGTTTTCATGGCGTCTTGCGTAATCGAGGACGGTGAAACTCTATATGTACGTAGTTAGCTGCCTGAATTTATTAGACATAACCTAAAGATTCGGGTTTTCAATATGTTATGCGTAGAGACACACTGAAGCATTCAGGTTAGTGAACTGATGGACCTTGAAGATGGCACTACGATCGTTCAGAACGGCGGGAACAAGACGGCACGACGAACATCCTAGAAGACATGAATCTTTAGCGTTTGTCAATTCCGTAGATACCATGCAATTATAATACTTAACGTTTAAAACGTAAGAGGTGTTTGAAGATTCGGGAATTTTTAGGAAAAACTCTGAAATTGAGAAGCAATTAACAGAGAGGTTACAGGAGTCCTACTGATCCAAGCAGTAAGTATGTAGCTGCTGTGACATACTGGATTCGCGGCGGATGAAATCTCGAATTTATAACCGTTAAATGTAACATAGAGAAAAATCATGGTATGCACATTAAAAATAAATTTTTCAAGGAGGTATAATAACAAGTAAAGAAGGTTGTAATAATGGTAATTACATTCTCGTACATATCTCTTGTTTTCTGTGCGGTTTTCATTCAGGAAAATGGAAAGGTGCGATCATAATCTGTTATATTTATTGCTTATGTCTAGGAATTTGAAATTTTGTAAGTGGCTTGATATACATATACTTACCAATTGTTTACAAAATATTGTTCATAAGTCAGCAATGGGAAACTATTTTGATGGGCTCAATCTGCAAGGTTATGTGTGACCGATCAATTTAACATATACATAATCAACCTAGACATATAAGTGATAAATTCTTGAAAGAAATATAATAAAGGACCCTCATAACAGTATTCACATTTTGTAATATTTACACAGTTATATGCAAGTGTGAACCTGTTGGTTTAAAAGGAAAGATAAACTGAGAAGAGTCTAGGATGAAGAGCTCTGAATGTGCCTCACTGTGATGATTTATATGCATTTCCTGTCTTGTTGGATACATCTCCACACTGGGGCTTTTTTCCAGTTTCTAGAACAGTGTGTTCTCAGATTTACAGGTTATGTGCTATTGTATGGGCCGAAGACTGTAAGAAAGAATGTTAAAGTGAAGTTGTCATGGCATGCTATTTTTAAGCTGTTAGGGGCTGTCCCATTATTTATACATATGTAGAGGGAGCACAAGAAATTAAGGTGAAGTTTGGTTAGCACATGCGAGACCTTGAAAATACATAACAGAAGTGACATCGAGTGTCTGTGATATTTCGTATTTTTAGATGTTGTGATGTTTTTTGAGAAATACCATTTTCTCTTTTATTTGATGAGTCATCTACAGCATCTCATATGGTTATGTGTGTAGTGTGTATGTGACCGGTGGTGATAATGTTTTTCAGATCACTGATTTTGAACATGATTGATGTGTTGGCAGGTCTACTACTATGTAGTAGATTCACCCCGAAATGAGGGTAAAGACTTCTTTGAGATCAACATGCAGACTGGTGAGGTGTTTACCAAGATTGTGTTTGATCGTGAGAAGCAAGGTGCTTACGCGCTGGAGGTGGAGGCACGGGATGGAGCTCCATCTGCACGTCCAAACAGTGGAGATCAGCCCAATTCAGGTAAGTGAATTTCTGATTTCAGTAAAAAAAAATTTGGAGTGACATGATAAAAGCACCCATGTGAAGTGGATTTGTGTGGAATGTGTTATGCTGTTTGTGAATAATTATGTACAGATTTGTAATTCACATTAATTGAGCAATAACAAGTTAAACATCATAAAAGCTTTTGAATATAACAGTTCTTCAGCTTCATGGAAAAGCAGAAAATACTCATGTAACTTTACCTGTTTTGTCACAAATTTTACATCTTCAAGGATGTGTGAACAGATGAAATCTTTTAAGTATTTCTGTGAGATTTGAGTTTCTATAGTACAGTATTTAAAAATTTGTGTTAGTGGAATGTGTTAAAATTATTATTTTGTCTTCCCTGTAATATTGGTGTAAAGGTAAGTTACAAATCAGTTGATTTGAAGTGTTACCATGTTGGTTGCCTTATTTAGTGGTTGATGACTAACAAACCAACGAACTAACTGACTAACTAATTAACTATTTGTTTTTGAGAAGCTAATAGTTTCTTAGTTGGACAAGAAATGTCCTGCATTTGATGGAATCCAAAGATTCATTACCGCAATTAAAATTACCTGCCACTTGTCCATAGCCTGTGAGAGATGAATCCCAGCCACACTCTTCCATCATGTCTCTTTTTTAAGTTCAGTTTTAATATTACCCTAATTTATCCTTAGGTTCTCATATATGACCTTTTTCAGGTTTTTGAACCACTAGTACATGCCACAAGCCATGTCATCTCATTTTATTTCAGTTTATTATCTTCAAAATATTTGGTGAGGATTTCAAATCTTCTTTATGCAAATCTCATATCCACACTTCTTTGTGCGGTTTTTGTCCAGCCTCCTGTTACTTCCTCCCTCAGGTCACAATATCCCCAACACCCTTAGCTTGAATTCCCTCAACCTGTGTTCTTCCTGGACTAATGTCAACCAAATTTCATGTCCATACAAAACAAGAATCAATAATATAATTGTGTGTGTTATGATCTTTGTGTTTTAATGTAGATAAAGGCTCTTAGATAGAAAGTGTGGATGACAGATGATTTTGAACTCAAAAGATAGTTCTGAATGCAGTCTGCATGTAGTATCGTCTGGTATGCAGTGCATTCAAAGTTGGCTGTGGCCTAAGAACTGATGAGCTTTATGGAAAAATTAGTATATAGCAGCATATGTTTGCAAATGTCTGTACAGTATAGTGATAACATCTGACAGCAACATGAGTTCACTTTGGTTGTACTCACAAACCAATAGGTAATCTCCCATTAAAAGATGTTGCCATTACAGTCTCACATTTTATTAGGTATGGAGTCAGCTCTGGAGAGTAGCATTTCAGCCCTGCAGTTGGCAGAAGAATAAGGTTGCTTATAATCAAATTGAATTTAAACACCAGTAATGTAATGCAGCTCACATTTCTCCTTTTTGGGTTGTTAGGTCATTATAATGATTCTGAATATACGTTATTGTACAAATCCATGCTTGCAGGTTTGTATTTTATTTGGTACAACAATGGGAGCTCTCTTATATAATGGTTTCCATTCCTATTTCTTATCCGGGAAATAAGCCCCTTAAAATATTAGTAGTGGATGGGATTGTTGAGAGGTGGCATTTTACACTTTCATTCAGGAGGTACTAGGTTTCTGTCTTCACTGGAGTGTTTGCTGTTCTGACCAGGTTTTCAGGTTTGTATTGGTCTGCTGCCATTTTGAATCTGCAGCAGGCTTATTCTCATGGGCACAGACATAAATCAAACTTAAAAGGTCTCTGATGCATTTTATTCTGTCTGGTATATGAGGTCTGACAACTACAAGGTCTGAGTGATTTTATAAAGACATATATTTTCTTTAAAATTTAATGAGGATGTTTGCCTTTGAAGTACTCATCTTCTGCATTATATATACATTCCAATATCTCTGCCATGCACAGACAGAGTTCTGTAAATTTCTTTCTGAAAGTACTTAGAGTACTGTTGTCACATTGCTCTGAATGTCATCAGGTGATTCATTGCCGGACACTTTGAAACAGTATTTTCACTTCTGTGAATGTGGAGATATTATGTTGGAACAGATCAGATGGGCATGCCGAATGGTTCTTTACTTGGTAGTTGTCACTTACAAAAATAGCATCAACAGTTGGGCTGTTTGGGAACAAACATTGTCATAATGTGGAATCCTCTTTTCCGGTCAAGGACTTGTAAGTGGTACCTGAAAAATGGTGTACTGCAAGAAATAGACACAGCATTGTTATTATTCATTATTAAATTCAGAATAAACACACAAAAGTATGACACCATATATTTCGTCTGTGTTTTACTGTCATTATGTTGGATGTTGATAAGTCTTGTGACTATTACATAAATGCTATTATTCATTGCACCAGAAATGATTGCATAGCAATGGAACAACACTGGATGTAGGTAGTGCTGTTTATTGTGGCATAGAAAGTGGAGCCACTGTAACATAGTTGATGTGGTGACTAGGAATTGTGGTTCAGTTGGCAGTAGGGACACGACATTTATCTCTTGTCTCTGTCCAGACTGGCTGAGGCGCACCTAGTCTCCTATTTGTGGGCAGTAGAGGCTATTTTCCCAGGGAGTAAAGAGGCTGGGGCATGTTGTTGACCCCTCACCTCTATTGCTAATGTTAATGACTATGTGTAGCTATGTGTCCATGTCCACATATCCCTTAATGGCCTGTGCATGGACAAGTGTGTCTTTACTGTACCATTTTGGGTAGGATCTAGCAAATAGACCAGACAGGGTGTGATGTGGGAACCTGAAGGTTCTGAAGGAATTGGTCTTACTCTGATGAAGAGTCCATTGAAATTTCAAAAGGAAATTGTTGTGGTTATTAATATCATCATAGAATTTTTAGCACAAAATCTGTTGACAAACATTTTACAGTCATATCCCACATATATTTCCTGCATAAGAAAACTTTTTCTGTGTAGGTAATGCATGGATTATGATGAACTGGTATTCCCATCAAATGTCTGATGTTGTGGGATGGCAGAATGATGATTAATGATGATGATGAATGAAGGATGAAGGTCTTGTGACAATCTTTACTTACTTACTCTGTGGAGCAGAGTCCTTCTTGAGAAGTTAACCAGTTCTCAGCTAGTCAAGAAATTTCCTGGAGGTTCATTACCACATTTCCAGTTGCCTGTCACCCGTCCCTTTCCTGAGCCAGATCAATCCAGTCCATTCCCCCTCATGCCACATCCTGAAGATCCATCTTAATATTATTCTTCCATCTATGCATGGTTCTTCCCCTCAGGTTTCCCCCCAAAACCCTGTATACACCTCTCCTCTCCCCCGTACATGCTACATACATCGCCTATCTCATTTATCTCAATTTCATCACCCAAACAATACTCGGTGAGGAGTACAGATCATTGAGCTTCCCATTATTTAATTTTCTGTACCCCCCTTTTTCCTTGGCCCTCTTAGGCTCAAATATTCTTCTCAGCACCCTATTCTCAAACACCTGCAGCCTATCTTCCTCCTGAAATGTGAGTGACCAAGTTTCATGCCCATAGAAAACAACATGCAAAATGATAGTTCTGTATATCTTAATCTTTTTGTATTTGGATAGCAAACTGGAAGAGAAAAGATTCTGCGCCAGATGATAGCAAACGTTCCCTGACTACAGTCTGCTCTTAATTTCTTTTTGAATAGAATTCTGATTTGTTAAGGTTGTTCCCAAATATTTGAACTCTCCACCCTCTCAAAGGAACTATTATCAATGTTTATATTGTGATGGCATCCTGCATTCTGATCTCAAGACATGCCCATGTACTTAGTTTTATCAGCATTTACTTCTAGCCGAATTTCCTTACTAGCAGCTACTAAAGCTTTTGTGATTTTCTTTGTAGTATGTATGCTACTGCCCAGTATATTAACATCATCAGCATAGACTAAAAGCTGATGTGTACCATTTAATATCAAGCCATCCTGGGTACCTGAACTCTCCCAATGGCCTACTCTGAAGCAAAGTTGAATGGCAGTGGTGATAATGTGACATACTTTACTTTTACTTTAGAAATTCTTGTAGAAACTGCTGAAGCTGCAAAAATCTCATGGATTACAATTGGTGTTGCCCAGCCTGAGGTTATGACCTGCGATTTGCATGGACAGTTATGTCAAAAAATCCTGTTTTATCTTATGCATTAGTTGTTTTGTTGGACTTATACTGTACTATACTGGGCTGAGTATTATCTGTGTCTATGTTTGTAGCTGTGTCATTGTGAGACTGACATATTTTATGGGAGATGCGTAACTCACTGTGTCATCCTGTAGAGGCTGGATCTGGGGGAGCATGCTTTGGAAAATCAAAGTGGTGCTGTTAGTTGAGCAGTGATGTGGTATATCAAAGTACAGTTTTGAAATGTGATGCTTCTCATGTTCATGATATAGCATACTATCTCCATGGGGAAGAGTCCTTATTTAGAACGTAATAGTAGCTTAATTGGTCACAAAATATCCAGGCTCGTTGGAGAGCAAAGGCTTATTGCTGTGTTCATGAGAGACTACCGCTGAGGCAGATGAGTTTAGTACACTTCCTTCTATCCTGGTCTTTTAAGACCCATTTTAATAATGCAGTCCCGTATCCACCTAGGTCTTGCAAGTGGTCATTTGCCTCGTTATGTATCTGGCATTATCACGTGCCTGTTACATGCACCGTCTGCCTTCTCCTTGATATGGCCCCAAAGATCTTGTATCTGGGTAAGAGTGCAGGTTGTGTAAGTACTCCTCTTGCTTCTGTCCACAGCCTGCCATTCCACAACTCCTATAATCGAAGTGTTTTCTTTAATGCCAGAGACCAAGTTCCAAGTGAGTGTGTAAGAAGGGGTAAAATTAGAACTTCTTATATTTTAATTTATTTGTTTGTTGATAGGAGATTGGCTGACAATTTTGAACTGAATTTTTAGTGAACATATATGGACTTTTAATGTGATATTACTTGTTTGTGAATATAAGCCATATGATGTGTTGCTGTCATTTTCATATTCATAAAGTTGTAGTATATTTTTGTGACTTTTTTCATATCCAGCTGTCTTTTGACGGGTATTTTGGATTTAAGAAATGCAGGTGTGTGTGTGTGTTTTTGTGTACATTCTGTACCTTTTAGTATTTCCGGAGCCTATAGTGTGGTATAACTGGAGGAGCAGTTAAGCATCATTCCTTGCTAAATCTGGCATAGGTGATAGTTCGCAAGGCTATACAGTGCTCACTTTAGCCAAGAATCCCGTTTGCTGAGTCCTCGGTCAGGAAGCATGTGCGTGACCCGGGAACAGAATTGTCCCGAGATTCTTCTCATTCCAGCACCTTAAATTAAAATCACCTGTCATGTGCCATAGGAAATGCCAATGTTCTGCCGTAAGTTCCAATGATCGCCGGTCTTCTGTCATCGCGAATTATATCACGGTTGACTCCTTAGCATGCGCTCTTTAAAGGGAGAAGACTGCTTAAAAACTATTTTAAACGTAGTCTTCGGCACTTCATAAGCGTCTTATGTTGTCTTTACAAGTGTAAAAAAGAAGAGTATGCACAAATTGTGCTCCTTCACGCCGATGATTTTACGGCTCTGAGCCTACGCGAATACCCCAACATTCATCTTACAACCTAGATAATATGTCAGCCTCCACACGTGGTTGGAATCTGCAGCAGTCATCGAACGAGTTCTAATTTCATATCTCCCTCATTGACTTCTTGCCATCAAAATTCATCCCAGTCACAATTTCCCGCATTGTGTCAGCAACCGTTTTTAGAACTGGTCTTGAGTTATCGTATTTACCGTTCGCTAGAATTGTGACAAGAATTCATTCTTCCCTGTCGGTACAGTTGTATTTTCTTAATTCTTTCCGCAGTGATGTGTCGGGTATGGAGATGAACCACATAACTCTCACTAGAACTTTTTTTTTTGTTTGCTTTCGACATCCTTCGTTAAGTTTAGTTAGTGTCTTACCTTAAAGTGTAATTAGTTCTGAGAAGTCTATAGTCGCGCAGCTAGTTACGATATTCCCCGCCCTTTATGGTACAAGAAGGTTCAGAACATCCCACCACTAGTTCATATAATGGAGCCAGATGAATCTAGTCTACACTCTCACACCGTCTATCCTTAAAGCAAAGTTCGCTGTTATCCCTTTTACACCTACGGGTATGTTTTCAGAGGCGTTTCTTTCCTTTATGATTTCCGACAAAAATTTTCTATGCTTTGTGCTTGTTTTGCATGTACTAGTAGACCTGCTTGCTTTTATTGCACGTTTAATTGGTGTCGCTGAAACTTTGTCGTATTGTTTCAAAATTGTTTGAGTAGATTTTCTGTTGGTTCCTACATAAAACACGAGCCCCAGAGAACTGACACTGTGCCGTAAAACTGTGCTAATTATTGTTTTTTTTTGTTTGTTTTTGTTTTAACTTCTGAAGAAGTTTGTAAGATTTAAAACTCATTTCGCCGCAGGCAACTGTTTCTGGCAGTAACATTACATTTTATGGCTTATTGTGTTTCGAACAGCTGGCTCGTCAGTTGCTGTTGTGCGTAGCCTGATCTCCAGTTTTATCGCCATGTTAACAGCTTACATACGTCGCCTTGTTTCCTACAGCATTAATCTGCCCGCCAACATGCCACTCTTTCTTCTTGGTTCTTCGCAAACCTGAAGTGGGTATGCAAGTCGAACGCCATTTACTTCCCTTTCATGGAACTGTTCAATATGTAGGGTCTGTTATACAGGGTGTTTTTCTTTCTAAACGCAGAACTGAATACTGCAGATCGGGGTTCGTTATTGGTTGGTTTGCAGCAGTGCGGCTGTGAAGTGGTTTGTGGATTCTCTGAGAGAGTTTCACGTCCAGCTGGACGCTGCGTTCGTTGGTGTACAGTAACTTGCCGCTGTGCCGTGTCATGAAGGGGTCTGGGGAAATGGTTGTCTAGACTCGTGCGTTCTTAATTTTGGCGTAACTTGGAGGCGGTATTTACTGAACTGGAGGCTGGGTAGAGCACATTTTTTAAGGGTAGGTCAGGACAGAAATGTCGGCGCTGTCGGGAATCGAACCGTAGTCGATCAGCCTATAACCACGTACTATACTGTACCGAAAGTGGTGCGATGTTACTACCTTGTTTTATCGAGATCATCTGATAGGTTCGAAAGTTTCTTGCGTTTGTACATATATTTACGGATGTGTCTGACGAAATTCGAGCAGTAGCCTCGAAAAGTGAGTTGTTTGTGGGTGTTTGCGGAAAACACGCATACACTTAGTCTTAAATTCTACTAGACTGTCTCAAGAAGATTGTGTTGGAGAGGACAGAGGTCATATCCGGCCAGATTTTCGTAGGTTGACTCCCAGTACGCTGCGGATTCTCGATTTAGGGCAACATCTTCACCCAAGGAAATTGAAGCTTTCTCAACTTCGCACTCAACTGAACTGTTTCCATCGTCACTGCAAATAAAATATACCACACAACGTTTCAAAAGCATATTTTATTGTAAGTAAAATTATATTGCTTACAAGAAGTTGCTGCTTTTTTCAGACCATACTAGGGCCATCGTCATGTGAGACTAATATAAAATGCAAGACTGTATTAGTCGTGCCTGACGATGGCCCTCTTATGGGCTGAAACATGTAGCGACTTCTTTTAGGTGATGTAATTTGTACTTACAATAAAGTGTTGTGTTTTACGGACTTAGTTACTTTTTTAAAACATGGCTTCCCCGTTGTGTTCTGATAAATAACTTCCTTTTTATAATTCCGTGTACAGCCTGATGATGGCTACATTGAGGTAGCCGAAACATGTAGCATTGATGTGTAAAATGTATGTTGTGTATTTTTTTCTCCATTTCTATGTTACTTGTTTGAAGATGGGAAATCTTGAGGTTGTGTTCGGTAAATTGAACTTAAAGTCTATTCTTAGTAGGTTTTTCCCATGCTGATGACGTTGATATAATCTGCACGATACGACTGCAGACAACTTGTCTCTGGCTGCTCTTGGATTTGCTTTTGTAGCGATCTGCGCATTTGTCTAACAGGCTAGCCCAGAGGTTCCCAATGTGTGCTCCGCGGATCACCAGCGATCCGCGACCAGTTTCCGGGGGATCCATGGATACATTTCTGCAATGGCCACTTTGCAGTTTACTGATTTTTTTAATTTAAGGAATAATCTTTAGTTAATAATAAACGCTGAAGTTCTTTAATTGACCATGTGTTTATTTCGCATGGCCGTTAGAATATCTAATTAAGAAATCCCCTGTACCCACGAAGCGAGCGACAGTCTTCTTTGGGTCAGTTTATGGAATGCATTGTTACGTGTACTGGGGAACGCGGTAGCACAGTGGTTAAGGTGCTGTGCTATAAATCGGAAGGTCGCTGTTTGGATTCCAGATGATGTCTTTGGAATTTTTCATTGACTAATCCTTCCCATCGCACTATGGCACTTGGCTCGACTCAGCCTCTAATAGAAATGAGTACCAGGAGTATTTTCTAGGGGTATAAGGGGCCGGTGACCGCCTCTGTGGTCTAGTGGTCAGAGTTTCTGGCTACAGATACAGAGGTCCCGGGTTCGATCCCCGGCGCTACCAGATTTTCTGAGTAGTAGTGGGTCTGGAACGGGGTTCACTCAGC
>Ga0131853_10001678_pt1 | contig 39422 bp, 25 predicted proteins | sample TergutLab28metaG_FD_92764 | JGI IMG/M metagenome (GOLD analysis project Ga0131853, IMG submission 92764) | Labiotermes labralis P1 segment gut microbial communities from Petit-Saut dam, French Guiana - Lab288 P1 (version 2) (version 2) | ecosystem: Host-associated > Arthropoda: Insects >...
ATCTTCCATCACACCATCTTCCCATCTTAGTTTCGGCCTGCCCCTCTGTCTTCTTCCTTCTACCACTGCAACGAGAACTCTTCTTGTAGGGCTCTGTTCCTCCATACGAATAACATGTCCTGTCCATTTTAATCGATTAATTTTAATGTATGTTACTATATCACTTTCCTTGTACAATGTATATAACTCATTGCTGTATTTTATTCTCCATTCTCCGTTATCATTTGTAGGTCCAAAAATTGTTCTCAAAATTTTCCTTTCAAAAACTCCTAAAATAGCTTCGTCAGACTTTGATAATACCCATGTTTCAGAACCATATGCCAGCACTGGTCTGATCAAGGTATTATATAATTTTATTTTATTTTTTATGGGTAAAAATTGAGACCTAAATTGTCTCTTCAATCTATAAAAGCCTTTATTAGCCATTTAAATTCTTTTCTTAATTTTGCAGAATTATCATTATTAACATTTATATGGGAGCCCAAGTACGTAAAACTCTGTAGGGCTTCAAAATTAAAATTCTTAATTTGAAAATAACTCTGCTGATTTTTATATTCTCTTGTAGCCAAATACTTAGTCTTTTTCTCGTTTATCCTTAAGCCCATTTCTCCAGCTGCTACTCAGTCACTCTCTTAAAATACTGCAAAAAATTATTATCTGGGTTTTGTGCTTAAAATATAATAAAATGCGAATAGTACTTCTCTTGTTCATTTAAAAGTCGCTGTTTTGTAGGACTGCTTTCTGTAAATAGGAGGAGGGGGTATAAACACTCGAAGTAAAAAAAATTATGTACTTTGTATTTTGTGGCTACAGCGTCTGCTATTTGTACAAATAAACTACACTTATTCTGTCTAAAACAACACAGGTTTATTTTGATTCAATTGTGCCTTTACATGTGTGCTACATGTTTTGGCCTGTACTTAGGCCATTCTCAGACAAGTCAGCACAAATATCTTACAAAGTCCTTTGTAAGATATTTGTGAAAATATGTATTGCTATGCCTGAAGATGGCCTCAGTACAGGCCAAAACATGTAGCACACATATAAAAGCACAATTGAATCAAAATAAATCTGTGTTGTGTTCGACTGAGTAAGTGTAGTTTATCTAGCAATAAACACAACAGGGTGGCTTCTTTAGGGGTTGCACGTACAAGTTTAGTTATGAAAATATAGTAAACTCTGGAGTCAAAACCATAATATGAAGCTACGTGCCACATTCTATCCAAAATAAATGTACTTTTTTAATGCTAGGAACGTTTAAATCATCCCTAACTTTGTCAAAAAAAATCCTGGAAACTATTCACGATTTAGTAAAACCTCCACTGAAGGTAGCAGGCCAACGTAAAGTTATGAAGGGCAAATTGTAAGGAGCACTGTAAATGTTCGGAAACTGTGCTACATGTTGAAGATGTAGTTGTTTTGTTGTGCTAACTGCAACATGGAATTAAACAGGCTCGAGGAAAACAACAGTTTTACACAAAATTTTGATATCTATTATTGCTCATGCAAATCTCTTTCTGTTGTTAATTAGTAAGAAATGGTCTTTTTATTTCTTTGCATTTGACTATATATAGTCCTATACATACCTATACAATATCAAAAAAAAATTCAAAACTCAAATTTGTTGCTCATTGTTCCCAGATCTTGAGCGTGTTCAACACATCAGATTTTTTCTATCGTAGTTACGCCATGATAAATCTTCCAAAATGCTTATTTTACGTAAATAGTAATTAGAGTTATTCATTAAACTAATTATGAAGATTTAATTTAAATTAAAAATTTTCTTTCCTAATATTGTTTGTTTATTAAATAGTTTAATAACACTGCTTCTACTCAGATGTTAAATAAGATTAAACCATCAGCGTTCCTCTCACCCAGGTTCTGGCCGAAATATTCCCTCAAACACGGTATATTAGAGTCGGATGTTTTCAACCATATCAGTTGTAGAAATGCTGTATAAATTAGTTTGTTACGAATTAACATAATGAACTGAATAATGTTCAATTGTGATATCGCAAAATAGCCCACCTGAGCAAACAGTGGAATCAGAACGTTCAGAGTGACTGTTGAGAGAAAAGAACTCAGGACTGCAGCCACTGTAGCCGGCCAGTTCACCACCAAGAACAGACCACCGAGACACATCGCACTTAGGAGCCCGTTAAAACCCCATGTGCCGTCATAAACTCCGCCAGCGATGGCATAAGTGTCAGCATCCGTTAGTAACAATCCTGAGTGAAAGAAACACGTAAGAAATAAGAGCTGACTCTGGTTGCAGAATACGATCCAAAACCCCTTGAATGTGCCATGGCGTAGTCCGCTCTTTTCACTTACCAATTATGCAGAGAAGTCTGTGAAGATGACCACCCTGGTTCATTGGCTACCTGCCATAATTGGCCATATATTTACGGAATCAGCAACACCGTATTCATTTCTACGTGATGAAACCTCTGTGACTTCAGCAACTTATAATTTGTATTCTGTTCATCTTTTTTAATTTCAGGTTTATTTTCACCTCTCTATTTTGATAACAACTGAGGTTGTCAATATGCATAATCAAGCACCGCGACATGAAGGAATAGAGGTTAGTGGAGGTACAGTTATTCAGGCTTTGCTCTTAGGCATTTGCTTGAGGCGAGTGGTCAACTTCACTGCGCAGCGGCTGTACCCCTGGTATCCAATCAGCAGGAGGTTGGGTGGGCCCAAGAGACGGTCTAGAGACTTCAAAGAGGAGAAAAATCTCTTCCCCTGATCAGGAATCGATCCTCGATTTCTCGGTCCTGTAGTTCCTAGTCTAGTCACCATACCAAGTCACCGTTGTTTCTATGCTCTTACTATGTCGTTCGCATAGAAAATTGATTTTTGTTAATGATTTCAACCTACTTGCCCCTTGAATGTGCCCGCAAATAACCCTTTTTGCTCCCTCTTTGCTGCAGACCCATAATTATACTAAAGCAGTGACCCTCATTACAAACTAGTGTCCGAATGCTATAAATAAGGCCGCACTTGGAGGCGTAAAATTTCAATTGATGAACACAATTGACAATACAAAGTTTACAACATAAAATAAACTCCCGGATTTTATTTATCCAGTATTTGTAAAACAATATTATACAGTAAATTCTTCTTCCTAATACAAATTATTTATTGCATAAACAAGAATACTTGACCAAATAATAGTAATAATAATTTATCTTTTCATTTATGTCTGGAAGTTTCGAACTGTTCAAATGCTGCCCATGTCTGCTTGTTGCTTTGAAGCAGCATTTCGAAGTAAATTATCAAAATTGGTAGGTCTATGTGAAAATCTGGTTCTGTGTTTGTGTCTCATGTACCTGAACTGAATTAAATTTACCTTGTAGGTGTGCATATACTGAACCAAAAAGTGACAACATTACTTCGGCATAAGACAAAATGAACGGTACTGCTGATAATAACAGCATTTTCTGGTAAACACTTTCAAATGACGTCCCTCTTTTGCCGGGCAAAAACAAGAGGGCATCAACAGATCCTTAACAGTAATTTAAGTGATACCGAAAATGCCTCTTCCTGCAAGTGAAAGATGAATTTCCTGAACCTAACCACCCTATTTATTCCCGGGACTTCAGGAAATCCACAGCACTGAACGGTGCAATTATCGCACTGATGTATTTCTTATTTCTAACAGATCATTAAGACAGTGCATGTAGGTATAAATATTTATCTTTTTCGTTCACCTCAGCTCCAGTCACTTAGGATTCAGTACACGGTCACTGAAGGCCAAGATACATTGAACTGCTTTATAGTCTGGTGCAGTGATATTATTCTGTTTACGCCGATATTACAGCACTCCGCTTTACCATTTTAATACAATGCGGAGTGGGTTACTGAGAACTGAATTCAGTCCAGGGACGCCGGAATTCTAAAACAACTTATGTAATTCCGACACAAAGTACCTTTCAGGTCAGCTTCATTGTATCACGTCTGATGTCCAGATAGTCCAGTCGCAACATTAACTAGGATACAGACCGACGTGTGGGAATTGTTATGTCGATTCCCGGCAGGGTCAAATATATCTCTCGTCTCTAAAGAACCCCGAAGGGGTCTGGGCCCCAACCACGTTCCAACTTAAACGGTACCGGGTGCGCTTTTCCAGGGTAAATCGGCCGTGGTGTGAGTCTGACCACTCACCCCACTTAGTGCTGAAGTTAAGAAACACGGGCGTTATACCTCCACTCCCCCGTGTGGCTTATTGGTGTGCAAAGGGACAACTTTATTCCAACCTTTGTCCGGAAACTACACTGTTGAATCAAGCCAGAGACAAGCGTCATCCTGATAAAATGTTACTGTGGTTTCCCTCTATCTTCTTGAACAGTTTTTGCGCAACAAACCCGGTTCCTTAGCTCCTTACATCTATCGCGCTATCGGACCCAGCCAAACCCCTATTGCTGCCCCTAGCTATACTCGCGCCCCTTGTAGTAAACTGATTTCTGTTCTTATTCTTAATTTTGTGTGTATTACTGTACACTTTGAAGAATTGAGAGCAGAGAAAGACGTTATGATGGATTTTCAATAAGAAAGATTCCATATGTCATGTTATTAAATGAAAAGTCATTATAGTCTTAGATGTAGGTAATTAATTCATCTGATGTCTAATTGTTTTTCAAAATGATGCCCGAGCAAAATGACACACTTCTCCCATTTCAATACTGGTTTAAAATATTCTGTCGCATTAGAAATCGGTGTCTTACTGTTGCAACCATTCACGAATAGACATTTCCATTTCCTCATTGTTGTGGAATCTATACTGAAGCACCACTCGGAAAGTCGACGATCCATGCTCTTTGCGCAGTGGATCAGTAAATTAATGCATGTAACGTATATGGTGATCCGTATTCCAACATAATATTCGTATGTAATTAAAACAGTAAGGCAATGCTGAGTGTTTCTTCTTAGGTAAGAATCCCATGGTAAATAAAGTGGCTAATGTGACAAATACCTATTATACACCTGATACTGAATTCACAACATGATAAAATGCCTCTTCTATACCTGATGCTGAACTCACAACATGAGAGAGGCCTATTTTACACCTGATGCTATATTCACCTGACAAAGACCTATTATACAATTGAGGCTGAATTCAAAGCAACGAAATCGAGAAGAACGAGTCGGGGCATATGTTACAACGGCTCCAGTAATATTCAATATCTGCAGATGTACGTATATCGGCCTTACATATATACGCGCGTGTATGTGTGCAAGAACCACACTTGCAGGTTGTCCTTACACAGTGAGGGAAAAGAAATTTGTACGGTGTCTTAGGAGCGTTCCCAGAAATGGGGAGCGCGTATTAAAGCTGCTCAGACCACTCTTTTGTACAAATGAAAATGAAAACCGCTAAAGAAATTTTCATGAAAATTTATTAAAGTTTTTTAAAAAGTGTGTAAAACTACTTCAATATTCTTTCGACTTTGTAAATTCTGATAAACACTTTACTTCGAAAACCTTCTGCAAATTTATCGGGGCTAGAGTTTTGCCACACAAACTCTGTAAAGAACAATAAAGCGCAAATCTTATGTCCATCTAATTTACCTGTAAATCCTTCTTTTTCAATTATAACAAATCGAACGCTAGGTAAAGAACTATATTTCTGAACTTGCAGGCTACATTTACCAGTCCTGCGAAACACATAACTATTTCCGTATTCTTTGGATAATAATTCTTCCTGCATATATTACATAAACAATATTGGATTCAACTATTATTTAAACTAATGTTACAACACCTACTTTATTGTTATTTAAAACTTTGTCTTCCTCGAGGCACTTAGCCATAAACAAAAGAAAGCCTAAGCTCTAGAAATGCAAGACTCTGCACACATTTCCACCCTGTTTTTGTATTACAAGCACATAGTATACGATGAACGACGGCAGTAAGTTTCTGCGAAGACAGAATAATTAGGAAAGGAACTAAGGAGATGATCTGTGCTAAGGATGGCATGGCAGACAACCTACCTGTGAACGTACCAATTGTGGCTCCGAGAACAGCAAATGCTGTCATAATGGGAGAATATATGAGCACAGCCAGGTAAATCAGGGTGGCAGCTGCTGCGTGGCCAATACCGAACACTTGCGACATGGACAGCACCACTCCTGTGAACACCTGTATAGAAGAGTAGCGTGTCTAACACTTGAAGTTGTCAACGGAGATGACAGTTCCAATTATGACCTACTGCTACAGTCTCTTAGTTGCGTACCAGCGTTGTCGAGGGATACGCTGTCTCCATCTTCAAGGTATAAGACATGACTACACGCTATCATAATTCATTAGACTGAAAAATAATGTAAACTGAGGGCGGTAACCACAGCCGTTAGTATAAAAGACACTGGTGGGAAATTATAACGTCGGGCGTTTAAGTTCCACTGATTTTGTTCTAATTTGGAGTAGGCTTTGCACATCTGATAAACCAGTTTTTTTGTTAAGGACATGTATATGTGTACATACATATACAAATATGTGTTCGCTCGAAAGTTTCCTTTTTTATATAAAAGATATTATTTACAGATTAAATACAGCTGAATGGTAACATTAATTTTAAACGCTAACACAAAAGGGGTACCGCAGTAATCTTCTTGTATCTGAGCATGTAATTCTAGCAAACATTTTTAGTACTATGTATCAACTACAAACACAGCACTGCAATATTATTAAGCTACATTAAATTTGAGAGGGATGCAAAATAGAGTGATCATGAAATACTGACATTTTTCCAGACGGACTGGCTATCCCGTCAGCTGATTGTGGCTCTTAGTACTTAATGCAGATTTTGTCTGTTGAGTTTAATAATTTTTTGTCACTCTCATCTAATATACCGTAACTCCCTTTCCTGTATTCCTTCCTTCTTTTTAACTCTTCCCTCCTCTCCCCTTTTTCTTTCTATGAACCCTATCATCGGTCCTGTCTTCTTTCTTCCTTCCTCTTTTTTACGGCAAAACAGGAACTTTGAATATTTCGCAAAACATGAGCTTGCGGTAGAAGAAAAGTGATCCATCAGACATGTTATATGCTACTATATTTCAACGTTTCACTCATGTTAGTATCCTCTGTAAGTTCCGGTGGCTTTTTATACACAATCATTCATAATGTAAATTGTTCTTTAACATCATTTTAATTATCAACCAACAAATGCAATTATATAAAATTTCACATTAAAACACTTAAAATCGCTCCGACATGTTTCGATCCTAAGATTATCCTCAGAGAGCTACGTTGTTCCTTGCTAAAGTCATTTTAAAAACATTCACAAAATAATTCCATTATATTAACAGGGTGCTGTGGCAGCATATCGTGTTGTGTAAGAGTACGTTTAACATACTAAAATATAAAGTCCAATCACAATAGAACTTTATAACGGAATCTTTTCAAAATCCCCTCAATTAACATATTAATATAAATAATACTGCCGCTTTTAAAGGGACATAAATTTCAACTTACCCCTCCCCAGTCGACGAGAGTTTCCACGTTATCAACGCTGGCATTTTGGTGCAGAGGCAATGAATTTTGTTGTGCTGCCTCCAAGGGGTTGCTTCTTTTTATCCTGATAGCCAAGGGTCTCTCATTTGGAGACATATTTTCCTCTTTAAAGTCACCGGCTATGTTCGTTGAATGTAACTGAGACATTCCAGCAGTTGTTAAGTCCAAATCGCTAGGCACTATACTAAAGGTAATTCCCAAGCCATTACCTTCTCCTTCCGATTCGTAAATAGGAATGTCACGTGGTAACCCCACGGCATTTTCAGCAGAATGACTAGGATTCCTCTCTTCGTAATTTGGCTGCAAGTGAGAATTACTAGGCTTTGACGCAGATTCTGTCGGTGCAGACTGTTTGCTTTCTGGGGTCATCGCAGTTTCTGAACTTTCGTTTTGTTCATCAACATCCGTGGCCGTTCTGATACTTCGACCGCTCTGAGACTCACGCACAGTACGTGTGGAGTTTTCTCTCACCTCCAAGTCCCTATCAGATTCTGTGTTCCTTTGAAGCGTGTTGTTGCTTATAGTTTCACCGTACTGGAAACTGTTTTGAATCTCCAAATTATTATTGCTTTTCACTGTGGTGCTTTGGAGATTTAGTTTGTTAGTATGCCTGATTTTATCCTCTGAAATTTCTCCAATGAATGCATTCCTATATGTGGTGAACTCATAAATTGAAGTCGCGGCAGTTTTCATCTCTTTTACTGCAATCAGCTGCAATAGAAGTGGAGGCTGCGGCGTAGAGTCAGCAAGGGGATTTAACGTGTCGATGTTGATAAGTGAAAAAGGAATGATAGGTGGAGGCTGAGAAGTCACGTGTAAAGTTGTTACTGACAATGTGTCGTTGTTGTTATAAGTGCTGATACTAATTACAGTGAGGAATAATAAGGGTTGAACAATGTTAAACGGGACGGTGAGGTATGGCAAAGGAAATCGACACAGAGTTCCCAGAATGTTGCCCAAGGCTGACTCCACATATACACTGCAAGAAAATAGAAACTGTGTCAAGAAAACTTAACCGTACGTTTCAAATTATTACCGGTATTCCAAACGTCAACCTTAGAATTGCTTGTCTAAATCAAAATTAAGCATATCGTGATGTACATTACGTTCCCTATGGCATTATGTGGGCTAATCGGTGCATATCAAAGTACTGGAGGAAACAGCTGCAATGATAACTACACAGTGTCACAGTTCAAGCAAGACAGGCAATGTACGTATAACGTAACGTTCAGGCGCGTTCATGTGAATATTGCTGCCATGGAAAAGCAATAGATATTACATATTCTGAGTGTGTGTTTTAGCCTTAGTTATCCAGCATACTGCGCATGCACCGTATTATCATCTATGGTTTGTCAGCCCTACCATATTTTCACACATTATCATTGAAACTGCGCGATTTTCGAACGAAAATTATTGAATATAAATACGTGTTTTGTGTTTCTCTACGATTTTTGTCTGAAAGGTTTGTTATTCTAAGTAGAATTCAGAGAGATATTATCATAAACGTGTATAGGTCTTCATGTAAAGTACCCATTACTCTTGCCAGATTTTAATGAAACTTGAATTTTATTAACAGATTTCATTAAAATGCTCAACTATCAAATTTCATGAAAATCTATTCGCTAGGAGCCGAATTTTTGCATGCAGAAGGACGGACAGACATGACATAGCTAAGAGTCGCTTTTCGCAGTTTTGCGAACGTGCCTAAGAAGCGTAATCTGGAAATACACTGGCGACAGAACCTCAAGCATTCAGACACATCATGGCTGTCATAGTCCTTTCACGGAAATGTGTAAATGTACCGTTGTGCTATAAGCGAAAATTATGAAGGTGATAATGCAACTCGATCCTTAGATGGGGTTCCCAATGGTCTGTATCCTGAAGAGTTCACCCTAGCGTATTGCTCTTGCCTCTAGCAAGTTCTCTCGTTCCCACTCAGTAGGAGGCTGAGTGGAAGCATAGAGTAGATGTGGACGTAGTCGCGAATGGGTCTATCTCTATTAGGAATTGAACACTTTTTTGCTAGCCCGCAGCCAGTAGCTTCATTGACTGAACAAGTGTATATTATCATCTTTGTGCTCGTGACGGGATTCCCACTTGTCATGTGTTCGCAAAATAATCGATTTACTCTGTAAAAGTATTAATGATCAACATTCCAGTGGTTAATACTGTATCCTTAAATGTAAAACTACGAGTGGGCAACACGTCATACAGCGTGGCACAGGAACACGCCGACATTATCGGACATATGATGAAGGTTTGTGACAGAGGAACTGCCACTGCCCAAAAAAAAAATGCCGCCCAAGTCCAATAAAATTTCAGCTCTCTCTGTCTCTCTCTCTCTCTCTCTCTCTCTGTCCAGGTTTAATTCATGAGAGGTAAATGAAATTGGAATTGCGTAGCTTTTGAAGTAGTTATTCATAATTTTTATTTCGATATGACATTAAAAGGTATCGGGAGAAATAAAGGGAACAATAAAAATTCTAATCAATATAGTCAGCCGCCCACGGAAATCGATAATCGATACTCGCACAACTTTAAGTACTAAATAAGTGCAAAGTACACACCTTCACATTTAAAACATTTGCTTTAATTGTAGCAAAATAAATACATCCTTTAGGAAATGTGGTAACAATTAGTAAATAAAATTTCCTACCATTTTAAAGTCGACTCAAAATACGTATGCATTCCTTCATCGGTTTATTTTGTGAACAGCTGGAGCGTCCAAGGAAGACGCTTGGAATACGGATGTTGTCTTACTAAAACAAAGCTGCCTTTTCCTGAATTGGCTTAAACATTTCCCATTCACAGAATTCAAAGCCACAGACTCTCAGTCTCATTCCCTTTCTCAGAAGTGCAAGCAAATGCTCACAAGACTTAAACAGTTCAATCTACGAAATCACGCACAGTTCAAACTATACGCATACTGTCTTTAAAATGTGCATTAATATTATCCTCATATCTATGCCTAGGTCTCCCTCCCCCCAAGCATAAGTCAAACTCCAGTGTTTAACTAAGGCTGTACTCCTCACTACAGAAATTTCTCCAGTCTCCTGTTACTTCTTCTTCCTTAGTTTCAAATATTACCTTCAACATCTTATTTTCAAACACCCTTAATATCTTAGGCCCGTAGGCACACATGTGTGCGTGTGTGTGTGTGTGTGTGTTCTACACAATTTCCGTACAGTACCGATAGTTACCTCATGACAGATGCAATGACCATGGAAAACCAGTGCCAGGTCTCCAGTTCCAGGCCATAGCGTGTTGGGAGTGCTGCTGCGGTCACCAGTCCAACAAGCAAGGAGTTGAACACGGTAAGACCTTGGCCAATTACTTCAGGTGACTGAGGGATTACCTGTTACGTAACACAATAGGACAACTCTTTACTTACAGACGAACACAGATATGGCATTTTAGGCATATGGCTGCGATAGGACGCTAGTTCTAGAGAAGGCCTGCGCAATCAAGGCGTCTGTTCCAGTAACGGAAGACACTGAAGATACGTTGCGTTTCACTGCGAACTCTGAAGGAGGAGAGACCAAAGAGGTGAAACCCAGCACGAACTATTGCAGTACACTGTGTTGTATATAGCAGTGTTTCTCAAACGCCGGGCCGCGGCCCGGGACCGGGCCCTGGCATCAATTATACCGGGCGGTGAGAGGTTCTCTTGGAATTTGTCATGTTAGTTTTCTAAGCAATTTTCATGAATAAATGTTTTATAGTGGAAATATTCTGAGGAGAAAAATATTCGTGAATGTGTCGAAAAACTCAGACACAGATGTTGGTATGAGGAACTACAATATGCTAAAAGATTTCATTAGTCCAGTGATTGGTAACTAATTTAAATGTAATTTTATATTTGTCAGCATGCCACACAGTATATACATAAGTGTACTAATACTCTTTATGATTATGCCATAATTAATTATTAATACTTATGTTAGTTTAATGTATGAACTTAAAAAATGGAAAGGTATTACGAGTAAACTTGTTGGGACCGGGCCCTCGTCTTATGAAAAAGAATTTACCGGGCCGCGGTCTCACAAAAGTTCAGAAACACTGGTGTATAGTATTTAAAGATTCTTAACTCTCTGAATAGAAATGCAGTGACTGACCGTGTGTGTCAATGACATAACAAATAAAAAGAGGGTATATTGCGACTAAACAGTAAAACTTTTCAATCCCACTCGATTCAGTAAAAGCACACGTGTTAAATTTACTGCTAACTGTCCATTACGTATTCGCGGTTGAAACACCTTTTTTTATAAACGTATATATTTTGGATTTAAAGCCTACACATTAAGCTAGCCTGCTACTGCAGAAAAAATTTTCTGTGACAGGTTTCTGCATTTAGCTCTTAGTCATACTTCGTTATTAGCATCTGCATAACACGTGTCAGTGTGATTTATTTTAAAGACAACGTATTTGGTTCCTTATTGCAGAATTATATCCGATTTCGTTTCTTTCCTTGTGTAGACATTATCCGATAAACCGCTTCTGGGGGGAACCCCAACACCCACAGTTACATTACATTTATACTCAGCTTAAGCAGATTTCAACAAATCATTAATATTAATTCTGGAACAATCTTCAACGTTGACCACATTTTTAACGAAATAAGGTTCTCCTAACAAACATTTAGTCAATCAGTTTCAGTCCCAATGTCCAGTATAAGTTCGACACAGGTACTGAAAGTGGCACGCGCTATTACAGAGTCGATTATCGTCAATGTTTTTAAATAGTATTCATAAGTTAATCAAGAAACAAGGTCCTCCAGTAGAATTCAAAACACATCTACCACAATTTTCGGAATCCAGTTGCGTCTGAACTTACCATAATGGAGACTAGCAGACCAACAGACGCTGTAAGAAGTCCTGCAACTGAGACTAGAGGATTTGCCACTGACAGAGCTATGAAGATCAGAACTCCGCTGATGGGGTTGTTGGCAAACACCACCTGCAGGAAGAGCAAATAACGTCATGTTTATTTACGACTCAGTGTTTAAACACGCGATCCGATATAGAATTTCTAGTTGTGCACAACTTCCAATATTCAGTTTTAAATACAAAGCACTTGTGAGCAGACAGCAATTTTTAACGTATTCAAGCTACAGAAAGCTGCATGTTTTCTAAAGTACAGTGTTAACGAATGGCATGTCGAACTCTGTTGCATTGTGTACAAGTACATTTTCTAAAATTACAAATATAAAGGAATATTTTCCTTCTTCTGAAATGTTACGCAGCGTAGACTGCAACCGACATTTGGGACATCCTAACGGTTCCACCCTCAAGGGTCAAGCAGTTCAGTTGAAGCTTTGAAGATGGAAGTTGTCCCGAAACGTCAGTAACTAACTATCAATATACGCTGCGTAACTTCCAGAAGTGCGAACATCTCATTTACACCATGAAGTAAGTCTGATCCCATGCTTACAAATACTACATTAGTTTACTTCGTCCGTGAAATGTCAGTAGACTTTATTTAATATTTACAAATGAATTACTTTTTTTAAACCGACTTATACAAAACAAATTGCCAAACTAAAAGGTGCTGACAACGAGCCAACTCTATATAGCAGACTCTTCATGAGAAGCTGATGGTTTATCAGTTGCTCAAAGCCAGTGCAGAAGAGAGAGAGAGAGAGAAGAAATGTTAATCCGTTAGGGATTAAAACTAAATTAATGATTTATCTCTGTAATTAACCAACTTGATGCACAACATTTTTGTTTTACAATAAGTTTATTTCATGCCTCTACATGTTTCGAGCACATGTGCTCGAAACATTTTGTGCATCAAGTTGGTTAATTACTGAGATAAATATACTGAGATGCACGGTCAGCAAAACGCCAAAAAAAACTAGTGATATTTACAAAGTTCACTTCCTTTAGGAGGGGACCGCGGTAGCACAGTGGTTAAGGTGCTGTGCTACAAATTGGAAGGTCGCTGGTTCGATCGCAGCTGGTGTCAGTGGATTTTTCATTGACATAAAATTCTTCCGATTCGCACTATGGCTCTGGGGTCGACCCAGCCTGTAACAGAAATGAGTACCAGGAACATTTCCTGGGGGTAAAGGAGTCCGGTGCGTAAGGCTGACAACCTACCACCATCCTGTGCCATTGTCACGAAATCTGGGAACCTTAACTTCCTGTAACCCTCTGGGCCTGTTCAGGCCTGTAATGGGACTGCTTTTTTACTTCCTTTAGGAAGATAAATCGTTTACTGGTGCAAGAAAAGTATCAATATTTCTTACAAATAATCGTAAGAAGCACAAATATTCGGCGGGGAAAGTGCAGCGTTTTTGAGTGTCAACTGCATTAGTGCACATAGTAAACACTAAACTATTAAGGGTAGACTGTGAAAATAACTAATGTAACAGACATGGCCACTGAGTCAATTGTTATGAAAGCCGAAGGTTATTGCCACGTTTATCAGAGGCCGCCATTGTTTCTTGTCCTGAGTCGCACAAATAAATTCCGCACATTCACACCCTACTGTATAAAGAACACTTTTCTATTGCCTTACAGTCTAGGCGTCAAATTCCCACGTGGTCTCTTGCCTCCTATTTTTCCGACTATAACCTTCTGTAGTGGCAGGCCTATATTCCTCATTTCTCGCAGTGTCCCACATGTAACGTCCAGCCATCCATCGTCCTAGCAAAATTTTATAAAGATCGTATATTTCGCAGATCTATATACTGACACATTTTCAACCTTCCTGAAACTCTCCCCCTTCCACCCCCTATCTCTCTCAGAGGCCCAATCATTCTCCTGCTTTCTATTTAGAGCGAAATGTTCTAATTCCGTTATGTGGAAGGTGCTTTCTTTGTCCGTTAACAGTGAATTTGACGCATGTTCGTATTACGCAAATATCAAGGATTACAAAGACGCTGCATCGGGCAGCATAAATATCCATGTGTCACATTGTCTCACTTTCCTTTGAAAGGATCACTTGGTAAGGTACACAACTACTATTAAAACATGTCGTACATCTTATGCCATAGGCCGGTGGTACTTAGAATGTCACATCACATTCTCGGTGAAAATGGGTGACGTGTCCAAAATTTTGAACAAAAAATATTAAGGCAATAATGAAAATGTAGATTGAAAGAAAACGTTAAAATGAGTTACGAGGAAACAGTTCGCCAATATTTGGTGCAGATTAAGCAGAACAGTTTCCCGTGAGAAAAGTCAGTGGAAACTATAAGGAAATGTGGTGCTTTGTAAACCATCTTGATCAACTGAGTAACTATTAAATTTTTTCAAGATCCTGTGCAATTATTTTATTAACTGTGTTATTTTATACCTGGCCATAACCTCTGAAGAGCGCGTCCATAAATTTCAGTGGTGCCCAGCTAGAACCGAAGCTTCGAGAGGCGAGGTACTTCCTCACCGGTGCGCAGTCCCCAGCAAAAGACAGCCATTGTTTGTGTACCTGTTCATGCAAACAGTAATAAGAATAGCCATGCTAATTGAATTTATTCTGCCCTAAGTATTGATAATATGAAGATAATACTGGACACTGAAACTGGAACACAACCTTTGAGATACGGTAAATCTTAGTAATGATTTCACCCACATGGCAGAACAAAAATTAGTACAGAAACCAGAGACAAACACTCAAACACCAGGTTAGCCAGTACTTTAACAGCCAAAAACGGCGAATAATTTTTCTACGCAAGTACCAGGCACTGCTTTCCTCATACTGAAGCTGAATTTTATGTTTGTGTGTTTCTGGTGCGACAGCCCCCAGTGGGCCAGAGCTTCCTCATTCACGTGGTTTCTAGATCTCACACACACAAAGACGCACCACAGTAGATAGGACTCCTATAGACGAGTGATCTGCTCGTCGCAGAGACCTCTACCTGACAACACACAACAATCACAACAGACAAATATCTATGCCCCGCTAGGATTCGAACCCACGATCTCAGCAAGCTAGCGGCAGCAGACCTATGCCTTATACTGCGCGGCTACTGGGATCGGCACTGAATTTTAAGTTTTTATAACATAAGGTTCAGGAATTCATGTTTAATATTTTTCGTTACAATTCTGTTATTTTCATTGTTCGGCGTTTGCTACACAAAATGAATCTGACCTATTGATAATGCATATGGAAATGTATAATTCAATTTTTCTTCTTACGTAACTAAATATGCGAAAGGAAGTCGAATTCAGTAATTTTCAAGAGCAGAGATCTTATGACCCTTTGAAGGCTCAAATTAATCTACGTTATACACAAATAATCGGTTCGTACCTCACAGAGAACTCTGTCTTTACATTACAGACAACAGTATTTGTATGCTGTACAGGACAAAAACAGATGTTTACTGGTGACGAACAAAAGGGACACAGAAATATAATTTATGCGCAAAACGCTGAAATTTTAAGCGTGTTTGCAACATTTCGAAAGCGACTATTGGCTTCGTCATGTCTGTCTGTCTATCTGTCAATCTGTCACTCGGCTCCCACCGGACGGATTTCTATGAAATTTGATATTTGATGATTTTTCGATACCCAGTCGAGAAAATTCAAGTTTACTCAAATCTAACAAGAACAACAGGTATTTTACGTGAAGATCAAAGTAGTAATTGGTCAGCTTCAATCAATCCTGGGCTTAGGACAATTACCGCGCTGCCTTCCGAAGGGTACCTCCAACGCCACCCCTGTGAACAAGGCCCAACCGTCACCATGGGGTACATTTGAGTAGTATCCCGCGGCGTAGCCAGCTGTATCCAATCCGTGTCGCCTTTGGTTTTGGTAAGGGGTTCCATTTTAATAACATCCCCGAAGAAGACAAAAGGAGCGGATGGGTGACGGGCCCTGACTGTAGTCGCATTACCTGTGTCCAAGTAATATTATCTCTAGGAAGACAAGCAGGAGTGTAGGGTGCCGGTTGAGGTAGGGTAGCCAGCAGAAACCAGTCGCGACAGTAAAGATGGCAGAAGATATTTAAGTAAATACGTGAGCTGGTGTGTGTGTGAGAGCGCGTGCGCGCGCGCGGACACAGCAACGAGTTATCACAAGTCAGAAGTCGTGGCCTATAATCTCGCGGGCCGCTAATAGCAGCCGAGTAGCAGCGGCAAGCACTAGCCTTGGGGAACGTCCGAATATGAATGCAATACGGAATGGGAGAGATGAGTTCCGCTACAATACAATTATTAGAATTAAAGTAAAACGTGTGTATTTTATTGTGATGCGTTGAAGCATAACGTATGTGGGTATACACACAAATGACAAACATGATAAAAGGGATAGGTGTAAATACAGTACTTCATACATACAGGTAATGCAAGATAAACCTTACAGAAAACAAAAATTACACATATACAAAAAAGAAGCCATTGTCTCTCTGTTGGTGCCCAAAGCACCAAACCTATGTACAAAATGTGGCAGGCCTATTATTTTGGAAGCCCTTCTGCAATTGTTCTTAACACGAGGGAGAACAATAGTTCTACAGACAGTAGCTTACATTGGGACGATGGTCACATCCCGTTCTCAAAGTTGTCTACGGTCCTAAATGAAGCTGTCGCCGGTTACGCCCATCTGTATGCCTACGGCTCCGCCAAACGCAAATTTCTTTCTGAGCTGATACATCGACCCTCTCTCAGCCTGGAAGACTTCAACTGTCCGCGACCCGGCGACCTGAAACCCGAATTCTCCTGTGCTTTTCCTTGTCATAAATTCCCATCCGTGCACTGCGCAAGTCGCACTGCGCATTGTGTCTGTAAATGGCTAATGTTTTATTTCCAAACCAAAACAAATGTGCCCCAAAGATTTCACTAGACATACCTCGATGTTTGTTTCAGCCTTATAAAAGGTGTGTGGCCATATCCTGTACCCATCCGTTTCATCGACAATGCCGTACGGGAAGCGGACACTAGACCAGACTCAGCAGAACCACCGATGGGAAGCCAGAAGCGCCGGCGGCAGCAGACGGCTGGGGGTGGCGGTAAGATGACTGCCGTCTCACCTCCTCCGAAACGTGTATTGTTAGGGCGTGTGTATTTCATGAACAACGAACAGAGTAAATACGTCAGTGTGGGGGTTTCATCCTGCTCGCAACTACAACCCTGTGTGGAATTTGGTGCGCCCAGAAGAATGCCGGTGGTACTGACGTCATACTACCTGTCCACCCTGTCACAGCATCTCCCGAAACTGTGTCAAAACATGTGTAATAACCAAATATACACATGCAAAAAATTATTGTTCCGGTTGCAGGCAAGTGGAAGCGGCAGTGTTGCCAAAGTGATATATAATAAACAGTCTATCAGTCTTAGATTGAACGATTCTGATGTGCGTCATCCCCGTTGTGTTAGTACAATACTAAGGAGCTTGGTATATTAATACTGACAGTCGAACACAACTATATTTGCCTCTAGTATTACGGGAGGATTATAACAACGACATGTTTCGGTCCTATATGTGGGCCATCTTCAGGTTGTGACTGGACTTTCGGATCAGTTATACCCCCCTCTCCCCCAGAACTCCCCAAGAACGCTCCATGCATTCCTGTATAGCTGATCCGAAAGTCCAGTCACAACCTGAAGATGGCCCGCATATAGGCCAGAAACATGTCGTTGTTATAATCCTCCTGTAATACTAGAGGCAAATATAGTTGTGTTCGACTGTAAGTATTAATGCACCAAGCTTCTTATTATTAGATTGAACGAATTAAATTATTTGCTAGTAACAATCATCACACTTGAAAATCAGCTGGCTAGATATACCTTTACATAACCTGACGTAATGACATACGTCACTGCTGCCACAGGGGCTGACATATATGTACAACCTCGATCTGACGCCAGCACATACATTTTGTATGACCAGTTGTATGAGGAGGTAAAGGGATTTATGTAACATATTGTTTCAGAGCTATCTGTACATACTTGTTCTGCAGTAAACCTTTGGCCTAAAAAACTGACTGTTGACACACACACACGCGCGCGCGCGCGCGCTTCCCTGCCGTCCTAGTGAGAGACCGCCACTCTCCACGTTGCTATACAGTCGGCAGTTCACAATCTCGCCAAACGGCACGATGAGCGTGCAGTCTGTCTTAATCCATGTCACATATCATGACCTCCGCCTTGCAAGACACAGTGAAAGTGCCTCATACGGTTAAGCATTTAATAGCAAGGACACGCATACTTAAACTGCATCTTCAATTTGCGTATACCATGTACAACTGTTTTCCATTTTCGGTCATGTACGTAGGTTCGGTGCTTTGGGCACCAATCGAAAGACAATGGCTTCCTATTTGTATACGTGTAAATTTTTTTAACAGTAATCTCCCGTAACGTTTAATTTTGTTTAAGTTTGTAACGTTTATCATGCAATACCTATATGCATGTATTACTCTATGTACACCCATCCTTTTATCAGGTTTGCATTTGTATGTATATCCAGAACTGCTATGATCCAAAGCATCGAAATACAATTCCAAGGGCCTCTTATATTTGTGGATTTGTATTGTAGCGAAACTCATCTCTCCCATTCCGTACTGCAGTTCATACACGTATTCGGACGTCCCGCAAGGCTACCGTTTGTCGCTGCTATTAGCGGCCAGCGCGGTCCTGGGACATGACCTCTGACTTGTGATAACTCGTTGCTGTGTCCACACACACACACACGCACGCACGCACACACACACACACACACACCAGCTCACATATTTACTTACATATCTTCTGCCATCTTTACTGCCGCCACTTGGTCGGTTCGTCGTATATTCGGGGATTGGTTTCTGCTGGCTACCCTACCTCCACCGGCACCCTACGCTCCTCCTTTGTCTTCTTAGGGATAATATTACTTGGACACAGGTAATGCGACTACGGTCAGGGCCCGTCACCCATCCGCTCCTTTTGTCTTCTTCGGGGATGTTATTAAAATGAAACCCCTTACCAAAACCAAAGGCGACACGGATTGGATACAGCTGGCTATGCCGCGGGATATTATTCAACTGTATCCCATGGTAACGGTTGGGGTGTGGTCGTAGGAGTGGCGTTGGAGGTACCTTGAAGAAGGCAGCACGTTAAATGTCGAAAACCCAGGATTGACTGAAGCTGACCCATTATTACTCAACAATATACACGTTTGATCCTGTCTCGCTCAGTTCTTTTTATGATGAGAAATATTTCGGACGAAAGTTATAGAAAAAATCAAAACATTTTATGTTTAATATTTTTTTTTTTAAATCGTGCCATTTATCAAGCAATGTGGAAAAATATTGTAAAGCCAGGCACGCCACATCTGACAATATGGCTCATGCGCATGCGCAATGTATGCTGGATATCTAGGAATACAAATACACACTTAGCATGTGTAACAATTATTGCTTTTCCACTACAACAATGGTTGCACGAACACGCCACATTGTTACGCTAAACCTTCATTACCTCTCTTGTTGGTGCTAAATCTGGTGACGACCTATTTTAAACACCAGGATCTAGAGGGTTAAAATACTTGTACAGCGTTTGACATGTAAGAGGGCACATAAATATTTGACTCAATAACCATGCAGAGCATTAGTCATACGTGGAGGAGAACAGCGGTCCCGTAACAACAGAAGTGCACTTTCCTTTCCGTGCTACAAACACTTCGCGTTCAGAAAACAACTTTATATTTGCGTTGGTTTTCAATTGTCTTACAGTAATTACGCATAATTCTCAAGAGAGAGTGCGCAGACTTAAAGGTAATTGCTATTACATTACAGGACAAGATGGTAAGACTAATATTTACACATACCGCATTGGGGTAAGTGTAAAAATATCTCAGAGCATATAATAGAGCGTTTGTTTTTTTATTGAAAGCAGAGATGTGAAGTAGAAGACAAACTGTTTATTCAGGCAACCTATCAATCAATCCGATGGGCATAAATTATGTTCATTTGGTGGACATTTAAAAATCAATAAATCAGCCAGCCATTGCAGGAAGAAACATCTGCAAGTTATCAAGTTCGACCACAGGCAAATCCATCAGTTTCTCAGAATATAACTAAATCAGCCAGTAGCTGTAAAGCGTTTTGTTAGTGGAAAGAGGCATCGCTTAAGGAGAGCTTATTAACTGTTGGTAATGAAATAAATACATCTAATTCAATTATAATACAGTTCCATACAACCCAAGGTCTGTGATTCTCCGAACTTCATAATCTTGTTTCCCGATACAGTCATTCCATGACGTAAGATGTTCGTCACTTAAGTCACTTTCGTCCCCACAAAATACATTAAGCACAACACGCAACCTCGTATGTACGATGCTGAAGATGTCTTCGTGTGCCTCAGTTCCACGATCAGGAGCTCACACTCGATAATCATCCTGAAATTCGGAAACAAAGAACCCTTGAAGATGCTTACGGAACTTAGAAACTTGAGCCTGAGTCCAAGGAGAGGACCATGATGATTTCGAAATTGAGTGCGGGGCTTGGGCTTACTGAAGCTGGCATCAAGGTTTTTGAAGACGTTTATTCCAAAGAACAGCGAGCAACAACTAGGCCAGGAATTATGAAGGTGCTTGCTTATTATGAGGACAGAGTGAAGGAAAGGAAAAGTTTTCGTCTGGCCGTCATGTTGAGGACTCGTACATCCACACCTACATTGTTCAATATTACAGGTGATGATCCAGGTGACCCACCCATAATTCAATAGAAAATAGCTCCCTCTTAAATTTTCACTTGCTTTTCATGTCATATTTTGTTTTGTAAATTGTTCATAGTTATGAACACATATTTTATCTTGTTTAACATACATTTCCTGAAACCACGCTCCTCGTTTTAACATTGGATTAATAAGAAAATCGGTCTCGGCTGACGTGGTCCGTCTCCGAACCCCGTACGACGTGAATTCGGGAAATTACGTTACTTACAAGGACTCGGAGGAGACATCGGTTCGTCGCCTGTAAAAGTGCTGTAAGTGCATATCACGAGACAAACACAAATACAATATGTATATTATTAGCCTAAGTGAGATTCAAACCCACGATCCCAGTTCTCGAGCTGTATAAAACAGTACACCCCGTATGCCGTGCGGAAACTGAAATTGGCGGAGACAGAATATAGTGGATTAACATTTTATGTAAGTGGCAACAGTAGGCGAAGTAAACGTTATACATTCGCGGCATCAAGTAATACTCCACCGGCTTTGTAACAAATCGCGTAACCTTGCGTCAATAACCCGGTATCTTGTTTTCAAGGTTTCACGAGTGGGCTTTACAGGCCTACCGTAGAGGTTGTCCGAACTTGTACCGGTTTCTGCTGTTTCATATAACTGAACAGAGAACCACAGCTGTAGTGGAATATCGCGAGTGAATGCTCTGTATTCGATGAAGCTGCCTTGGCCTGGTGAACGATGAAAGGAACGCTGTATGTAGAGCACATGCAGTCTCCCCGTTTTGTTCTAGTCGCTCTTCATACAAGCAGATTTGTCGCACTCATTTGCGGACGGCATATTCATTAAATGATGCACCATTTACTCACGAGCGTGGACGACGCTAATTCACGGCAATAAATAGCGGGATGTATGTATGACGTAACACCATTGTTCTTATTATTTCTACGTAATAGCGGTATGGTAAGAATAAGTATTTGCTTCGTACATACGTCACTGCAGATGTGTAAGTTTATACACCGTGTGTTCCACGCACGGTGTATAAACAACCGGTGATTTATTACATTATGTAATTAGTAATACCTATGAACTACAGTCAATTGTTGGAAGATCAAATATTAAGTTTAAAATTTATCTTCTATAAACAATAATATACTTTAATACATGAAAACCAAACATGTAGAATTACTCTGTAATGGAACATGTTGTCAATAAAAAAAAACTCTTAAAAATCCCAGTGATTTACGACCAGCCGTGTTTGAACTGTAGGCTCATTAGTTTATCCGATAACATCGTTTCTAACTTTCTGTCTGCTCGCTTAGCTTATTAACGTAGCCCAATCACACGATTGCCCAAGGGGCGGATTAGCGGCGGGAAGTAACAAGTTTATTTGTCGGATAAAATAAGGGTCTTTATTAAACCTAACGCTGCATGTTTCGATCCGAGTGGGCCATAATAGGCCTCAAATAAAGTACTTGGTCATGCAAATCACTGATTGTTGTTTATTTTGTTTAATGTTTCCTTTAGTGACCCTGACAGTGATCTTCGCAACAGATGAGTAAGAATGAGTATGGAACATCGGTAGAATGACACTGACAGAGGAAAGATGACGTACTGGGAGAGAAACCTGTCTCGGTGCCAATTTATCACAGACACACACACAGAGCCATGGGATCGAATCCAAGTCTTTAGGAGTGCCGGACACTCGCACAGACCGAGTAGAGATTTGGGGTTGAGAGCTTCTTTCAGGTGTCTGTAGGAGAATATTAATTTGAGGGAAAACTGAAACCGGAGGTAGGGTTTTCAATAAACTGGGATTGGACTGAACAGACAAGAGAGCAGTATGTGTTGCTGAATCAAAATATGGCGTGCTGTGAAAGGCTCTGTATGTAACTGAGTGGTCATTGGTTAGTTTTCAAGAAAATTTTATTTTAAAAGTGGCCAATTTATGTATTACATAGGCTCTGCAATGAACTGCATACCTTCCATATTTTAGATAATAATATCCCACATTTAGTTATTTGTTAATTAATTTATGTTTATTTATTCTTGCCCTTCCTTTATTTCTTCTTTCTCGCTTTCTATCATCATTCATAACTTTTTCTCTCTTTCTTTCCTCTCCTTTTCAGTTATTTTGCTTTCTTTTGTCTAACTACTATAGGCCGTTATTACGATAGCACCAAGTGCTATGAATTGGCTAACACAAGGATTCTGCCCAGATCCTTATGGTATAATAAACAAATTCACTGCTATTCATATAATCTAGCTTCCACAGAAGTCTAAACCATACGATTTGGTTACATTGCCGCTGCAGAACGACGTGTTATTTCAATATCACGTTTGAAGGTTAAAATTTCAATTTTGTGTTGTTACAATTTACAGCATCAGTCTTTTATTGTTTGTATTTTTATTTATTTTTTTAGGAGGGCAGGATTAAGTTCCACGTAGTTCCAGAAAACTTTAATTTGGATGTTCCAGATGTGCTAGCAGAACACGAATATAAACTGTGAAGTAAAGAGTGGGTGAACAAGGCAGCAGGTATTTTTAACCGTACATGATACAATAACTTGTATACACTGAATACATAAATAGAACCTTCAAAAGTTTATGTGATTTATTTGAACGTATTTTTTGCTGTTAAAAGTGCAAATGTTACATTCGTTGTGTGTCTCAGTGGGAGGGCGGCAGTGACGCGAATGAAGTTACGGAAAATAAACTCAGTTCAGAAAACGACAACAGGAAGTCGTAGGATCGCTGTGTAAAATGTTACTTTCGAGGGAAGTGTCTATCTTTAAGTCGACGTTATTTATATTTGTTAAGCAAACAAACAAATATATGTGTATAAGTAAGAAGAAATTTCAAGGTTGAACTAACTGGTAGTATTTTACGCGCTTGCTGCATATGTTTAGCACAGAGTAAAAACTGAACACTGTAAAACGCTTGGAACAAAAGCGAAGGACAAGTTGATTTGCTGCTGGTTCCATAAAAGTTTCATGAGAACGCTGGTACTGCTAGCAACATTTAGCGAATATTCAGCTTAAACAAACGGGAGAAAATCTTGTGTTATACTGGGTAACAGAGACAGGCAGAGGGAGAAAGGGAAACAGAAGCATTAAAGGATATAAATCAGTACGTTCACTGCCGTATAACAGAGCACTCTGTAAGGCCACTAACTGCATTAACTTTACACAAGCGATTTAAAGTTTAACGAAATGTCTCGCGTCCGTCACTTTCATGGTAACGTACAAAATATGGTTTTGAAAGACTATTACAAAAATTACGTATACCTCTTAAGAAGTGTTAAATGTGTTAGCCCAAAATCAGGGCCAGTAATTTTAAGCAACTTACGACATTCAAATCACTGCAAGGATTATAGCCTAGAGCAGTGGCTTCCTAAACAGTTCGCAGGGATCCGTGGATACATATCTGTAATGGCTGACTAGAGGCTTACTTATTTTATAATTAAATGAATAATATTTTGTTCAAAATTATCGTGGAACTTCTTTAATTGTCGATGGGTGCATTTCGTATGACTTCTGTACCCACGAAGCGAGCGACAGTTTTTTTAAGGTCAAATCATGTAATGTATTGTTACGTACGCTACTGGTATGTACTGGTATGTACTAGTATCTATCTAGTACGAGTATGGGTTTTGAGATATAATTTTAAATTATGGATACCTGTCAACCGAACATCCTGCATATACGTGAGCATGGATGTGATAATTCTTGCTTGTTTTTCGAAGCCAAAATGGGTCCGCGAGTAAATAGCCTCATCAATCTGTCGCAGTTTTGTAGACTAGAAATGTGTTATCACAGGACACATACATTATTATTATTATCATCATCATCATCATCGAATTTCTCACTTCTCAGCTTTGGCTGGGAAATATTCATCTATCCTGGAATGTATTAATCAACAGGATTGGGCTCGGTGGTCTTATTTGTAGTTTAAAAAGTTTCTTACAATTGAACATGTGCCAAGAATTACAGATTTTTGCAGTTGTGTATATGTATTCGGGTGCAGGTTAAGTATTGTTAGACTTTGTGATAGTGACTTTGGAATTACTCCCGTAGATGATATTACTATCGGGATCATTTGTGCTGCCTTTTGCTTCCACATAGCACATATTCCATTCGCCAGTTCTTGGTACATGTTTTGTTTGTCGGCTATTATTATTATTATTATTACTTTATCACCTTTAGACCTGTATATGGCATATGCCGTGATTCTAGAATTCACAGTTTTTACGGTATATGTAAACCTTGTGAATGTTTTCAGTGTAGGACTTACTTTTGAAATATCCGATTCTCATCCAGCCTATTGATTGAACCTGTTTCGTACTGAACACTCCGCGCAGATGTACCAAAAGCGTCGCTGCTTCTGTATTGGTTTACGAGTATTTCTGGTATGATTCTACCAGAGTTTCGGATTTCTATTCCCGTGCACATCGGAAGCTGCTCGGTGACGACATCACAAAGGTTTCAAAAAAGTCTGGAATTTATCAGTTTTTCGGGGGGGAGGGAGAAAGCGTGTCGCAGTCGACTGTACACGGAATTATAATACAAGAAACTTTTAAATAAATTCAAATGAGAGAACGTTATGTTTGAAAGTTTCGACGCGCTCACAGTGGTGTTGACGAAGCCTCAAGTTTTCCGGCATGTTATGCTGTGACGGCTGGCAAAGTTTTATTGACGTTTCGAAATATCCTAATGCCTTCATCTTCAGAATCAATCAGTCACTCTACTTGGACCTTTTGAATCTGAAGATGAAGGCTCTAAAATCTGTCAAAACCTAGTAATTATTTTATATTTCACCTACAATATCATTCCAGAAAGCTTAAATTGGCAACTATGTCGTTTACACATGTACGGTTATCAACAACCCGAAAACTATAATCGGGGATTCGAATCCCGATTACAGTACGGTTTATGTCCGCGTTCTTCTTTACTGTACCTCCCAATGAAAGCAAAAGCTTTGAGACGTGTCCATTTGTCAAGCGTTCCGTGACAAGATTTTCGCAACGGTTCTAACAAAAAACTTTTAGATGGTTAAAAGTTACTGGGGAGACAGGCGCGAAAGAAGGCTAATGTTACTTTCATTATTATGTGAAAAGAGAATTTTAGAAACTAAATTTATTTATATATAAATATTAGAGACTAAAGTACGGAAATATTACAAATTTATGAAATGAATTCACGAAATTCAATATTCAGCAATGTTAGAGGAAGTGAAAACGGCAAGTATGAAAGGAAGATGAATTTAAAGTGTATGAAAACATTGTGATAATTTACTTAACTGACAGTTGACATGGTTCAAAATCACGTACCAAACGTTTAGGCTATATTACAGGTAAAATAAAATTTACAGGAAACCTATTCTGTTTCCTTATGAACACGTCATGATTTTTATATTACACTCTTGTCGCCTGTCGCGTACGGGAAGACATTAGTCCAGTTACTCAATTATTATACCAACTACTGCACATATGTAAAATTCATAAAATTTACACACTAAAACATTAAAACATTAAAAATGCTCCGACATGTTTCGGTCCTAGGACCATCATCAGGGAGCCATATCGTCCTTGCTAAAGTCACATTATAAAAAGTCACATTAGTTTCGCTATACCAGTTGGGTATTGTGGCAGCATGCCGTGTTGTGTAATGTTATGTTGCGAAGAGTGCCCTGTTACGGATGTGCATTCTGTGCTTCGTTGCGTTAGTATCACGCGACGAAGCACAGTCTCCATCAACTTCTGTCAGGCCTACTCACGTATCATATCTCTTGACCTCTACCAAGGCCAACTGCCTTATTTGTTTTTACGTTTTCCCTTGCTTCCACTTCCGTTCTCCAATACAAATTACATTTTAATATCATCTATTACATTCAATAACCACGAGAACTTCCTTAATTATGCGGCCGCCTCGTAACTTCTGTCTGTAATCTTTTACTTTTCCAATCTCATCTCATGCGGTCCGTAATTTTGAACTAAACACTAACTTTTGTCTGGCTGTTTTGCTATGGCGTCCCAATTATACACTTCTAGGCACACTCCCAGACTTTCTTCTTATGGATTTCATCACTTTGTTATAAGTACTTATTTTATATTCCACACATTTTTCGGTGGCCGAAATAATCTTATCTACATACTTTAACATGCTAACTTTCCAATTATCGTACACTGCAGTCTTTGGTCTTAACATTTCTTTGCCTTTCAGGGCTCCTGGCTTTATTTTCGTGACTGATCTAGTCTCTTCATACTTTATAGCATTTTTGACAGACTTTAAGATGAACATTAGATTTTCCTTAGTAATTAAAAATAAACTGGTCGCCCACATATAAAAGCTTTGAGACCTTTCAGTGTACCAATTGGTATTCTACTTATTAAAATATTCTGAATTTATTGGTAGGGCCACAAGAATGAACAGTACAGAAGACAGAGAATTCTCTTTCATCCCTCCACTTGTGAGTTGTAATTCCATTCGAAAATGAAAATTAATTTAATTTTGCGACATTAGTGTATTTACATCACTAAACTGTGTCACAGTCAATTTAAGAGGATTTGACACTAGAGACTCCTGAACTGTGAAGCCATGTAGTCTTGTGCATAGATAATATTTCGGAGGAATATACTGCCTGTATTTCAGGGTCACTTGTTTGTAGTGACGATTATCATATGGTGTAAATTTATCAAATCAAGGGGTAGCCATCTTTAATAAGAATACGGAAACTGTAGGTATTAGAAGTTAGTAAGGAGTATAGGGTAGAAACACTAAGTTTATGCTTCTCTTCACCAGAATGTAACAGAGGCTCGTAACATCAAGGCTTCGAAAATGTGGCAAATTTAAAATCGTCACACTTTGAAACGACAGAGAAAATCGTGATTTCGTGCATTACGGAAGTACGAAAAATTACATCTATATATTTCAGATTATCACCTTTAAATTTAATAAAAAAACAATTTTACTGTATCTTTCTTTAAAACTCATATGGGTGTAAAAGCTGACTCTCGCTCTAACGTAAGAACGCAGCTAGATGATAAATGAGAAATAAGTGCAAAGAAGAATGTCTGTGAAATGACGTGTCAGACCAACTGGATGTAACAATTATGATTTATTAATAATCCATTAGCGCAATATGTTTCGGGCATCATTATACCCATTTTCAGGAGAGCTAGACCGCATATTACTGCATATGGTTTTTAGCACTTGATGTGCTGGCTGTGTGCCGTGTGCACTGCATAAAGGATGTTATTCGAATAACATCCTCTACGCAGTGCACACGGCACACAGCCAAGTGCTAAAAACCATATGCAGTAATATACGGTCTAGCTCTCCTGAAGATGGGCACAATGATGCCCGAAACATATTGAGCTAATGGATTATTAATAAATCATAATTGTTGCATCTAATTGGTCTCACACGTCATTTCATTTTAAGGATGCACGGTCATATGAACATCAAAAGAATATCTGTAGCTGAGACAGAGGAAGTAACAAGAGTATGCGTGCAAATTACAAGTATTCGCGGAGTTACATAAGCAGCGCCGTTTCGAATTCTAGAATAGGTCTGGGTGTAACAACTGAGGATTTTATCCCAGTTCGTGTAGGCAAATTTTATCACAATACTTCCAAGTAGTACAATGTCGATCACTTCTTTTTATTTATGATGACCTTCACACTTCATTCGACGCAGAAAGCGTAGCGAAGTTACCAAATACATAATCCACACTTAGTTCAGTTTTGATATATTAGCTTATTCTTTAGAGAATTACTTTATTGTATTTTCAGGAGCGAAGTTCTAAGAATGGAAGCCATTTGCATTTCGAAACATCACGTAAACGCATTTTAAGACTAAAATGTTGGCACAGGACATCCAGACTCTAAAATGCATGTTCGTCTCACCTCACATAAAAAGCAGTACAAAACATGTAGATATCGATAAATCCCTTGCACAATTCATAACGTCCAACTAAACCGTAACAAACTAGTACCAACCTTTTCCCCGAACCTCCGGTTGCTTGATCGCGAAACACTGCAGGTAATGTTACTGTCACTCATGACGGCCACCTTGCTCAGACAAAGGCACTGGACTACTAGATATTCAGATTCTCTTCTTGGCACAAAGGCTTCCCCTCCTCCATACTGACACCAACACAGCCCTGAATAATAAGTTCATTACATAACATACGTTAACCATTCGTAAAAATACAAAATTATAATTTTTAATGTCATGAAATATTCTGCCATCTGTCTACTACCAACAGTGATGATTACGATGGTAATAATAATAATAATAATATCTTATCCATAGGCGGTTTTAAGATTTAATTTTAATCCTCACCTAAATAAGTTAAACTCATAAATGTAAAAACAGGATATTGCACCTAATACTATACAATGCGATTAACGATACACTTTAAGTTAAATTGAAACTGAATTTTCATAGCCAAATTTTCACCCTCCAGAACTTCGGGATGATATAAAATCGCTTATATGTGAGATTTAAGGTAATCGTGGAAGTAACTCTGGAGATTACTGTCTTACTGTACGTGACACCGTACAGTCGGTAGCTCGATAACGACCTTTTAGAGAAAAGCAATGTAAGGATTTCAGGGTCTATCCTTTTGGCGGTTCTGGAGCTGCTAATTACGGACAGATGGACTTGGCGAAGACCACAGGCATATTTTTTCATAAATTTAGTTGCGAAAACACAAAAAACTGTCTAAATAAATAAGCAGAAAATTGGGAAACAACTCTCTGACAATCGCATTCAGAATTCCCTAGCCTATCAAAACACGGTAAAGTAGGATTCAGTAGTCTGCGGGATGTACAAAAGAAAAATTTTGAATCCGAAACTTTCCAAGAGCTCAATCAATGATGCTGGAGATGACAGTGTTTAATAAACGTATGTAGTGCACTTATACGTGAGCCCGGTAGCTCAGTCGGTATAGCGACTGACTACGGGCTGGACGGCTCGGGATCGAATCCCGGTGGGGATGAGATTTTCCGCCCGTCCAGCCCGGCCCTGGGGCCCACCCAGCCTCCTGTATAATGGGTACCGGGTTTTTCCCGGGGGTAAAGTGCGGCCGATGCGTGCTGCTGACCACTCACCCACTTCTAGTGCCGCGGTCATGGAAGAGTAGAGCTATACCTCTACCCACCCTCTGGGCCACACCGGGCCTGTAACGGGATCACTTTGCCTTTACTGCATTTGTACAGTGTGCTCTTGTTACAAGAGACCCCTAAAACAAATGACTGCTAAAGGTCGTCAGTGACATAAGCATTTTACCAGAAAAACGGTGTGTATACATTTGTTCTGATGTACAATTTCTTAACATTTAGTACTGTATGCGGGGCAAGGTGGGGGGGGGAGGGGCTAGTAGTCGCTGCTAAGCCCCCGACTTGGCCCACATCCACTTAAAAGTAAAAAATTCGAAAAACAGCTACAGATTAAATCTTCGAAGCTAGACACAAAGGTTTTACAGCAGTCTATTTCGAACAGTTTTGTTACAAGTGTATATCTTGTCTTGATATGTGTGTGTACGGAAACATTACTGCTCGATTTGGCACCACAACCCAAATAAAGTTTGGCATGAAATATTCTTCTCAGTTGTTGTAAATGTCTACAGGCTCAATGACTCAACTTTGTTAACTTCTTACATTTATATACAAGATTTTATATATCAATGTTTCTCTTTGTAATATGTATTGCCACGTGTAGTGCAATATTTTAAACAAAACACGGTATTTTAATCTACATCAGTTTAAGTCAACAAAATTTATGAACAATATTAATTATGCCTAAAAATTCTACCTAAAAATGTCTCCAGATCCAAACCCCCTTACCACGGCCCGCAGTTTTATGGGCACGTAGTAAGGATTTGTTTTAAATTCTTGGCATTTGTGGCACTTAATCTAAAAATGCCTACCATCCCTGCTATAGAATATAGGTCAACTATCACAGATGCCCAAGCGAATATGGAAAGCATGGAACAGAATAAACATTCTGAATCATGCATTTGTGTGTATCAAAGATGTTAAATTTGTTGCATGAAAACACACATGAAAGAAATGAGAAAAATATATCTGTAGGACTGGCAAGAAAAAGTAATAGTCTAATAGCAAATGTGGATGAAACCAAGGATCCTGCATGATGAAGAAGATAATTTTTTAAATACAACATGCATCACAATATGAATACAGGCAAAAAAAATTGTTGGGGTAGATGGTTGCAGTTGTTTCTTCCGAAACGTTTGTGTTCACTTTTACCAAAAACTACAGGCTGTCGTAGCCTACATACAACATTATGAATGTTGAAACAGAGAGAGTGTAGATTAGATTGATCTGGATCAGGATGGCCACGAAAGGTGGGCCGCTGTGAACACATACTGACCGGTCGGGTAGGCACGAATCTTTCAGAAAGTGTTACGCTCCGTGGGATTGGTTAGGTCCTTCTACCATTACGCTTCGACTTCACGACAATACACATCCTTGTCTTCCGATAATATTATGACTGACGCCCTGCAATTTGTTTTGATTTCACTAGTAATTCTGAAATAATAAATCCTTTGGGCACTTGATACGACCCTTTGGTTGGACCGCCGCTCCGACGTACGACCTCTATCTAAATAGGAAGACGGTGAGCCGGGTAGCTCAGTCGGTATAGAGACCGGCTACTGGCTGGACGGTCCGGGGATCGAATCCCGGTGGGGACGAGATTTTCCGCACCTGTCTAGACCGGCTCTGGGGCCAACCCAGCCTCTTGTAAATGATTACCGGGTCTTTCCCGGGGGTAAAGAGCGGGCGGGGCGTGACGCTGACCCCTCACCTCCCTCTAGTACCGTGGTCAAGAAAGAATAGAGCTATACCTCTATCCCCCCTATGGGCCTACGGCCTGTACAGAGCCTCAGTGCCTGTACAAGGGTGCACTTAAACAGGAAGACGCCACAGAACAAAACATAAAGATCCTAGGTTGGATTCAAACCCTCAACACTATGGCTCGAGAAATTCAAGACTGCGCGACCTCTTTCACTGGCCGTCAGAAATATTCAAGTACGAAATGTCATCTTCTTCCAACCAGTTAGTACGACCATGCAGCACTTTCTACATTGCGAAATGTAACTGTGGTGTGAAAAGTGTTCTGTCCCTTTAACTGTTTAGATCCTAACAACGAAGGCCGTGTGGAGAAAACTCGAGGGCAGGAGATCCAGTAATATTTTCGATTCTAAAAGAATACAGTATACAACTAAAAGGTGTATCCCGCAGAAGGAATTTTTAAGTGACAGACTAAGAAGCAAGCTTTTACTGTTGTTTATTGGCTAAGAAAAGTGCAGCGAATGCGAAAAAGAAATGGTTTCGTAGTTTCGGTGGCACATTATTGTAGAAAAGAATGGACGTATATTCAAAGTATTTGCAGAAAATGAGATACAACAAAAGATGAATTTAATCTTCAAAGAATTAAAAGATGTGCGAGGATCAGTCAGAAAATGCGTTAAGAGTGCATATATTTTGGTGCTTTACGTTCCACTGTAATAAAAACAGTTCAGGATCCATTGTACTGCTAACCTACTACTTTGCACATTCATCCTGTCATGATACTAGCTTTTCTATTCCCTGTTTATAGAATTCCGTGTTCTTTATTTTCAGCCACCGTATCACGGATTTTTGTAACAACTTACGATCTTCTCTAAATCTGGAGATGCCAAGTGTTGCTTCGTCTCTGAAAACAGATGATAATCGAACGGCGTGAAAATGTGGGATGTTCCAAAGTTCCTTAGTTACGAAATTACACGATATTCAAATATATTTCCTGACCTACCCTCGTGCATATGTGTGTGTGTGTGTGTGGGCACGCGCGCGTAACTGTAGCAACACGCGCTATTAACTGCACGTTGTGGGCTCACACACACGTGAGGAATATAAAACTAAAATAGGTATGTTGTAAACTCTGAAGAAATAGGCTTGTAATATAAGACAATCCTCCGTTACATGCAGCACAGGCACGGCAGATTTACCGGGACTTACCTAGCGTCATCGCACCGCAAAGAAAGCGCACTGTTTTATTAACTAACACTAACGATTCTCATTATAAAATAATATGCTGACTGCTTGCTAGCAAGCAGTCAGCATAACGTGCATGACCTATACCAATTGCTGTGTGTACAGTGCTGGACTCCTGATGATGGACAGAGATACTTTCCGAAACATGTAGAGTCCTATTCCAAAAATAAATTTGAGAAATTTGTGCTTCTCATTGGTTTTATTATAAGAATATTTCACGATGCACCGTCCTCATAATATAAAATATAGCATTAACAAAGTTTGTACATGTGTAGAACTTAGTCACTTGTGGTAGTTTTTAAAAAAATACATGTAACTGTATGCTTTATGTCAGGAACATCACGCCAATCAACAGCCCTTCTTAAGGCAGAAGCAATATTGTTTAATTTCGCATAAATATACCATCTAAATACTTGAATTTTTTTGAAGATAAGTAAACAAAACTAAACTGACATACAATTTGTTCCCTTTGAGATAATACACACAACTAAAAACTCTTAATTAAAATAAATAATCAATACCACGATAAACAAATATTAAGTCTACACGCAACTTACTCAGTTATTTGATGCTAATTCAAATTGGTGAAGATTCAACTTAAACAAAACCTAAAAAATCGCTAGTCAGGATTCTCAGACTTCAGTGTGCAAATTGCTCTGAAACATCGGTACAAAGGGCCTATTTAACACACTACACACCGTCACATCCAATATGGGAATGATCTTGAGTATTCAGGCTGCACTGTTCAGTGTTACTACACACACATTAGAGGAACAATTTTACTTCTTTAATACAGGCCAGAAAATTGTGCTATAGGCTAAGACAGAACAGCATTAAAGTAACAAAACAAATCTGACGCAACACAGTCTACACTCAGTCACGCCTGTAAGTTCCTCGAGTGGGAGCATGCTTCCTTAATTTATTGTGGAGGATCTTGGAAGGCCACTGTTGATTCTCTGTTATACAAGTTGGGGAACGTAGACATAGCCTAGTGATTTTTGTTTAATTACGTCAAAAACTCAAAGACTTACGCAAAAAGTCTTAGTAATTAACCAACTTAATGCACAAATTCTTGTTTTATAATAAGTTTATTATACGCCTCTACATTTTTTGAGCACCATGTGCTCATCATCATTAGGTCAAAATTGTATTATACAGCATCTGGTATCATCACACTTGTAGGTGGCCATCCCGTGCATGGGACGGCCACCTACAAGTGTGATGATACCAGATGCTGTATAATACAATTTTGACCTCCTGATGATGAGCACATGGTGCTCGAAAAATGTAGAGGCGTATAATAAACTTACTATAAAACACAAATTTGTGCATTAAGTTGGTTAATTACTAAGATTATATTGAGATGCATGGTCAGCAGAACATCAAAATTACGCAAAGAGATTTTCAGGCGTAATATTTACTCTAAGAAGTTGGTTACAGTAAACAATTTAACTTAGTAAGTCTAAGGCATGCTACAGGTGGCCTACTTTACTGGCCCCTCAGCAAAAAAAAAATGAAAGCAATTTAACTGGGTGTACATGTGTTCCTTGTTGTCCGTTTTTGTCTAGTCGTGTGCTTCAGGCATTCAGTGGCAGCTACATTTCTGCTAACACGTGGGCTATATTTTGTATACTGTCCGCCAGAACTGTGAAAGGCGCACATGCCATCGAAATGGCCTGTCGCTTGACCTGTTATATGAGGTAGGTCTAACTATTCAAGTTTTATTACATACAACTATTAAGTGATGAGATCGTATATTTAAAAAATCTTACAATTTATGACAAAAACAGTCAGTATCATTTTAGAGTCCAATGTGGCAAGTTGTTAATTTAGATATAACTTAGGTGACAACTAACATGGCAAAACTGTGAGAAATTACTTTATATGACTGCGTATTTTAACACGGTGTTTTACACAATGGTCCCTGCCAGAATAAAGTTGGCACATTACAACTGCCCTACATTGCCACAGGAACCAAGCGAGTAAATACAATTGCACTTGATTCAAACCACAGCTAACCGAAGGATGGCAATATCTCCACCAGCCCATTGAAGAGGCCGTTCAAATAATGAGTTAAAGTGCAGTCGGTTCTGCTATTACGCGAATTAGCCACATCGCAATTGATGAAGAGATGAATGCTTTTGTACAGTATAATGGGAACTGTGGCAGACGCATATTATTACGCAATTTCAGCGACCAACGTGAAGGGTTTTTAAGGTCCAGCCTAGCTTTTTTATATTATTATTATTGCGCGAGGTCTCACATGAACGCGACTATCGCATTATAACAGAACAGACTGTAAATCAAAACTGCCTACCCCTACATCTCTTAGGTTCATTATTTTTAACCACCGTCATGTCCAATTGGATGGTTATAAACGATGAGTCCAAAACAGATGCGAACAGCGGAATAAACATTGCTATGAACCTCGAAAATATAACAGGTCAGTTGCGACTGTCAGCATGAAGAGTTAGCAGCAGTATCAAAACATGGGACCTTCCATTCCACAGGCAATATTTGTGTCACATATCATTGTCATTCTAAGGCCGTAGTCCGTTCTGAGCTTCTGAAATTGCATAATTATAATCAATTTTAGTTTTTATACTAGTTTATGTAGTCTTAAAATGAATATATTAATTTTGAATTTCAGGATACAAAATAAAAGAATAAAACAAAGAAGTTGGACAGCCAGCAAATACTAGTGCTAAAAATCATCTAAATACAGCCAAATTTCTTAAATGTCCCCAAGACAATAATTGTCATTGTGTTACTGCACCAAAGGGAGGGGAGGGGATCAAATCAGATAACTTGTACAAGTACAATATGTGTTCCATGACATTAATACAAATGCACCAGAACCTGTCACAAAATTCATGTCTCTGTCACTGACAACCAAAGAATAATGTGCCCACTCTTAAAGATAGGCAATGAAATTCGATTACAAATGAGTTACTGGTGACACTGGACTAAAAACATGACACACTCCAACTTCCATATTTACAAAATTTCATTAACAAAGCAATTCAATCTGGGGAATGTCTGCAACATTTTTCAAGATCTTTTGTGTTCCATCCCACAGCTAAAAGTGTAAATATTATGAAATAAAAAATAACAGACTTACCTGTTGCTCTGTATGTATATGAAACAAAATTACCTGCTTTGGTATACTGGGTAGCACAACAAACCACCACATGAAACACTAGCAAAGCTTGATAAAGCATGCCATGCACATCCTCGAGCCCTAATCCACTGTTACAGTGGACACATTATTTGCTCACATACAGCTACAACAGTACTTGAAAATAAGTTGTGCTTGTTAGCCACAAGGTCAGAAATGATGACTTCAGCAGAAGCAACATGGGACCACAAAAGAGGGGAAAGTGGGGAAGAAGTAAAGAAAGAGGGACCCATGCACATACTGTGATAAAAGCATCAACATAGCCCAATTCAATATGGAAAATACACAAGACAGGGAATCCAACCTGACCACAGCCACTGAAGGTGTGGTACCACATGCAGCTGGTGTCAACTGTGTACCTAATGAACCACGTTGTTCACGAGGTATCTTATACAAAACATTACCACCTAGCTAGCCATTGACCTACAAGTGTTTTTGCATGATGGGGGTTTCCATCTATCTGAAGGGCTACATAACTTCAAACTCTTACACTGATGAAGTAGGTGATCGAGTACCTAACCCACACATAGTGGCAAACTTCACAAATTGATCGAATACTTCTGCATGATAGTTCGTTCACCTTTCTTTCTGGATGCCTTTTTATAGGACACTCCAATTAAACTATACACTGCAGCATAGGTCCTCACACAAACACTGGACATGCAAGCCAAGATGAAGACTGATTTAAGAGCCAGATTTTTATACCATGAGATCCCCCATGCTTTTACACCAATGCTTCTACAGAGTTTCTCTGTGAGAGTAAGAAGAATGCTTCATCAAATTTGGAATGGAATGAATGGCATACATGAATGACTCTTACACATGAGCATGAACTCCAGTGAGGAGTCATCCGTGCATACCTAAAGGGTTAGTAAAGCAAAATTCCTTTAATCTGATATCCAATAATTTGAAAATCTTCATAATCCAGCACCTGAGAATAGTTTCAAGAATGTAAGTTTTGCTCTTTACTAGAAAAGTCTTCATGATTGAAACAGGCAAATTTCTGGTACATGTTCAAAATAACCTCCAAGACAGCCTCTACGTCAACCGTTATGGTTATATCCTTCTTCAGCTATGAAGACTCCAGACAATACAGAATAAAATCCTGAACCAACAGGCAAAGGAGATACCTAAAATGAATACTCCTCTGATTAGGTGTATAGCCCAAGTATAGAAGCAGTAACAAAAAATTACCTGTGATAACTTAAGGTCAGTGTATGTATAGTCTGGTAATCAGAAATATTGATAATGCATAAAGTAAGAACATAGCATTTTTGCCCCTCTCTCACAAATGCCCTGCCTATGAGACAGACACAACTCTCATTCCTAATAGGTTTCATGCAAGGCAATGGCAAGGATACTAGTGACATGTGCTGTGATGCATTGCCCCAAGTCCACAGCCATAGCAGGCCTAGAAATCCAAACTGAATGTCTTGGCCACTAACCAACTCTTTTACTTTTCACAGCTGATAAGTAATCCACTTATCTCACCATTTCTATCAGTCACAGCAGTTGTACCATTCAGTAATTGTGTCCTTATGTATTTGTTTGTACAAACACCCCCAGTTGTTTTGGTGGAGACTGCAGCAGCTGTTCTGGCAATAACCTTGCCAGTATCCCCTCTCTCAACATCCTTTGCCAGTAATCATTATAAACAGTATACAGTACAAAAGGTGCATGAATCAGAGGAATCAGTGTGGAAAGGCTGGCACCTGTTAGGAGCAAAAGTTACAGCGATCCATGTGTAACATACTATTGTCAAGAGAGAGTGAGGGTGAGAGACAGAAACTTCCTTCTGTTGATATCGCAGAATGTGAGACATAGTGATACAAAATTGCACCACCCACTTTTACTACAGAGTGAGTATTACAAATGGTAAAAGTTTCCCAGCCCACACCATGAAGGCATATGGGGGAGGGGAGGTATAGATCCACTCATTCTTAACCTCAGCACCAGATGACAATGAGTGGTCAACTTCATGTCCCAGCTGCTCTACCCCCAGAAAAGAACCCCAGTACCCAATGAATAGGAGGCTGGGTGGGCCCCAGAGCCAGTCTGGACGTTTTGAAGAAGCAAAACATCTCATCCCTATTGGGATTCAAACCCTAGACCGTCCAATCTGTAGCCTAGTCACTACACTGCGTACCCTACTCAGGCTCCCAAATGAGTGTCAACATGCCACACACACACACACACACACACACACAAAATTACTTATTTGTTTGGCATTAACTTATGAGATGAGTATTAGGAGTAAGGCAGACATGATGAACATGTAATGAACAACCATTACTATAAAACAGTATATTCATAATACAAAGTTTAAATGATGTATAAAAACATCTAGAAGTTTTAAATAACATCAACATTGTTTAAAAAAGCAATGGAATTTAAAAGATTAAGAACAATTGATAAGTCATTATAATAATAAAAAATAAATGACAGAAAATATTAATAAATAAGGTACTAGCAGAAAAGATCTGAAATGAGAATTGGTGCAAATCACTAACAGGACACACAGGACTGTTTGGAGCACGAGCTGTTGCCATGTCTCGGTGAAAAAAGGTACAGGTTCCTTTCATAACCAAACAGGTGTTCAAAAATGGTGTCAGAATGTAACATATTGATATGAGAAGTGATGTCACAACAAGCAATTGTTATATGTATATGGGTGTTGAAAGTGACGTTACAACAGACATAAACGTTTCAAGTGTGTAGAACTGCTGCTATGTGTTTGGGAAGTCTCAACTGCATTTACTGGCCCACAGACTGGATATGCTGATGGAGCTCTTCTGTGGTTTTCCTCAGACTATCCAGCCAACTGCCAGGACAGTACCTCAAATTAGGTCACAATTGCTTCCATCTACAGTGTCTTAAATTTTTCATTCACCTATGACAATACCTAATGAGCAGTATCATTCAAACAAATCAACAAAGAAAGTAATAAGTAATACAGTAAAATGTCGCTGTAACGAACGCCAGTATAACGAAATGTTCAGAATTGCGAAATTATTTTTAGGCCCCTTCCCTTTTCCCTATTTAATGTGTGTTAAAACATTTCATTTTAACGA